>Ga0136846_1214480_pt1 | contig 13649 bp, 18 predicted proteins | sample HopSoiMetagenom2_FD_96841 | JGI IMG/M metagenome (GOLD analysis project Ga0136846, IMG submission 96841) | Grasslands soil microbial communities from Hopland, California, USA - 2 Assembly 2016 (version 4) | ecosystem: Environmental > Terrestrial > Soil > Grasslands | place: USA: Hopland... | reverse complement strand
CGGGCATCAACCTCCAGGACTACGATCCCGCCCGGCACCGCATCGTGAGCATGGCGAGCTGCACCACCAACGCCCTGGCGCCCGTGGTCAAGGTGCTGCGGGAAACGGTGGGGATCCGGGACGGGTTCTTCACGACCGTGCACGCCTTCACCAACACCCAGTCGCTGACCGATCAGCCGATGAAGGAACGCCGCGACTCCTGGGCCGCCACCGAGAACATCATCCCGTCGTCGTCGGGGGCGGCCAAGGCACTGAAATTCATCTGGCCCGACCTGCAGGTGACCGGCAAGGCCTACCGGGTACCGGTCCGTACCGGCAGCATCGTCGAGCTGACCGCGCGAGTCAGCCGGGGAACATCCGCAGTCGAGATCAACGACGCGTTCACCGCCGCCGCCAGCGACGGCCCGCTGGCGGGCATTCTCGGAGTGCTGCCCGGCGAATGGGCATCTTCCCGCATCGTCGGCGATACCCATTCGTCGATCATCGACCTGCCGCTCACCGCGGTCAGCGACGCAGACCTGGTGACCGTCGCAGCCTGGTATGACAACGAGTTCGGGTACGCCACCCGGCTGGCGGAAACGGCCGCCGCTCTAGCTCACGGCTGATCCGCAGGCAGTGTCCGCAGCATCAGGGCACCCGCCGGGCCGAACCCGGCCCGTTCGTAAAACGGGATGGATCTCTCGGCCGGGCTCAGCATCACCCGCGCGAAGCCGTTCTCGTCTGCGTAGTCAAGCGCTGCCCGGACGAGCCGGCTGCCGATGCCCCTATTGCGGAATGCCGCGAGTACGAACACGTTGCCGAGGTATCCCCAGCGGCTTAGCGCCCGCCCCGGGCGTGGCATCCGCTCGAAGATGGCCAGGTTCATCATGCCGGCCGGGCGATCACCTTCCTCGGCCAGCCACATAATCCGGCGTGACAACTCCCGCGCGAACCAGGCGGCCAGGTTCTCGTCGTAGTCCGGATCTGCGATGTCCCCGTGCTCTTCTCGGGTCCACTCGCGACGCAGTCGGACGATCGCGGCCAGATCGGCGTGTCCGGCCCGGCGGATCAAGGCGTCAGTCATAGCGCACAACGTATGTGCCCGACGGCCACGGCCCTTTCCGCCGAGGCGCTCCTCTATGGTGGACCGATGGCGTCGGTCAGGCAGTTCCAGGTCACCTTCGACTGCGCGGAACCCGAGCGCGTCGCCCGGTTCTGGTGCGAGGTGCTGGGGTACGTCGTACCGCCTGCTCCGGAGGGATTTGCTTCCTGGGACGATTTCAATCGCTCGCTGCCGCCTGAGGATCAGGGGTCGTGGTTCGCCTGCACCGATCCCTCGGGTGCGGGTCCGCGGCTGTTCTTCCAGCGGGTTCCCGAAAGCAAGGTCGTCAAGAACCGGGTGCATCTCGACGTGCGGGTCGGCACCGGGCTGGCGGGGGAGGAGCGGCTGGCCGTGCTCGAGGCCGAATGCGCGCGGCTGGTCGCGCTGGGCGCGGTCCGCGTGCGGCTGCTGCTGGCCGATGACGACAACGAGTCGTGCCTGGTGATGCAGGACATCGAGGGCAACGAGTTCTGCCTCGACTGAGTAGCCGCAGATTGCCTCATCGCCGCGATCGCAACGCGAATCCGCGGCGGCTGGGTGTCAGCGCTGCGTACCTGACGGCGAGCCAGCGGCCGAGCAGCAAGGCGGCACCAGCGGCGGCGATCGCGGTGGCCATGGTAATCCGCGTCACGACCATGCTGGGGGTGTAGCAGCCGTAGGCCAAGGCGACGTAGCAGTTCGGCGTCTGCCAGGTGTGCCACCAGACCGCGACCAGGTAAGCCGCGCCGAGCCCGCAGGCCGCTAGGCCCGCCAGCAGCCAGGCCGTCGACACGGCCCGGTTGAGGCGCCCGGCTGAGCGCAGCTTCCTGGCCACCAGCGCGGGCGGACCGAACCGGCTGACCGCCTCCTGCTCGGCCTGGTCTTCCGGCAGCCCCCGGGTCATGGCGTCGGCTGCCACTGCGCGCAGGTGATACTCCGCCTCCATCAGGATCCGCCGCCCCGCGCTGCCGGTGCCGGCCAGCTGGTCGAACAACTCGTCCAGATACGGCTCGATCGCGCTCACCCGAACTCCTCCGCCGCACCAGACCCGAGCACCGCGCGCATGCCGCGCACGAAGTCACCCCAGTCCCGCCGCTTGGCGGCCAGGACACTGGCACCGGCCGGCGTGAGCGAGTAGACGCGGCGGCGCCGGGCCGCGCTGGCGTCCCACTCGCTACCCACCAGCCCGTCGCGTTCCAGCCGGTACAAGGCCGGGTAAACGGTTCCCTCCGGCAGGTCGAAGGCGCCCAGCGAGCGCTCGCGCAGGCTGGCGATGAGCGCATACCCGTGGACTGGCCCGTCGTCACGCAACGTCGCCAGCAGCAGAAGATCCAGATGCCCGCGCAAGTCCATACCTAGAAGTCTATGCATAGCTTTCTAGGTGTCAATGAGAAGGCGCGCCGGGGCCGCCCGGAAGAACATCGCCGTTGGCATTTGTGCTGCCATCCTTCTAGCCTGCGACCATGACGACTCCTGCTGCCGGCCGCCGGGTTTGGCTCATCACCGGCGCTACGTCGGGCTTCGGGCGGTCTTTGACCGAAGAGGTCTTGCGCCAGGGCGACATCGTCGTGGCCGCCGCTCGCGGCATCGGCCGGCTCGATGACCTCAAGAGCACCTACGCCGGCCGGCTCTTCCCGGTCACGCTGGACGTGACCGACACGGCCCGGGACGGTGCGGTCGTCCGCGAGACGGTGGAACGCCACGGCCGCCTCGATGTCCTGGTCAACAACGCCGGGCGAACTCAGGTCGGCGCCCTGGAAGAAACGACCGACGCCGAGATGCGGTCCCTGTTCGAGCTTCACTACTTCGGCCCCGCCGCCCTGACCAGGGCGGCGCTGCCCTACATGCGACGTCAGGGGAGCGGCTGGATCATCCAGTTGTCCAGCGTCGGCGGGCAGGTCACCGCGCCCGGGTTCGGCGCGTACTGTGCGACAAAATTCGCCCTCGAAGGCCTCACCCAGACTCTCAGCCAGGAAGTCCCCGGCGTTCATTTCCTGATCGTCGAGCCCGGAGCCTTCCGGACGGGCTTGTTCGGCAAGGACGCGGCCTACTTCTCCGCTCCGATGCCGGAGTACGCCGAAACGGTGGGCGCGACCCGTACCTACGTCGAGACCGGCGGTGGCTCGCAGGCCGGAGACCCGGCCAAGGCGGCCCGGGCGATCCTCACCGTCATGTCGTCGGCTAAGCCGCCGCTGCGCCTGGTTCTCGGCGGCGACGCCATCGACAGCATCCGGCAACGGCTCGCCGGGCTCCAGGACGAACTCTCCGAGTGGGAGGATCTCGGCCGCGCTACGTCGCTGGACGAGTGATGGCCATCGCCGTTCCCGGAGCTGAGCCGCGGCGGGTGCTCATCGCCTGGGACTATGGCGCCCGGGGTATCTGGTGGGTACTCACCAAGGAAGAAAAGGAAACCCCGCCGCCACCCGGACGACGGTCTGGCATCCGGCCGCCTGCACCAGGGGAGCGCGTCAGGCCGTGGAGTGAGTGGCTATCCGCAGGGCTTCTCGATGACCTGCAGCAGTGGAATGACGACTGGGATCATAAGAAGGACCCTGACCGCCTGACTCTGCAAGAGCGCGGGCGCGACCTGGCGATCCGGGTCCAGGACGAACTGGGCACCGACGGGTGGGAAGTGCTCTACCAGTTCGGCGGCCAGATGCTGAGAGTGCATCCGCCCGGGAGCTGGCCGATCGGCTCATGGCAGCAGCAGCTGCTCGGTTACGCCCCGCCCCGGCCCGGACAGCTCGGCCGCTAGTCATGGGCATGCTGATGCTCTGGGGTGCGCCGCGCAGCCGCTCGACGGCGTTCTACCGCATGATGGTCGAACGAGGTGACTTCACCGCCGTCTTCGAGCCCTTCTCGCATGCCGCGGTATTCGGCCGGACGGAGATCAGCGGCAGGCCGCTGGCCACCGGGCCAGAAATCATCGCCGAGCTGCGCTCGCTGGCCGCCACCAGGCCGGTCTTCATCAAGGAAACCACCGACCGGCGTCACCCTGAGGTCCTCGCCGACCTGCGGTTCCTGGCGCAGGACGCTCAGCACACCTTCTTGATCCGGCACCCGCGGGAGATCATCCGCTCCACCCTGGCCGTCAGGCGCGATCCCCGGCTGCACGAGATCGGGTGCGAGGCCCAGTACGAGGCGTACACGAAGGTCAGGAGGCTGACCGGGCGTGACCCGCTGGTCGTGGACGCCGCCGACCTGATGAGCAGGCCCGCTGACGTCATCAAGGCCTACTGTGCCCGCGCCGGCATCGATTTCCGGCCGCACGCCCTGAACTGGCAGCCGTCCGGCCGGCCCGAATGGCAGGGCGGCTTCAGTCACTGGTTCACCGGAGTGGCGGCCAGCTCAGGGCTGGCCGCGGTGCCCGGCCGCCGCCGTCTGGACGTCGACCAGCACCCGCTGCTGGACACTTACCTCCGCTACCACCTGCCCTTCTACCAGAAGCTCTATCAGCGGCGACTGGTGGTCTGAGGGGCGCCGGGGCCCACCGGACCGTGTTTAGGCTGGGCCGGCGTCTTCCAGCGTGACCTCGTCGCGGAGCACGCTGTAGATGATCTGGTCGTGCCACCGGCCCTGGCGGAACGCGGTGCCGCGCAGGACGCCCTCGCGGGTGAAGCCGGCCTTCTCCAGGGCACGCTGCTCGGCCACGTTGGTGATCTCGGTGGTGGCCTCGATCCGGTTGACCTGCGTATGCGCGAACAAGTAGTGCACGATCTGCCGCTGCGCCTCGGAGCCGTAGCCGCGGCCCCGGAACTCGGCCGCCAGCCCGATGCCGAGCGCCCAGCCGAAGGCGGCCGGCCCGGTGATGACCTTGCGCCAGGACACCTGGCCCACCCGGTCGGCGCCGAGCATCACCATCACAGTGCCGCCGTCCTCGCCGAGCAGGCCCGTCTCGGCCCATCGCCGGCGTCTGCGCTGCGGGTCACTCCAGCCGTGCCATTCGTGCACTCCCGAGGCAGCCGGGCCGTTGGTCAGGCCGGCCAGCCACGACAGGTCCTCTTCGGCCACCGGCCGCAGCGTCACCAGATCAGCCATGGCCGCGAGCCTACCGGGAGGCCGGCCGTCACGGCCTTGACCCGCATGCCGCCGGGCGGCCACGATCGTGGGATGCGGTTTCCGTGGCCGCCGCGGGTCTCGACGATGACCTGCGCCCAATGCGGCTCCACCTGGCAGGTGCCGACGTGGGCCAGGCGCTGGCGCAGCCGGCTGGCCGCCAGGTTCATAGCCGCCGGGGCGGTGATCATGGGAGCGGCGGTGGAAGCCGATCCGGGCGCCATGGCCAGGACGGCCGACTCGATCGCGGAGCGGAACCGCGCGGCGCAGGCACGCTACCGCTGCCCGCAGTGCCATACCGGTCAGTTCGCGCGGCGTAGCCTCGGAGGGTGATCTTCAGCCGGGAACTGCGCGACGACGTGCTGGCCGGAGAGATCACCGTGTCGTTCCGGCTGTGGAAACGGCCCAAGGTCAAGGCCGGCGGCCGGTACCCGGTGGGCCCGGGCCCGGGCCTGATCGAGGTGGACTCCATCGAGCTGATCCCGTTCGCTGGCATCGCCGACGCCGACGTGCGGCGGGCCGGGGAGCCGGACCGGGAGACGCTGCGCCGCCGGGCCGCGCACGCCGGCCCGATCGACGACGACACGCTGCTGTACCGGGTAGAATTCCACCCCGTCGGAAGCGCGGGCCGTGTTTAGGTCACATATACCGGGTATCTGCCTATCCGTGAACCGACAGGAACAGCAGGCCATCGATGACCTGTTTCAGCACCTCAACTCCTCCGCCGCGCAGGCGGGACCGCGGGATCCGCAGGCCGAGGCCAGGATCAAGCAGCACATCCAGCGGGACCCGGACGGGCTGACCTACCAGATGGCGCAGACCCTGGTGGGCCAGCAGGCCGCGCTCCGGCAGTTGCGGGCCCAGCTCGCCGACGCCCAGCAGCAACTCCAGCGCCGGGGACGCTGGGGCGGGTTCGGCGGGTTCGGCCGGCGCGCTGCCGCCCAGCCGGCCTACGGCGGCTACGGGCGGGGGTACCAGCAGCCGGTCGTCTACCAGCAATCAGGCGGCGGCGGTTTCCTGTCCGGGGCCGGCCAGATCGCACTCGGCGTCGGCGGTGGCATCCTGGCCGCCGAAGCGCTGGGCGACCTGTTCAGCGGCGGCGGCGGGCTCTTCGGCGGCGGCTACAACGACGAACGGGCGTTCGACCAGGGTTACGAAGACGGCCGCCAGGACCAGGAAAACTACGACGACAACCGCCAGGACGACAACAGCCAGAATTACGACAACGCCCAGTACGACGACAACGCCCAGTACGACAACGTCCAGTACGACGACGGTGGCGGGTACGACGACGGGGGCGGCTTTGACGGCGGCGGCTTCGATGACGGTGGCAGCTGGTAGCACCCACCCGTTCGGTTGATTGCTGTTTTTAGGTCATCACGACGAGCGGGGCGCCGGGTTCCTCGGCTCGCCGCATGGCGGCGGGCAGCTCGGCCAGGGGCAGCGTCGTGACCGGTATCGGCTCCAGGTCGAGCGCCCCGCTGGCCACCAGCCGGAGCAGCCGCCGCGGAGCATCCACGGGGTACATGAAGTTCCCCAGGATTTCCTTCCCGCTGCGCAGGACGCTGGCGTAGTCGACCGGGAGCGGAACGGTCATGCTGCCCATCAGGACCATCCGCCCGCCCCGGCGCAGCGCGTTCAGCGTCGCCAGCGTCCCGTCGGCCGAGCCGGCCCGGCCGATCATGTCCAGGGCGCAGTCCGGCGGCCCGGCCGCTTCTCGCAGGGCTCGCGTGTCGGCCTCGACGTCCCCGGTCATCCGCACCGTCATCACCCGCGGCAGGCCGTCCAGCCGGGCCAGCGCGTCCGGCCGGCGCCCGGCGGCGATCACCTGGCCGGCTCCCATCGCGATCGCCACCAGCACCGCCGCCGAGCCGAACGCGCCGGTGGCACCGTGCACTACCACCACCTCGCCGGCCGCCAGGCGGTCGCGCAGGAACCCGCCGTACGGGACCACGCACCGGCTGAGCGCGGCCAGCCGCTCGCTGGCGACCTGGTCCAGCGCGGCCGGGATCGGCGTCACCGTGGCGACCGGGGCTAGTGCCAGCTCGGCCAGCGTGCCGTCGCGCCACCGGTTGATCAGCGCCCGCGAGCTCGGGTCAGCGGTCAGCGCGATCAGGGCTTCGGCCGGCTCGGCGACGTTCTCGCTGCTCACCACGTACGGGGAGCAGAACACCCGCTGCCCGGCGGCCAGGCCGTAGACGTCGGGTCCGGCCGTTTCGATGACGCCGACGCCGTTCGTCCCCGGGGTGAACTCGCCCGCGGGCGGCAGGTAGGTCGTCAGCTCGCCCTCCACGTAGGAGCGCAGGTAGCTCAGCAGCGGGGCGGCGTGCATCCGGACCAGCACCGAGCCGGCGGTGACGGCGGGCTCCGGCACGTCGCGAAAGGACAGCTCGCCGCCGGGCGCGGTCAGCCGCCAGGCTTTCATATAACCTCCGTCAGGTTACGAGACTTAGAGTTCCGTAATTAGCGTTATCATAACCCGGACATGGAGCATGATCTGACCACCGGGAGCGGACGGCCGCGCGACGCTGAAGCCAGTCCCGCCCTGCTGGAGGCCGCCCGGCGGCTGGTCCTCGAGAAGGGCTACGCCGCGACCAGCATCAGCGACATCGCGGCGGCGGCCGGAACCGGGCGTCAGACGCTGTACCGCCGCTGGCCGGGCAAAGCCCAGCTGATCCTGGACGCGTTCGCTGAGCACGCCAGCGACCAGGTGGACGACCTGCACGCCGCCGCGCCCGGGCCCGACCCGGTCCGGGAGTTCCTGCGCCGGACCTTCCGCGCTCTGGACGAGACCGGCCCCGCGCTGCGCAGCCTCATGGCCCAGGCTCAGCTCGATCCGGCTTTCTGCGAGCTGTTCCGGCAGCGCTTCATCGTCCCGCGCCGGGCCGCCCTGCACGCCGTGCTTGCCCAGGCCAGGGACTCCGGTTCGGTCCCAGCCGACCTGGACCTGGACGCCGCCGTCGCAGCGCTGTTCGGCGCCCTGTGGTACCGCCTGCTGCTCGGCGAGCCACTCGATGACGGCTACGCCGCCGCGCTAGCTGGCCTCATCCGTGCTGAGCCGTGACCCGTGCTGAGCCGTGACCCGAAGCAAGCCCGGCGGGCCGCCGGGAACGTCCACCGCGGGCGTGCCTGATCTACAGGAACTGACCTGGCGAGTGGTCGGCATCGCCGCTCCAGACCACGGCCACGATCTCGGCCGGGTCGATCACCGCCCACCCGTCCTCCCGCTCGAGCCGGACCAGGCCGTCCGGCCGGAGCTCCACGCCGGTCAGCTGCTTGTTCTCGGCGGTGGTGAACCCGACCTGGCCGGTTTGCTTCACCAGCATGAAAATCGTCCCGCTCTTCCCGATGAGGGGCTTGAGCAGCTCGCCGATCGTGTCGTCAGTCATGAACAGTACCTCCGGATGTCCGCTACGACCAAGATGCCCCGGTGGCGGCCCGCCAACGCGCACTACGCTCGCAGCGAATGCCCGTCAGGCCAGCACCGCGGGCTCACCGCCGTGCGGCTGACCGTCCGCGGCGAGCGCACGCCCGTCCCCTGATCCGTCCTTTTCCGGCCGAACGAGTGCGGCTGCGCGCCTACGAGCTGGTGGTATCGCTCGCGGCCGGCAGCGTGATCGTGACCGGCTGGTTGATCGCGGTGACGTTCATCGTGGTGGTTACGACGTGACCCTTCACCGTCTCGTTCTCGATCACCTGCCGCATGTGGTGCTGACCGTCGATCCACTCGCGGAAGCTGACCGTGCTGCCGCCCAGGGACTTCAGCTGCGCGCCGAGGACATCGCGGACGCTGGGGGACAGCGCGCTGATCGCGTCGGAGGCCTTGAAGGAGCCGGCGTACTCGGTGGTCGGCACCCCGTCGATCGTCGCCGTGCCTACCTGGTGCGCGTTCTTGGCCACGGCGAACAGCTGGGCCTGGTTGGTGAAGTTGTTGCTCTGCATGCTCTGGATCAGCTGGGCGAAGCTCGCGGACTTGCCCTTCAGGGCGGCCAGGCCGAACTTCATCCAGGTCTTGCCGGTCGGGAGGCCGGGCTCGCTGAAGTACATGTCCGAGCCGGTGAGGATCATCTTGATCTCGGTGTTCCCCCCTTCCGCGGCGATGTGCATGTCCTGGCTCATCAGGCTCGGCGTCCGCTGGTACTGGAGGGTTCCCGTCTCGGTCGACGCCTGGGAACCGGTGACCTGGACGTGCAGCGTGGTGACCGCCGAGTTGATGTTCTGCGCCTGCGTCGCCGCCGTGAGCAGGGCGCTCCCCGCCGAACCGGAGGCCGCCGAGCCCGCGGTCGCTCCGCTGCTGGCGGAACCACCGCCTCCGGACGAGCACGCGGCCAGCAGGGTCAGTGCGGCGGCGGACAAGCCGATGGCTACGGAGCGTAGTGAAGAGGCTGGTATCGGAGTCACCCAGAAAAGGTACAAGGTAAACCGGGTGACCGGGGCGACAGCAGCGAACTACGGTATTGGCCGTGGAAGCGAGAGAGCTCGAGGCGCTGATCCTGGCCAAGACGCGCCGGCTGGTGGTCACTGGCGAGCCGGGGGACGGTTCGGCGGCCGCCCGGCAGTTCGATGCGGTGGCCCTGTGCGCGGGGTTCAAGTGCTCCCGGGACCTGCTGGAGCGGCTGTCGGGGATCGAGGCGGGCCGGGTCATCGACATCGCCGCGGCCGCGCTCGAGGTGGTACGGGAGCAGGCAGGCGATCACGTTCGGCATCATTCTTATTTCCTTGAGTTCCCGGCGAACGTGCCGGACACGATGGAGTTCTGGGCGCAGTGCCTGCGGGAGGCGCTGCTCGACCCGGTGGCGGCCGGCCAGGTCGAGGCCGGCCCGGGAATCGGGCCCGACGGCCGGGCCGGGTTCTTCCTGAACCTGCTCTCGCTGCCGTCGTATGGCCGCTACCAGCACAGCTACGCGGACATGCTGGCGGCGCACGACGAGCTGATCCCGGCCGTGAGCGACCGGGTGACCGTGCTGCACCTCGGCGGCACCCTGGACGACGAGGCGCGGGACCTGTACCTGCGGCTGGCCGGCAGCGCCGTCCCGCTGTCGGGCGACGACACCGGCGCCCTGCGCGTGCTGGCGCGGTGGTGCGCGGACACAGTGGTGCAGCCGGCCGATATCCCGGTTCGCGAGTCCCGGGCCGTGATCAACGCGGCCCGGCTCCGGGCGGCCCTCCCGCCGCTGGTCACCACGGTCACCGACGTGCTGAGGCTGGCCTGCGAGCTGTCCGGCGGCGACGTGAGCCTGCGCGAGCCGACCCGGTTCGCCTCACTGCGCCGCCGCGAGCGCGACGCCCTGCTGGCCGCGCTCGACTCGGTGGCTACGGCGCCGAAGCTCGCCGACGTCGGCCTGTACGCCGAGCGGTGGAAGCGGCTGGGCGAGCGGCTGCACCCGCACGAGTACCCGCGCTACCCGCGGGCCGCCGAGGTGTTCGCGGTGGCCCGGGGCGAGGTCGCCGTGCCGTCGTTCGGCGGCCAGGTGGAGGCGGCGTTCGCGCGCCCGGACGTGGACCAGGCCGTCCGGCTGCTGCGGACCGCCCCTGGCCGGCTGTGGCGCTCGGCCGACCGGCTGTTCCGGGCCGCCTCGGACCTGGCCGCCGCTGACCCCGGCGCCGCGGACCCGGCCGTCCCCGATGCCGCCGCGGTGGCGCTGGTCATGGCGGCCCTCGGCGCCACCGCGCCCGACGTGTCCGGCCGGGTGCTGCTGTCCGTCCGCGAGCACCTGCAGAACCGGGCCTTCCCCGCGGCCGGCCGCCTGTTCGCCAACCGGCAAGGCCGCGCCTGGGCCGCGCCGGACTGGCGGGTCACCCTGGACCGGGGCGTCATCGCCGACGCCTGCGCCCTGATCGACGCCGAGATCATGACGCGGCTGCCGGCGGCCAGGGTCGTCCTCGACGAGGGCATTACCGGGGCGGCGCTGCCGCTGTCCGGCAAGCCGCTCCCGGCCGGCCTCGGCATCTTCCCGCGCGGCTCGGTGACCAGGGTCGAGGGAGAACTGCTGCGCTTCTTCATCTACTGGCGGCAGAAGCGGCAGCGGACCGACTACGACCTGTCGGCCCTGTTCCTGGACGAGCGGTACGCCAACCCCCGGCACATCTCGTGGACCCGGCTGTCGGCCGAGGAGGCCGAGCACTCCGGGGACATCACCCAGGCGCCCGCGCCCGACGGGGCCAGCGAGTTCATCAACATCCGGCTGACCCACCTGGGCCGCGGCTTCATCGTGCCGCAGGTCTACGTCTACGCCGGGGAAGGCTTCGACGAGGCCGACGAGTCGTTCTTCGGCTTCATGACCAGGGACGGCGAACAGGCCGGGCAGCCGTTCGAGGCCCGCACCGTGCGGATGAAGTCCGCCCTGTACGGGACGTCGCGGATCGCGGTGCCGCTGGTATTCAGCCGCGGCGAGGACGGCGCCTGGCGGGCCAAGTGGCTGCACCTGTACCTGCGCGGCCACGGGACCGCCAGCTGGGGCGGGCCCACCAACCAGGTGGAAGGCGGTCGCGTAACCACGACCATGCTGGCTCGTTCGGTGGTGGAGCGCGAGTACCTGCGGGTCGGTTACCTAGCCGACCTGTGGCGGCGCAAGGGCTGCGAGGTACTGGACGCGGTGCCGGATGACGGCGAGCCCGTGACGTGGATCGGCCTGGAGCAGCCGGGAGGCCTGCCGGCCGGATCGGAGGTGTTCACGTTGGACCGGCTGGGAGACCTGATCCCGGCGTAGAATGGCGGCTGAGAAACACAGCGAGGCCATGGACGGGCTTCCTTCTCACCTAACCTGCAGGTCGCGGGTTCGAATCCCGCTCCCGGTCCGCCGGGGTAGCTCAGCGGCAGAGCAGCAGGCTCATCTAGCCCGGCCGCTTTCCTCGCTTGTTTCCAGGTAGAACTTCGGGTCGGGCCGCGAGGCCATGGGTGCGCTTCCTTCTCACCCCAGGACCGGGTGTGCTGGCCTCTTCGGAGGATCAAGCGCCCGGCTTACATCTAGCGTTCCCGCTTTCCTCGCGGCCCGGTCTTTTATGGCCCTAAATATATTCCTCCGGCCGTACCGGACATCTCTCTCCAGACCGTAATCTTAGTGGGTCTCAGGCATTCGGGACAGGGGAGGGACGCCAGGCTGCATGTACTTCCCTGCCGTTGTGCGCAAAAGTCATATTTGGGGAGAATTGCATGCGCAGAATCATCATCGTCGGCTTGACCGTGCTCGGGCTCGTCCTCGCCATTCAGCTGCCCGCCCAGGCCTCGGCCCGGATGCAGTTCGGTGAAATCTGGTACAACTCGCCCGGCAGCGACCGCGGCGGTGCCACCAGCCTGAACCACGAGTGGGTCCAGCTGCACAACACCTCGGGCGCCCGCATCACCATGACCGGCTGGACCCTGCGCGACGCGTCCCATCACGTCTTCACCTTCGGGATCTTCACGATCAAGCCGCACGCCTACGTCAAGATCCACACCGGCCCCGGCCGCAACACCCAGGCCGATCTGTACTGGGGTAGCGGCTGGTACATCTGGAACAACACCGGTGACACGGCTATCCTCCGGGACAACCACGGCCACCAGCTCGACAAATGCACCTGGACCGGCACCAGTCGGGGCTTCCTTTTCTGCTGATTTCGCAGTCCCCGATTCAGTGGTTGTGGCGTTCTGCCTTCCCTATTCGGTAGGACGCCACTACCACTGAATTCCCGTTCCTGCCCTATGCGGCTTTTGTAAGAAATGCCGGCCCTTACGGGACCGGGACCACCGGCGCCGGGAAGTCGCGGGTCTGATGGGCGGGTGACGGCTGCGTGAGCATGCTCGCCGTGCCGCCGTCGACCAGCCGCCGCCAGCCCGTCTGCCAGTCCGGCAGGTCCCCGCTGTCCTGCTCCCAGTCGACGAACGTCGCCTCGTCGCAGAACCGGTCCAGGTGGGACATGATGCTGCGGTGCGGCTCGGTTCTCACGTAGGAGCGCATCCGCCGCATGTCCTGCCAGGCGGTGACGGTCCACCATGCGTTGTTCGCGTCGGCCAGCGCGTCCGTGCCGAGGTTGCCTTCCGACTTCTGCGCCTGCTCGATCGCGGCGACCGCGTCAGCGAAGAACTCGTCGGTCAGCGCCGGGTCCTTCAGCCGCAGCCGGGTGAAGACGATAACGGGCATGACGATCTCCCCTTGATCGACGTCCAGGCCGCCGCCGGACGATCTTCGCTGACGGTTTCCTACCGTACGCACCTACCTGTACACCGCCGCCGAGGCGCGCCGCAACGGTCATCTGACTGCGACGCCTGAACCGGAACCGATCCGTGCTCGTAGACATCGGTAGGGGACGGACAGGCATCCGGGGCCGTCGAGTACGGCGGGCTCCCGGGAAACTCCAACTATGGGGAGCATCATGATCAAGAACTGGATGGCGGCTGCCGCCTGCGCAGCGGCCGTCGCGCTGACCGCGACGGCCTGCTCGAGCGGCTCGGGCAGCACCGCCGCCGGCCCGCCCGCATCGTCAGCGCCGGCGTCCGCCGCGGCGCAGGCGAGCAGCCCGGCCGCGGCCGCCTCGGCGTCGGCCAGCGCCGCCG
>Ga0136846_1222876_pt1 | contig 13651 bp, 9 predicted proteins | sample HopSoiMetagenom2_FD_96841 | JGI IMG/M metagenome (GOLD analysis project Ga0136846, IMG submission 96841) | Grasslands soil microbial communities from Hopland, California, USA - 2 Assembly 2016 (version 4) | ecosystem: Environmental > Terrestrial > Soil > Grasslands | place: USA: Hopland... | reverse complement strand
TCGCGATCCTCACCACCAACATGAAGAAGGCCCTCGACACCGCCTTCCTGCGCCGCATCCGCTTCGTCGTCGACTTCCCGTTCCCCGCCGAACACGAACGGGCCGAGATCTGGCGCCGGGTGCTGCCGCCGCAGGCCCCGATGAAGGGCATCGACCCCGCGCTGCTGGCTCAACTCACCGTGGCGGGCGGCTCGATCCGCAACATCGCGCTGTCCGGGGCCTTCCTCGCCGCGGAGGAGGGCGACCGGCTGCAGATGCGGCACATGCTCGCCGCCGCCCGTACCGAGTACCTGAAGCTGGAGCGCTCGCTCACTCCGGGGGAGGTCCGCGGATGGGTGTGAGTCCTTCCCGGGACCGGGAACCTTCGCAGATCCGCGTCGAGATCGGGGAGTTGGTCCTGGACGGCTTCCGGGCCGACCCGGAACGGGTCTCGGCCGCCTTCGAGCAGGAACTGACGCGTCTGGTACGGCAGCACGGAGTGCCGTTGGCCGCGGGCGGGCCGCTCGCTCTCGATGCCCTCTCCGGCCTGCCCCCGCTGCCCGCCGGACTCTCGGCCCGACGGCTCGGGCAGGAGCTGGCCCGCGCCGTGCACGAAGGGCTCAGCGGGCACGGGGAGGTGAGCCGGTGAGCTCCCCGACCCAGGACGCGCGCGCGGAGCAGACCGCCGAGCAGCGCCGCCGTAAGCGCAAGGAACGGGCCGCCAAGTCCCGTACTCCCGAGCCGAAGAACATCGTCAGCGGCGCCGGTCAGCCCCTTGACCCCGGCGTACGACGGGAGTTGGAGGAGCAGCTCGGCCACGACCTGAGCCGGGTCCGGCTGCACACCGGCCGCGACGCCGGACAGTTGACGCAACTCCTCGGCGCGGACGCCGTCGCCGTCGGCCAGGACGTCTTCTTCCGCGAGGGCGCTTTCAAGCCCGGCACGGACGAGGGCCGCCGTCTTCTCGCCCATGAACTCCTGCACACCGTCCAGAACCCGACCGGCCTCGGCGCGCTGCGGGCCGGTCGTGACCTCGGCGCGGTGAGCCTGCCGCAGCAGGCGATCGAGCGGGAGGCGGAGTCGGCGGCCCAGGCGCTCGTGCGGGCCGGGGAGACGGAGGCGGGCGTCCCGGGGGCCGGCGGCGAGGTCGCGGCCGCGGTGGAGGAAGGGCAGGCGACACCGGGCTGGCTGCGCTATGCCACCGTCGACGCCGAACGGATGCGGGCCGAGGCCATCGACCCCGCGGCCCTCGTGGACCGGCTCGCCGGTGGCGTGCTGCGCTCCCTGCGCGGCGACCCCACCGACGCCTCCGGGCGGGTGCGGCTCCAACTTGCCCAGATGTCCGATCAGCTGGCGGACTCGGTCATCGAGCGGCTGGAAGGACGGCTGCTCACACCGGAGTACGAGCGCCTCCTGGACCTGGCCGAACAGGCCGACGCGCCCGGTCCGCCGGAGCTGCAGCCGGCCGACGTACCGCTGCCCGAGCTCGACCTCTTCGACGCACTCGGTGTCGAACGCGTCCAGTGGAAGAAGAAGCAGGAGTCCGGCCACGGCGCCAAGGACAAGCGTGCCGCCGACGCCCGCGAGGAACAGCAGGACGCCCGGGCCCGTGACGAGAAGAGCGGCGGCGACCGCAGCCGGGCGCGCGCGGACCTGGCCACCGAGGACCAGGAGGCCGCCCGGCGCAAGGAGCAGGAGGACGAACGCAACGCCTCCCGGCAGCGGTCGGAGCAGGAGCAGCAGCAGGAGGACGAGAGGGCCGCCGCCGACCGTGAGCGCACCGACGAGGCCGCCGACGAGCGGGCCCAGGGGCAGCAGGAGGGCGTGGAGCAGGCCAAGGAGTCGCGCAAGGAACAGCGCGAACGCGAGGAGGCCGACCCCGAGCAGGCCAACGCGCCCGGTTCCGACAAGCGCAGGCGCAAGGACGCCCAGACCCAGCCGGCTGCCGGAGCCAGACGCGAGGAACTGAACCCGAAGCAGAAGGGCCAGCCCGGTCCCGTACGGCCGGAGAAGGTCGACGAGAGGGCCGAACAGCCCGACTCCGCGCTGTCCGAGCACGGGCTGAACGAGAAGGACGAGGACGAGGGCGAGCCCCGGGAGGAGGAGACACCGCTCGGTCTGGAGGCGGGCGCGGAGAACGACTTCGGCGGCGAGGAGACCCGCGAGCGGGACACGGGTGGTGCTCCCACGGGGACGGTGGAGCTGAAGCCCGAGGACTATCTGCCGGAGAGCGATCCTGACCTGTCGTCCGTACCGACGGCGGAGAACCCGGCCGCGCCCATGCCCTCCCTCCCCGCACCCGCTCCCACTAAGGCCGAGAGGCTTCAGAAGGAACGGGAGAACGACGCGGACGAGGAAGAGGATGAAGAAGCTCCCGAGGCGGACGCCAAAGCGCCGGGCGAGGACCGTGGCCCGGTGGAGGGTGAGGCGCCACAGCCTGAGCACGGCCCTGCGGCCGAGGCGGCCGACCGCAGCACGAAGGACCTCCAACCGGAGAAGCCGGCCGACCGGGAGGTCGGCCCCGACCCGCAGAACGAGGACCGACCGGAACCGGAGCAGGAAGCCGAGGAGAAGAAGGATCCCGGGCAGCAGCAGGATCAGGACGAGGACGGCGCCAGAGCAGCCAGGCAGGACGGCAAGAACCGCGAGGCCGACGCGGAGGGAAACTCCGGCGACGGGCAGGAGAAGCCGGACGCGGCCGATGCACAGGACGAGCAGGACGAGAAGCGGGAACAGGAACAACAGGAGGCGAAGCGGGGGTCCAAGGGTCGTCCTGAGGGGGCGGCCGCGGAGAAGCCTGCCTCGGCAGCTTCCACCGAGGCGGCGGGCGCGCCCGCCGCGCTCTCCCGGCCTGCCGGTTCGCAGACCGAACGCACGCAGGCTCAGGATCGCCACCCTTCCCCCGCCGCGAGCCGGAGCGCCCACTCCGACAACGCCGGTCGCTCCGAACGCGAGGCTGCCGCTCCGCGCAGCCAGATCCCGAAGGAGAACGGACCGGGCGCGGCACCGGCCGGTTCTGTGGGCAGGGCCGAGCCTGTGGGTCGTCCGAAGACCGCCGAGGGGCCGGGCGGCGCGCCGCCCGTGGCGAACGCGGCAGTCAGCCCGGCCGCCGAGCGGGCCGAGGGCCCAGGTCAGGCGGCGGAGGCCACGGCGCCTCAGCCCGAGGCGTCCCTGGAGAAGGACGGCGGCGGCTGTGCGCCGCCCGAGCCCGCCGCAGAGAAGGACGACGGCGGCAAGGGCGGTTGCGGGGGCGGCGGGGCGGCAGCACCCGAGGAGAAGGAGCAGGAGCCGCCGGACGTCTCGGGCCAGGACCCTAAGACGGCCGTACGGACCGTGGGCAAACTGGCGCCCGACCAGGCGGCCGCCGCCATGCCCGGCGTCGACAGGGCCGCGGACAAGAAGGTCGGCGAGGAGCAGCAGCGGCTCACCGCCGAGCCGCCCACACGGGAACGCCCTTCGGGGGCACCCCAGACGCGTTCGGCGCCGCCCGAGGCCGCCCCCGCCGCGGCCCAGGTCACCGGCAAGGTGGAGAAGCTCGGCCCCAAGGACCAGGGCGAGAAGCAGAAGGCCAAGGGCAGCGACAAGGCCGAGGGCAAGAAGCCCACCGACGACGTGCCTGCGCCGCCGCCCCCCGCCGTGCCGGACAAGGGGCTCAGCGAGGCCGAGGCATCCAGTGTCGAGGCCGCTGCCGACGCCGTCCCGACCACCGACCCCGAACTGCGGAACAAGACGGTCGGTCCGGCCCCCAAGATCCGGCTGGAGGGCGCCAGCGACCCCACGCGGACCGACGACCAGGCCAGGGCGCTCAAGGACAAGCAGTCCGACATCCAGCGCACCGGCCGTGACGACGCGGCCAAGCCCATGGGTGAGGACCAGATCTTCCCCGACGCGCCGCAGGAACAGCTCACCGGCAAGGCGTCAGGCGGCGCCGGCAAGCGCGGCAAGGGCGGCGCGCTGAAGGCCGCCTCCAAGCCCAAGGACGGCGTCGGAGCCGTCGCCAAGCAGGAGAAGGGCTCCGAGATCCAGGGCGCCGCGGGTCAGGCGCAGGGTGATCTCGGCACCAAGGAGCAGGAGCACCAGCAGGGCGAGCAGCGGGCCAAGCAGGAGAAGCAGGCCGAGATCGACCGTGAGGTCGCCCAGAACACCGAGAAGCAGACCGCCGAACGCGGCCGGGTCGCCCGGGAGACGCAGAAGCAGCGTGAGGACTGGCGGGCCGAGCAGGACAAGAAGACCGAGGACGCGGACAAGCAGTCCGAGGAAGAGCACACCACCAGGAACAAGGAGATCGTCAAGGCGCGCGACGACAAGGACAGGGAAGTCGCCGAGCGCAAGGACAAGGACAACGCGCAGATCGACACCGAGCGCGAGAACGCCGAGAAGGAGGCCGAGAAGAAGAAGGAGGAGGAGAAACCGTCCGGCGGCTTCTTCGGCTGGGTCGCCGACAAGGTGGGCGACTTCTTCAAGGGCCTGCTCGAAGCGGTCACCAAGGTCTTCGAGGCCGCTCGCGCCCTCGTCAACGGCATCATCGACAAGTTCAAGGAGTGGGCCAACGCGGCGATCGACTTCGTCCGCGACCTGGCCATCAAGGCGATCAACGCGCTCGCCGACGTCCTGATCGCGATCGGTGACGTGCTCCTCGCCGCCTTCCCGGAACTGCGCGACAGGTTCCGCAACGCGATCGAGGGCCTGCGGGACGCGGCCATCGCCACGGTCAACCGGCTGGCGGACGGTTTGAAGAAGGCCGTCAACACGCTGCTCGACGCCCTCGCGGCGGGCCTGAACACGTTGCTGGACGTCCTGGAAGCCGGGCTCAAGGGGGTCATCAAGGCCTTCCAAGCCGTCATCGAGGGCGCGATCAAGTTCGCCCAGGCGGCGATCGAGGCACTGGGCAAGTTCGCGGCCCTGGTGGCGGACATCGCCCCCGATCCGGGCGGCTGGATCTCGAAAGCGGGCTCGTCCGCGAAGACGGGCATCACGGACCACCTGTGGGGTGCCATCAAGGTGGGCGTGAAGCGGTGGTTCGACACCAAGGTGGAGGGCATCCTCGGTCTCGGCAAGGCCGTCATCGACGTCCTGGTCAAGGGCTGTGTCTCGATCAAGCAGATAGGCAAGATGGCGTGGGACGCCATCATCGCGTCCCTCCCGATGATGATCGCGTCCCTGGTCATAGAGAAGGTCGTCGCGATGATCGTCCCGGCCGCCGGGGCGATCCTGACCATCGTCCAGGGCTTGATGGCGGCCTGGCAGAGCATCAGCTCCATCCTGTCGGCCTTCTCGAAGTTCTGGGCCTACCTGAAGGCGGTGAAGGCGGGCCCGGCCGCATGCCTCTTCGCCGAGGCAGTCGCCGCCGGCATCGTCGCCCTCCTCGACTTCATCGCCAACTTCCTGATGATCCGCTTGGAGTCATCGACGAAGGGCGTGGGAAAACGCCTGAAGGCCATGGCTCAGAAGATCATGAACGGCCTGAAGAAGACGGGGAAGAGTGCCCGCAAGGTCGCCGGCAACGCGGTGAATGCGGCAAGAGGTGCGGCGCGCAAGGCAGCCCAGGCCCTGCGCAAGCCCGCAGGGCCTGCCAGGCCGGCGGGCCCCCGAGTCCCGTCCCGCCCTGGTACGACCGCGGACCGAACTCCTGGAGGCGGCGCCCCCAAGCACCAGCCGAAGACCGACCCCGTCGGCCGCCCGACGAGCAAGACTCCCGATCCAGTGAAGAAGAAGCGCGACGACGAGGCCGATGTGAAGCGGGCGAAGGACGAGTCGGCACCGGGCAAGTCGCCCACCACGGACGGCCCGGGCAGGAAGGAGGCCCCCGGCGGCACGAAGGGCAAGGCCCCCGAGAAACCTTCTACGAAGAAGGAGGTCGAGGCCCCCAAGCGCTCGAAGCAGCAGAAGCCGAAGTCGCCGCTGGGGCGGGCCTTGGCCCGGGTAAACGGGGAGGTCAAGGGCGCGCTGAAGAAGGTGAGGAACGGCCTCAAGGCCCTGGGCAGGAAGCTGGCCAGGAGCAAGGTCGGAAAAGCACTCAAAAATACCGGGAAGAAGCTCTACAACAAATTCAAGCGCAAGCGCGATGATTGGCTCGACAACAAGAAGAAAATTGACCTGAAGCGGAAACAGAAGAAGGATGGTGGCAAGCAGAAGGATGATGAGAAGAAGGGGAAGATGGCTCGCCTGCAGCGCATCATTTCGCGCCTGCGGCCAAAGCTGAAGGGAAGGTTGGAGAAGGGAGTTCCGCGCCCCGCCTTCAATCCGATGCTTGCTGAACTTCGCAAGGCGTATCGACTCACTCGGCTGTGGGGCTCAGGGAACCGGACCGTCGAGATCTTTGCGCAGCTCAACCCCGAACTCCCGGTCGAGGACGCTTTCGAGACGGAGTGCGACGGGACCAGTATCCTGTGGGACGACCGGGACAACGGGTCCGACGCCCCGCTCCCCAAGATGAAGACCAATCCGGCGTTTGCCGATGCGCCCGCGTCGAATCAGCTGACGGCTGACTACATCAAGGAGACCGACAAGGACCCGTCCGGCGCTGGGTACAAGGCGGCGGACGCTGCGGACCATCAGCCGTTGGGCTGGGATGAGATCGACGCGGCGGGCCTGAGCGGAAAGGGCCCCACCGGTACCGGTTCTCATAACTGGGTGCGCATGCATCTGCTGCCCGACAAACTCAGCGGTGAGGCAAAGGGGAACAACCTTGTGCCCGCGCGTTCGTTCAGGACGAACCTGGCCTTCGAGCGTGCGGTGGAGACGCCGGCGTACAAGAGCATCACCAAGCAGCAGAAGATGATCTGGTACCAGGTGGAACTCAATTTCCACCCCATTACCGAAGACCAGAGGTATCCCGGCCTGCCGAGCTCCATCCGCTCCTCGTTCGGTGGTTACGAGACGTGCAAGACCAAGGGCGGTACCAGGGGGTGGAAGAAGGACCACACCGTCAAGGGATCGCATGCGCAGAACCCGCCTCCACCGCTGCCCAACGAGCACGAAACGCTGCTGCCGAATGTTGACGGGCGCCAGATGCTCCGGGTGAAGCTTGAATGTAGTGCAGATGTCGCGCGGGACCTCACCAAGGCTCGACAAGACCTCTCCTACACGTTCAAGAAGCCGGCGGACCTCGAAGATGCGCTTCGGAAGTACAACCGCGCCAACAAGAAGAAATTCACCCCCGCGTACGAGCAGAACGTAAAGAAGGCGGTCCAAAAGGCAACCCAGTTGCAAGCCGGTGGGGGGATCAACTGGATCACTTTCTAGCAAGGGCCTTGGGTGGGGAAGGGAATGGAGGAGTAATGGCGGTCCAGTCTTTCGAGGAACGCTACGCCAGAATGTTGCAGGAACTCCGGGAGAGCCCGGTGGTGGACCTCAAGGACGAGCACCGCGGCCAGCCCAGCGAATACGCCGAAAATCCGGATTCGATATTCGATGAACTCGCCATGCACAGTGGAATATCACTGGACCCCAAGTTTCGAGCGCACCTGTTCACCGTGCAGAGCATGGGATGCCGCTGGGAAATTTCCTCCTCCGAACCGCCGCTTCGTGGAGAGATCCATCTCTTGGACATGTACAGCGCGCTGGCGAGCGATCAGCCGGTGTTCTTCGTCGAGTCCGAGGACGATGAGGAAGAGGAGCTCCTCGATGAACTACGGATCATCGACCGGGCGCCGTACGGGGGCGGTGGCGAGATGGCTGCCGTCCGGAGAATGCCGGGATCGTCGGATCCCGAGTTGTGGTTCTACGAACCAGGTAGCGGTATCCACCGACTGGACATCGGTTACTGCGAATACATCGACACTTTGCTCATCACGAAGGGCGTGTACGGCTGGCAGTATCTCTTCACGGATCTTAGTTTCGAGGACGCCCGGGTCGGTGGGCATGTGTGGCGGATCAAGTTGATGCTCGATGTCTTCCCCGACGTATTCCCCGACCATGACTACACCGCACTCAGGCATCGATTGGAAGAGCGGCAGTGACCCGCTACGCAGACATCCCCAAACCCATCCGCTCCGGCATAGTCGTAGTGAACCCCGACACCGGCACCCCCCAACGCATCATCATCCTCCAGTTCAACCCCGACACCCTGGAGCGTTCCCTCGCCCCCCAGTCCGCCGGCGGTCAGAACGCAGAAGGAGGGGGCGCCGGCGGAGGGGACCGCAACGAGGCCCTGCGGCTCAAGGGGCCCGCCGAGGAGACCTGGAAGTTCACCGCCGAGATCGATGCCACCGACCAGTTGGAGATCGCCGCTCCCGACGGGATCCACCCCCAACTGGCCACGTTGGAGATGCTGGTGCAGCCGACCACCGCCCAACTGCGCGAGGCGGCACGGCAGACGAAGAACGGGACCATCGAGATCACGCCGATCGAGATGCCGTTGACCCTGTTCACCTGGGGCAGCAAGCGGGTGCTTCCCGTGCGGCTGACCGAGCTGTCGATCAACGAGTCCGCTTTCGACGTCGACCTCAACCCCATCCGGGCGAGCCTGGGCATCGGGCTCAAGGTGCTCAGCGTGAGCGACCTGCCCGCCGGTCACCGCGGCGCCGATCTGTACATGGCGCACCTCGCGCAGAAGGAACGGCTCGCCGCGGCCGCCCGCGGTGGCAGCCTCGGGGCGCTCGGGCTCGGCGGGCGCGACCTGACGACTCTGGGGAGGGGCTGAGGATGGCCGAGGGCATACAGCCGTACGAAAGCGCTCTGGACGCGATCCCCGGGGCGCACCCGTATCCCCGGTCCAGTCGGTATCACGACGCGGAGATCGGCCTGCACACGGCAGCAGACGGGACCGAACACCGGTACACCAAGCGGCGGTTGCTGCCCCCGCTGGGCGCGCAGGAGACCGAGGAGCACGTCGTGGGTGCGGGGGAGCGGCCCGATCTGCTCGGGCAGCGTCTCTTCGGCGACCCGGGACAGTGGTGGCAGATCGCCGACGCCAACCCCGTCCTCGATCCACGGGAGCTGACCGACGAGCCGGGCCGGGTGGTCGACGTGCCGCTGCCCGGAGGGTTCCCGCAGGGGGGCCGGCGTGCCTGAGGAACTGCCCGTCGGGGCGGGGCCCGTCCACATGACCCTGCACATGGGGCCCAAACTCCCGCGTCCCGTGCCCGCCGAGGTCATGGAGGCCCTGCTCTCCGCGCAGATCACCGTCACGGCGGGGGAGCGCAGCGGGTTCCAGCTGGCCTTCGACCTCACCAAGCGCGGGCTGATCCAGCGCAACCTGCTGCCCGAGGGGTTCTTCGACCCCAAGACCCGGGTGATCGTGACCGTGAGCGTCCGCGGCACACCGCAGGTGCTGTTCGACGGGCTGATCGTCCGCCAGGAGGTCGGCGCCAGCAACCAGCCGGGCCAGACCACCCTCACCGTCACCGGCGAGGACCTGACCCTCCTGATGGACCTGGAGGAGCGCACGGCGCCGTACCCGAACCTGGCACCGTCGCGGCGGGTGCTGGCGATCCTCGGCCGCTACCGCGACTACGGGATCCGGCCCGACATCAAGGACGAACAGATCCTCCAGCCGCCGCAGGAGCAGCTGCGCGTCCCCTACCAGACCAGCACCGATCTCCAGTACGTCACGGAACTGGCCAAGGCGAACGGCTACGTCTTCTACCTGGAGCCCGGCCCCACCGCCGGCCAGTCCTCCGCCTACTGGGGACCCGAGGTGCGCCTCGGCGTCCGCCAGCACGCGCTCAGCGTCAACATGGACGCCAACTCGACCGTGGACCAACTGACGTTCGCCTACGACGGAACCGCGCGCGAGGAGCCACAGGCCCGCTGGCAGGACCCCGCGAACCGGCAGGCCACCCTGCTCGGCCAGCCCTCGATCAGCCCGCTGCGCCCGCCGCTCGGCCGCCGCCCCACCCCCGCGCTCAAACGCAGGACGCTGGCCGGCACCGCCAAGCAGCAGGTCCAGCAGGCACAGGCCGAACTGCTCGCCCGCGCCGCGACGTCCGCCGACGCCATCACCGGCTCCGGCTCCCTGGATGTCACCCGGCACGGCCATCTGCTCCATCCGCGCAGCCTCGTCGGCGTACGCGGCTCCGGGGCGATGTACGACGGCGACTACTACGTCAAGTCGGTCACCCACAACCTCCGTCCCGGTTCCTTCACCCAGAACTTCACCCTCTCCCGGGAGGGCCTGGTCGCGCGCGGCGACACCGTACGGCCGTAAACCACCGCAGAACCGCATCGAGCGGAACTACACCACAGGAGCAGCCCCACCATGGCGGCACCCAGCAATCGCTATCTCGGCAAGTTCCGCGGCCGGGTGATCGACAACAACGACCCGCTGGGCATCGGCCGGATCACGGTCCAGGTCCCGGACGTGCTCGGCGACGAGCCCTCGACATGGGCGCTGCCCTGCCTGCCGTTCACCGGTCAGGAGGCGGGACACGTCGTGGTGCCGCCGAAGGACGCCGGCGTGTGGGTGGAGTTCGAGCAGGGCGATCCCAGCTTCCCCATCTGGACGGGCTGTTGGTACGGGGAGCGCACCGAACTCCCGCCCGACGCGCAGCGGGAGCTCGCCCGGCCCTCCGCGCTCAAGCCCGTCGTCGTCCAGACCCAGTTGGCGCACAAGATCGTGATGAACGACGTGACCGGTGCCGACGAGGGGATCCTGCTCCAGGCCAAGAACGGGGCGTACATCCGGATCACCGAGGCGGCCATCGTCATCGCCGCCGGTGAGGCCCGCATCACCCTCCAGGACGGTCACGTCATCGTCAACGAGGGCCAGTTGACCGTACAGCCGAAGCGTTAGAGACGGGGGATCGACGAACGTGTCCGGGACATCAGGGAACCTGCTGGCCACCGATGCCGTGATCTGGTGCCCGCACGGGGGGCGCGCCGCAGCGGCGCAGACTTCGTCCCCGGCGGTGCTGATCGGGGGCCGGGCGGTGGCGACCACCGCCACCTACATCGTCACCGGCTGCACCCACACCGCCGGCGGTGTGCCGCAGCCGTGCACGTCCGTACGCTTCGCGGCCTCCGCGAGCGGCATCACCGTCGGCGGCGCCCCGGTACTGCTCGACACCTCCGCGGCCCAGTGCCTGACCGCGGCCTTCCTCCCGCAGGGACCGCCCGTCGTCCAGGCCGCACAGCGAAAGGTCACGGTCCGATGAGCCCACGCGCCCGCACGCGCTCCGACTTCGCGTTCCCCTTCCACGCCGACCGCCGGGGCCGCACCGCGCACGCCGGCCACGCCGATCACGTCCACGACCTCATCGAACAGCTGCTGTTCACCAGCCCCGGCGAACGCGTGATGCGCCCCGACTTCGGCTGCGGACTGCTCGACCTGGTCTTCGCCCCGAACAGCCCGGAGCTCGTGAGCACCCTGGAACTGTCCGTACAGGCCTCACTCCAGCGCTGGCTCGGCGACCTCATCGAGGTGGCCGCGCTCGACATGGACAGCGAGGAGAACGTCGTACGGGTCCACCTGTCGTACGTCGTCCGCGCCACCGGCGCCCTGCGCGACGACCACTTCGAGGGGAGGGCGGCATGACCACGACCACCCGCCGGGCGAAGGTGAGGGCCGCCCAGCTCAACGGAGTCGACGCGGTCGAGGTGAGCGACGACGGGCTCCTCCTCACCGTCACCTTCCTCGGCAAGGCCCCGCACGGTCTCGGCCCCGAGAACGTCCGCATCGACGGCGGCCGCCGCGTCACCGGCATCACCGCGGTCGGCATCAGTGTCGAACGCGAGGACGACCCGGAGCTCGACGACCTGCTCCACGTCACCCTCGACCGGGCCGGCGACACCTCCCGCTACCGGCTCTCGCTAGTCGAGACCGACCCGTACGGCCGCCCCGGCACCGAACCCTTCCGGGGCTTCGACCAGCGCTACCACAGCGCGGGCTTCTCCTTCCACCCCGGCGGCCCGACCCCCTTCGACCGCAGGGACGACGGTCCCCGGGAGCACGACTTCCCGGACGCGCCGGTCATCGACTACACGGCCCGCGACTACGACAGCATCCGCAAGCTGCTCCTGGACCGCCTGGCCCTCACCACCCCCGACTGGGTCGAGCGCAACCCCGCCGACCTCGGCGTGACCCTCGTCGAACTCCTCGCGTACACCGGCGACCAGATCAGCTACCAGCAGGACGCCGTCGCCACCGAGGCCTACCTCGACACCGCGCGCCGCCGGGTCTCCGTACGCCGGCACCTCCGCCTCATCGACTACGCGATGCACGACGGCTGCACCGCGAGGGCCTACGTCACCGTCGAGACCGCCGGCGACACCACCCTCGCCCCGGGCACCTTCCGCTTCGCCTCCGTCGACGTCCGCACCCTCGACCCGCACGACCGCCCCCGACCCGGCACGGTCATCGACGAGAACGACCTCGGCGACCTGGACGAGCGCGGCTCGGTGGAGGTCTTCGAACCGGTCCTGGCCACCGACCCGATGGAGCTCCGCGCGGCGCACAACGCCATCCGCCTGTGGACCTGGGGCGGCGAGGTCACCGCCCTGCCCAAGGGCGCCACGTCCGCCACCCTGCGCGACGAGTGGCGCGACCGGGAGACCTGTCAGGACCGCCGACTCGACCTGAAACCCGGCGACCTGCTGGTCCTGGAGGAGGTGAAGGGCCCCCGCACCGGCACCCCCGGCGACGCCGACCCGGCCCACCGCCAGGCCGTGCGCCTGACCTCCGTCCGACCGGCCGTCGACCGTATCGAGGACCAGCCCGTCCTGGAGGTCACCTGGGCCGCCGAGGACGCCCTGCGCTTCTCCCTCTGCCTCGCCACCCGGGCCGGCCGCGACTGTCTGCCCGTCGAGGACGTGACCCTCGCCCGCGGCAACGTCGTCCTCGTCGACCACGGCCGCACCCTCCACGGACTCCCCGAGACGGTCACCGTCCCGCCCGAGCCGGCCGTCGTCGCCCCCTGCGCCCCGCCCACCTTCGGCTGCGGCGACCACGACGAGGGAAACGCTCCCGGCTGGCTCATCAACTCCCTCACGGACAAAGCGAGTTCGGGCGAGGCACTCGTACCCGACGACATCCGCGAGCTGTTCACCACGGTCGGCGAGGCCGCCACCGTGCGCGCGGGACTCGGTCTGGAACGCGCCGGGCAGCGGCATGAGCGCGTGGTACCCGGGACGTCGTACGCCCAGGCCGCCGCCCTGCGCACCCTGCTCGCCCAGTCGGTCCACCCCGGCATCGCGCCCCGCTTCCGGCCCGTCCTCGGCCGCTCCCCGGTCGTCCAGGCCGTCCCGTACCCCGAGCCGGCCACGGTCGCCGCCGGTCAGGCCGAGCGCATCGCCGCGATCCCTGGACGCATCCGGCAGCGGCTCGTCGACCTGTGGCGCAGCGCCCGCGACCGCGACGGCCTGAGCCAGGAGGAGATCGCCGAACTGGCCATCGTCTACGGTCTTCCCGTCCTCGAACGCCTCGAACTGCGCCGCCATCCGGTGCGCGCACTGCGTGAACTCCTGCACCGCAGCGACCGGTTGCTCGACGGCAAGCTGCGCCGCGTCGAGATCCTCGCGGCCCGCGCCCGCGCGGGCACGGTCCTCGACCCGCACATCGCCTGGGAGATCGCGCACAGTTGGGGCCCGCACTACGCGGCCGGACTCCACCCCGACGAGCCGGTGCTGCGCGGCCCGGCGACCGCCGCGCTCACCCAGGACCCGCGCCGGGCCCTGCCCGCCGTGCGCCTCCACGACGAAGACGTCGGGTGGGCGCCGCGCCGCGACCTCCTCG
>Ga0136846_1221195_pt1 | contig 13651 bp, 1 predicted proteins | sample HopSoiMetagenom2_FD_96841 | JGI IMG/M metagenome (GOLD analysis project Ga0136846, IMG submission 96841) | Grasslands soil microbial communities from Hopland, California, USA - 2 Assembly 2016 (version 4) | ecosystem: Environmental > Terrestrial > Soil > Grasslands | place: USA: Hopland... | reverse complement strand
GAGCAGCCGGCGCGGATCGCGCCTCTCCAGGACCTCGACGGCGTCCTGGAGATCGCGGACTGCAAGCATGCGGCGATGGGGGAACGCGCGGCGCCCGACCTCGAGGGTGTACGCGATGTCCGCCAGCTGGGTGGCCGGCTCCGCCGGCAGCTCGCGGAGATGGCCGAGAAGGCGGTCGGTGGCCGCCTCGAGCGCCGTCTCCGTGCGCGCCGACAGCACCAGCAGAAGCCAGGGCGGCGCCGGAGCGGACGGCGCCGGTGCGGGCGGCTCCTCCAGGATGACGTGCGCGTTGACGCCGCCGATCGCGAAGGCGCTGACGCCGGCGCGCCGCGGCCAGCCCTCCGGCCGCCAGGGCCGGCATTCGGTGTTGACGTAGAAGGGGCTCTGCGCGAAATCGATGCGCGGGTTGGGCGTCTCGAAGTGGAGGCTGGGCGGCAGGACCCCGTGCTCCACCGCCAGGACGGCCTTGATCAGGCCCGCCACACCCGCCGCGGCGTCGAGATGGCCGATGTTGGTCTTGATCGCGCCCAGGGCGCAGAATCCTCGCTGCCCGGTGGCCGCCGCGAACGCCTCGGAGAGGGCGGTGACCTCCACCACATCACCCAGGGGGGTGCCGGTGCCGTGCGTCTCGACGTAGGTGATCGACTCGGCGGGCACCCCCGCGATGGTCTGGGCCGTCGCGATCGCCTCGAGCTGGCCCTCCGGGGACGGCGCGGTGAAGCTCATCTTGAACCCGCCGTCGTTGTTGGTCGCGAAGCCGCGGATCACGGCGTGGATCGTGTCCCCGTCGGCCACGGCGTCGGCCAGCCGCTTGAGGACCACCACGCCGGCGCCGCTCCCCTCCACCGTGCCGCGCGCCTCGGCGTCGAAGGCGCGGCAGTGGCCGTCCGGCGACATCACGCCGTCCAGCGCCAGATAGCCCAGCCCGTGCGGGACGATCACGGTCACGCCGCCGGCCAGCACCATGTCGCACTGGAACTGGAGCAGGCTCTGACAGGCCATGCAGGTCGCCACGAGAGAGGTCGAGCAGGCGCTCTGCACCGTGACGCTCGGCCCCCGCAGGTCGAGCTTGTACGCCGCCAGCGAGGTCAGGAAGTTGTTGTCGTTCAGAATGCGGATCTGGAGCGGTCCGGCGTTCTGGATCAGGTCGGGATGGGAGAGGAGGTTGCGGATCAGGTAGCCGCCCATCCCCATGCCGGCGAAGACGCCGATCGAGCCGGGCCAGGTCCGGGTGTCGTAGCCCGCGTTCTCCAGAGCCTCCCAGCAGCACTCGAGAAAGATCCTGTGCTGCGGATCCATCAGCTCCGCCTCGCGCGCGCTGAAGTCGAAAAAGTCGGCATCGAAATGCTGCACGTCGTGCAGGGCGGCCCCCGCCCGGACGTAGCGCGGGTCGTCGAGCAGTGCCGGGGCGACCCCCGCGGCCGCCAGCTCCTCGCGGGAGTAGAAGCGGACCGATTCGACTCCGCCGCACAGGTTGCGCCAGAGCTCCCCCAGGTCGTCGGCGCCGGGGAAACGTCCGGCCATGCCGACGACGGCGATCCCTTCGAGGGGGCCGCTCTCCGGATCCTGCTCACTCATCTCGTGCGTCCTGCTCCAGATCTCACCGTCCGCGGCTCCTTTGCTGGCTCGCGCGCCGCCGCCGCAGCTCTTCGACCGCCTGTCGCTGGCGGTCGAGGGTCCCCCCCTCGCCCGCCGCCGCCGCGACCGGGAGCCGGGCCGGAGCCGGGCGCGCCTCGGCCGCGACCGCCGTGGCCGGCTGGCAGCCGCGGGCTTCCAGGGCCTCGGCAAGGCTCCGGATGGTCGGGTGGCGGAACATCTCGACGATCGGGATCTCGCGGTGGAACGCCTCGCGCAGCCGCGCCTCGATCTCGACGAGCAGCAGGGAGCTCCCGCCCAGCTCGAAGAAGTTGTCGTCGACACCGATGCGGTCGTGCCCGAGCACGTCCTGCCAGATCGCGGCGAGCGTCTTCTCGTCCGGCGTCCGCGGCGGGGCGTAGGCGCTGTCCAGGCGCAGCCGGCCGGCGTCCGGCGCCGGCAGGGCCTTGCGGTCGACCTTGCCATTCCGGTTGAGCGGCAGGGCGGCGAGCGGGACGAAGGCGGAGGGGATCATGGCCTCCGGCAGCCGCTCGGCCAGGAACCGCCGCAGCTCGCTCGCGGAGGGCCCGCCGGCCTGGGCGCCCGCCACCGGGACCAGGTAGGCGATCAGCTGCCGGCCTCCCGGCGCATCGTCGCGGACGGCGGCGACGGTCTGCGCCACCGCCGGATGCGCGCGCAGCGCCGCCTCGATCTCGCCGAGCTCCATGCGCACTCCGCGCACCTTGACCTGGTGGTCCGACCGGCCGAGGTAATCCACGCTGCCGTCCTGGCGGTGGCGCGCCAGGTCGCCCGTCCGGTAGAGGCGGCCGCCCGGGCGGCTCCCCAGCGGATCGGGCAGGAAGCGCTCGGCGGTGAGATCGGGGCGCCGCCAGTACCCCATGGACACCCCGTCGCCGCCGAGGAAGACCTCGCCGCAGGCTCCCAGCGGGACGGGCTGCAGAGAGGCATCCAGCAGGTAGACCTCGGTGTTGGACAACGGCCGCCCGATCAGCGGCTTCGTCTCCCCGCGCTCGACCCGCTGGCTGAGCGAGAAGATGGTGGTCTCGGTCGGGCCGTAGAGGTTGCGGACCGCGCCGGCCACGGTGGCCGCGAGGCGATCCGCCAGCGGCCCGGGCAGGGCCTCGCCGCCGAGCAGCAGATGGGAGAGCGGCGCGAGTCCCCGCAACCGCTCCGGAGTCGCGGCGAGCATGCCGGCCTGCGACGGCGTGCACTGGAGGTGCGACACGCCGTGGCGGGCGATCTGCTCCGCCACCGAGGGGCCCCGGCCGCCAGGCCGCTCGTCGTGGATCACCACCCGGCCGCCGCGGGTCAGGGTCCCCAGCAGCTCGAACACGGACATGTCGAAGCAGATGCTGGTCACCGCGAGCCACACGCCCGGCTCGCGCTGCCCGAAGACCACGTCCATCGCCGCAAACAAGCGCACGGCGTTGCGGTGGGTGACGACGACGGCCTTGGGGCGCCCGGTCGAGCCGGAGGTATAGAGGATGTAGGCGGCGGCCCCCGCCGGCAGATCCGGGAGCTCCGGCAGCCGCGGCAGCTCCTCCCCCGGGACGGCGGTCTCCGCCGCCTCGGGCGCGAGGGTGCGCGGATGCCGCAGGGAGGCGCCGGCCCCCGTCGAGGCGACCAGCGCGGCGGTCCCGGAGTCCTCCAGCATCGCCTCCAGACGCGCCTGCGGGTAGGCGGGATCGAGCGGCACGTACGCGGCGCCCGCCTTCAAGACCCCCAGGATGGAGCACAACATCGAGACGGAACGCTCGACGCAGATGGCCACCCGGTCGCCGGGCCGCACACCCAGACGGAGCAGACGGTGCGCCAGCCGGAACGCCCGGTCCTCCAGCTCGCGGTAGGTCAGCGCGACCTCCCCGTCGACCGCCGCGATCCGGTCGGGGGTGCGCTCGGCCTGGGCCTGGACGAGCTCGTGGATGCAGGCCTCCGGACCGGGGACCTCCAACCGGGTGTCGTTCCACTGCACCAGGAGCTCCGTCCTCTCCGCCTCGCTCAGCAGGGGAAGATCCGACAGGCGGCGGTCGGGGTCCGCCGCGGCGCTCGCGAGCAGATGGCCGCAGTGGAGGGCCAGGCGCTCCACGGTCGTGCCGTCGAACAGGTCGGAGCTGTGCTCGATCCAGCCGTCGATCCCCCCGCTCCTGGACTCTTCGAGGAGGAGCGACAGGTCGAACTGCACCGCTCCGGGGAACGTATCGGCCGGCCGCAGCGCCAGGCCGGGCAGCGCGAGCTCCGGCAGCGGCTCGCTGCGTAGCGTGAACAAGACTTGAAACAGCGGGCCGCGGGAGAGATCCCGCTCCGGCTGCAGGGCCTCGACGAGCTGCTCGAAAGGCAGCTCGGCGTGCGCCAGAGCGCCCAGCGCCGTTTCGCGGCCGCGCAGCAGAAGAGTGCGGAACGTCGGGTCGCCGGACAGGTCGCCGCGCAGCACCAGGATGTTGAGGAAGAGGCCGATCACCCCCTCCAGCGCCGGATCGGGACGGTCCGCCACCGCGGTGCCGACCGCGACGTCGTCCTGCCCGGCATGGCGCGCGAGAACCGCCTGGAACACCGCCAGGACCGCCATGAAGAGGGTGGCGCCGGTCGGGCCGCCGAGACGCCGCATCGCGTCCACCGCCGCGGCGTCGAAGTGCACCGGGCGGCGCGCGCCGCGCGGGCTCCGGACCGGCGGCCGCGGGCGGTCCGTGGGGAGCTCCAGGGCGGGAGGACGCGGAGTCAGGCGCTCGCGCCAGTAGCGCAGCAGCTCCTCCAGGCGGTCGCCGCGCAGACGCTCGCGCTGCCAGACGGCGTAGTCGGCGTAGTGCACGGAGAGCTCCGGCAGGGGCGACGGCCGGGCTTCGACGCCGGCCGCGTAGAGCTCCCCCAGCTCGCGGATGAGCAGGCCGAGCGACCAGGCGTCGGCGGCGATGTGATGGACGGTCAGGAGCAACCGGTGGCTCTCCGGCCCGCGGCGCAGCAGGACGGCGTGCAGCAGGGGGCCGCGCGCGAGATCGAAGGGGCGGGCGGCCTGCGCGGCGGTCCGGCGGGCCAGCTCTCCCTCCTGCTCGGTCGCGGGGAGGGCGCTCAGGTCGATGCACGGCACGAGGGGGACCGCGGCGAGCTCCGCCGGCGGGAGCGGACTCTGGAGCGGATGTCTCCCGGAGAGGACGAAGCGGGTGCGCAGCCCCTCATGACGGCGCAGGATCTCGCCGAGGCTCGCGGCGAGCGCCGCCGGATCGAGGCGCCCCTCACAGTCGAGCGCCGCCGGCAGGTGCAGGTACGCGGCGCCGGGCTCGATCCGCTCCAGGAGCCAGAGTCGCTGCTGCGCGAAGGACAGCGCCAGCGGCTGCTCGCGCGGCATCCGCACGATGGGATCCAGGGGCAGCGCCGGGGAGCACACGATCCGGGCGGCCAGGCCCTCGACGGTCGGCGTCTCGAAGATCGCCCGCAGCGGCAGCTCCACTCCGAACACCGCGCGCACCCGCGACACCAGCCGGGTCGCCAGCAGCGAATGCCCTCCCAGGTCGAAGAAGTCCGCCTCCAGCCCCACCGGCTCGACGCCCAGCACCTCGGCGCCCAGCAGCTCGGCGAAAATGCCCGCGATCCGCCTCTCGGCCGGCGTGCGCGGTACTCCGCCGGTGCTCCGCGGCCGGTCCGGCTGCAGGAGGGCGAGCCCCTTGCGGTCGACCTTGCTGTTGGCGGTCAGGGGCAGGGCCGGCAGGGAGACCCAGGCGGACGGCACCATGAACTCGGGCAGCCGCTGGCGCAGGAAATCACGCAGCTCGGACGGCTCCGGCGCGACGGTTGCGTCAGCCGCGGCCACCACGTACGCCACCAGCCGGTGCCCCCCGGCCTCCTCCCGCTGCGCCAGCACCACCGCGCTGCTCAGCCGCGGGTGGGCCATCAGGGCCGTCTCGACCTCTCCCGGCTCGACCCGGAAGCCCCGCACCTTGACCTGCGCGTCGAGGCGGCCGAGGAACTCGAGGTCTCCCGACCGGCGCCAACGCACCAGGTCGCCGGTCCTGTACAGGCGCCCGCCCGCCTCCCTCCCCTCCGGGTCCGGCAGGAAGCGCTCCGCCGTCCGGTCCGGATGATCCAGATAGCCGCGCGCCAGGCCGTCCCCTCCCGTGCACAGCTCTCCGGCGACTCCCGGCGGCACCGGCATCTGATGGCGGTCCAGGACCGCGAGCCAGGTGTGGGCGATCGGGCGTCCCACCGGCACCGAGGGGTCCAGCTCCGCCGCGGCACGCACCGTGTAGCAGGAGGTGAAGCACGTGTTCTCGGTCGGCCCGTAGCCGTTGATCAGGCGGGTTTCGGGGAGCTCGGCGAGCACCCGGCGGGCGTGCGCCACCGGCAGCACGTCGCCACCGGTCAGCAGCTGGCGCACTCCGGAGAGCGCCCCCAGATTCTCCTCCACCATCTGCCGGAACAGCCCGGTGGTCAACCACAGCGTGGTCACCCCCTCTCTCTTCACCACCTCGCCCAGCTCAGCGGTCGTCAGCACACCGGGCGGCGGGATCACCAGGCGAGAGCCGTGGAGGAGCGCCCCCCACAGCTCCAGCGTCGAGACGTCGAACCCATAGGGGGCGTACAGGAGCAAGGTCTCGTCAGGGCCGAATCGGGCATAGCCGGTCCCCCGCACGAGCCGCACCACTCCCCGGTGCGTCACCGCGACCCCCTTCGGCTCGCCCGTCGAGCCCGAGGTGTACATCACGTAGGCCAGGCCTGTGGCAGCCACCGCGGGCAGGGCCGCTTCCCTCCCCTCCTCCTCCCCCGCCGCCGCAGTGCCGTCCAGACAGAGCACCGCCGCCTTCATGTCCGGCAGCTCCGACAACATCGGCAGCCAGCGCTCCTCGGTGACCAGCACCAGGGCGGCGCTGCTCCGCAGCAGGAAGGCCAGCCGCTCCCGCGGGTAGGCGGGGTCCAGCGGCACATAGGCACCACCCGCCGCGAGCACGGCGAGCGTCGCCACCACCTGGGCGGGAGCACGGTCGAGACAGAGGGCCACCCGCACCTCCGGACCGACCCCCAGGGCGCGCAGCCGGTGCGCCCAACGGGTGAACTGCGCGACGAGCTCTCCATAGGTGAGGGCGGTGCCAGGGCTGACCAGGGCCACGGCATCCGGCGAGAGCGCCGCCTGCTCGGCGACCAGATCGTGGAGCGTCGCCTCCCGCGGATAGCTCTCTCCTTCCCCGTCTCCGATCCGCAGGAGATGCTGCCGCTCCTCCTCCGAGAGCAGCGGCAGCTCCGGCAGGCGCTGCTGCGGCGCCGCCACGGCACCGGCCAGCAAGCGTGCGAAAGACCCGGCCAGGCGCTCGATCGTCGTGCCGTCGAACAGGTCGGAGCGGAAGCCGATCGCTCCGGAGAGACCTTCCGCACCGACCCCCAACGTGAGGCTCAGGTCGAACTTCTCGATCTCCGTCTCCAGGGGCCAGAGGGACGCCTCGACGTCGCCCAGCCGCAACGTGGGGAGCGGATCGCTGTCCAGAACGAACGAGACCTGGTAGAGCGGCGCAAGCCCGAGGTCGCGCCGCGGGTGGAGCTCCTCGACCAGCTTCTCGAACGGCAGGTCCTGATGGGCATAGGCGGCCAGAGAGGTCTCCCGGACTCGCGCGAGCAGCTCCGCGAACGACGGCGCGCCGGAGAGGTCGGTACGCAGCACCAGCGTGTTGACGAAGAACCCGATCAGCCCCTCGGTCCGCAACTGGCCGCGGCCGGCGACCGGCGATCCGACGCTCACGTCGTCGGTATTGCTGATGCGGGCCAGCAGAGCCTGGAAGGCGGCCAGGACGGCCATGAACAGGGTCACCCCCTGCCGGCGCGCCAGCGCCTGCAGGAGCGGCAGCAGAGCGGGGGGCAGAGCCAGGGCCCGGCTCGCGCCGCGCGAGCTCAATCTCGCCGGCCGCGGGCGATCGAGCGGCAGGTCGAGCACCGGAGGCGCACCGGCCAGGCGGGCCCGCCAGGGGGCCAGCTCGGCCTCCAGCACCTCCCCACGGAGCCAGCCGCGCTGCCAGACCGCGTAGTCCCCGTACTGGATCTCCAGCTCCGGCAAGGGAGACGGGCGGCGCTCCAGGCCGGCATCGTAGAGGGCGCTCAGCTCCCGCGCCAGCACCCGCAGCGACCAGCCGTCGCTGATCACATGGTGCATCGTCAGCAGGAGGAGCTGCTCCGCCTCGCCCAGGCACACCAGGGCCGTGCGCAGCAACGGTCCACCCTCGGGATCACCGAGGTCGAACGGACGCAGAGCCTCGGCGCGCGCCAGCCGGCGGGCCTCCTCCAAGCGCCGGGCGGCAGGCAGGCCCGCGAGATCGATCTCCGGCACCGGGACCGGAGCGGGCGGATCGACTACCTGGACCGGCTCCCCCAGTTCCCCCTCAACCGCGAGGCATCGGGTCCGCAGCGACTCGTGGCGGCGCGCCACCTCCCCCAGAGCCGCGGCGAGTGTCGCGCGGTCGAGCCGGCCCGGCAGATGCAGCGCGGCGGGCATGTTGTAGACCGGGCTCTCCGGCTCCAACCGATGGAGGAACCAGAGCCGCTGCTGGGCGAAGGAGAGCGGCAGGGGTGTCGCGCGGGACACCGGAACGAGCGGCGGGGCATCGCTCCGGGCAGCGCCCGCGACCGCGCGCGCCAGGGCCGCCACCGTCGGCGTCTCGAACACGCGGTGGAGCGGCAGCTCGGTGCCGAGAGCGTCGCGGATCCGCGCGATCAGCCGCATGGCGGCCAGCGAGTGGCCGCCGTGCTCGAAGAAGCTCTCCTCCACACCGAGCCGGTCGACTCCCAGCACCTCGGCGAAGAGGCCGGCCAGCAGCTCCTCGAGCGGCGTCCGCGGCGCCTCAGTTGCCTCGAGGGGGCGGCCGGGCATGGCCACGGGGCTCCAGCGGGCGAGCGACCGGCGGTCGAGCTTGCCGTTCGGCAGGCGGTCGAGCGCCCGGCCGAAGGCGAAGGCCGGCACCATGTAGGGCGGCAGGCGGGCGGCCAGGGCGGCGCGCAGCTCGGCCGCCGTGGCGACACCGGCATCCGCCACCGCCGGCACCACGCAGGCGAGCAGCGAGCGCTCCCCCGCGCCGTCCTGGCGCACCACGACCGCGGCCTCGCGGACCTGCGGCTGGGCCGCCAGGGCGATCTCGATCTCGCGCGGCTCGATCCGAAAGCCGCGGATCTTCACCTGATCGTCGAGCCGGCCGAGGTATTCGATCTCCCCCCCGGGCCGATGGCGGCAGAGGTCGCCGGTCCGGTACAGGCGGGCCCCTGGTGGCCCAAACGGATCGGGGACGAACCGCTCCGCCGTCAGGTCCGGACGCCCGCGATAGCCACGCGCCACCTGCACGCCGCCGATCGCCAGCTCCCCCACCGCCCCCGGCGGCACCGGCTCCAACCGCCGGCCCACGAGGTGAATCTGCGTGTTGCGGACCGGCCGGCCGATCGGCACCGGGCGCGGCCGGGCCGCCGGCCGGCAGCTCCAGGCCGTCACCTCGACCGCGGCCTCGGTCGGACCATACAGGTTGATCAGCGGCACCGGCAGCGTAGCGAGGCAGCGTTGCTCCAGCTCCCAGGGCAGGGCCTCGCCGCTGACCAGCACCCGGCGCAGCGAGCGGCAGCGCGCCGCCACCCCGTCCTCCGCCAGGAAGAAGGGGAGCATCGAGGGCACGAAGTGGATCGTCGTGACCCCCTCCTGCTCGACCAGCCGGGCCAGGTAGGCGCTGTCGCGGTGCCCGTCCGGCCGGGCCACCACCAGCCGCGCTCCAAGGATCAGGGGAGCGAAGAATTCGGGGACGGAGACGTCGAAGCCGAACGGGGTCTTCTGCAGGAACCGGTCGCCCGCGTCCAGGCCGCAGGCCTCCTGCATCCACAGCAGCCGGTTGACGATGCCGCGGTGGCTGTTGACCACCCCCTTCGGCCGGCCGGTCGAGCCCGAGGTGTAGATGACGTAGGCGGCGTTGTCGGCCGCCGCCCGCGGGAGCCGTTGCGCCGCGCCGGCAGGCAGGCCGGAGACCTCGTCGAGCCAGGCGAGGCGCAGGCCGGGGACGGCGTCGAGCGGCAGCGTATCCGCGTAGGCACGGCGGGTGAGGACGACGGCCGGCGCCGCATCCTCCAGGATCATCGCCAGGCGCTGCCGGGGAAGGTCCAGCTCCAGCGGCAGGTAGGCGCCGCCGGCGCCGAGCACGCCGAGCAGGCCGGCGACCAGCTCGACCGAGCGCTCCGCCGCCACTCCCACCACCACCTCGGGCCCCACCCCGAGCCTCACCAGATGGCGCGCCAAGGCCTGCGCCCGGGCCGCCAGCTCGCGGTAGGTCAGCCGCTCCTCGTCGAACACCACCGCCTCCGCCTCTGGCGTCCGCTCGGCCTGCGCCGCGAACAGATCGTAGAGGGTCGCCTCCGGGCCGGCCTCCGCGCTGTCATTCCAGGCGTGGAGGAGCTGGTGACGTTCCGCCGCGGAGAGCAGCGGCAGCGCCGAGAGCGCGAGCTCCGGGCTCTCCACGACCGACCGGAGCAGCAGGGCGAAGCGGTCCAGCAGGCGCACCGCGGTCGCGGCGTCGAACAGGTCGGTGTTGAACTGCAGCGCGAGGCTCAAGCTTCCCTGGCGCTCCACCGCATGGAGCATCAGCTCGAAAGGAGCCGGCGGCCGGGGCAGGGAGAGCGTCTCCAGCCGGAAGTCCTCCGGCCCCACCAAGACCCCCTCCTCGCCGAGGGCGAAGGCGGTGAGCCCTTCGACGCCGCGCGTCTCCTTCTGCATCACGAACGAAACTTGAAACAGCGGCGTCCGGCTGGCCTCCCGCACGGGTTGGAGGTGCTCGGCGAGGAGCGGCAGCGGATAGTCTCCGTGCTCGAAGGCGGCGAGCACCGTCGCCTTGGTGCGCTCCAGAAGCTCCGCGAACGTGGGGTCTCCGGTCAGGTCTCCACGCAAAACCACCGGGTTGACGAAGTAGCCCACCGTGCCGGCGAGCTTCGACCGGGACCGGCCGGCGCGTGGCGCGCCGATCGCCAGGTCCTCCTGGCCGGAGTGGCGGCCCAGGAGCACCTGGAACGCGGCGGCCAGCGTCATGAAAAGCGTGGCGTGCTGCTTTCGGCTGCGCGCGCGCAGGGCCGCCGCGAGCTCGCCCGGCAGCCGAAGCCGGCAGCAGTCGCCCCGCTCGGTCTGCACCGCCGGACGCGGCCGGTCGAGGGGGAGCTCGAGAGTGGGGAGCCCTGCCAGGCTCTCCTGCCAGTAAGCCAGCAAGGCCTCGCCCCGTCCGTCACCCAGGGCCTCCCTTTCCATCCGGACATGCTCTTCGTAGTCCATGCCGGGAGAAGAGAGCTGCGCCGGCCCGGCGCCGGTCGCTTCGCGGTACAGCAGCGGCAGCTCACGAACCAGAATGGCGAGAGACCAGAAGTCGGCGACGATGTGGTGAACGGCAAGGAGGACCACCGGCCCGCCGGGGCCGCCCGTCAGCAGTGTGGCGCGAAGGAGCGGCCCGCGCTCCAGGTCGAAGGGGCGCCAAGCTTCTTCGGCCAGACGAGCCCGCAACGCCTGCTCGCTCTCACCGCCTGCATCCATGCACACCAGGGAGAAGCTCTGGCGTCCCGCGACCCGCCGGCAGGGTGCGCCGTCGATCGCCGGAAACGTCGTCCGCAAGGCCGCGTGGCGGTCCACCAGAGCCTGGAACGCGCGCTCCAGGGCCCCGGCATCGATCGGGGTGCGCACGCGGGCCGCGGCCGCGATGTTGTAGGCGCCGCCCTGGGGAGCGAGGTGCTGGAGAAACCAAAGCGAACGCTGGCCGTAAGAGGGCGTGCCCATGGCGCTGACAGGCTCTCCCTCCAACTCCTGGCAGGCCGGTACAGTTAAATCCCGCCAGATGCTCTCCATCGAGTCCTTCTCCCAGTGCCGATCTCGCTTTTTCACAGCTACAGCTAAACCTTACGCGAAAAACACAAAGTCTCCACGGCCCACCCGCGTAAGGCCAGTATACAGAGTGCGACGGAGGGCTTGGGCGTGGACAGCTCCTTAGAGGGTGTCTCAAAAGTCTCCTTCAGCATGCTAAAATGTCGTATGGGCTACCCGAGCGATGTCTCAGATGCGGAAGAAGTCGTCGCCCCGTTGCTGCCGGCTGCTAAAACCGGAGGCCGGCCTCGGACTACCTCTCTACGAGAGGTGATCAACGCGATCTTCTACGTGAGCCGGGGCGGCATCGCTTGGCGCATGCTGCCGAAGGACTTCCCGCCTTACCAAACGGTCTATCGCTTCTTTCGAGCTTGGAGCAAAGACGGCACCTGGGAACGTGTTCACAAAGCCCTGCGTGACCGCGTCCGCCAGAAAGCGGGTCGTGAGGCGAGTCCCAGTGCTGTCATCATTGACAGCCAGAGCACCAAGACCACGGAAAAGGGGGCCCCAAAGGGTACGATGCGGGCAAGAAAGTCCAAGGGCGCAAGGGGCACATCGTCGTTGACACGCTCGGGTTGATCCTGGACTGCGTGGTTCATCCTGCGGATATCCAGGATCGAGACGGAGCCAAGCTGGTTTTGGAGAAATTGGCTGGCCGCTTTCCCCGTCTCCAGAGGATCTGGGCCGACGGTGCTTATGCGGGGAAGTTGGTGGATTGGGCGAAAGACCTTGGGCAATGGGCTCTGGAGATCGTGAAGAGAGGGGACGATGTGGTGGGTTTCGAAGTTCTGCCCCATCGCTGGATCGTCGAGAGAACCTTTGCATGGTTGGGTCGGTTTCGTCGGCTGAGTAAAGATTACGAGGTTCTCATCGAGACGAGCACAGCAATGATCTATGTTGCAATGATCCGATTAATGATACGTAGATTGGGCTCATGACTTTTGAGACACCCTCTTAGAGTGCCTAACAAAACCCGCGTCGCCAGTCCTTGTAGGGGCGGGTCTGGGGGGCGGAAGGTGGAGCGACCCGCCCTCGGCGGGGAGATTCCAAAGGGGCTTCCCTCCTCCTTCGGCGCCTCGCGGCGGGCCGGATTATTGTGCCATCATTGCCCGCTGAAACTGCGGTTTGATAGGGTGTTCATCTCGCTTTAAAACCTTACGCGAAAAAGATAAAGCCTCCACGGCCCACCCGCGTAAGGTCAGTATATAGAAGTGCGACGTAGCCCGCCGGCGGCTCGGATCGTCTTTGACCCACCGCCGCCCCCATGCGAAGCTGTCTGGTCATGGGAACCCTGGCGGAACGACCCACCTGCACGCTGCCCCGACAAACCGTGCGACCTGGCGTGACGGCGCTTCAGGAGGAAACGGTCCGCCCGCTCTCCTTCGCCCAGGAGCGGATGTGGCTCCTCGACCAGATCGACCCCGGCGCGGCAACCTACAACCTCTTCCACACCGTCGACATCTCGGGCCCGCTCGCCCCCGCCCTCCTCGCCCGCTCGCTCGACGAGGTGGTCCGTCGGCACCAGACCCTGCGCACCACCTTCGCCGCGCCAGGCGGCGCGCCGGAGCCCGTCGTCGCCCCCGCTGCGCGCCGGCCGCTGCCGCTCGTCGACCTCGCCGGCCTTCCGGAGCCGTCGTGGAGGCCCGAGGTCGCGCGCCTCTCCACCGAGGAGCGGCGGCGCCCGTTCGACCTCGCGGCGGAGCCTCTCTTCCGCGTCGCTCTCGTGCGCCTCTCGGCGGGCCGGCACGCCGGGCTCCTCACCGCCCATCCCATCGTCTTCGACGGCGGATCGAGCCTCGTTCTCTGGCGAGAGGTCGCGGCGCTCTACGAGGCCTTCGCCGCGGGACGGCCGTCGCCGCTCCCCGAGCTCCCCTTGCAGTACGCCGACTATGCGCTCTGGCAGAGGCTGCACCTCGCGGGCGATACGCTCGCCGGCGAGGTCGATCCCTGGCGGCGCGAGCTCGCCCCGCCGCTTCCCGTCCTGCGATTGCCGGCCGACTTCGACCGCGCCTCGGCGCATGGGTTCCTCGCCGGCGAGGTCTACCGCGTGCTGCCGGCGCCGCTCGCTGCGGCCCTCCGCGAGTTGGGCGGCCGGTGCGGGGCGACGCTCTCTTCGACCCTCCTGGCTGCCTGGGCCGCCGTCCTCGGGCGCACCGGCGGCGAGGAGGACCTCCTCGTCGGCACGCCGATCGAGAGCCGCCGCCCGGAGGCCGAGGG
>Ga0136846_1235509_pt1 | contig 13656 bp, 12 predicted proteins | sample HopSoiMetagenom2_FD_96841 | JGI IMG/M metagenome (GOLD analysis project Ga0136846, IMG submission 96841) | Grasslands soil microbial communities from Hopland, California, USA - 2 Assembly 2016 (version 4) | ecosystem: Environmental > Terrestrial > Soil > Grasslands | place: USA: Hopland... | reverse complement strand
GTTCCTACCTGGACTCCGCCCGTAAACACGGACTGAGCGCCTTCGAGGCCATCCACCGCGCCTTCGCCGGCAACCTCTGGATGCCACCCATCGAACAAATCACCTGACCAGCAGGCTTCACGCACCGTCACCAACCAGTCGCATTCCTTCTGAATGCGTACGTTTGACCTGCCGGAGGACGACTCCGAGGACGACGGGGCGTGGCTCTGCGATCCCGACGGCGTCGGCCCCCGCCTCTCCATCCTCAAGGTCTGCGAACCGAAGGCGGCGAAGAACCGGCTTCATATCGACGTTCGGGTGCCGGGACACGGCAGTCTCGATGAGCGGTGGGCGCGGATCAAGGCGGAGTCTGAGCGGCTGGTGAAGGTGGGCGGGGTCGTCCTGCAGGAGTTCGACGGGCACCACGTTGTGATGGCCGACCCGGAGGGCAACGAGTTCTGCGTCGCCGCAGCCTCGGCCTGAGGCTGTCAGAGGTCGAAGACGCTCCCCGACCTCTACCCTGGCTGGCGGAGCGCTGATGTCACCGCCAACAATCCGTCGACGCATCGTGGCGATGGAACTTCACCCAGAGTGAGCGACCTCGACTCTGCTGCGCATTTCGCTGGGGCGTGCGGGGTGACCGCGTCGGGGGCCAGCAGCTGCGCGGGCATAGTGGGATGTCAGGTCTTCCGGTGCCCGCTCAAAACAGTTCTAGGTCCTCGCCGCTGGTGTCTGCGATGACTGGCCGGAACTGGGCAGGGAGGCCGTCCAGGCGGTCAGGACCGGCCGCGGCGGCCACGGCAGGGGCCGTCTCGGCCAACCAGACGCGAAACCGCTCGGCGGCTTCGCGGTAGGGGACTCGCGCCAGGACACGGTGCTCGCCGGAAGGGCAGCAGTCGACGGCGACAGTGAGCAGGCAGGAACGGGGCGCATTCTGACTGCCCGTCCAGGACACGCGCAGGACACCGCACGGCGTGCGCCCGCGGGGGGCGCGGTGGGTCGGGCGCAGCGATCGGCAGGCTATGTGGGCGGTCCATGCGGCGAGGTGCGGCAGGGGCAGGGTGGTGCGGGCGCGGCAGCCGGGGCAGCGGTGCCAGTGGCGGAGCCAGTCGTCGGTGTCGGTGCGGAAGAGGCGTGTGTAGCGGTTCGCCACGCGGATGTCGTTGCTGTACAGGTGGTCGGGGCGTTCCTGTGTGTTGCAGGACTGGCAGAGGGGGGCGCGGACGTAGCCGTGTTCGTGGCAGTGGTCGAGCACGGTGGCGGGCGCGGTGCGGCAGATGGCGCACGCCCACCCGGCCACCCTGCGGGAGGTACCGGGCTTCCTGCTGAGCACCGAGTACAGCTGGCCTTCCAGCTCTTTGTTGTACGGGCGCAGTGAGGCGGTGGGGCCCTCGGGGCTCGTCGTCTGCCGACCGTCGGTGTCTCGGGCCTGCCCGGGGTGGGAGGGAGGCTCGGTGGCGGCTGCGCCTGCCCGGCGGGTCCGCGCGGCTTGGACCCACTGCGCTTCGGCGTGCTCGGCCGCGTCGAGCAGCCTGACCACGGCGCGCGGCAGCCACCACGTGCGCTGCGTCCCGTCGCGGGTCTGCTCCACGAGCATCTGTCGCCAGTCGATCCCCGCCAGATGGTACGGCCGGCCGAGGTCACGTCGTACTGCCCGCTCGGGGCCGCCCAGCTCCCGCAGTTCCCCCGTGATGCGCCGGCGCCAACGCAGCGGCGTTTCCTCGTTGCACTCCTGCTTCGGCGCCCCACGAAACGGGCCGATGCGGACCAGGTCCTGCCGATCCATCCCCACCGTGTTCAGTTCCGCGGCCGCCCGGCGCACCTCAACCTCCGGAACACTCCGCTGACCGCTGCTCGCCCTCACCGTCGCCACCACATGGCCGCCGAGCAGGACGTACCCCACCCGGGCATGGGCAGGAGAGCAGGTGAATGCCCCAGCAGCCGTCGGCACAGCACTGTCGGCCGTCAGATCGACCCACAGAGCGTCCGCGGCAACCAGGGCGATCAGGCCGTCCGTGCGACCGGGCATGACACGCTCTGACATGCCCACAGGTTAACGGCCTGCAACGGGGCAACGGTTCCAAGCGCCTCGGTCAGCCGGGCCGCCGCCCGCAACTCCATATTCCTGAGCATCTGGTTCGTCAGCGCGTCCCGTGCGCGTAGCCTCACCACCAGAACGTCAAGAACCGGGTCCTCCAGGACAGCTGGTGTTCACCGGGGCCGGATTCACGCGTTTTCCCCGGAACTGGTGCTCACGGAATCGCGGAACCTGCAGTTCGGGAGTGCGGCCGCCGTAGGCGGCCGCACTCTCTGGATCGAGTCGTGCCGTCAGGCGCGGTTTGTCGGAACTGTCGACGTCACTGCTGAACTCCCTGTGAGGGGTTGGTGATCTGGGCTTCGAGGTCGGCCATGCGGCGATCCTGGAAGCGGAGGTTGGAGCGGGCAGCCTTGAGTCGTTCGTCGAGGGTGCGGTTGTCGGTGGTGAGCTGGCGGACGCGCTGTTTGAGGTTGGTGTTCTCGGTGGTGATCCGCTGGACGGCACCCTCGGTCCATTCGGCCTCCAAGTCGCGTATCTGGCCGAGGAGTTCGCCGATCCTGGTGCGCTGGGCGAGGATCTCGGTGTGGGCGGCCTTGAGGGTGTCCTCGGCGTTCAGGGCGCGTTCGCGCCAGGTCGCTTCGCGTTCGTCGTCCTGTTCAGCGAGCGTGCGGGATTGGTGTTCGCCGGCCTGCGTTATCGCTGCGGCGACCGCGGCTCTGGCCTCGACGTTGTCGTAGAGGAAGGTGCGCGAGACGTCCGCTCGGCGGGCGACGGCGGCGACACTGACCTGGGCTTTCTCGCGTCGGAGCCGGGCGATGGCCTGGTGGACGCGCTCAAGGGCGGCTTCGGTCTTGCGTCGGCGGGCGGCCAGGGCCGCCGCGGTGCGGGGTTCGGGAACGGTGACGGTGTTCATGCGGCTTCCTGTTCGGGGGCGTCGCCGTCGGCTGTGCACGTATCGCTGTACTCGTCCGGCTCGTCGCTGCCCGCGTCGGCGAGGTCAGCGGCGCGGAAGGCGGTGGACCACACGCGGTGGAAGTAGTCCTGGGGTTTGCGCAGGTCCAGGGCGAGGGCGTCGTCGAGGAGGCCGAGGCCGGCCAGGGCCTTTTCCAGGCCGTCGATGGCGCGGGCGGTGGGCTCGAAGTAGCGGTGGAGGTAGTCGGCGGTGGCGTCGTCGGGGGCGCCTTCGGCCAGCAGTCGCCACTGCTCGCGCTTGCGCCGCCGTGCCCGGCACCGCGCGGATACTCGGTGGTGACGTACTCGAAGTAGGTGTGCACCATCGCCGGGCTGACCCGTTTGATCAGCCCGCCGGTCACGATGCCGTGCTCGACCCGCCAGGGGTGCTTACTCTTGGCCTCGGCCCGGTTCGGATTACCGGGCCGGTAGCAGACGTGCAGGTGAGGGGCGCGGCACTCGCCGCAGGCCGCGTTCCCCCGCAGATGCAGGTCGACCATGTGGAGTCCGCAGAGCTCGCCGATGCGAAGCCCGCCATCGGCGAGCCAGGTGATAACCAGCCGGTCCCGGGCGGCGTTCACCGTCTCCAGCAGCCTCTCCCGAGCGCCGTCCGGAAGCATCTTCGGATGCCGGCGGTGCGGCCCCTTCGGTACCAGCGGATTGGTGGGCAGCGACGACTTCACATGCCCGAGGAACGAACGGCGCCGGTCCACCCGCGACGGCAGCCGCGACTTGTCGAGCCTCCTGCCGAGTTCGCCGTTGATGCCGAGGGAGGACTGGTTCAGGTAGAAGCCCTTCAGACAGGCCGCCGCGGTCGACAGCGCGGAGTGGCCGTAAGGGCGCCTGCCGACCCGCCACGGCTCGCCGAGCGGCATGCGGACCTCGGCACCGATGATGCCCGTATACCGTTCCAGGTCCCGCAGTTGGACCTCGGTGAAGGTCAGGCACTCTCGCTCCAGCCACCGCAGATGGTCGACCAGCAGGTACGCGTACGTCCTCTGCGTTCCCGAACCATCATGCAGACGCAGGAACCGGTCCGCCTCCGTGTGCACCGTCCCCTCGGGCCAGACGATCGTCCACGACCGCCGCCCGTCCTTCCGCTCGATCTGCTGGACCCTCAGGTCCCCGACCACCACGTGCCGTGCCACTCGTCCTCCGTACCGACTCCAGAACATGACAGACGTCCCGGACACGGTCGGTAAACAAGCCAGGGACGTGCTGGTCACAGTCCCCGACGGACATCACGGGCAGGACTACCTGCGGTCGGTAAACTCGAACGTCATCGACGGCTCTCCTTCGTCAACGTCGTCCGCGCAGGACCTTCCAGGCGTCACTGACCGCGTACGTGAATTCCAACCGCCAGGTCTTCAGCTTGTCCTGCACCTTTGACGCGATCTTCCGCCACTTGAACCACGGCGGTAGATCCCGGAACGGCACGAACGTCAGAGTGTCATCGACGGCGGTCTCGGCGACGCCGCGATGGCCCACCGCCCGCAGTGCGGCGTACAGCTCCGGGGTCAGCTCACCGTTGAGCCGCGCCGCGGTGCCCGCCGCGGTGAACGCGAACCCGCGTTGATCGCGGTCCGGCAACTGCATCGCTCTGACAATCCGAGGCGATGCTTCATCCAATGAACACTGGAATGCCAAGCCGATCGCCGCCGTACCGAGATGCTGCTCGCCCCGCTCGAACGCGGCGTCCCACTCTGCGGGGTCGTCAATACCCAGCAAGCCTTTGCCGCTTTCCCAGTCCCACTCGGACGCCATGACCGGTCTTCCTTCGTATGCCCGTCACCCATCGCACGGGGGCGGGAGCACCTTCTGCTTCTTCTTGCTGTTGATCATCTTGGCCTTCACCAACGCGGTCAGATCGTTCTCCTTGACAGCACTCGACGGGTAGGAGGACTGAACGTGGCCATGGTAGATCTCCTTGACGATGTTCCCGTCCTTGTCCAAGATCTTGTGGTGCCGGTCCAGGACCACGATCTCGTTGTTGACATGGTCCACGCCGACGCGCCGGAACTTATCCGGATTATTCGGATCACCCAGCGGAAGGGACCGATCCAACGCGGCCTGACCATTGGCCGGCGCGCGGCTGACCTCGCCCTTGGCCGACGAGCTGCTGCCTGAACCGTGCTTCGTGTACTCCGAGTCATCGTAGATACGGACCGGATCGGTGCTGTCGCCCTGGAGACCAAGCGGGTCACTCCACCGCAACGGGTTGTCGACGTACGCGTGGTGGTTCGGGGCCGGGACCAGGCCGAGCGGGTCGGGTGAGAGGTAGCTCGCCGTGTCCGGGTCGTAGTAGCGGGACAGGTTGTAGTGCAGGCCCGTCTCCGAGTCGCGGTACTGGCCCGGGAAGGCTAGCGGGCACAGGCCGCCGTCATCGCCGGCGAGAGGCCTTCCCCACAGGCTGGTGGCGGATCGCCAGGCGATCGCGCCGTCCTCCCCGACCAGTTCGCTGGGGGTGCCGACCAGGTCTGTGACGATCGCGTAGAACTGCCTGCTGACCTCTTCCGGGGCGGCGGTGCTCCACCAGCTGCGCACCTGGGCCGCCGCGCGGTGGGTGCCTGGCTCCCAGTCCCAGGTGTCGGTCTCCGTCAGGCCGTCCCGAAGCGACTGCTGCTCCGCGAGGTTGGCGCCGTCCCAGGTGAAGAGGATCTCCTCGGCGACCGAACCGTCCGGGTTCAGGCGCGACTTGGCAGTGCGGCGGCCGAGCACGTCATAGCGGTAGCGCCACGCGCCGCTGTCCGGCGTCTCGGCCTCGGTGAGCCGGTCCTCGGCGTCCCAGGCGTACGTCCAGATCCGGCGAAGACCGGACAGCGTCCGCCGGATCACGCGGACCACGCGCCCTTGAGCGTCGTGCTCGTACGTGCTGCGGCCCGCTGCGGTGACCTTCGTCCCGGAGTGCCGTGCCGGACCCTGCGCGTCCTGCCCGCCGGCGGCCGGGTGGTCGGCGGCCGTGAGATTGCCGAGGTCGTCGTAGGCGTAGGTCTCGGTCCAGGTCCGGGCCGACACCCGGGTGACGCGTCCCGTGGAGTCGAGGTCGAACGTGCGGGTGCCGGCCAGCCGGTCGGTGACCCCGGTCAGGAAGCCGTCCGCACGGTACGCGTAGGAGCGGGACTGTCGCACGGCCGCGCTGTCGCCGCCGGTGCGCGCCCGGACGACCTGCCCGACGAGGCGGTGCCCCGCGTCCCAGGACTGCGTGAGCGTGGCCGCGGCGCCCAGCCCGCGAGCGGTTTCCCGGCCGGCCGCGTCATACGCGAAGGTCAGCTCGCCGCCCGCGGTGACCAGCGAGGCGGGCAGACCCGCGGCGTCGTACGACCAGTGCGAGGTGGCGCCGGAGGGCGTGATCCGCCGCACCCGCCTGCCCAGCGGGTCGTACGCGCTGGTGACGGTCCGGCCGTCGACGGTCTCGGCGACGATCCGGCCGACGATGTCGTAGGTGTAGGCGACACTGCCGCCGGGGCTCGCGGCCTCGATGAGGCGTCCGGCCGGGTCGTAGCGCAGCGAGGTGACCGTGCCGTCGTTGGTTCGCGAGGTCACCACCCGGCCTGCGGCGTCACGCGTCACCCGCACCGTCTGGCCGGTGCCGTTCGTCCGTTCGACCTGGCGGCCTGTCGGGTCGCAGAGATAGGTGAGAGTACGGCCCTCGAAGTCGGTCTCGCCGATCAGGGTGCCCGCCGCGTCGTAGCGGTAACTCCACTCGTCACCACGCGGGTTGAGCACCCCCGTGAGCCGCAGCTCGGAGTCGTGCCGGAAGCGGTAGCGGGTACCGTCCGGATCGGTCCTGGCGCTGGGCAGGTCGAATGCCCCGTACTCGAACGCGGTGGTGAACCCGCCCGCGTCACGGTGCTCGGTGAGGTTGCCCTCCGCGTCGTACGACCAGGACTCCCGCCCGCCGTCGGCGCGCTCTCGCCACAGCAGCAGGCCCTCGGCGGTCCAGCCCTGCCGGACGGTCCCGCCGACCGCGTCATGGATCTCCACCACGCGGCCGAACGCGTCCCTGCGCACGGTGACGACGCTGCCACGCGGATCGACGACCCGGACCGGGAGACCGGCCCCGTCGTTGTCGAACCGGATGGTGTTGCCGAGCGCGTCGGTCTCGGCGACACGGTGCCCGCGCTCGTCGTAGGTGTACGAGCTCGTCGCGCCCAGCGGGTCGGTGCTGGTGAGCAGGTTGCCCCGGCCGTCGTACGCGCCCTCCCAGCGTGCCCCGTCGGCCTCCGTGATGGCGACCGGCAGGACATCGTCCGCGTACTCCACGTGGACGCTGGTGCCGTCCGGCCGGTCCATGCGCAGCGGCTGGCCGTGCACGTCGAGGGTGAAGCGGGTCGTGTGGCCCAGCTCGTCGGTGCGGGACAGCAGGTGCCCGCGGGCGTCGTGCTCGGTGTGTACGACGAACCCCAACGGGTCGACGACACGGGTGAGATGGAGTCGCTCGTCGTGGTGGTATTCGGTGCGGTGGCCAAGACTGTCGGTCATCGTCGTCGTCCGCAGTACGTCGTCGTACGCGAACTGCGCGGACATCGCCCCGTCCTGGCCGATGCCGTACGCCACGCGATCGGTGTCGCCGTCGTACCCGTAGCGGTACCAGCGGTCGTTCCGGTCGGTCCAGGACGTGATGCGGCCGAGTTCGTCGTACTCCAGCCGGTAGGGGCGTCCGGCGGAGTCGGCTATGGCGGTGAGATGCCGGCGGGGGTCGTCATAGGAGTACGTACGCAGGAGCGCGCCAGGCCGGTCGGCCGACTCCGACAGGCGCAGGGCCGTGATACGTCCGTCCTCGGTGTCCACGGTGAGGTGGTAGCCGCCGGAGTGGCGGACCGCGAAGGGCGTGCCCTCGGCGGTCCGCTGGAAGTCGATGCGGTCGCCGCTCTGGTCGGTGACCGCGGACAGCGGGAGGACGACGGCCGTTCCGCTGTCGGCGTCGGGAGAGTCCGGCGCGAGTGCGGGACCGTAGTGCCGGGTCAGCCCAGTGAGGGGATCGCTGATGGTGACACTGCTGCCAGGGGTTCCGTCCCAGGTCAGCGGGTTTCGCGGACCCTGGCTCGGCATCACCGGGCTGCCGGGGGCGGGGACGGGATAGACCTGGAGCATGCCGTCCGCACTCGCGCGGACGGCGCCGTCGCCGTCGAGTTCGAGGCGCTCGTCGAAGGTGGACATCCATGCCGGACCGAACCAGCGCCCGGAACGGAAGCTCGAAACGTGGTGCCGCTCGATCACCAACGGCAGCAGGCCCGGCAGACGGACATCCGTGTGCGACATCAGCATCTCGCCGGTGACCATGTCGACGGGGTCGCCGCCCTTGCAGCGGCCCTTCATCGGCTTGCCGGCCTTGAGTTCGTCGCCGGCTCCCGAGCGCAGTCCCTTGAAGAGGTCGTCCATGTGCTGCGCGGCCGTCTTGCCCAGCCCCTTGACCCCCATGGCCATGCCCTTGAGGCCCAACTTGCCGAACACCTTCATGCCCTTGGCGAGGCCGCCCAGGGTCGTCAGGCCCTTCATCCCCGGTATGCAGTCCAGCGCGGCGAAGCCCACATCCCACAGGGACGCCTGTCCCTTGGAGTATTTGTAGAGCGTGTCCGCGAGGACGACGAGAGCCGCGATCAGCACGATCGCGCCGAGGATCGGCCCTCCGATGATCATCGCGACGACCCCGACCACGGCGACGACAATCTTGCAGACGGCGACGATGGAGTCCCAGTTGTCGGTGAACCAGTCGCCGACGTCCTCCCACCAACTCCGGTTCTGTATACCGGCGTCCGACGCCTCGTCGATCCTCCGCTTCGCCTCGCCCGCCGCGTCCTCGCGCATCTTGCGCGCGTCCTCGGCCATCTTCTTCGCCGCGTCCAGGGCTGATTGGGCGCTGGAGACGTCCGACTGAGCGCTGCTCTGCGCGGACTTGGCGTGCTGGGCGTCCCGGGTGGCGGCCCGGACCTTCGCCTCGTCCGGCTTCTCCGCCGCCTTACTGCCGGTGGGATCGTCCTTGTACTTGTCCGACTCCTTCGCGGCCCGCGTCACCCACGAATCGGCCGAGGAGAGACGGGACTTGGCCGAGGACAGGTCCGCCTGCGCCTCCCAGCCCTTGGCCAGCGCCCTGTCCGCCAGCGCCTGCGCCCGCTCCAGCTTCGGCCAGTAATCCACGAGCGCGTCACCGCACAGGTCGTACGACTTCTTCAGCTTCTTCAGGTTCTTCGGTACGTCCGAGAACTCGTCCTGGAACACCTCGGCGGTCTTGCCCGCCCACTCCAGCGTCTCGTTCTCCTGCGCCATCCCCTTGATCAGACGCAACGCATCCGCGACATCGTCCGCGAAGTCATGCAACGTACGGGCCAGTTGGCGCACCCGGTCCGGATCCCCGGGGGTCGGGTCCTTGTCCAGGTCCAGCACATGCCAATCCGCCGGCCGATACCCAGCCATCCCGCAACCCCCGTCACGTGCGCGCCACCAACAACCGTATGCACACGCGAACCTACAAGGAACGGCCGTTCGACGTGAAGTCCGCGGCGACTGGTCGCTGAATCATTCAGTCGCGTTTCCTGTCCGTCCCGGCTTGCTGGACGGACAGCTGCGACGCTGGGCCCGTTCACGGGAGCGGCCGGACGTCACACCGGGCGTGGCCCTCGCCGCCAACCCGGTCTGGACGCGTGTCCACGGCATCGTGAGCCTCGAACTACGCGTCGCGGGCGGCGTCCGCGCCCTCCCCTCGGCGAGGAAGGAGCTACTCGGCGAACCGGAACGTCGAAGTGATCGCGTCGAAGATGTCGAAGAACGAGTCCGCCAGGTCCAGTACCTGGCTGCTGCCCGCCACCAGCGCCACCTTGCCCTCCTGGCCCGGCACCGGGATGAACGTCTGCATCAGTACGGCCCGGATGGTGCGGCCGAGTTCGTCGCCCGATACGGCGATGTCCTCGATGCCGTACGTACGCGCCGCCGGGCCGATGCCGGGGATGTCGACGGTCGTCACCTTGCGCCAGCTGTCGCCCTCCCGCTTCGCCTCCTTGACCGCCAGCTGGGCCGCGATGGCCGCCGGGTCGGTCGAGAGGGGCTCGCCGTCCGCCGTACGGCCGCCGACCATCGACACCGTCACCGAGCCGGTGATCGGGGTGTCGCCGCCGAAGCTCTCCGCCATGCAGCCGCAGTACAGCGCGCCCGACTTCCACGCGTCCGCCGCCGCCTTCTGGAGGAACGTCGTGTACGTGTCGCGGTACTGGGCCAACTCCGGTCGCTGCCGCATCCGTTCGTCGACCATGCGCCGGATGGAGTCGTCGCGGGACTCGGGGCGTACGTCGAACTCCCACCACGACTCGGGCACCTTGATCCGGAACCCGCCTCGTTCGACCGTCTGCGTTTCGCTGTAGCGGGCCATGTCCTTACCCATTCCGTTCATTCGGTCTCCTGTACCGGCATCGTTCCGTTGTACGGTGCCGGTCAGACGTCGATCAGCGTACGAGGCACTCCGGGGGGACTCACACATGGGCAAGGGCAAGTCCGACCTCACGCTCCCGCTGAGTGAGCTGGAGGACTACGGCAGGCGGCTGCGCTCCATCAAGACCCGGCTGAACCACACCAAGAAGCTCTTCGAGTCCTACAAGGACGACATCGGCGACGGCAGCGTGAACGACGCGCTGGAGGACTTCGAGTCCAACTGGGAGGACGGCCGCGAGGACATCACCCAGCAGCTCGACGCCCTCGCCGACATGTCGGACGCCGTCGTACGGGAGTTCAAGAAGCTGGACGACGAGCTCGCCAAGCAGGTCAACGAGAAGATGACGACCAAGGACACCCGGGGTGGCGGCGGCAAGGGCAACAGCGGCGGCGCCCAGTGAGCTGAGCCACGTCCCGCCCCCTCACCCCACCTCGTTCTCCGCCACCGCCTCGCCCCGTACCGTCACGTCCCCGCCGTAGAACAGCCCCGTGAACACGGGCGAGTACGTCAACTGCACCTCGACCCGTACCTCGTTGGCGTTCGCCGCCACGCAGTGGGACGCGCCCGTGTCCGCTGCGGACATGTCCATTTCCTGGGCGAAGGCCCGCACGCGCGCGTCGCAGTTCTGGAAGTTGATCGGGGCGCCGGCCGCAGCGTTGCCGTAGAGGGCGTCGAGGTCGATGTCCTGGGCGGCGTAGCGCGCCGCCTGTTCCGCGATGTCCGCCGCCCGTTCCCGCTTCGAGATGGACAGGCCGCCGTCGATCACGAAGGCGGAGAGGGAGAGGAAGAGGAGGGCGAAGATGATCACGGCGCCGGCGCCCGAGCCTCGGTCGTCCAGGCGGGCCGCCAGACGGGCCCACCGACGCTGCGACCGCTCGCGTACGGCAGCGGGAACCCTCGGTCGCGGCGTCACACTGTCCTCCGGAACGGGTCCAGCGGTGAGCTGAAGGTTGACGTCAGAGTCGTCGGGATGTCCAGGCCGAGCATCGCCAGGCCCCGCACCTCGCAGCTCACCTCGACCGAGAAGATGGTGTCGGGCTCGAAACCGGCGCTGGTCTGGGTCACCGTGACCGGACCGGAGCAGATGTCCGTGAGGTCGGCCTCCGCCGCCTTCCTGGCCTCCGCCATCGCCGTCGCGTGATCCTTCTGGATCGACCCGGACCGGGCCGCGTCCCGCGCCGCCCCGTCGAGCGCCCCGCGCCCGTCGACCAGCTGCCCGAAAGCCACCAGCACCAGGATGAACATGATCATCACGGGGGCCAGGATCACCACCTCGATGGTGGACAGACCCCGGTCGCCGTAATTCCGTACGCAGGAAGGCGGGTTCATCAGTTCTCCCCCTCCCGCACGAACCGCTCCACCGGCCCCACCGACTGCGCGTGCACCGTCAGATCGAACCCGGGGAAGACCGTGGGCACCCGTGCCGTGATCTCCACGCCCACCGTGTTCTGCTCCGGCTGGAGCATCGTCACGTTCGGCGCCAGGACCAGGGACGGGCCCAACTGCTGGATGTAGCTGTCCACCACGTCCTGCGCCTCGCCACGCCACGCGCCCGGCTGGTCGTGCGCCATGGCGCGGGCCTTGCGGGCGCCGGCCTGGGCCGCCGCCTGGGCGACGTGGTCCGCGAAGAAGTACAGCGCGAACTGCACAGTCGCGAAGATCATGAAGAAGAGTACGGGCGTCAGCAGCACGAACTCGATCGCGGTCATGCCGGAGTCGGACGTACGGGGGCCTGAGGTACGGGGGCCTGAGGTACGGGAGTTGGACGTGCCGGAGCCTGGCGTGCCGGAGCCGGGCGTCCCGGCGTCACCGCGGGCGGACGCCGACTTCCGTGCGGCCTCCACCCTTCGGCGTACCCATCTGCCTGCGCCACCCACGAGCAACAACCCCGTCAACTCGACCCCGTACACCCCGTTTTCGTACGTGCGATCAGCAGGTGCCGCTTGCCTTGGCGCCCTTGATGCAGTCGCCGACCTTGTTGGCGCCGTCGCTCAGCGCGGTGTTGATGATCGCGGCGACCACGCCGACGATCGCCACGACGACCGCGGAGATGATGACCCACTCGACCGCGGACGCACCCCGGTCGAGTTCGCCGGAGCGGGCGCGCTGCACGCGGCCTCGCAGGAAGGTGACCAGGAAGTCCATTGCCGGGATCCCGGTGCTGAAGTTCCGTCCGTTCATGGTGAGTTGTCCTCTCGAAACGAATTCTGGGTAGGGGCGGTGCTGCTGGAAACGACTCAGACCTGGAACACGCGCATCGCCGCCGGATAGATCAGGAACACCAGGAACCCGGCGCACAGCAGCAGCTGCGCCACGAGCATCGACTGCGACTTCTCGCCCGCGCTGCCCTCGATCTCCGCCAGTTCGCGGTGCCGCATGGTCTCCGCGCGGGAGGCGAGCGACTCGCGCACCTTCGCGCCGTCGTCCGCGACCAGGGCGAGGGAGGCGGAGAGGTCCTTGAGTTCCTCGACGCCCAGTTCCTCGCCCAGCGCGCCGAGCGCCTGCCACTGGCTGGTGCCGGTGATACGGGCGTCCGCGAGGGCGTTGCGGATGCGCTGGGTGGCCCAGCCGTCCGACACCTCCGCCGCCGCCATCAGCGCCTCGGGCAGACCCCGGCCGCCGGCCAGGCTCATCGACACCAGGTCGAGATACGCCCCGATCACCCGCCGCAGGTCGCGCCGTTTGTCGGCCGCGTCCCGCCGTACCTCGAGGTCGGGGAGGAAGAAGAAGATGAGTGCGAAGAGCAGCGCCATCCAGACCGGGATGGCGGGGCTGCGGCCGAGGCCCAGCGTCAGGACGATGACGAAGAGGAACGGGCCGAAGAACAGACCGGCCGCCCCCAGCAGCACCTTCGTCGCGAGGAAGTTCTCCCAACTCCGGTCCAGGACAGCCAGGTCGGACCGCAACGAGCGCTGTTCCCAGCCCTGCTGGAAGTAGAAGTCCGAGACACGGACGCCCACTTGGGCCCGGAACGAACCGATCCGGCCCGCGTCCTGGGTGCGATGGGCCGACTCGTACGCCGCTCCCCGCGCCCGCATCGCGTCGATGCGGGCGACCTGCGAGACCGCACTCCGCTTCGACGGCATCAACGCCCGTACGAGGACGTAGATCCCGAGGCCCAGAGTGGCGCCGACCACTACCGGCATGGTCAGGTCGTTCATCGACGGACCCCCTCTTCAGCACCGAACGGCGGCTGCCCCGGCGTGCCTTGGGCTCCTTGGGCTCCTTGGGCTCCTTGGGCTCCTTGGGCTCCTTGGGCTCCTTG
>Ga0136846_1229801_pt1 | contig 13657 bp, 13 predicted proteins | sample HopSoiMetagenom2_FD_96841 | JGI IMG/M metagenome (GOLD analysis project Ga0136846, IMG submission 96841) | Grasslands soil microbial communities from Hopland, California, USA - 2 Assembly 2016 (version 4) | ecosystem: Environmental > Terrestrial > Soil > Grasslands | place: USA: Hopland... | reverse complement strand
GCACTATCACCGCGCCGAGCACTGGATCGTCGTGCGCGGCACCGCGCGCGTCACTTGCGGCGACAAGACCTTCCTCCTCAGCGAGAACGAGTCGACGTATATCCCGATCGGCACCAAGCACCGCCTCGAGAACCCCGGCAGGGTGCCGCTCGAGATTATCGAAGTCCAATCCGGCACCTACCTAGGCGAGGACGACATCGTCCGCTTCGAAGACGTCTACGGCCGCTAACCCTAATTGGGGTCAGATCAAGATTCCCGGACAAAGCGGTAACTAGTCGCGACAGCGATATCCTGATGGGCGCGTTATCCGGGTCGTGATGATTCCGGATCAATCGTCCAAGTGGCGCGACAACCGCGGCTAGCGCTGCCTGGAGTGCCGCTTCACGTCATCCAACGCGGTAACAACCGCAACGCGTGTTTCTTCGGGGATGGCGATCGCCGGCTCTACGTGCAATGTCTGGCGGCGGCAGCTGCGAAGCACGCGTGCGCGATACACGCCTACGTACTCATGCCGAACCACGTACACCTGCTTGTGTCGCCCCGGGAAGGCGATGGTGTGGCGATGATGATGCAGGAGGTCGGCCGGCGTTACGTCCGCCTATTCAATGAGACGCATAGGCGCACGGGAACGCTATGGGAAGGCCGCTACAAGGCGGCGATGATCGATAGCCAACCTTATCTCCTCACTTGCCAGCGATATATCGAGCTGAACCCGGTCCGCGCAGCGCTCGTCGAAAATCCTGCTGATTACCCTTGGTCGAGCCATCGGCACACCGCCTACGGCTTGCGCGACCCGCTGCTGACGCCGCATGAAATCTTCATGTCGCTTGCGCAGGACGCGCCGGCCCGCCGGGCCGCCTATGTCGCTTTGTTTGCCGATCCGATTCCCGTACGGGAAGTGGATCGCATCCGCGAGGCGACCAACAAGGGATGGCCTCTGGGGTCCGAAGCTCTCATCGACCAGATCGAAACGGCACTCGGCCGGCCGGCGAAAGCGCCTAAGCGCGGGCGCAAATCAGGTGGCCAAAAGTCTGACGATTTAACCGGCTGTCCTGAAATGTTGATCTGACCCCAATTAGAAGATGTAGCGCACGTTCGCCATGACGGCGTTGAAGCGGTAGTCGCGGCCGATGACGTTGGACTCCCGCTCGCCGGTCTCCCAGGCGGCAGTGAAATGCACTTGGCGCGTGTATTCCCAGTAGCTGCCGAGGCGGAAGACGCGGACGACTTCCTCGCGCAGCGGCGCGACGCCGAACTGGGCTTCCGGATCGCCGGCGTAGGCGAGCTCCTGGCGGATGAAGCGCGCCTGCAGGTTGGTCTTCGCGGTGATCGCCCACCCGGGACCGATCGAGTAGCTGCGCACGACGACGTGCGTCGCGCCGACATCGATGATGGATGAGACGTGCTTCGAAGCGTCGAAATCCAGGTATGCCTTGGCCAACGGCGCCCAGTGCACCGCATAGCGCCAGGTGGGACCGTCGAAATCGCGGCCTGGAATTTCCGTGTACGTCCGGCTGGTGCGGCCGTAATTGCCGGTGAAGGTGATCTGCGGACTGACGAACCAGGTCCACAGCAGCGTGACGTCGGTCTGCTTGAAGTCGTTGTTGACGAAGATGTTGAGCGGATCGATCTGCTGGTTGACCGGCGCATCGCCCTTCGCGTAGCGCGCCTCGACGCCGACGATGTTGCCGAGGTTGGTGATGTAATCGACGCCACCGAACGTGGACGCGGTGCTCGTATCGGATTGCTGACGCGACGGCCGGTTGTAGTCGGCGAAGTCGAGGCCGCCACGCAGCGCCACGTGCGGGCCGAGTAGGTAGCGGCCGTTGGCGAAGGCGCGGGTCTCGGTGATCGGGTCGTAGAGCGCGCGCTGGATTTCGTTCAGCGCGGCTTGGAAGCGCCGCCGCGACAGGCCGATGCCGCCGGCGAGGTCGTTGCCTACCTCGTAGCGCCACTCGGAGAGGCCGCGATAGGCGATGTTGTCTATGTCGCTGTACTTGTTATAAACATAGCCGTCGACTTCGCCGTCCAAATGCAGCCCCTGGCGGCCGATGATGCGCTGGTCCCAGCGCCCGCCGATGCCCAGGCGGGTGAGAAGGTCGCCGGTGTCGCCGGTCGACTGGCGCAGCATGTTGTTGTCGTACAGCATGCCGAACTGCGCCCACAGCTCGTACGGGGTGAGAGGGTCGCCCTGGTATGCGCGATACAGGCCGCTGGACGAGCGCTGCAGCGTGTCGACCGCTTCGAAGGCGATCGCGCCGTGTGGAGCGAGGAACAGAGGAGCCGACAGCAGGACTCCTGCGATGCGTGCAATCCGACGAAACATCGACGCAAAGCCTTTCTGGAGATTGTTTGCGGCGATTCTAGGGAGCGCATATGACGCGTAAGTGTGTCGCCGCGAGGCAACAGGACTATCGCGTGGAAAGTGCCTCACTTGAGGGAAGTCGTTGATTTCAAAGCGTGGCATGCAGGTTGCTCCTGCTGTGGCCCCTGAATGAACCGGTTGTTCGATTTCCGCTCGGCGCTTGTCGCGCTGGCGGTTGCGCTCGCCATTGCCTTAGCGTGGCACTGCGCGGCACCGCGAAGCTATGTGGCCACTGCGCGCGTGCTCCTGCCGCACGGCGGCGCGCAGAGCCGCATCGTCAAGCTGGAGAGCGAAGCGCTCGACCCGGCTGACGCGCGCTCCCGCCTCTCCGGCCTCCTGCGGCGCTATGCCGGCGCTTCGCTGGTCGATGGGCCGGCGACGGTGCCGGCGCGCCGCAGCCTTGCGCTCGATCTGGCGCTCGGCGGCGTTCTCGGCCTCGGCTGTGGCGCTGGCGTCTCATTCTGGACGGCGCGCCGCCGCAGGCCGGTTCGCATCGAGCGCGATCTCGTCCCCCTGCTCGGCAATCCGCTGGTCGCTGCGCGGCCGATGCGGCCTGAAGCGTTGCGCGCGCTGGCCGGCACGCTGCAGGACCACTGGTTCACCGGCGCTCGCAAACTCCTGCCAATCGTCAGCGCGGGCCGCGGCGATGGCCGCAGCCGCGTGGCGGTCGAGCTCGCGCAGCTTTTCGCTTCGATGGGCGAGCGGACCCTTCTCATCGACGCCGATTTCCGCTCGCCGTCGTTGCATCGCGCATTCCAGCTCAAGAACGAGGGCGGTCTCGCCGACCTGCTCGCCGATCGGCCGGTGCGCCTCGCTGCCGGCGGAGAAAACCTCGCCGTGCTGGTCGCCGGTCGGGGGCGCGCCGAACCGCTGGAGCTTCTCAGCCGCGCACGGCTGCGCACCTTCCTCGACGCGGCGGCGCATCCTTTCAGCATCGTGCTCATCGACACCCCGGCTGCGCAAAGCGGGCCGGACCTCGAAATCTTCGCCGCAGTCGCCGGCGGCGCTCTGCTCGTCGTGCGCCCGGGCGAGGATGCGGCACGGCTTTCCCGTCTGCGCCGGCAGCTCACGCGGTGCAACGCGCTCCCGGTGGCGAGCATCTTCAACCGCCGCTGAATGGAGGAGCGTGGCTATGTGGTCGAAGCGCTCCTCGAGCACCTTCGCGCGGGCGGCGTCGCTTTCCGCCTGATCGGCGACTCGAGCGGCTTTCCTGAAACCGCGCCGGCGGAGATCGATCTGGCCGTCTCGGCCGCCGAGTTGCCGCGTATCCCGCGCCTCACCGCCGCCTTCGCGCAGGAATTCGATCTGCGGCTGGTCGAGCTGCGCAGGCTCGCGCGACGGGAATGGCGCGCGGTCTTCGCCTGGACGGACGAGGTGGGCCGGCCTCGGTTCCTCGCCACGCGCTTTTTCGTCGGCGCGGCCGAGGGCGTTTCGGCGGATGCGCTTTTCATCGCCGGCCTGGTCGACGCGGTCGAGCGCCGCTCGCTTTCCGAGGAGCGCGCGAGCTGGCTCGCGACGTTGTTCCGCGAAGAGCCGCACGCCGCCACGGACCGCATCGGCGAGTTGTGGCGTGACGAGGCGCAGGCGCGGCTTCTCGCCCAGGCCGCGCGCACCGACGAATGGGCCGCCATGCGATCGAAATTACGCGAGCTTAGGTTGAACCGCTGGCGGCTGCCGCGGCTGCCCCGTCGGCGGACCTCGCTGGTCTTTACGGGTCGGGAGGCGGCGCAGCGCGGCGCGCTGATGACTCACGTCCAAGGGCGCCTCGCGCCACTGGGGCTCGACATCTTCGAGGATCGCGCCGGGAATGCGCGGGGCGCGGACTTCCGCGTGGTATTCGACGGCCCGGCGCAGCTCGATCATCCCGCCGCGGTGGTGGTGCGGGCAGACGAGCCGATGACGGCGATGATCGCGCGTGTGGAGGCGGCGATCCTGCGCTGGCTAGAGTGCCGGATCGAGAGGCGCTACCCCGATGCACTCGTCGGCCACAACCCCCTGACCGCGCGCCTCCTTCAGACGCCGATCGGCCCGCTCGTCGGGTGGTTGGCGGGCTGCCGCATCGAGTGCCATATCGGCTCGCCGTTGCTCCTGCCGGTGCCGGCGGGCATCGTCATTGAGCGCGGAGTGCGCCTCGGCAGCCGGGTGACGGTCATGCACCAAGTGACCATAGGCCGAAAGGATCGTGTCGGGCCTGGGCAACACGAGGGAAAAATGCCGATAATTGAGGATAACGTGTTCATCGGCGCGGGCGCTAAGGTGCTCGGCCCGGTGCGCATAGGCCGCAGTGCCACCGTGGGCGCGAATGCAGTCGTGACGCGCGACGTGCCTTCTCATTGCACGGTCGTGGGCGCGAACCGTATTCTCGGAATTGAAGAACGGACTGTCGCTGCTGGACGACGAAATGTCGAGCGCACTGTCGTGAACACGTGACATTGGCCGCGGTCCAAGGTCATGGAACGATTCCACGATGCTTCAGGCTTTCAGGCACGCTACAGGGGCGGCGGCGCGCATATTGCCGTACCCCCGGTCTTTTCTCGGGCTGCTGCTCACCGCGTTCACGCTGGTGATGCTGCCCCTGGTGGGCGCGCTCGCCTATTCGGCCTGGAACACCGAGCGTCTCGCCGGCCTTAGCCGCAGCGCTGTCTTTAACGCCTCGCAGGCCGCGCGCGCCAGCCGGTCGCTCGTCGACCGCATCGCGGCCATCGAGCGAGTGGCCCAGCAGATGGCGGTGCTGAACGATCCGGAGCTTGCCGTTGACTACGCGCGCATCCATCGCAGCTTCAAGAGCCTGGCCGACGAGATCGCGCAGCTCCCCCTGGACGATTCGCAGGCCGCGGCGCTGACCCGCACGGTGGAGCAGGAGCAGAGCCTCTACGATCTCCTGACCGAGCAGCCGCGGCGCAAGATGGATACCAAGGCGGTGAGCCAGAGGATGGACGGCCTGATCGAGAGCGCGCGCGAAGTGCTCGCGATCAACAACCGCATCGTCGACCGCGAGGTGCACCGGCTGCGGGTCAAGGCCGAGCAGGTGCAGCGTGGCCTCATCGTGCTCGTTTTCCTCAGCACGGCGGTCGCGCTCACCATCGCGCTCGCGCTCACGCGCTACATCGCACGTCCGATCACCGAGATCGATGGCGCCATCCGTCAGCTCGGCGGCGCCGACTTCTCGAAGCCGATCGCGGTGCGAGGGCCCGAGGATCTGCGCTATCTCGGACGCCGCCTCGACTGGTTGCGACGCAGGCTGGATGAGTTCGAGACGCAGAAGAATCGTTTCCTGCGCCACGTGTCGCACGAGCTGAAGACGCCGCTCACCGCGATACGGGAAGGCGCCGAGCTATTAAACGACAAGGTTGCAGGCCCGCTCGCGCCGCCGCAGGCCCAGGTGGTGGGGATAATGCGGGACAATAGCGTGAAGCTGCAGCGGCTCATCGAGGAGCTTCTCGACTACCAGCGCGCGCTGCATGCCGCGGCGTCGCTCGAAGTACGGCCGATCATGCTGGACGAGCTGGTGCGCGATGCGGCGCGCTCGCACGAGCTCGCGGCAGGGGCGAAGGGACTCAAGCTCACCATCGATGCGCAGGCGGCGTCGCTCGAGGCGGACCCACAGAAGCTGCGCTCGATCGTCGACAACCTGATCTCGAATGCGGTGAAGTTCACGCCATCGGGCGGGACCATCGAGGTGCGGGCGAGAGCGCTCGCCGGCGAGGCGGTGATCGAGGTGAAGGACACCGGTCCGGGCGTGCCGGCCGAGGAACGCGAATCGATCTTCAACCTCTTCTTCCGCGGCCGCACCAAGGCCGACGGCGGAAGAGTCAAATCCAGCGGCCTGGGGCTCGCCATTGCCCGAGAGCTGGTCGAGGCGCACGGCGGACAGATCGCCGTGGTGCCGGGTAAACAGGGTGCGAATGGTGCGCACTTCCGTGTAACGCTGCCGCGCCGTTCGGCGCGTGCGCTGGCCGACGCCGCGTAACGACGCACGGGCGAGAATCGGCCGGTTTTCGAGGAGAGGAAGCCAAAGACAATGAGTGAGACCCCCAAGGTCCTGCTGGTCGACGACGACAAGGACCTCCTGCAGCTAATCGCCATGCGTCTCACGGCCGCGGGCTACGACGTTACTGCCGTGGAATCCGGCGAGATCGCGCTCGCCAGCCTCGCCGTCGCGCGCCCCCAGGTGGTGGTGACCGACCTGCGCATGCAGGGGATGGACGGCATGGCGCTTTTCGACGCCATTCACCGCGACTCGCCGTCGCTGCCGGTGGTGATTCTCACCGCTCACGGCACGATCCCGGAAGCCGTCTCGGCCACGCGCCGCGGCGTTTTCTCGTTCCTGACCAAGCCGTTCGAGCCGAAGGTTCTCCTCGACACCGTCGCCGAAGCGATGCGCCTTTCCAGCCCGCCGACCGGCGAGCGCGAAAGCTGGAGCGCCGAGATCATCACGCGCTCGTCGGCCATGCAGGATCTCCTCGCGCAGGCGCGCCGTGTGGCGGCGTCCGATGCGAGCGTGTGCATCTTCGGTCAGAGTGGAACGGGTAAAGAATTGCTGGCACGCGCCATCCACAAGGCGAGCGCGCGTCGCGAAGGCCCGTTCATCGCCGTGAACTGCGGCGCGATCCCCGAGGGCCTGCTCGAATCCGAGCTTTTCGGCCATAAGAAGGGCTCCTTCACCGGCGCGGTCGCCGACCGGCGCGGCCTTTTCCAGGCGGCGCAGAACGGCACGCTGTTCCTCGACGAAGTGGGCGACATGCCGCTATCGCTTCAGGTGAAGCTGCTACGCGCGCTAGAGGAGCGCAAGGTGCGGCCGGTTGGCTCGCACGAATCGCACGACATCGATGTGCGCGTCATCTCCGCCACGCATCGCAAGCTCGAGGAGCGCATCCAGTCGGGCGAGTTCCGCGAGGATCTCTATTACCGCCTGAACGTAGTGAAACTCTATATCCCGTCGCTCGCCGAGCGGCGCGAGGACATTCCGCTGCTCGCCAACCATTCGCTCACCAAGCTGGCGTAGCGCTATCGCCGCGGGCGCCTGCAATTCGCCCCCGAGGCGATGGAAGTCCTGGTGTCGGCGCCGTGGCCCGGCAACGTGCGGCAGCTTCTCAACGTGGTGGAGCAGGCCGTTGCGCTCGCCGCGACGGAGGTGATTCCGGAGTCGCTCGTGCGCCAGGCGCTCGACGTCGCCGACACCGCGCTTACGCCGCTCGATGAGGCGCGCAAGGCTTTCGAGCGCGACTACCTCGTGCGCATCCTGAAGATCACCGGTGGCAATGTCACCAAGGCCGCGCGCCTGGCTGGCCGCAACCGGACCGAGTTCTACCGCCTCCTCGAGCGTCATTCGCTCGAACCGGGTATGTTCAAGGGCAGCGCGCAAAAGGAGAAGGCAACCGCATGAAGAAGCTACTCGCGTTCCTCGGGGCACTCGTCATCTCGGCGAGTGCGATGGCGCAGCAGGACCTCGCGCCCGATCAGCTGGTGCAGAAGATCACCGAAGAGGTGCTGGCTTCCATCAAGAGCGACAAGGACCTTGCCGCCGGCGACAAGCAGAAGGCGCTCAAGCTCGCCGAAGACAAGATCCTGCCGTACATCGACTTCCAGCACGCGACACGCCTTGCGGTGGGCCGCGCCTGGAGCCAGGCGACGCCGGAGCAGAAGCAGAAGCTCGTCTCCGAGTTTCGCAGCATGCTGGTGCGCACGTATTCCAACGGCATCGGCGCCTACCAGGGTCAGACGCTGAAGGTGCTGCCCTCGCGCGGCAAGGCGGATCCGGAGGACACGACGGTGCGAACGCAGTTCGTGCGCCCGGGCGGCCAGCCGCTGCCGATCGACTTCGCCATGCGCAAGACCGACCAGGGTTGGAAGGTCTACGACATCACGGTCGAGGGGGTGAGCCTGGTACTCACCTATCGGTCGGAATTCGACGCGGTGGTGAAGCAGGAGGGCATCGACGGCCTGATCAAGCGTCTGACGCAGAAGAACGTGCCGCCAGCGGCCGTCGGGGGTAGCGCACCGAAGAAGTAGTCAGGACGGCGCACGGTCCGGGCAGGGTCGCGGCATGCCGCTTGCCCCTCACAGGGCATGGTCCGGCGAAGCCTGTACGACACGATGCGCATGCTGCAAAAGGAGGGCATCGACGCCGATGCCCGCATGATGGGCAATGAGCTCATCGTATCCATGGCCTACCCGATAGCGGGCGGCACGCCTTGGACCCGCAGATTCCCCCGGCATGACATGCAGCGCGCCGCCGATGCCGTCGCTGCCGCCGCCATCACCTTCTACCCGAGCTGCTGCCTCGCCAAGGTCGCCGACCTCCTGTCGGGCGCTCTCGCCGGTCAGCGCTTTTCGCGCGACAAGCTGTAGTAAGTGCCGGCGAAGATGATGGCCGCGCCGAAGATCACGATCGGGTCGAATGGCTCGGCGTAGAAGAGCGCACCGACCACCGCGATAAGCGGCAGGCGGATGAAGTCCACCGGCACCACCACCGTGGCGTCGGCGAGCTTCATGGAGCGAGTCATCGAGTAGTGCGCCGCGAAAGAGCCGGCGCCGATGGCGACGATCCAGGGCGCGTCGGCGAGCACCGGCGCGACCCAGCCTGGAAGCGCGGCGGCGAAGGTGATCGGCATCTGCACCACCGACATCCAGAAAGTCACCGCCAGCGCTGAATCCGTCGCCGAAAGCCGCTTGGTGAAAAACATGTTGCCGGCGTAGAACATCGAGCCGAGGAGCATGACGAGCGCGGCGGGATGGAACGCGCCCACGCCGGGGCGCAGGATGACCAGCACGCCGATGAAGCCGAGGACGAGCTGCACCACGCGCGGCGGCGACAGGCGCTCGCCGAGGAATAGGGCGGCGAGGATGGCGACCCACACCGGCATGGTGAACTCGATGGCGAACACGGTGGCAAGCGCGAGCGCGCCGAGGGCGTACATCCAGCACCATTGACCGCCGAGGTGAAGCACCGCGCGCGTCGCGTGCACCGGGAAGCGCTGCGTGCGCAGCGGCGCGAAGCCGTAGCGCAGGACCACACTCGACACGAGCAGCAACGTCACCAGTGTGCGCAGCGCCAGGATCTCGAGCACGTTCATGTGCCGCAGGAGCTGGCGCACCGCGACCGCCATCATCGCGAACGACAGCACGGCGGCGAGCATCCAAAGCACGCCACGCAGGGCGTTGGACTGCGAATTCATTCGCGGTGGGAAAAATCCCTATGTTATCTTCCGCCGCCGATGCCGGACGCCGAGACGCTCTACCGCAGGCAGATGGCGCGCTTGTTCGAGCGCTCGCCGTTTTACCGCGAAAAGCTCGCCACCGCGGGCTTTGTTTCGCCGCAGGCTGTCGGCGGCCTGGCCGACATCGCGCAACTGCCATTTACCGAGAAGGACGAGCTGCGCGCGAGCCAGGCCGCGCAGCCGCCGCTTGGCGGGCATGCCGCAATCGCCATCTCGCAAGCCGCGCGCATCTATTCGACGAGCGGCACGAGCGGCGCGCCGCTCTACATTCCGCTCACCAAGGCCGACGTCGAGCAATGGCGCGAGATCGGGCGGCGCACCTATTCGTGCAACGGCCTGCAGGCCGGCGAGCGCGTCGTCACGACGTACGGCGCCGGCCCGTTCGTCGCCGGCGCGTCGCTCGCGGCGTTCGAGGCGATCGGCTGCGTGCACATCCCCGTCGGCGTCGGCAACACCGACCGCCTGCTCACGGCGATCGAGAAGCTGCAGCCGGAAACCGTGGCATGCACGCCGTCCTATGCGCTGCACGTCGCCGAAGTGGCCGCCAGCCGCAAGATGTCTCTAAAGAGCGTGAAGCGCATCATCGTCGGCGGCGAGCCCGGCGGCGGCGAGGAGGGCATGCGCCGCAAGCTCGAGAGCCTGTGGGGCGCGAAATTCTTCGAGATCATGGGCATCGGCGACGTCGCGGCCTCGCTCTGGGGCGAGTGCCGGCACCAGGCCGGCATGCACTTCTCCGCTCCGGAATGGATTCACGTCGAGCTGATCGACCCCGACACCGGTGCCGCGAAGAAACTCGCAGACGGGGAAACCGGCGAGCTCGTCTATACCCACCTCGACCGGGAAGCCGCGCCGCTGCTACGCTTCCGCAGCCGCGATCACGTCACCGTCACCACCTCGAAGTGCGAATGCGGGCGCGCCACGCCGCGCGTACGCTGCATCGGCCGCACGGACGACATGCTGATCGTGCGCGGCGTGAATGTGTTTCCGTCGGCGGTGCGCGAAGTCGTGGCGCGCTTCCAGCCGAAGGTCACCGGCGCGATACTCATCAAGCCGCACGCGAAGGGCGTCAAGCAGGAGCCGCCGTTGCCGGTCCTGGTCGAGGGCGAATCGGCGCTCGGCGAGCGCATCGCCAAGGAAATCCGCAGCGCGCTGCTCTTCACGCCGCAAGTGCAAATGGTGCGGCCGCAATCACTGCCGCGGTCGGATTACAAAGTGAAGTTAGTGGATTACTCGGAGGCCAAGTGAAATTCATCGTCCTTCTCCTTGCGTTCGGCCTGGCCCACGCGCAGACCTATCCATTGAAGCCGGTGCGTGTCGTGGTGCCGTACACCGCTGGTGGTCCGGCCGACCTCCTCGTGCGCGCGCTCGGCCAGAAGCTGAACGACGCGTGGGGCCAGCAGGTGGTCGTCGAGAACAAGCCCGGCGCGAACGAGATCATCGCCGCGCAGGACGTCGCCAAATCGCCCGCCGATGGCTACAACTACCTGCTCGCCTCCGACGCCGTGTATTCGCTGAATCCGTATCTCTACTCGAAGCTGCCGTACGACCCAGTGAAGGATTTCATCCCGGTATCGCGCCTCGTCACCGCCAACCTGATGCTGGTCACCCGGCCGGATTTCCCGGCGTCGACGCCAAAGGATCTGGTCAACGAGGCGAAGAAGAACCCCGGCAAGCTCAATTACGGCACCGTCGGCGCGGGTGGCGTGAACCACCTCGCGATGGCGTGGTTCAACACGCAGAACGGCAGCCTCGAGATGCAGCCGGTGCATTACAAGGGCTTGGTGAACGGCTTGCAGGACATCATGACCAGCCGCCTCGATGTGATGTTCGCCGTGATCGGGGGGGCCGCGCCGCTCATTAAGGCCGGCAAGATGAAAGGTCTCGCCGTGTCGGGCAAGCAGCGCCATCCGCTGATACCCGAAGTGCCCACCTTCGCCGAAGCGGGGATGCCGAACTTCGACGCCTCCTTTTATTTCGCACTGGCCGCGCCTGCTGGCACCCCGCGCGACATGGTGGCGAAGATGGCGGCCGACTCGGCGCGCATCATTAACACGCCGGAATTCAAGGAGCGCCTGACGACGCTCGGCTTCGAGCCGGTCGGCGACACGCCCGAGCAGTTCGGCGCGTTCCTCAAGCAGGACCGCGAGTTCGCGGCGAAGAAGGTGCAGGCCTCGGGAGCGAAGCTCGACTGATGAAGGCCCCGTTTCGCGCCGACCAGGTCGGCAGCCTGCTGCGTCCGGAGCGGCTGAAAACCGCGCGCGAAAAATTCCTCGGCCCCCAAACGCCGACCAGCGCCATCGGCCCGCATGACAACGCGGGCCTGCGGGCGGTTGAGGACGAGTGCATCCGGGAAGTCGTCGCCCTGCAGGAGCGCATAGGACTCAAGGCCGTCACCGACGGCGAGTTCCGCCGGCGCAGCTGGTGGCTCGAGCTGATCCTCGGCTGGGAAGGCTTCGAGGCCGATCGCACCGGCTCGGCCAAGCTCCAGTGGCGCGATGCCTCGGGCCCGACGCAGGGTTTTTCCGACCTCAACGTCGTCGGGCCCATCCGGTGGCAGCCGAGCTCGGTCGTGCGCGCCTTTGCGTTTCTCAAGCAAGTCACGAAGGTGACGCCGAAGGTGACGCTGCCGGCGCCGAATTGCGTGCATTACTACACCGGCGGCAAGCTCGGCTTCTATAAGAACGACAAGGAGCGCTTCTGGGCCGATCTCGTCGCCGCGTACCGGCAGGAGCTGAAGGCCTTAGTCGACGCCGGAGCGAGATACATCCAGCTGGACGACACGAGCATCGCGTTCATCTGCGATCCGGCGCACCGCGAGTACGTGAAAAGTTGGGGCGAGGATCCGATGAAGCTGCTCGACCTCTACGCCGAGAAGATCAACCAGACCCTGGCCGGCCTGTCGCCAGAGGTCGCCGTAACGCTCCATCAGTGTCGCGGCAATCGCGAAGGAAACTGGGCGGCGGAGGGCGGCTACGATCCGGTTGCGGAAGTGCTCCTCAACCGCATCAACGTCGACGGCTATTTCCTGGAGTACGACACCGCGCGCGCCGGCGGCTTCGAGCCGCTGCGCTTCTTGCCGAAGGGAAAGAAGCGCGTAGTCCTCGGACTCGTCTCCACCAAGGCGGCGCGGGTGGAGACGCAGAGCGAATTGATGCAGAAGATAGAAGCGGCGGCGAAGGTGGCGCCGCTCGAGCAGCTCGCACTCAGCCCGCAATGCGGGTTCGCGAGCTCGATCAAGGGCAATCCATTGGGGCAGGCGGAGCAGGAAGCAAAGCTCGCGCGCATCGTCGAAGTGGCAGCTAAAGTCTGGAGAAATTAATGGCAACGAAGGCAGAGCAGAGACTCGACATCTTCCCGCACATCTTCCCGCGCGAGTTCTTCGACCGGATGAAGGGCATCGCGGAGCAGAAGCCGGCGCTCGCGGCGAACATCAAGCGCTGGCTCAACATCCCCGTGCTGTGGGACCTCGATGCGCGCATCAAGATGATGAAGAAGTGGCCGGGCTACCAGCAGGTGCTGACGCTCTCGCTGCCGGCGATCGAGTTCCTCGCCGACGAGAACGAAAGCCCGGCGCTCGCGCGCCTGGCGAACGACGGCATGGCCGAGATCGTGAAGGCGCACCCGGAGCTCTTTCCCTGCTTCGTGGCGTCGCTGCCGCTCAACAACGTGCAGGCGTCCCTGGATGAGATCGACCGCGCGATCGGCGAGCTCGGCGCCAAGGGCATCCAGATCTTCACCAACATGAACGGGCGTCCGATGGACGATCCCGAGTTTTTTCCCATCTTCGAGAGGATGAGCAAGAAGTACGACCTGCCGATCTGGGTGCACCCGGTGCGCACGGCGAAGTTCGCCGACTATCCCGGCGAGCCGAAGTCCAAGTACGAGCTGTGGTGGCTCTTCGGCTGGCCGTACGAGACCAGCGTGTTCATGGGGCGCATGGTGTTCTCGGGCATGTTCGACAAGCTGCCGAAGATCAAATTCATCACCCACCACCTCGGCGCGATGGTGCCGTTCCTCTCGCACCGCGTCGGCTACGGCATGGACCAGTTCGGCAGCCGCACCACCGACGAGG
>Ga0136846_1215836_pt1 | contig 13657 bp, 14 predicted proteins | sample HopSoiMetagenom2_FD_96841 | JGI IMG/M metagenome (GOLD analysis project Ga0136846, IMG submission 96841) | Grasslands soil microbial communities from Hopland, California, USA - 2 Assembly 2016 (version 4) | ecosystem: Environmental > Terrestrial > Soil > Grasslands | place: USA: Hopland... | reverse complement strand
GTCGACGCGCAATCGCGGAACGTGCCCTCGGCCCGGACGACCCACGTCGTGGTGTCGGTGCTGAACGTAACGTTGGATGGCTCACCATCCGGCCCACTCGACGCGACCGGCTCGAACGGCGCCACGAGCCTGATGCTCGTCACTCGGAAGGGTCGAAGCACGCGCCCCAGCGCTTGGGCGTCCGCCACGACGGACGCGTGGACCTTCTGCTGTACCTGATCGACGGACATCCGATGCATGATCCCGGGCGGGATGTCGACTGCGGGCGGGAGGCCCGGGACATATCCGCACGCCGCGGCCATGACTGCCGCGAGGGGGAGCGCGGCCAGCCGCCACACAAGGGAACGGCGAGGCCCACGAGTCACGGGCTCACCATCTCGACGTGGCGTCGAGGGACCGATAGCGAGTTGCCGCGCGCTTATTGCAACCGGCCATCAGCGCCGGTCGTTGATCAACGCTCCCGGACGAACTCCTCGAGCGGGCGTCGTCCGGTTCGTGGCCCGGTCCGGGGCTTGCGCGCCTCCTCGCTCGGATGCCCGATCGAGACGACGGTCCGCACGAACGCGGGCCCGGTCACGCCGAGCAGGTCGCGGATCGCGCCGTAGTCCTTCTCCTCGATCCAGCCGATCCCGGCGCCGAGATCCATCGCGCTTGCCGCGATCAGGATCCGCTCGGCGACGCGCCCTTCGTCGTACGCGTCGGACTCACTGTCCTCGCCGGGCATCGCGATGGCCATGGCCAGCGGGGCTTTGGCGACGTACCGCGCGTGGACCGAGATCTCACCTATCCGCCGACGGACGTCCGCATCGCGGATGACGATGAACTGCCATGGCTGGGTGTTCATCGAGCTCCCTGTCCAGCGCGCGACCTCGAGGATCGCGTGCAGGTCCTCGTCGGACACAGGCTCGTTCGTGAAGCTGCGGACCTGTCGCGTCCGCCGAAGCGCCTGAAGGACGACGTCTCGGCTTCCAGTCGTTGTGGTGCGAACTTCCATAACCAAGAGTCTAGGCGGGCTACGCGGCGCCGAGGGCTAAGAAGACGACGCCGGCCGCTACAGCGGCGATTCCGACCCACTGGACCCGCCCGAGCCGCTCCCCGAGGACGAGCCACGCGATGATCGCCGCTGCGGTCGCGAACTGCGCCGCGAGCGCCGACGTGACAGCGATGCTCTGGCTCGCCCCCCATCCGACCGCGAGGAACCCCCCGACCTCGCCGGCCGCTGCGATCGCGACGAACGGCACCGCCGCGCGGGTCACGCGGAAGCGGCCGGCGGCCGCAAGCGGGATGGTGATCAGGATCACGCCCACGATCCGTGGCGGAAGGATCGCCCAGCCGGCTGCGATATCCGCGCCGATGCGCCCGGTCGCATAGAGCGAGGCCCCGAACGCAAGTCCTGCGATGCCGCCGAACACGACCGCTCGTGTCGACGCTCGCGGATCCACCGTGTCTGGATCGCGCCCGAGCGCCGCGAGGACCACCCCGACACCGACGACGGCCACACCGATCGTCTCCACGCCGGCGAGCATCTCGCCGGCGACCATGGCGAGGACCGCCGCGATGGCTCCCTCCGATGCCGCCAGGGCGCCGACCACGCCGACCTTGCCCGTCCGGAGGGCGATGTACTCCGCTCCGAGGCCCACGACGTTGCCGAGACCGGCGATCAGAAGATAGGGGACCTGCGCTGAGGTCGGCCGCGTGTCGCCGACCGTGGCTGCGGCGATCGGGACCGCGAGGACGAGGCCGATCAGCATGACGCCAGCCAGCGTCGGCCCGGCACCGATCATCCGCGATGAACGCGTCGATGCCAGCAGGGCGGCCGTGAAGCACGCCGCCGCGAGCAGACCGCCGACGAGCGCCGTCAGGGGAAGCGTCTCATGAAGGCGCGAGCATACGGTCCGGAAGCCGACTCAAGCGGTCTCGGCTAGAGTCCCGCCGTGGCCAATCCCCGCAAGGCGCGGATCATCGGCGACCGCTACCAGCTCGGCCGGGTCATCGGTCGGGGCGGGATGGCGACGATCCACGAGGCGATGGACCTTCGACTCGAGCGTCCGGTCGCCGTCAAGCTGCTCCGACCCGAGGCGGCGGCCGACGCCGACCTCGCCGACCGATTCCGCCGCGAGGCCCTCGCGGCAACCGTCCTGCGCCACCCCAACATCGTGGCCTGCCTCGACACGGGCACCGACGATGGTCAGCCGTACCTCGTCATGGACCTCGTCGATGGCGAGGATCTCGCGGCGCGGCTCAAACGCGGTGGCCGCCTGGCACCGATCCATGCGGCGCGGATCGGGCTGGACGTTGCCCGCGCCCTCGGCGTCGCCCACGTGCGCGGCATCGTCCACCGGGACGTGAAGCCTGGGAACATCCTGCTCGCGTCCGACGGTCGGGCGATGGTCACCGACTTCGGGATCGCACGGCTCGCGGCCGATGCGGAGGCGGCAAGGCCCGGGACGACGCTCGGTTCTGTCCACTACTTCAGTCCGGAGCAGGCAAAGGGCGCGACGACGACGCCCGCTTCGGACGTCTACGGCCTCGGCCTGGTCCTCTACGAGGCGCTGACCGGGACACGCGCGTTCAGCGGCGACACGACCGACGCGATCGCGCTCGCGCGGATCGGCGCGGCGGCGCCATCTCCCCGGTCGGTCCGCCCGGAGGTACCCGCCGACCTCGACGCCGTCGTCCGACGGGCGCTGGCGCCCGACGCCGGCGACCGCTATGCGAACGGCAACGCCATGGCGGCCGGGCTCGAAGCCGTGATCCAGGCTGCCGACGACACGAGCCCGACGACCATCGTCACCACGCCGGTCGTCACGGTCGAGCACCAAGCGCGCGCGGCTGGCGAGGACCGGTCAGCGCGAGCACGTCCACGCACGACCGCAGCGCCGCGGGCGACCAGGCCACGTGCGGCACGCTCGCCGAGCGGCGTGCTCATCGCCCTGCTCGCGCTCCTCGGGATCGTCGGGGGCTCGATCGCTGTCGCCGCCCTCCCCGGCAGCGGGCGGCCACTGGACTCCGGGTCGCACGCTAGCGAGGCGGCCATCGCGACGGCGACGCGCACGCCCAGACCCACGCCGTCGCCGACCCCGACTCCGACAGCATCGCCGACGCCGAAACCGACCCCATCGGCCACCCCGAGCCCGACTCCGGTAGCCGAAGGCGACATCGCCGACCTGTGCGAGGTGTTCTTCGACATCCCGTGCGGTCTCGGCGCGGGACGCTATTCGCCGTCGCGATTCCGCCCCGCATTCGACGTCGAGCTCGGCGAGGGTTGGTCGAACGCCGCTCACCGTGAGGACATCGTCGTTCTCACCCGACCGGAGGGGACGATGACGTTCGCCGGTGGGCTTCGCCAGGTCTTTCCGGGCGGCAAGGCGGATGAACCGAGCAGCCGCGCGCGCGACGTGATGGAGTCATTCATCGCGACCGACGGGGTCGGCGCGACCAAGCCGAAGGGCATCCGCATCGACCGCCGTCGCGCGTACTCCAGCGATTTCCAGCCGGTCGGTACGAAGCGCGTCCCGTTGTTCTCGACCGACGGCAGTACCTTCAATCTCGAGCCCGATCGTACGACCCGGATCGTCGTCGTCGACCTGCCTGGCGACGACACGATGGTCGTCGCGATCGAGCCGAACGAGGGGTACGAGCTGCGCGACATCCTCGACGCTGCGGATCCAGTCGCCGGGTCGATCGACTTGCGGTAGCGTCCTCGGTCTTGCCGCCGGGGGAAACCGGGTCGGGCGCCCCGCCCACGTGGACCGGTCGGTGCATCCAGTCGACACCATCGTCCTATCGACGCTGGTCCTTGCGCGGCTCACAGTCAGCCTGTGATCCGTTCGAATCGGCTGCGTTCGCCGTCACGACGCGCCCTGAGGCGGCTCGCGGGGGACCCGCACGTCCTACTCGCGGTCGCCGTGGTACTCGCCGCGCTCGTGATCGAGCTGGCATCGCGCGGCAACGCGATCGCGGTCGTCATCCCGTCCCTCGTGTATCTCGGCGTGCAGAGTGCCCTTGCTCTGAGCACTCGCGCTCGACGCTCTCCCACGCTCGATACGACCCGCCTTCTGTTCGCGCTCGTCGCGGTGATCTGGATGAGCATCGGGACCGGGAATCCGGCGACGCTGCCCCTCTTCTCACTCACCCTCCCGATCGTCGTGATGGCGGCAGCGATGGGTACGCGTCAGGTCCTCGTCGTCGGTGGCGTCCTCGTGAGCGCGGCGCTTGCCTTCTACTTCATCCCGACGTTCGCGACGCCCGCGATCCGCGAGGGGCTCGTCCAGCGCGGGATCGCGCTCGCGGCCACCGCTGTCGTCCTGGCCGTGGGCACCCGCAGGACGATCTCGACCCTGGAGCGAGCCGTGGCACAGGCTCGTGCCGCGAGCGCCGGGATGCGCCGACGAGCTCGGCAGATCTCCGCGATGGAAGCCATCGGCCGCGCCCTTACCAGCGACGGCCCGACCTCAGAGGGATTCGACGAGGTGATGGCGATCCTGGTCGACCGCTTCGGCTACCGCTACCCGTCGATCTACCTGCGTGACGGTGATCTGATGCGACTCGGCGCGCAGCGCGGCTACGACGAGGTCATCGAGACCTTCGACGGCACGGTCGGGGTCGTCGGTCGGGTCATGCGGACCGGCAAGACCCAGTTCGTCCCGGACGTGACCGCTGACCCCGAGTACCGAGCTGCGAGCCCCGACGTGCGGAGTGAGGTCAGCGTCCCGCTCCGGTCTGGTGACACCATCATCGGCGTCCTCAACATCGAGAGCGGACAGGACGCCCCGCCGCTCGACGTGAGCGACCTCGATACGTTGGTGGTCGTCGCGGACCGCGTGTCCGTCGCGCTCGCGCTGGCCCGCGAACGTGAAGCGCTGCGCGAACGAGCGGCACTGTTCACCCGACTCGCGGCGTTCGCGTCCGCGGTCAACGCCAGTCTCGATCTCTCGACGGCGCACAGCCGCATCGTCGCGGCCGTCGCGGAGGCGATGCAGACCGACATCGTCACGTTGGTCCTCCGCGACCCAGGCACGGGCGAGGACCGGATCGTGGCGATCCACGGCGGTGACGATCGGTACCTCGGCGTGCGCATCCCGCCAGGGGAGGGGATGACCGGCCGGGCCATCGCTGAACGCCAGATCCTCTCGTCGGAATCCTTCGCGCGAAGCTCGTTCCCCACGACGGTGAGGGGCGCACGCGTATCGGACGTCCTGGTCGGCGCGTCCGTCCCGCTGCTCGGCGAGGACGGCATCGTCGGTGCGATCGCGCTCGCCAGGCACGACCTCGGACGGCCGTTCTCGGCCCTTGAGCTCGAAACGGTCCCGCTGATCGGCTCACAGGTGACGCTTGCGCTCGCGAACGTGCAGCTCCACGCGCGCGTCGCCGACGCCGCGATCCGTGATCCGTTGACCGGCCTGTGGAACCGCCGCCATCTCGAGGTCTCGACCGCGAGGCTGTTCGCCGCACGGACGAGGCTGGACCTCGACGAGCGCCGGCCGATCGCCGTGATCCTCTTCGATCTGGACCACTTCGGTGACTTCAACAAGCAGCACGGCCACATCGTCGGCGACGCGGTCCTGCGGGCCTTCGGGTCGATCCTGTCGGGCCGCCTCCGCTCGAGTGACATCGTCGCCCGGTACGGCGGCGAGGAGTTCGTCGCGATCCTCGATGGCGCCACGGTCGAGGAAGCACAGCGCGTCGCCGAGGAGATCCGCCGAGCGCTCGAAGGCACGCCGGTCACGGGCGTCGATGGTGAGCCCCTGCGGGCGACGGTGTCTGCCGGGTGCGCCTCGCTCGGACCCGCCGTCTCGACGCTCGACGAGCTCCTGGAGGTTGCCGACGTCGGCCTCCAGATGGCGAAGCGCGGCGGCCGGAACCAGGTCGTCGCGGCCTGAGGGGCGCCAGGACGACAGCTGGCCGGACCGGCCTCCGTCCGACTCGGCCGCCCGGCGTCGGCTAGGCTTCGCGACCGATGCCGCTCATCGCGACGCAGTCCCTGACCAAGCGGTACCCGGGGGGAGTCACGGCACTCGACGACCTGACCGTCGAGCTCGAACCCGGGATCATCGGGCTGGTCGGCGCGAATGGCGCCGGCAAGAGCACGCTGCTGCGGATCCTCCTTGGCCTGCTCGACCCCTCGTCGGGTTCCGCGAACGTGCTCGGGTTCGACGTGCGGACGCAGGGTTCGCTGTTGCGTCGTTACGTCGGGTACATGCCCGAGTCCGACTGCCTCCCGCCGGATACGACAGCGACCGATTTCGTCGGAGCCATGGCGCGCTTGTCCGGGTTGCCGCGGGCCGCCGCGCGCGAGCGTGCCGCCGAGGTGCTGCGCCATGTCGGGCTCTACGAGGAGCGCTATCGGCCGATGGGTGCGTACTCGACCGGGATGAAGCAGCGCGTCAAGCTCGCCCAGGCGCTGGTCCACGACCCGAGACTCCTCCTGCTCGACGAGCCGACGAACGGTCTTGACCCGGCGGGCCGGGACGAGATGCTGGCACTCGTCAAGCGGACCGGGACCGAGTTCGGGATCGCGGTCGTCGTCGCCAGCCATCTGCTCGGTGAGATCGAACGCGTGTGCGACCACCTCGTCGCCGTTGACGGTGGCCGGCTCATCCGGTCGGCCGCCCTCACGACGTTCACCGAGCGGACCGGCACGCTCGCGGTCGACGTCGAGGAGGGGGCGGACCAGCTGGCCGCCGCGCTCACGGCCGCCGGGATCGAGGCCGTCGTCGATGGACGGACGGTCCTGATCCATCTCGAGGATGAGCGGCCGTTCGATCTGGTCCGCGACACGGTCGCCGAGCTCGGGTTGCCGCTGGTCCGGATCGAGCAACGTCGGCGCGGGCTCGAGGAGCTGTTCCAGTGACGGCGCCGGCCGCGCGTGGCCCTGTCGGCGATGCCGGGACCGGAAGCATCTATGACCTCGGCTACCGCGGCTACGACGGCCCGCGGTTCGGTCGTGTCAGAGTGGAGCTCGCGCTTCTCCAGCGGAGCCTCCAGGAGGCGTACGGCATCGGGCGCGGTGGCCGAGCGAAGGTCGCGCCATTCCTGCTGCTGATCCTCAATGGGCTCCCCGCATTGCTCGCGGTCGGCATCACGGCCATCGCCAGCCAGGCCGGTGGCTCGGACGTGCTGTCCGAGGCGAACCCGATCCGACACGACACGTACTGGAGCCTCACCTCGACGCTCGTGATGCTGTTCTGTGCCGCGCAGGCTCCAGAGCTGTTCGGGCGGGACCAGCGCTACGGCGTGCTGCCGCTGTATTTCTCGCGGGTGCTGACGAGGATCGACTATGCGCTGGCGCGCACGGCCGGGTTGTACATCGCGATCCTCATCGTGACGCTCCTGCCGCACCTCATCCTCAGCGTCGGGGCGATCCTGGGGGCGCCCGACCCGATCACGGGCCTGCGGGACGAGTTGCCCGAGATCCCGCGGTACCTCGTCGTGTCGTTGATCGGGTCGGCCGTGTTCGCGGGCGTCTCCTCGGTGGTCGCGTCATACACACCGCGGCGCGCCTACTCGGTCGCGGCCATCATCGCGCTGTTCATCGTCCCGCCGATCGTGGTGGGCATCATCGCGGCGCTGTCGGTCCCGGATATCGCACGCGTCCTGCTGTTGGCGAGCCCGAGCGACGTGGTCGACGGCGTGAACGGCGCCGTCTACGGGCCGCTGCGGATCGGCGGCGAGACGTTCCAGATCGCCACGTTGCCTGGCTGGGTCTACGTCGTGACGGCATTCGGGTACGTCGCCGGCTCGCTGGCGATCATCGTCAGGCGCTACCTCACGGTCACCGTATGACGCCGGTCATCCCCGCCATGCAGGTCGACCACGTGTCGCGCTGGTACGGCAACGTGGTCGCCGTCAACGATGTGTCGTTCGCACTAGGTCCCGGGATCACCGGCCTCCTCGGTCCCAACGGTGCCGGGAAGAGCACGCTCCTCCACCTCCTCGCCGGCCTCCTTGCGCCGTCCGCTGGGGCGGTGCGGATCGGCGGCCGGACGCCGTTCGGCGACCCTGGGGTGTACTCGTTGGTCGGTCTCGTCCCGGAGCGGGAGGCCGTGCCGGGGTACCTCGACGGCCGCGAGTTCGTCCGGTTCAGCGCGGAGCTCCAGTCGATGGCCGGAGCGGCCGCGGCCACGCAGGCGGCACTCGCGACCGTCGAGATGACCGACGCAGCGGATCGGCCGATCCGGACCTACTCGAAGGGCATGCGCCAGCGGATCAAGCTGGCCGCCGCGCTCGTGCACGACCCGGGGATCCTGCTCCTCGACGAGCCGTTCAACGGGATGGACCCCCGGCAGCGGCTGCACATGATGGAACTGCTCAAGCGGATGGCGGCCGAGGGCCGGGCGATCCTCTTCTCGTCGCACATCCTCGAGGAGGTCGAGCGCCTCGCCGAGGCCGTCCTCGTGGTGTACGCGGGCAGGCTCGCGGCCTCGGGCGACTTCCGCTCGATCCGACGGCTCATGACCGATCGCCCGCACCGCTTCACGATCCGGTCGTCCGACGACCGCAGGCTCGGTGCCGCGCTGATGGCGAACCCGGCGGTGTTCGGCGTCGATCTTCTTGACGGTCGGCTCGCCGTCCAGGCGTCGGACCTCGGCACCTTCGCGCGGATCGTCGCCCCGGTGGCACGCGCGGCCGGCATCCGCCTGCACGAGCTGACCCCGACCGACGACACGCTCGAGAGCGTCTTCAGCTACCTGGTCCGCCGGTGAGGGCCTTCCGCGCGATCGTCGAGCTGACGCTGCGCGCGGTCATCGGGCGCCGCCGGACGCTCCTCATCACGCTGCTGGCGTGGCTGCCGGTCCTGCTCGGCATCCTCGTGCGCGTCGGTGGTGGCCGTCCCGATGCGAGCCAGATCCTCGACGCGTTGGTCATCCGTACGGTCTGCCCGCTGGTCGCCCTCGTCGTCGGGACCGGCGTCATCGGCTCCGAGATCGAGGACGGCACGCTCGTCTTCCAGCTCGTCAAGCCCGTCCCGCGTTGGGTGACAGCCGTGGCGAAGTCCCTCGTCGCGGCGGCTCTGACGGCGATCCTCATCGTCCCGCCGATCATCGCCACCGGTCTGCTCCTCGGCGGCTTCGGGCCGGATTCGGTCCAGACGACCGTTGGCTTCGCGGTCGCCGGTCTCGTCGGTGGAGCCGCGTACGCGATCGGGTTCACCGCACTCGGCGTCGTCACGAGTCGCGCGCTGATCGTCGGGCTCGGGTACACGCTGATCTGGGAAGGTGTGCTTGCCGGTCTGCTGGAGGGGATTCGCTTCCTGTCCGTACGCCAGGCGACGCTCGGTGTCGCGTCCGCCCTATCGGGCGACGACGTCGGCTCGGATCCGCTCGGGATCGGTCTCTCGGCGGTGATCCTCGCCGCCGTGATCGCGGGCGGGCTCGCCGTGGCCTCGGCCGGCCTCCGCCGCTTCCAGCTCCGCGGCGCCGACTGATCCAGGTCGTCCGCACGAAGGAGCCCCGCGCTTGACGGTCGAGCACGGACGACCCTAGCATCGGTGACAAGCGCCCTTGAGCAGCAGACTCATGACGACTTGTAGGAGTTGACCAAGCGATGGATGTCGGAGCTCTGACCAGCGGGCTCGTGACCGGTCTGCGGGAGGGCGTCGAAGCGGCGCTGATCATCGCGATCATCTGTGCCTATCTCGCCAAGACGGGCAACAGGAGCCAGTTCCCGCTGGTCTTCCTCGGCGCCGGCACTGCCATCGGTCTGAGCGCGATCCTGGGCATCCTCCTCTTCGTCACGGTCGGCGGTTTCGAGGAACCGTACGAGCAGCTGTTCGAGGCGGCGACGCTCATCGCTGCGGCCAGCGTCGTGACGTGGATGCTGTTCTGGATGCGGCGGCAGGCGCGCTCGGTCAAGGGGGAGCTTCAGGCGGCGGTCGACCGCGCCATCGACAAGGGATCGGTCACAGCGCTCGCGCTCCTGGCGTTCGTCGCCGTCATCCGCGAGGGACTCGAGACGTAACTGTTCCGCGTCGGTCAGGCCAACTCAGCCGATGAAGGTGCCATCTGGGTGCTCATCGGAGCGCTCATCGGGCTCGCGATGGCCGCGGTCCTGGGGGTCGGCTTCTATCAGGGCTCCCCCCGGCTCAACCTCGCGACATTCTTTCGGTGGACAGGCGTCGCTCTGATCTTCATCGCGGCTGGGCTGCTCTCGAGCGCGGTGCATGAGCTCATCGAGATCGGCGTGATCACGTTCGGGACGCAGCCCGCGTTCGACCTCTCGGGCGTCCTTCCTCACGCGGCCGAAAGCGGCAACCTCATCGGGCAGTTCCTGCGAGCGATCTTCGGCTACTCGGCCACACCCGAGGTCACGACGTTCGTCGTCTGGCTGACCTACGTGGTCGTCGTCCTCTACCTGTTCCTCCGGCCGATGAAGCCCGTCGCGGCGGCCCCGGCGACGGGCTCCGCGACGGCGTGACCATCCGCTAGAACGGCAGCAGCGCCTCTATGTCGGGGACGATGCTGTCGAGCGACAGCAGGAAGATCGTCCCGAGCACCAGGCTGAACAGCCCCGCGACCAGCCCGACGACGACGTAGATCCGCTCGCGCGTCTGGCTGGCGACGAACCCGACCGACGTCAGCACGACGATCGCGAAGTTCGAGATCAGCAGGCCGAGCACGAAGGCGAACAGCATCGGGATGCCGAGGCCTGCGCTGGCGGCGCCGCCGACCGCTGCGATCAGTAGGACCTGGGTCCCGGTCTCGGCACCGACGCCATGGATCATGCCGACCCCGAAGGCTGTCTTTGGCCCGTAGGAGCTCATCTCAAGGGGTTCGACATGTTCGTGGCCGTGGAGGCGAGCGCCCGCGCGTCGCCACGCGTAACGGATCCCGTCGAAAACGAGCATCCAGCGGCTGCGGAGCCGGAACGACTCGCCCCCGCGGGCGTACCGGTACACCGAGTAAACGACCCATGCCCCGAGCAGGACGAGCGTCAGCCCGACGATGCGGCCCATGATCGGATCGAGCCACTCGGGCAGGAGCGCCCCGAACGCGAGGGCCGCGATGCCGAGAGCGACGACGACGGCGCCGTGACCGAGGGCATACAGCGTTCCGAGCTTGATCGCTTCGACCTGTTCATGACCGACGCGATGGAACGGGGTGGCGCCGCCGCGCGTGGCGGGGGCCAGCGTCGCCGCTCCCGGGCCGGCGTCGTGGGCGTGCATCTCGAGGGTGCCACCGTGGCCGTGGTGCTGGCCGCTGACCGAGCGGTGCTGCTGCTCGTGAGCCGCTTCGGCGACACCGGCGGCGGCCGTCGTGCTCGTGATATCCGTGATCGCGGCGATGTGGTCCCAGTCGATGCCATGCCGGATGCCGAGGGCAAGGCCGGTCGCGAGGACGCCGAGGCCGGCAGGGGAGGCGGCGGCTGCGAACACGAGATCGAGCAAGAGTGGATGGTCCTCTTTCGGGGGGTCCTGAGTAGCGTACGGGTTCCGCGCCCCTATCGCAACGGGTTGCATCTGCAGGCTGTCGCTCCTGCCCCTCCTATACTTCGCGCGATGCGTGCCGCCGGATCACCGACCGAGTGGGAACCCGATCTCAGCCGCCCATGGGCCGGCATCCCCGACCGACTTCGGGCCAAGGGGCTGCGCTGGACGCCCCAGCGACGGATCCTCGTGGAGGTGCTGGCCGAGGTCGATGGCCACGTGACCGGCGCCGAACTGGTCGACCGGTGTCGCGCACGCGACCCAGACACCATCCCGTCGACCGTGTACCGGACGCTCGACGTCCTCGAGGAGCTCGGCGTCATCCGGCACAGCCACGCTGCCGATGGGCGCGAGGAGTTCCACGTCCTGCCGGCCGTCGAGCACGCGCACCTCTACTGCCGGGTCTGCTCGGCGTCCTGGGAGTTGCCGACGGACGATCCGATCGTGGTCACGGCGGTCGAGGCCGTCCGTGGCGGCCGCGGCTTCGAGATCGACGTCCCCCATCTGACGCTCACCGGCGTATGTGCCACGTGCCAGGCCGCCGGCGACGGTGCCTGACCTGACCCTCGACCTCGTCGAGCGCTTCTACGCGATCCTCGCGATCGCGGCGATCGGCGGGATGGCCATCGTCGTGACGCTGCGGATCGTCGCGCTCCGGTCGGACCGGGCTCTCGATGCGTACGCGACGATCGCCCGGGCCATCCAGGCGCGCAGCGTCATCGCGGCCTGGCTAGTCGCGACGCTCGCGACCATCGGGAGCCTCTTCTTCTCCGAGATCGCGAAGTTCACCCCATGCACGCTGTGCTGGTATCAGCGGATCGCGATGTATCCGCTCGTCGTCATCCTCGGGATGGCGATCGTCCGAGGCCAGAGACGCGCCCCGACCGGCACGCTGGCCCTCGCCACGATCGGTGCCGCGCTCGCCGCGTACCATGTCGTCCTCGAGTGGGTCCCGTCGATCGACACCGGCGCCTGTGCCGTGTCGGCACCGTGCACGCTCGTGTGGTTCCGCGCCTTCGGTGTCTTCAGCTTGCCGACGCTGGCGCTGACCGCCTTCCTGCTGATCCTCACGCTGCTGCTCGTCCGCGACCCGAACGAGCCCGACCGATGGAGTGACCGATGAGTTCGAACCCCGGCGACCGACGCGCACGCCGTCGCGCAGCCCGCGAAGCGGCCGCGGCGGGAGGCCGCCGGTCGCCGGCGCTCCGCTGGCTGGTCCCGGGTCTGATCGTGGCGGCCGTCGTGATCGCTGCAGTCCTTGCCATCGTGCTCCCCGGCACGAACGGACCGACGACGGGCGGCAGCTCGTCCCTCCCGCCCAGTTCCTCGGCATCCGCCGGGACCGCATCGGCCGGCTCGCCCGGGTCGGGCGCGCTCAAGGCGCCCACGATCACCGGCGCGCAACTACCGGATTTCCAGAATCCCAACGGCGACCCGGCGGTCGGCCTCGCGGCTCCAGAGGTGAGCGGGACTGATCTCAGCGGCAAGCCGGTCGCCATCAAGAACGACGGCCGTCCCAAGGTCGTCCTGTTCATCGCGCACTGGTGCCCGCACTGCCAAGCGGAGGTCCCGTTGATCCAGACGTGGGTCAGCGCGGGCGGCGTGCCGCCGGGGGTCGATCTCGTTTCTGTCGCGACGGGCATCGACCCCACCAGGCCGAACTACCCACCGGAGGCCTGGCTGCAACGAGAAGGGTGGAGCGTTCCGGTCATCGCCGACCCGACGAACAGCGTCGCTTCCGCCTACGGCTTGGCGGCATACCCCTACTGGGTGTTCATCGGGGCCGACGGCAAGGTGGTGGCGCGGGCGGTCGGCGAGATCTCGATCCCGGATCTCGAGACCGAGATCGGGCGCCTGACGTCAGGTTGACGGGAACGTCGCGGGTCACTCCGGACGGGCCAGCGGCACGCCGAGGACGTTGAATCCGCCATCGACATAGATGACCTCGCCGGTCACCGCGCTCGACAGATCCGATGCGAGGTAGAGCGCGGTCTTGCCGACATCTTCGATCGTGATTTTGGATCGCAGCGGCGCGACGTCGTCGAACGCCCCGTACATGCCCTTGAAGCCCGCGATGCCGCTTGCCGCGAGCGTCCGGACCGGCCCGGCGCTGATCGCATTGACGCGCACACCGTCCGGTCCGAGATCGGAGGCGAGGTAGCGCACCGACGCCTCGAGCGCGGCCTTGGCGACACCCATGACGTTGTAGTTCGCGACGACCTTCTCGGAGCC
>Ga0136846_1210728_pt1 | contig 13658 bp, 8 predicted proteins | sample HopSoiMetagenom2_FD_96841 | JGI IMG/M metagenome (GOLD analysis project Ga0136846, IMG submission 96841) | Grasslands soil microbial communities from Hopland, California, USA - 2 Assembly 2016 (version 4) | ecosystem: Environmental > Terrestrial > Soil > Grasslands | place: USA: Hopland... | reverse complement strand
TTGCCCAGGAGCCGATAAACGCTCCCCGCGGCGACCATCGAAAGAAATTCACCTTTGGGATCGCTCCACTGATCGCTGAGGCCGCCGTTGACATAAACGGGTCGCGGTGCGGAGAGGGCGATAAGCATGTGTTGATCAACCGGCAGCTCGTTCCAGCGGCCGGCCCACTTTTGCAGATTGCCGGCGAATTGCCACGAGAAGTTTTGGGCCATATCATCGAGAGTCTCGCCCCAGTCGCGGCGAATTAGCGCCGCGCCCATTTCGCCGGAGACGACGGAGAAGACCGCCGCGACGCGCTCGTCGAGTGCGGACGCCCAGAGCGCGGTTTTCCCCAGCCGCGAAACGCCAGTGATGGCGATCTGCTTTGAATTGACCGCTTTTTCTGTTTCCAAGTAGTCGATTGACCGACTGATGCCCCACGACCAGGCGCTGATCGTGCCCCACTGGTCGGGCGCCGGCTGCGTCTGACCTTCCTTCAGCGTCAGACCGATGACACCGCTGGTCCATTGATTCGCCCGGTCGGGTTGAATGTCGGAGTAGCCGAGCGTCGCGTAGCCCCAGCCGCGGCTGAGCAGCTCGCCGAGTGCATCGAACGCGGGCGGGCGGGCCTTGGCTGGCGCCTTCTCGTCCTTCGTGGCGTCCGATTTTTCAGCTTTCGCAGCGTTTCCTGGCCGGAAGCCGGGGGGAAAACTGAACGTGATGCTCAGCAGCATCGGCACCGGTTCAGCGGCCTTTGCGGGCAGATAGACGGTGAGATTCATCCGCGGGCCATCGGGCTTGTCGCCCATGCGGCCGACAACGCGTTTCATGATCGCGGTGCCGTCACGTGCCGCAGCGTCCGTTTCGGTGACTTCCCACTTAACCTTGGGCGCGTTGTCCGGAATGCGGCCGTAGATCTCGGTCTTGTAGAAGTTGAGAATTTCGGGCCGTCGCCGCTCGCGCCACATTTGCGCGCTCGTCACGCGCTCGCCGCTGGACATCGTTAGCGGGTCGGGCAGCGTGTAGGGCGGAACTTTCTCCTCAGAATAGTTTGAAACGTGGCCAGTCGCCTTGGCCAGTCGCACCGGATTGCCGCCGGGGTCGCCCTTCCCAATGTAGGGCACGTTGTCGGCGTTGCCGCGGCTGCCGGGAGCGGGAAGGTCAGAGCTTGCGGCCGGCGGCGCGGCTTGTCCGAACGCGAGGTTTGCAGCGAGCAGGATCAGAACTGTGGCGCGAGTTGAGATGTGCATGGTATCTCCCTGAGCGGATGAGGCTGCCGGCAGGTCCTAATCAAGATACCGCTTCGACCGCGTTGTTCGCTGCTAGCGGTCGCTCAAGATGCCGAATCACTGGCGAATGATCTGGTCGCAGGGTACAGGGGACCCTATTATCCCGCCCGCCTGCTGTCATAGCGCGAGTCTGCGCGCAGGGGGCCAGATCGCACATCTTGCGGAGCGACGCCATGGATCGGCAACTGCTTCTCGCGTTAGTGATCGCCGGGATCGTCGGCGGCGCATGTAATCGAAAAAAAGAGCTGCCCCGCGCGGCAGCCGTGAGCCATAAGGAAGAAGCTGTAGCGCCGGTCGGGAGCACTGGCACGGGTAGCTTGAACTCAAATGAAATTGAATCGAGTGGTGGCGGAGCATCGCCGACAGTTGCAGCTGCGCCAAAGCCGTCTGAGTATCGCACAAAGACGACATACGAATTTGAAGCTGATACCGTCACCGGCAACTTGGAGCGGCCGACTGAGAGCGATTTTGACCGGTTCCAGCGCGTGACATCAGGGCCAAAACTCAAGGCCATCGCGCCTCCGGCATTTGCCGAGTCCGCGCAGTTTGGGGCCGCCGCTGATCTGGAGGCGTTCAAAAGGCAACAGGAAGCCGAAGAGCGACGCCGCCAGATCTTGGCCGAGGTTCAAGAGCGGGCTTCGGTGATGGGAGCTTTCGGCACAAACGGCATCGGAGCCGATCAGCAGCCGAATTCCTTATCGGGACTCGGGGACCGGACCAATCCGTTACGGGACGATGCTGGACCGGCGGATTTGCCGCCGCCAGGAGCAGGTAACCCGCTGCGTGAGTCGCGCGTCGGTGCGATGGCGCCGTCAGCTGTGTTCCCTCGATCGCCAGCACCGGGACGGCCAGGGAGCAATCCAGCACCGGCACTTGACGCGGCCGACGATGTCGAGCGATTCGCCCGAATTGTGCCCGCTCCGGCCGGCGGCACTTCGATCCAACCCGGCCAGACACGAGCCACCGCGTCAGCCAGCAGCAGCCCCACAACGACTATAGCTGCTCCGTCGTCGGACGATGACCCATATGAAGTTGTGCAGGTCTTTTACGGAACTGACCGCCAGTCGGCTGAGCCTCCGCCTGGCGATTGGCCGCATGTTGTGCGGTGCTTTTGGCCCACGGTAAGCGTCGGTTTAATAACCGTTTGCCTGGCGTTGCTGGCGGTAGGTCGCAGGAGCTTACTGTTGGGCTCAATGGCGGCAGTTGGCGCGGCGATAACCATTGGGCTGGGCTACGAGGACACCACGGAAGCCCTGGCTCTCGTGCGCGGCGCCGGCAAGCAAGGCCCGTGTTACACGACCGAGCGGGCCGCGGGGGGGCATGTCGAGCTGGGCCGATGCGAAGTGACGGTGCCCTTCCGACACCGTGCGGGCGAGGTGGAGTCGCCGTCGGTGTTGCGGCTGGAGATCGCCGAGAACGCTGCCGAGCATTTAATTTTGCATAAGACTGAGCGGCTGGCCGATGCAGCGTTTTACGAGCATCTGCGACAGACCGTTAGTCAATCCGTTCACCGCGAGGTGTTTGTCTTCATTCACGGCTTCAACGTCTCGTTCGAGGACGCAGCGCGGCGGACGGCGCAAATTCACTACGATCTCAAATTCGATGGCGCGCCGATCTTTTTCAGTTGGCCAGCCCACGACCGCTTCATCCTGACGTATGCTGCCGATGAGAACAACATCGCTTGGAGCACTCCGCACTTCAAGCAGTTCCTGCTGGAAATTGTGAAGGAGAGCGGAGCCCAGTCGATTAATCTGATTGCCCACAGCATGGGCAACCGCGCGCTGGCCGCGGCGCTGCGCGAGATCGAGCTGGAGCTGCATCAGCAGGCCCGGCTGTTTAATCAGGTAATTCTCGCCGCACCCGATATCGATGCGGATGATTTCCGCAACAACATCGCGCCGGCAATGCAAAGGACGGCGCAGCGGCTGACGCTCTATGCCTCTGCACACGATGAGGCCCTATTGGCCTCGCAGTTCATCCACCACGGGCCACGGGCCGGCGACGCCGGCGACGGCCTAATCGTCGTGCCGGGAGTCGATACGATCGATGTCACGCCGATCGATCGCAGCCTGTGGGGCCATTCGTACTACGGCAGCAGCAACCCGGTGCTGCACGATCTGCGGCTCTTGCTGAACCGGGCGGTACCGCCGCGCGATCGCAAATGGCTGTCGCCCGCCGAACGCGACGGGCTGACGTATTGGATCTTTCAGCCGGTGCGGACTGCCGACGCAGGTGCTGAAATCACGCGCTAGTCCCACCACCAGGCGCGGCGCGGGAGCTGCTTGGGCTGGCTGCCCCCGCGCTCGGCGGCAATGAGCCCGTAGGTGTCAGTCTTCACGGTCTCGCGCTCGGCCCCCTTGGATGTGTCAACGCGGACTCCGCCGCTAATCGCCGCCACGATGTGCTTACCACCGATCAGGCGGTGATTCATCACGGAATCGACCTCGGTCGGCGCGGCGCCAAGCTGAGGCTGATAGTCGCCGCCGGGACCAAAGTGCGTCATGTGCCAACCGACTTGCCCCGGCAGGTCATGGCTTTCGATCACCGCGCTGACGAGCGCCAGGTCGAACACGTTGCGCAGCTCGGCATAGACCGGATACTTCGTGGCCAGCTTGTCAAAGTGCTTGGTAAACGACTCGGCAAACTGCCGCGTCGGAATGTCGCTATCGCCAGTGTGGACCCGCTCGCCGCGCTCATTCAAGAATTCATTTTCGCTGAGTACTTTCACGCCCGGTCCGCGAAGCTCGAACGCGTCGCGACGTTCGGTCGCCGAGAGCGAGTCGTAATTCAACGTGAACCACCACCGCAGAACGTTCATCGGCGGCGGTTTTCCGTCCTTGCCAAGCACAATGCTGCTCAGGTAACTAGAAACGCCAGCGACTCCTTCTTCCAAACCGATTCCGACGAGCTTCATCCGATAATCGGCTTCGACCAGCACGCGGCCGGCATGCGTCCGGCGATCGATGCCGTACATGGTGATATCCTGGCGGCCCAGCGCGTCACGAATTTCATTGAGCCAGCGATCTCGCTGACCCGGCTTCAGCGGCTGCTGCGACCATTTCTCTTGGACCGCCTTGGCGGCGGCCAGATTGTCCTTTCGCGGATCGATGGAGCAGCCAAAGCTGCCCCGGCTCGTGATGGCATTGCGGAGCGTGACGACCAGATCATCGAGATTCAGCACCGGGGCGCCGTGCGAATCGACAAAGCGGCCCTCGGCGTCGCGTCGCCAATCGCTCGCGGGTCCAGCGATCACGATGTCGCCGCTCTCCGGATAAACCAGGATGTATTTGATCCGCTGTAGGCCAGCCAGCGTTTGCATCGCTTCGCTCGGCTCGCGGCCTTGCGCGGCCAACAGTTGCACTTCACGCTCCAAGCGCGTCAGAGACACTTTGCGGAGGGTTGCTGAGCGGCGTGGATTGCCCGTTTGGGTTGCTTCCAGTCCCGCCCGATGCACGGCAACGAGTGACGCATCGGTGCTTGTCGGTAACTTGCGCAGCACGCCAGCTGAATCGACATAGACTCCGCTGCGAAACTCGTCGATCGCCCCCGGCCCGCCGACATCGTCCCACGAATCGGGTTTGAGCGTTGAGGTGATGAGCTCGATCAGCGAATCGAAATCGGCCATCATGCTTCCGCCGCGCGCACCGCGCGGCTTACCGCCAGTTGAGTTGATCGGCGTGGTTGACAGACTGCCGAGAGCCGCTTTGCGGGTCAGATCGCTTCTAATGTCTGCGGCCGTATCGAGAGCCGCCTGTGGAGCGCCCGCCTGACCTTGAGCGATGGCAATATTGCCCAGCAGCTTGTCGCGCAGCGCAGCGTCGTTAACGCCGTTGGCGATTATCAGTGCGGGGCCAAATTCCCCGGCGGCAATTCGGGCTGCGACATTCGCCGCTGCGTCGGCAGCGCGTCCCGACAACGGAAGATTTACCAGCAAGATCGCGAGGAGCCGGCAAAGCCGCGACGAAGCGAAGTTACAGATCGGTAGCGCCGATGCAATGCGAGCCATAGCACACCTTCACTTCGGATTGAGACGCACCTCGGAATTGAGACGAGAGGCAGCGAGTCTCAGTCTGCTTCGCGGCAATTCGCGAGGTCAAGTGACGGCGCGACGGCTAACGCTGATGTAATGGGTTATCTAACGCAAATGTTATTCAATCACATTACGACGGCCGTAAATGGCCACAAAGGCGTCCGCGTGCGTTGAAAAAGCAGCACGAGGACCACGACCGTGGTGTCTCATGCTGTTGTCGGCGATAGAAGCAGCGGCGCCGAGAAGGCGCAACGAGCAAGGTGTTCCTAAAAACCGCGGCGATCAGTCCCACCACCAAGCGCGACGCGGAAGCTGCTTGGGCTCGCTGCCCCCACGCTCCGCGGCGATGAGCCCGTAGGCGTCAGTCTTCACCGTACCACGATTGGCCACAGTGCCCGCATCGACGCTGACTCCGCCGCTGATTGCGGCCACGATGTGCTTACCACCGAGCAGGCGATGGTTCATCACGGAATCGACCTCGGTCGGCGCGGCGCCAAGCTGAGGCTGATAGTCGCCGCCGGGACCAAAGGAAGTCAGGTGCCAGCCTACTTGCCCCGGCAGGTCATGGCTTTCGATCACTGCGCTGACGAGCGCCAGGTCGAACACATTGCGCAGCTCGGCGTAGATCGGATATTTCGCTGCCAGCTTGTCAAAATGCTTGGTAAAGGACTCGGCAAATTGCCGCGTCGGTACGTCGCTATCACCGGTGTGAACCCGCTCGCCGCGCTCGTTCAAGAATTCATTCTCGCTGAGCACTTTCACGCCCGGTCCGCGAAGCTCGAATGCATCGCGACGATCGGTCGCCGAGAGCGAATCGTAATTCAACGTGAACCACCACCGCAGAACGTTCATCGGAGGCGGGCTACCGTCCTTGTTAAGCTGGATCGAGCTGAGGTAACTGGAGACGCCTAGCGTCCCCTCCTCGAGGCCAATGCCTACGAGCTTCATCCGATAATCGGCTTCGACCAGCACGCGGCCGGCATGCGTCCGACGGTCGATGCCATACATGGTGATATCCTGGCGGCCCAACGCATCACGAATTTCATTGAGCCAGCGATCTCGCTGACCCGGCTTCAGCGGCTGCTGGGACCATTCTTCTTGAACTGCCTTCGCGGCGGCCAGGTTGTCCTGTCGCGGATCGATCGAACACCCGAAGCGGCCGTGACTGGTCAGCGCATTGCGGAGCGTAACGACAAAATCATCCAGGCTCAGCACCGGCGCGCCTTTATCATCGATGAAGCGGCCCTCAGCGTCGCGTCGCCAATCGCTGGCGGGTCCGGCGATCACGATGTCGCCGCTCTCAGGATAAACCAGGATGTATTTGATCCGCCGCAGGCCGGCCAGCGTTTGCATCGCTTCGTTCGGCTCGCGGCCTTGCGCTGCGAGCAATTGCACTTCACGCTCCAGGCGCGTCAGAGACACTTTGCGAAGTGCTGAAGCACGGTGCGGATCGCCGGTCTGTGTTGCTTCCATGCCGCCCCGGCGCACGGCGACGAGCGAGCCGTCCGTCGTCGTGGGCAGCTTGCGCAGCACGCCGGCTGAATCGACATAGACACCGCTGGCGAATTGGTCAATCGCGCCGGGGCCACCTACATCGTCCCACGAATCGGGCTTCAGAGTTGAGGTGATCAACTCGATCAGCGAATCGAAGTCGGCCATCATGTTTCCACCGCGCGCGCCGCGCGGCTTTCCGCCGCCCGAGCTGATTGGCGTGGTTGACAGGCTGCCAAGGGCTGCTTTGCGTGTCAGGTCGCTTCTAATGTCGGCGGTCGTATCGAGAGCCGCCTGTGGAGCCCCGGCCTGCCCTTGAGCAATGGCAATATTGCCTAGCAGCTTGTCGCGAAGAGCAGGATCATTTGCCCCGCCAGCAGCCGCCAGCGCCGGACCGAACTCGCCAGCGGCCAGGCGGGCCTGAACGTCGCCTACGGCGTCTTGACCCGTCGCAAGGGCCGGGAGGAATGCCAGAAAAGCAGTGGAGAGCAGCCGAGCAGCGACTGAGAATCCCCAGCCGAAACGCGCATATTGCCTGCGAGCCATTTGCACACCTTCACGTCAAGTTGCAACACCCCTGGTAGTAACTAGCCAGTGTGATTGGAGGAGCCTAGGGATGTCAAGTTTGGCGCTGGGTTTTGGCGCTGGGTTTTATAGCCATCTGGCCAGCGGCCCACCGCGGGAGGCCATCGCGTCGATTCGCTTGTTGATTTCAGCTTCAGGGACCAGCGGAGGTGCGTGATGCGGTTTCAGCCGGGCGTCGATCACCAGCGGGCCACTGCAGCCCCAGTGTTTTTGCTCAATAAAGGCGTCAACACCATAGATGTCCGCCGCGGGATTGGCCCGCGTGAAAGTAACCCACAGGAAATTGGCCAACGACCAGGAAGCAAAGTTGCTGTCATCGACAATCACGAGGAGAGGGAAGCGGCGGAGCGGGTTTTCGGGAGGAAAACCGTCGCAAAGTCGGATGAACTCTGGCGATTCAGATTTTAGATTTTGGATTTTAGATTTTAGATTGCCTGCCTCCTGTCCCCTGTCCCCTGTTCCCTGTCCCCTTTCCCCTGACTCCTGACTCCTGATTCCCGACCCCTGACCGCTGGCCGGCGGACCTTCCAGGGCCACGATGCCGGGCAGAACAAGACGCGGATTTTTGAATCCGTCGGGCAGCATCAGTTCCGCGGGCAGCTCCGTTAGCAGCTGTCGAATAGGCGGGCCGGCGGCGGCAATGACGACTTTGGAACCCATGTTCAGCGCGTCGCCCGAGTAATCGAGCGTGTCGATCGTGGTCTTGGTATGAAAGTGCAAATCGCGCCGCCAATCGACGCGCGCCAGCAAATGCCGCAGAAAAGCCGGAATGTCATGAACGTCGAGCTGCTCGTCATCGAATCGATTGACGATGAACAGAAACTTGGCCAGCGAGAGCTGCCCTTGGCCTAGGATGGCACACGCTTGCGTCAGTAGCTCCTGCGGCCGCGGCGTGCCGGAAAAAGGCGTGTAGCGCTCGCTGCCAATCGCCAGCAGCAGCGGATGGACGCCGGCTGCATCGACAGCGTGCACCGCTTTGACGCCCGACAGCACCGTCGGGATAACGTCTCCCGTCAGCTCGTGAATGAGCTGCCCGAAGCTCGTATCTTCCTGCGGCGGACGGCCGACGACCGTGAAGGGCCAAATGGCACCGCTGCGGTGATAAACGCGCTCGACTTGCAGCACGGGGAAGTCGTGCGCGAGGCTGTAGTAACCGAGGTGATCGCCGAACGGACCTTCCTGTTTTAGCGGAGCCTGGGGATCGACGTGACCCACAATACAAAAATCGGCGTCGGCATAGATCGGCAGCTCGCTCGCTCGATGGATCAACGGAATGCGCTCGCCGGCAAGGGCTCCGGCAAACGACAGCTCGCTCATGCCTTCCGGAAGCGGCATCACGGCCGCGAGTGTCATCGCTGGATGCCCGCCAACGAAGACATTCACCCGCAGCGGCTTGCCAGCGCGGGCGGCAGCCGTGTGATGAACGCCGATGCCGCGATGAATTTGATAATGCAGGCCGACTTCGCGATCGGGCACGTACGAGCCGCCCGAAAGTTGCAAACGGTACATGCCGAGATTCGAGTGCGCTACGCCCGGCTGGCTTACGTCCTCGGTGTAGCACTGTGGCAGCGTGACAAATGCGCCGGCGTCGTTGGGCCAACACTTGAGCTGCGGGAATTGGCTGATCGTCGTCTCGTTTTCGAGGATCGGACCGCGTCGCACACTCCGCGGCTGCATTCGCCACGCCGTCAGTGGCGCTGCAGCGTAGCGGAGCGGCTCCCGCAGGCCTCTACCTGGATCGATCTTCAGCTCGATCGCCCGCCGCACGTTCTCATAGGTATGCCGAAAGAGATAGCGAGCCCGCTCGAGGGTGCCGAACAGGTTCGACACCATCGGAAAACGGCAGCCCTTCACGTCGGCATATAGTACCGCCGGCCCGCCACTAGCGCAGACCCGGCGATGAATCTCGGCCGCTTCGAGGTTCGCATCGATCTCTTCCTCCAGGCGCACCAGCCGCCCGGAAGCTTCTAGATCGTCGATGAGCCGGCGGAGAGCGAACACGCGGTTATGTCTTCGCTCGTTTTGGCCGAGCTTACATCGATTGTCCAGCACCGGATGAGTTGGGCATTGCTCCGCCTTAACTTACGCCGGCTTTCGCTTTCGCTTTCCCCTTCGCCTTCGGCATCGGCGGATTGGGATTTTCGTACTTCACGACCGTCGTCCCGTCGTCCTTGTACTGATCCATGAGCCGCTTGAGCTCTTTCTTCATGTCAGCCACGGTCTGAGCATACGCCGGGTCTTTATAGACACTCTTCAGCTCGTGCGGGTCCTTCTGCAGGTCGAACAGCTCCCAGGCGTCGATCGTGTAAAAATGAATCAGCTTGTATCGATCGGTGCGCACACCGTAGTGCGGATGCACATGGTGCGGCTGCGGAAATTCGTAGTAGTGGTAATAAACGCTTTTTCGCCAATCGGCCGGGTCCTTGCCTTCGAGGATTGGCTTGATGCTCACGCCTTGCATGTCGCTGGGCACCTTGAGGCCAGCAATCTCAAGAAACGTCTCCGCGAAGTCGAGGTTCATGACCATCTTGTCGCTGACGCTGCCGGGCTTGGTCTTGCCAGGCCAGCGGACAACCAGCGGAGTACGGAACGATTCTTCGTACATCCACCGCTTGTCGTACCAGCCGTGCTCGCCGAGGTACCAGCCTTGATCGGAGGTGTAGAAGACGACGGTGTTCTTCGCCAGACCCGTTTCGTCGAGGTAATCGAGAACGCGGCCGACGTTTTCATCAACCGCATCGACACAGCGGAGATAATCCTTCACGAACCGCTGATAGTTCCACTTCGTTCGCTCGCGGCCTTCGAGTTTCGATTCCTCGAGCTTTTTGTTTTCATCCTCATAAGCCTTCGTGAAAACGGCCCGCTGCTCCGGCGTTTGATCCTGCATGGGCACGAGCTTCAGGTCCAGGTCGTTGAGGTGGTTGGCGACAGTCATCTGCTGGTCGCGGGCCGGCAATTCGCGGCCGGAATAATCGTCGAACAACGTTTCGGGCTCGGCGATCGTTGCGCCCTTGTATTTGTCGAGGTATTTCGGTGCGGGCTCCCAATTGCGATGCGGCGCCTTGTGCTGGTACATCAGGAAAAACGGCTTGTCCTTGTCGCGCTTGTTTTTCAGCCAGTCGAGCGTGACGTCGGTAATGATGTCGGTCGTGTAGCCCTGATGCTCGACGAAGCCATCACCCGTTTTCATCCGCGGGTTGTAGTACGGTCCCTGGCCAATCAGGATTTGCCAGTAATCAAAGCCTACGGGATCGCTATTGAGATGCCACTTGCCGACGACGGCCGTGTTGTAGCCGGCGGCCTGCAGCAACTTGGGCGCTGTTTGCTGGGCCGGATTGAACCAGGCGCGGGCGCCGTTGTCGGGGAATCCGTTGAGGTGGCTGTACTTGCCGGTCTGGACAACGGCGCGGCTCGGTCCGCAGATGGAATTGGTTACGAAGGCCCGGTCGAATCGCATGCCCTCTTTCGCAATGCGGTCGATATTTGGCGTTTTGTTGCGGCTGCTGTCGTAGGCACTAATCGCCTGATAGGCATGATCGTCGGAGAAGATGAACAGAATGTTCGGACGGTCGTCTGCGGCGGAAAGGAACGAACAGAAGGAAGCGAAACTAACAAAGAAGAGGCAGAAGAATCGGCTCATGGAAGGCGACATTAGATGGAGAGAAAATTAGAGGCGAGGATCGTAGCCTAACGGGCCGGAGACCAGCGATCAACTCGCCGGCGGTGCGGCCAGACAACGCACAAGCTCTAGCCGTCTGGGGTGTCCAATACTTCCTTCAAGCGGGCGGCCAGCTCCGCAGGAAATTTAGGCAGCCAAGACGCATCGACTAAGCCCACGTTGATCAAGTCTTGGACATGGACTTGATCCTTTCGCCGATTTGACATCAGCTTCATCAGTACGAGCGATTCAAGCGTAACGACGCGGAAATTGGCAGGGTCATCGACCGTTTGAATGTCCGGCGCGGGCAACAAGTGGTCGGGCCTCGTTTTCTCGCCGACAAAAAGCAGGTGGACGGCCTCGCTCGGCTTTCCTTGCTCTCCGTCGCGAAACATCACCACGTCGAGCAACGTGCCGTGGACGAAGCCGACGCCCTCCAGGGCAGCGATCACCGCAGGCAAATCGCCGCGCCGCACCAGCAGATCGACATCGCGCGTATTACGGACCGCGCCTTCATCGACGGTGGCAACCCAGGAAGCCACGGCGTTTCCGCCCGCAACGGCATAGGGAATGCCGGCCTGGTTCAGAGCGCGGGTCGCCCGCAACAATCGTTCTCGTACGTTGGCCACTGCTCGCTCCATGCGGTCCAAAATGTCGGGGCTCATGCTGACGGTTTGCGTCGTCCAGCGCTGGACCTCGTTCGCCTGCAAATTCAGCGGAGTTGGCATGTGTTCCATTATGACAAACAGGGGGCCGCGACGGAAACATGCAGAGCAGGGAAAAGCGGTACCTCGCCTACTTACGATACGTCGCAAAGCACCGCGGCGTTTCCCACAGCTGGCATTCGACGATCGGAAAGCCTCGGCTGGCGGTAAAGTCAAAAATCAGCCGGGCAATGTTTTCGGCCGTAGGGTTTTCGTCCATGAGAAACAGGGGCTCACCCATTTTTTGCAGCAGCGGCACGACCGGATCGATCTTCTGCAGGAGCATCCGGTGGTCGAGCTTGTCGTCGATCCACGTGCTGACGACATTCTTGATGTCGGAAAAATCGAGCACCATGCCCCGTTCATCGAGCGTTGCCGATTCAATGGTGATGATCGCCCGGCCGTTATGCCCGTGCAGATATTTGCACTTGCCGTCGTAATTGAGCAGTCGGTGGCCGTAGCAGAAGTCGATCTCGCGAGAAACTCTAAACATTGGCATAAACCGTTTTTTCTTGAATGTTCGCTCCTCGAAACGCTGCTTGCCGCTCCGCACACTTGTTGCAGCGGCCGCAGTGCAAATGATCAATTGGCGAAATGCATGAAAATGTCAATTCCAGCGGCAGTCCATGGCCGAGGATCATCACCTGCTGCTTGTTCATCGCGCCAAACGGCAGTGTTAGGCGCACCTGATGCGCGCAACCCCGATTGATGGCCGCTTGAAAATCGTGAAGGAACGCCGCGCTGGCATCGTCGAACGGACTCGTGCCAAGCGGCGCCAGGGCCAGTTCACCCACGGCGTGAAGCTGGCACCAGACGGCTGCCTTCACAATGAGTAACGCGTTGCGACCAGGTAAAAATACCGCTTCATCCGGCGAGTCGGCAGACGGCGTGCCGTGGCCCGTCAAGCTCCAGTGTCCCTCGTACAAGTCAACGAGCGGCAGGTCGAGAACCACCAGCTTTGCCAGTTGATTTGTCGCGATCGCGGCCAGAAATCGCGCGAGCGCAGGCAATTCCTCGGCCTGCCACACCAGACCGGTGCGAATATAAAACGGCAGCACACGCCGTCCTTGGCGCAATAGATCGCCGATCAGGATGCAGCTATCGAGACCGCCGCTGGCAAGGACGCCAATCGTATTGTCCGACGTATAACCGGCGTTGCTGGCGTGCACGACCATGCGTGCCGATCATTGTAAGCCAGCGGCTAAGTACCTATCCAGACGGCAAGCATGCGCACAGCAGAGCCGTTAAGGAGCGAGCACGGCGGCCGTTTCACGGACTGCGCTGCGGTCGATCAAAAACGGAACGCCGTTTTTATTGATTTGTAGCGCCAGAATCACGGGCCGATTATTGACGCTCATCTGCTGCCCTTCGATCCTGATCCACTCGCCCGGTTTCAAATCGGCGCGCCACAGTGCCGCAGGAGGGCCCAAATCAACCACGATGACTTCACCGCGGCGATTAAGCATCTCCGCCACGGTATGCGTTTCCTGAATGCCACGCAGAGCAACTGTCTTTAAGCTCTCAATGCGGGCGTCGAACTTCAGGACCTCGGGAGTGATTGGATAGCCAGTGGGAGCAGCCGGCACTTCCATCGTGGCAGCTGCCGGAGCTGCGCGCGTGACATACACGACGCCGCTGGGCAAGCGGGCCTCGCTGGCCACCAGAACCCGAGTATCGCCAAGCGCGATAATTGGTCCCCGGACTGCAATCTGGTCACCCACATGGAGCGGCGTATTTATCCAGTTCAACGCGGGGCCAAGATCAATCACTTGCCGCTGTCCATCTCCCGTATCGAGCACCACGGCGATCATTTTGTCGCCCGAAGGACGAACATCGACCTGTTTAGTACGCAGAATCTGCCCCGCAAGTGAAAATTCCGGCGCAGTCGCTGGACTGACGACCTCTGTTTTCGATGCCACCAC
>Ga0136846_1232205_pt1 | contig 13659 bp, 8 predicted proteins | sample HopSoiMetagenom2_FD_96841 | JGI IMG/M metagenome (GOLD analysis project Ga0136846, IMG submission 96841) | Grasslands soil microbial communities from Hopland, California, USA - 2 Assembly 2016 (version 4) | ecosystem: Environmental > Terrestrial > Soil > Grasslands | place: USA: Hopland... | reverse complement strand
CTTGCCGCTTACGCCGTTCCCGCCTGCTTGGCGGCTACAACCGGCCCCAAGCCTGAACCGGTCGCTCTCAAGCCAGCCACAGTCGAAGCCTTCGACCGCTACGTACGCCTCACCGACTCGGCGAATGAATCGCAGCTGCAGCACGGCACCGATCTCTTGTGGATCGATTCTTTGGACGAGCACGCGCGGAACGATGGTTACGCGGCACTCCACCGCGGCGAAGTCAAAATCAAGAAGCTGGAGACTCTCGAGAACGGGTCGACGATCCGCTGCCCCAACGGACTCATTCACCATTGGGTCGCGGCAGTATTCATCCCAAACGCCAAACTCATCGACGTCCTTTCCGTGCTTCAGGATTACGATCACCATTCCGATTTTTATGCGCCGGACGTGGAACGATCCAAGCTTGAGGAGCGCGACGACGATCACTTTCGTGTCTTCTTGCGTTTCCGCCGGCACAAAGTCATCACCGTGGTTTTGGATACTGAGCACGACGTGCGCTACTTCCACGATGTAGACGGCCGCGCCCACAGTCGTAGCTCCGCCATTCGCATCGCCCAGGTCGAGAACGCCGGCAAACCCGACGAACATCAAAAGACGCCTGGCGACGACGACGGATTCCTTTGGCGCATGGAAACGTGGTGGCGGATGATCCAACGCGATGGCGGCGTTTACGTGCAGAGTGAAGTGGTTTCACTGACTAGGGATATCCCTACGGGGCTTGGTTGGCTCATCGGTCCATTCGTAAACAGCATTCCCCGGGAGTCGCTGACCTTCACGTTGGAAGCAACGAAACGCGCGGTTGCCAAACATTTGAACCCTTCACCGCGTTAAATTGCGCTGCCAAACGCGCTTGGCAGCACATCAGCGAGTTGTTCCGCGAATTTCCCTACTGTCCTTCTCTGATCGCGTAGACGATTACGCCGCCACTATTTAACAAGGGGTGCAGCCAGCTAAGTTTCTTTTTTCCCGTTTCGCTGGGAATAAGGATGACGCGGTCAGCCCACAGTTGAATTAGTTTCAAGGAATCGTACACGCTGTAGGAATATGCCAGACCGTCGCCTTCGGTGATCATGTAGCCCTTGCCGCCTGTTCGAATGTAGTTGAATGTTCGCCACAGGCCGGCTTTATGCAGGAACAGCTTGAATAGGCGTGCCGCCATCGAACCCTGCCCAAAGCGATTGCTGTCGCACACAAAAACAGCCTTCCGCGCGACGCGCAGCATCTCCGCTACCACCGAATTCGGGCGCTCCACGTGGTGCAGGATCGCGAATTCGCATACGGCATCAAAACTGCCATCGGCAAAAGGCAGAGCCTCTCCGGTTGCGCGCACTAGCGAGCCGGTTATGTTTCCATTCTCCGCCGCTCGCCGTAGCAAGCCTTCGACGGGCTCCACTCCACAAACGAGTGCATTCGGCAAAGCTGCCGTGATCTCGCGAATCGCCTGACCGGTTGCGGTGCCCACATCCAAGACCGACTGCACTTCCAGCATTTTCATCATTCCGTATACAAATTTGGTAATCGAGGTATCCGTGGCGCCTTCATGCGCATGCATGGAGTCATACCGCGATGCGGTTTCCTCGTAGTATTGCCTCTGAATCTTTACGGCTTTCGCGGATGCGTTGTTCATACTTTCAGCGTCTAGCTGATTTTCCTGTGCGGGATCCGGCAACATCTTGGCGCGATCCGATTTGTATTCAGGATTTCGCTCTCATAGAGGCATTCTTTTTGCTAACGACGAGCTTGAGTCGTTCCCACACGGCTTCGGCATTACGATCCCACGTCCAGTCCTGCGCCGTCCTGGCAGCGGCTTCACCGACGTACCGCCGAAAATCTAAGTCGCGATGCAGCCGTTCGAGCAAATGCGCAAGCAGGCGCGCGTCCTTAGGATCGGGTACCACAAACCCGTCAACTCCGTGATGAATTTGGCCTGCCACTCCCGCGAATGCCGAAGTAATCACCGGCAACCCGCAGGCCATAGCCTCGGCTACCGGCAGACCGAACGAATCCTCGTGACTCGGACTGACATAAACATCCGCCGCGGAGTAAAGATCCAGAACATCATATCGAGGTTCTTCCCAGTGGCAGCGTCCGAGCACCCCCTGGCGTTTCGCGACATCGCGAAAGTAGTTCCCTTCATCGTTGCCGGCGACAATCAACTGCAGCGGCAAATCCGGAAGCGCCGCCATTGCCTCCAGGATCGATTCCAGACCCTTCACTCGCCAATCATTGCCGATCAGCAATAAAACGAAGTAATCGTCATCGAGTTTACGGCGCCTGCGAGCGGCCTTCCTCCCCGCTATTCGCGCTGCCAACGAGAATTCTTGAGTGTCCACGCCATTCGGCACCACCGCGATATCGCTTCGATGAAAGTAGCGTTGCAGCAAATTTGCCGTTCGTCGCGAGACCGCCAGTAATGACACTTTGCGATTGGCGTAGATTCGTACCTCCAACGCAGTCAGCAGCCCATAGTAGGCGCGTCGATGTCTGCTGCGCAAAAAGCCTACGCGCTGCGGATTGTCCACGCCTGCCACTCGCGCCAGCTTCCACAATCGGTGGAAGAGGGCATGAACGATAACGACGTCAGCATTCATGCAATTAATTCCAGGCGAGATCACTAGATCGCAGAAGATCCTTCCGAACACCCGGTGACTCCAGCGCATCACCGTGTTCAGCACCATCCAGCTTACAAACCTCAGCAGATGCGGTCCGCCGACGGTGGGCACGCGATGCCAGAAAATCGCACCGCCGCCCCCATTGCTGGAGCCGGTAAATTTGCTCAGCTGCAAATCTTCGACGCGCTCGGAGTACAGATGGATCCGGCATCCATACTTCTGAGCCAGACGTTCGAGCAGCTCCGAGAGCGCGCGCTCGGTACCGTGCCGCCGATCAACAAAAGGGGAAACGACCGCGATCCGCAACTCAGCGAATCCAACGTCGCGAAGGCAGCTCCGACGAGGCCCCCGCTGCAAACTGTGCTGACAATGCCAGCGTCGGAAGCCGGAACAAAATTCCCAGCAACAACCACGCGTACGCGTTCAGGATGAAATCCTCATAGGCCTGCAGACCTTCATACGTCAATGGCAAGAGCAATAAAAACACGTAAAAGAAAATCATAAACGCCAGTGGAAACCATGGCGATCCCTTCAACTTGCGAACAACACGCCACGCAGTCACGACTATGGCGGCGCTCATGACCAGCCAGAGAATCAGTCCAACAATTCCCATCTCTATGATGATGTTGCCGAAGCCGCTTTCCACGCCACCGGTGGCCGGCTTGGCTCCCAGAATGCGCGTGACGTACTGGCCTCCCAAAGACACCGCTCCAATGCCATATCCGTAAGGCCACCGTGCAAAGGTAAAGGCTCCCAGAAAGTTTGCCATGGGATAGTCAGCTGTTCTGTGACCTAACTCGCTGGCCGGGCTCCTCGGGTCCAGCGTCTCGGAGTAGACAGCGAGCCGGTCGAGCAGCGCCTGCGGATAAGTGGCCAGCAGCGCCACCACCGCCAGTGCAATACCAAGGACAGCGCGGCCCAAGGTACGGAAAACGCGTCGGGCTTCACCTTGCCGCCAGGGCGCGCCCCATATGAACGCCGCTCCACCCACGATGCCGCTGCCCAGCGTCCACATAAAAACGCCGCGCGACGCGCACATCAGCGCTCCGGCGATGGTCACGCCCAATGCAAAAAATGCGAACGTACGGCCCCTACGGTGACGCAGCAGTAGATACCCGCTGAAGCCAAACACGATCATCCACGCGACGATCAGCAGATCCAGGAAACGGCCGGCGCTGACGAATACGGAGTTCGGACGGTACACAATCACTCCCGAGATGGGCGCTGCGCGATATAACGTGCTTAGCTCGCGAATGTCGTCAGCCATTACGCTGGGATTTAGGAACGTGTGACCGGTAATCGCCTGCACGATTCCCAAGGCAATGATCACCAGCATCAAGACCAGATTCACCTGGAAAAATTTCCGCAGATCCGCTTCCGTATTCATGAACGCATAGCCCAGGAAAAACAGCGGCACGTAGTAGAAGTACAGCTTCATTCCCAATATGCCGTAAAAAATGCTGGTTGATCCGGGATTGAACATCTGCAAAACCCCAAACCATATAAAAACCATTAACGCCATCAGGAATGGCGGCCGGATTACCTGGATATTGTTCTCTTTGCGGCGATAGGCGGTAAAGAACGAAAGATACACTGCCGCCAGAAGAATATCTTTGGCGAAGTAAATCCCCATGTTGTTCCCTAAATATTTTCGAGCAAAATCCTCAAACAGAAGCCACGCAAGGAAAAAATAAACTCCGCTTCTCCAGTTGTTGAGAACCGCCACCACAATTGCGCCGCCCACAAACGCGATCCCCACCAGCGCTAGTGTAGTGACATCGTTCGTGATGATGAAACCCGAGACGAGATAGGCCAGCAGGAGCCCGAAAATCAGAAAACCTACCGTCAACAGCGGTCCACGACGCAATCCCGAGGGTAGTGCATTGGCAAGCGATCTCATCGAACGATCCCGAGCCTGATTTGCGCGCCTGCCTTCACGTCGAGAGGAACATCCGCGCGACCGTATGTTCGCGGTGAGAATACAAATCCCGTCATGTGTTGGCCTTCGATTTGAACTCCATACCCTGCTTTTCCATGATACGCCGCCCGCCGTTTGAACCGCAGTAGCGACTCCTGATGGCACGCGGATTGCATGCGCTTCCAGCCGGTAAAGTATACTAATCCATTACCCTAAGAATTACGACCGTACGTTTATGCCTCTCAGCGTCGATGCGCATGCCTCGGAAATCCGAAATTTCCCCTCGTGCAACAGGAACCAGGCTTCCGTGCGCTTCGAGCGCGTACAACGGCCGAGCGATTGCCAAAGGATATTCGGGTGACCGCACCACCCAAACGACGCCCTGCTGATGGAATAGCTCCAGCCATTCGGCCGAGCTCCGATATTGGCTCGGATCGATTGCCCAGCTCGCTGAAGGATCAGCATAGAGGAATGGCACGTTCAGGTAGAAGTTGTGTCGCAGGAATACCAGCACCTTCCCTGCTCCTTCGTTTTGCAAAGTCTGATTGACGAATTCTGCTTCGCCATATTCCGGCGCATGATTGCTCAAATACTGCTCTCGCGATGTCAGTCCGCTCGCAGCCGCTAGTGCGAAGCGTTCATAACCCAGCAACCCGGCAGCGCCGAACAATAAGAAAATGCAAACACTCGCCGCCGCTACGTAGTGCGAGATCAGCCATCGACGTATCTTCAATTGCGCCACGCCAGCAGCTACGGCTGCTAACGCGATCGGCAGTACCGGCAAGAGAAAGCGCGTCATCCCCGTCTTCGCACCGATCAGCACCGCACTTCCTGCCCAAATCACGAGCGCGGTTCGCCACAGGGACGTGCCGCGCACAGCGAGGATCAAAAGCGGTGCGAATGCCAGCACCAGCGGCCCGAGGAATTGCCAGAATCCCAAATGCGCCAGATCGATCGCGGCGAACAAAGGGAATGTCGCAAGGTGCCAGAATCCTTGGTGTTCGCTGGCCCCCGTATCCGCCAGATAGGAGGCTAGCGCGTATGCATTTACTCGCTCTGGGGCGATGTATCGGAGCAGGAACGGAAACACCGGATCGCCGGTCCAAACCAGGTTCCGGGCGTACGGCCAAACGCCCGCGGCAAGCGCTGCGATTCCGAATAGCGCCGCCTTCGGGGCCGCTCGCTCCTCTAACAAAAATGCCGCCGCCATGCTGGCCGCCACCAGGCACCCGGTGTATTTCGCGCCAGCCACTCCACCCGCCAGCGCACCCGCCACAAGCGCAAGCGGCACGCTTGGCATCTCTCGATAGCGCGCAATCACTACGACTCCGACCGTAGTGTAGAAACTCATCCACAAGTCCGGCGCGCCAGCGATTGAAATTTGCCAAAACACTACTGGTGTCAGCAAAAACACTAGAGCCACCAAGCAAGCCACTTTCCGTTCCATCCAACGGTGCGCCAGACACGCCGTGGCTAATGCCGCCAGTAGTCCTCCGAGAAATAAAAATCCCATGGACAGGCGCTCGCTGCCCAGCGCCAGCCCCGCTAGAATCAATGTGTGTGATTGTCCGGTGAAAAAACTATGTGATAGAAAAAAGTTGGGATGGAAACCGTAGCGAAGCGTCAGTAATGGCGCCGTGAAATGATAATGCAGCGCGTCGGAACCTGTCAGCGGAGCCATCGCCGCCAGCCCCTCCACCAGCAAAACCAGACTGCAGGCTCCGACGGCCCATTTCTCAAAACGTGAGCCGTGCATCAGCCGCGACATCAATCCGGAGGCTCTCGCGATAGCTGTCAGAACATCCGGCAATCCAAACAAAAAAAACAGCGCCATTACAACAATCACTGCTGCGCGAATATGTCCCGTGAGCTGCGTGCCAAACAGAAAAACCTGCAGACAGATCACTCCCAGCGCCGCCGAGCACAAAAGATGTTCCGCGTCCGATGGAAATTCCAGTTTGCTTAGCCGAAGAATGTGGTGCCCGGCCGCGGTAACGACCGTAGCGAACAATCCAACGATCAGCAGCACAGCGCAAGACGTCGCTAGTGCCATAACCTATGCAATGCGGTCAACAAAATGAAGCGGAACTGCTCCCTGAATTGCGCGTAATACCAAACCTCTGCCAGCACGATCCACGCGCACACTACGACTTGCAAGGAGCTCGAGTCTGGCTGCGTTTTCTCCCTCATCAGCGCGGAGTATATCACTCAGCAGAACCACACTTCTTGAGCGAGTGGCACATACCGCGATTGCTGCGGAAGTCGTCGCGGTCGACATATGAGACGCTGCCGATGAGTAATATCTGTCATAGAGAGTAAAGCTATCGAGGCGTTTCGCAATCGCGGAATGGGCGACCGCGTCGGCTATATCAGGGCCGCCAATTTCAAGAAGAGGCGAAGCGGCATAACGTGCGTTGGACCTCAGAACCGAGTGGCGAAGCTGGGGTGTCCGCCTGTTAACGGCGGCCTAGCGTGGTCGTGGATTGTAACTGTCGCGCGTTGAGAGAGAGAGCGTTGATTCAGCTTTCGTGCGGCTCGGACGATACATCCTGGGGGCGCAGTTTTTGCAGCGGAGTTCGTGACCAATGTGAGAGGCCCGGCCGTGCTTAGGTGAGCACTCAAGGCCGGAGCGTCCAGGGAGGGTCAAGGCGGACGTGCTGCCTGTGGCCGCAGTCGAGGTCAGCAACCCAATGAGATTGCTCGTCCCGGTGGAAGGCAACGATTTCGGAGTTCAGGCATCGGTGCATTTAACTAGAGACAGCAGCCTTCCATCAACTACCCGCTCTTACCGCTTGGAGCAAGCCACGCATTCAGCGCGGTCGCTCGCGGCAACAGCGCGACCGCACCCAACTCGCGAAACCGTGCTGCTCGCTTCCGGTAATCGTGCGATCCGCGAGGTACGATCGCGAAAAACGGCACGTCCGCATCGCGTGCCGCGAGCGCATCATCTATGTTGTCTCCCACATAAATAGCGCTCTTGGAATCGCGCCCCCGCAAAATTTTCAACAGTCCCTCTGGATGCGGCTTGCCCTTCACAACATCATCCATCGTCACGACTGTTCGAAAATGCCGCGAATGCCTCCAACGCTCGAACGTAAATGCATACTCCCGCCGGTTCCGCCCAGTGAACAGATGCAGCTCGAACCGCTTCGCCCACCGCTCTAGCTGTATCGGTGTGATCAAGAATTTCTCGTTATGCACATTCCCGGGCTTCCCGTTCGTTCCCCAATAAAATTTCTCGAACGCCGCGCGCGCTTCCTCATACGTCGTTGGCCGCCCGAGTGACGTAACCCAATCCGCCGTCATGCGCCAATCATCGTTGTAACCAGGCTTGCTCTTCCAGGCGTGCAGTTGCGCATATGTCACGCGCTTGCCGCTCAGAAACCGCACCGTCTCCAATCCAGAGCGCCAGTACGTACCCCGCACATCGATCAATACGCCATCGATGTCAAATATCAGGATTTTGGGATTAAGCAGCGTCTTGGATTTTCGCTTCAGCGGCGCGTTGGACGTTCGCTTCTTTTTTAAGGTCATCGATTAGTGAAATGCATGGCCGAAAACTACGCCCTTCAACACGCTGCGGCTCTTGGGTCAGCGCCTGTTAGGCGACGATAATGATGCGTTGTCAGTTTCGCCGCACGCGCCGTGGACCGTCAAGTCATTCGGCTGCATTTACCGCGCGCGTTCATTCAGACAGTCCGGCTACTTCGACAGGCTCGACTGCTCCTGCCGCCCGTGCCACGTAATTTGCCAGAACTTCATCCAATTGCTGCGGCCGGATCGGCTTGGTTAAATACCCATCCATACCCGCGGCCAGGCACTTTTCGCGGTCGCCCTTCATGGCATGGGCGGTCAGAGCAATGATCAGTTGGTGCAAACCAGAATTTCTCTCTTTTTCGCGAATTGCCTGCGTAGCTTCCATCCCATCCATTTCCGGCATCTGCACGTCCATGAACACGAGGTCGAACGACTCCTTTGCCAATGCTTCCAGTGCTTGGCGCCCATTCCCGGCCACCGTCACGCGATGCCCACGCTTCTCCAGCAGGCGCACCGCCAGCATTTGGTTCACTGCGTTATCTTCCGCCAGCAGCACACGCAGGCTCATCGAAGGATCGCGCGCATCGTGCACCGAAAATCGCGTGATCAGTGGAATTTCTCCCTGCTGCTCACGCGCGCCGAGCACCCGAGCAATCGCTTCACGCAACTCCGATTGACGGATCGGCTTCAACAAATAGGCAGCTACGCCTAGTTCCTGGCAACGCGCCGCATCGCCTCTGTGGCCTGCGGACGTCAGCATCATGATCGTGGCCGTCGCAAGCTCCGGCCTCTTTCGGATACTCTCGATCAGTGTGAACCCGTTCATCTTCGGCATGTGCATGTCCGTCAGCACCAATCCGAACGGTGCGCCTTGCTCTCGCGCTGACGCCAATTGCGCCAGCGCCTCCTCACCGTCCTCCACCGAGGTCTCGAGCATTCCCCAGCGCGTCAGCATCCCTTTCAGAATTCGCCGGTTTGTCCGGTTGTCGTCCACGACCAACACCTTCACTCCGACCAGAAGCTCCGCCGGTGCGATGCTCCCGACTTTTATTTCCTTGGCGTCAGCTACTCCTACTTCCGCGGTGAAATGGAATTGGCTGCCACGTCCCACTTCGCTTTCCACCCAGATGCGTCCACCCATCATCTCGACCAACCGCGTCGAGATCGTCAGTCCCAATCCCGTGCCTCCGTATTTTCTCGTCGTGGATGTATCTGCTTGAGAGAACGGCGCAAAAATTGATTCACGCTTCTCTTCCGGAATTCCGATGCCCGTATCCGTAACGGTGAAGTGCAAAATGCGACCATCGTGGGCTTGCCCTTCAACCTGAACCTTTAACGCAATCTCCCCACGCTCCGTGAACTTGATCGCATTGCCCACCAGGTTGATCACCACTTGCCGTAACCTTGTGGCGTCTCCACATACCACCTCCGGAACCTCGGGCGCTATTTCACACAACAATTCGAGTCCCTTATCGTCCGCTCGCAACGCTACGGTCTTCAGCATCGACTCTAACGAATCGCGCAAATTGAAATCCACTGCCTCAAGATCAATTTTGCCCGCCTCGATTTTCGAAAAATCCAGAATGTCGTTGATCACGGTTAGCAGGGCGTCCGAAGATGACTTAACGGTCTCCAGATATTCCTTCTGCTCTGCCGTGAGTTCCGTTTCTAGCGCGAGATCCGTCATGCCCATCACGCCGTTCAGTGGGGTGCGAATTTCGTGGCTCATGTTCGCCAAAAACTCGCTCTTCGCTCGGCTGCCGGCTTCGGCGGCATCCTTCGCTTTTACCAGGTCCGCTTCAGCCTGCTTGCGAATCATAAACTGGCCGATCTGGCTGCCTAGAGCGGCGCACAATTGCAGGACGTCGTCTTCGGGTCGAGTCGTGTCACGGCTGACCAGCTCGAGAACCGCTCCAAGTTCGTCATGCTGAAAAATCGGGACGAGCACCGCACTCTTCAGTCCACACGCTTCGGTGGCCTCCACCCGTCCAAAATCGGGGTCGCTGCTTACGTCCGCAATCCACTCTGGCTGTCGATTAACCCACGCGCGGCCTCCAAGCCCGCGGCACAGCGGCACCAAGGTCTTCTGCGTGGCGGTCAGGAATTCGTCCACTCGCGCTTCCGCTCTATGCCATACGTACGCGGAATGCAAAACATCGGGTTCGGCTCTCAATGTCCAGAGACTGGCCACATCTTGATGCATCTCCGCGCAGATCATTTCCAGCAGTCGGTGCATTACTCCCTCGGCGGCCGTCGATTCCGCCAGCAATCGCGTTACTTCGTACGCGGTACGCTGCAACTGTTCCGCGCGCTTGCGCTCTATAATTTCATTCTGCAGTTCCTTGGTTCGTTCCTGGACGCGCAACTCGAGTTGGTCTTTTGCTCCCTGCAGCGCCCCATCCCGATCTTGAACTCGCTCGAGCATTTCGTTGAACGCCCGAACGAGCCTTCCGACCTCGTCGTTTCCGCTCGCAACTGCGCGTAACCCGTAGTCTTCTTTTTTGGAAACGCGATCGGCTACGCCCGCCAGCTGCAAGATCGGTTCCGTAATCAGTCGTATCAACTTGGAAGAGACCAGAAATGTCGCCAGAAGCGAAACTCCAATCACAGCCACCGAGATCGCCGTGTATTGCCGGATTTTCGCTCGCAACTGCCCCAGGTCGGAAACAATTGCGATTGCTCCAGCTCTTTCGCCTTCCAAATAGATGTTTCGATAGTGAGTTACGGAATCGCCCTCGAATCGCGAGCCATCCGCCACCAGCACTGCTTTTTTGCAATCCAGCTCCTTCGCATCCCGCTGATAAGAAGCGAACAGCTCCCCCTGTTTGTTGTAAAGGCACGATCCAACGATATGCGACTCTGCGTGTAACGCCGCCAAAACATCCCGAGCCGATTGATGGTCGCTGAAGGCCAGTGATGCCGTGGTGTTCGCGCCCAGTGTGTCAGCTAACGCGGAAAGCTCACTCGTTAGCGCCGTCCGGTAACTCGCGCGTTCGTAAACTTCAAACGCCAGGCACGCCAGGCTCAGGCCCAGCAAACTCGTCGTCAAAATTACGAATGTCATCTTCCGTTGAATGGAAGCGTCCTGATAAAACGACATTTCAGTTTCCTCTTGGACTTCCGATCACGGTCTTCGCCAATGACAGCAGTTTTGCGCTGATCTTCAACTGCGCTTTACCGGCGGCATCGAGATTGATCTCGAAGCGGATTTTGTTTTGCTCCCGGGAAAATCCGATTATTCCGCCCTCTGTAGCAAATCCGTCTGTCTCACCGACAGTCAGCACCGGCCGTTTGCTTGCCATGGCCAGTTCCTCTCCATGTCTCTTCTTCTCTCCGGCGGCGATGAACAGCACCTGGCATCCTGCAATTTGTTCTAGCTCCTTTACGTGTTTCACTTGGAGTCGCCTGTTCCCGATGCTTTTGCCATTTACGCTTTCCTCCAGCGCGCCCCTAAAAGCGTCTTCTCCGATCGTGCAGTAGGTCAGCGGACTGTTGGCATCCGCAAATGCCTCTGCCGGCCATTCCACGAACTGCGCGAAATGAAACAGGAACGCCGCCTTCACCGTGTATTCGCTCGCCGCGCTCGACTGCCCGCCCTCTATCGGCGGAGTACCGCACGCCGCCAACAGCAAGAGCGCCAGCAGACTCGGCTTCGCCCTCTTCGGCCTGCCGTGCGGAATCCGGTATGAGGTTTGCCTCGTTCCGTTGCTCCTCAAGTGCTCGCCACTCTCATCAAAAATGCCACGCCATTCTGGCGTACCAGCTTCGCCGAATCAGCGTGGATAACGTCCCTGCTTCACTGTCCACAAACTCCAGGTGCCGTGCTTGCAGCAGATTTTGCCCGAAGACGCTGAGTGACACCTTCTGCTTCCAATTCCACGTCAGCCCCGTGTCCACGCGCGTATACGACGGCACATCCTGCGCTACCAGCCGATCAGTGAACCCGATCCCGGTTTCCCACGACCAGCCCGTTTTTACTTCTATGTGCGAGCGCAATTTCACATGCTGCCGCGGGTCGCTCCCCTCTGTGTCCGGCCCTTCTTCGAAGTCCCGACTGGGCGCCACCCGATGCAGGTGAATGCGTTCGAAGTCATAGCTGGGGCTCAGCGTCCATCTGGAGGTGACATTCCATCTCGCGAAAATGTCCGCGCCGTGTGCCTCGCCCTCACTCAGGTTTGCACCCACGCTCGGCAATACCAGATGCACAGGCAACGGACTGCTCTCGAAAAATGGCGGTGCTGGCTCCGACGTGATCTGGTGATCGTATTTGTTGTAGTAGGCCGCCACATCTACCGATAACCGGCGTCCCATCACCGCCCTGTATCCCGCTTCGTATGCGATTACCCCTTCATCTTTGGTCCGTGGATTCCCGAAAACGCTGATCAAGACAGGCGTGCCATCCGGCTGAATGAAGCTCGCCGCGTTCAACCGCAGCGATACATCCGTGTCCGCCGGTGAGCGCACGGCGCGCGAAACGCCTGCCCATATCGTCTGCCTTTCGTTGAACTGATACAGCACCCTTGCACTCGGCATCGCAGCAAAGCCTGAGTACGTGTTGCTCTCCAGCTTTGCTCCCACCGTCAGGTACAGCCGGCCGGGTATGGCCGCAATCTCGTCCTGCGCGAACCCGCTGAACACCTGCGTCCTGGGATCGGCTGGAATCAGAGATAGACGAAACGATCCACTCGACTTCTCGGAAGTCCACCGATAACCGGCTCCCCACACCAGGTGATGTCTGCTGCCCAGTGCATCGCTCCGATGGAAATCGATATTGAATGTGCTGCGCTTATCTCCTAGTCGGTCGCTTCGCTCGTACCCGTCGTACGACGCCATCAACGTGCTCGCCGATTCCGGAGATGACACGTGGTCCCAAATACCCTGGACGAATCCTCCGCTCAGGTTCACAAAGATTTCCTGTTCCACTGGCAGCCAGGGAAACGTCGGCGTTATCGTCGGCGTGGGACTTCCCTCGCGGCCCGAATACATGTTTCCCTGCACCGTAAGCGAATCTTTGTGCGACAGCTTCGTGTCCGCGCGGAAACCTGCTCCCAGCAAGTGCCATCCGTCCGCACCGGATTCGGTGCTTTGTCCTCGCAATTCGTCATAGTTGACATACTGGGAATATGCGCGGTAATCGGCCCTTTTGCCGAAAGATCCGCCGTACTGCGCCAATCCCGACTCGTGCAGGATGTTCCCCGCGGCCGCGACGCCCAGCAGCCCATGTGTTTCCGACGCATTCTTCAGGAGGATGTTCACCACTCCGTTTACGGCATTTTCTCCCCACACCGTCGCACCCGGTCCGCGGATCACTTCAATTCGTTCGATATTCTCCAGGGCAATGTCGAGGGTGTCCCAGAACACACCCCCAAACGATTGCGTATACACATTCCGTCCATCAACCATCACCAGCAGCTCGTTGCTGAATTGCCCATTCAAGCCGCGAGAGCTGATCGCCCAGGTGTTTGCGTTTATCTGTGCCACATCGAGCCCCGGCACCATGCGCAGTAAATCTGGAATGTTTGTCGCGCCGGATTGCCGAATATCCTCTTGCGTGATCACAAAAATCGCCGACGCCGTTTGCGAGATTTT
>Ga0136846_1219357_pt1 | contig 13659 bp, 13 predicted proteins | sample HopSoiMetagenom2_FD_96841 | JGI IMG/M metagenome (GOLD analysis project Ga0136846, IMG submission 96841) | Grasslands soil microbial communities from Hopland, California, USA - 2 Assembly 2016 (version 4) | ecosystem: Environmental > Terrestrial > Soil > Grasslands | place: USA: Hopland... | reverse complement strand
GCCTTGCTCTTCCTGATTCTGGGTGAAGCGCTCGCGCTGGCCAACTTCGCGACGTATGCGCAGTGGGGCCTCGGCTCGCTGGGCGTGTGGTCTGTTACGATTGCGAACGTGCTCGCGATCGCGGTGATGGGCTGGTACATCTGGGCGACCCACCCCAGGTTGCGGCGGCTGGCCGATGAGCCTCCTCCGCCGGGAGCAGTGCGAGTCTAGATTATCCGCCATGCCCGCCAAGGGATGGTGGCTGTGTGCACCCGCTCTCTGCTGCGTTTCCCTCGCGACGCTTTCCAGTCAACAAACGCCCGATACGACCAAGCCCTATACTCTGCCGCCGACAACCGTCACGGTAACGCGTGCCGAGCGTCCGCTGACGCAGATCCCCAATGCGGTCCAGATGGTGGATCGGCAGCAGATCAGCCGCGGCCGCCCAACGTGGGGGCTCGACGAAGCGCTCGTGAATGTCCCGGGCGTCTATATCGCCAACCGCTACAACTTCTCTCAGGATCAGCGCATCTCTATCCGCGGTTTTGGCAGCCGCTCGGCGTTCGCGGTGCGGGGCATCAAGATTTTGCTCGACGGCATTCCGCAAACTCTGCCGGACGGACAGGGCCAGCTCACGAATATCGAGCTCGGCGACGCGGACCGCATCGAGGTGCTGCGCGGCTCGTCGTCATCGCTGTTCGGTAACGCGTCGGGCGGCGTCATCAGCATCTGGACGAATCCGCACGACGTTGCGCAGCTGCGCGAGGACGCGCGGTTCGTCGCGGGCCGGTCGGCAGAGCGAACCGACCGGACGTGGAATAAGTGGCAATCGACGACGGCTTTTCGCGTCGGCGGTGGCGGCGCGCAGGTGACTGCCTCGCGCCTCGACTACGAAGGAGAGCGTGACCATAGCGCCGCCGATCTGCGAATGTTGAACGCGCGTCTGCGGCTGCCGCTTGCCACCGGGTGGTCGCTCGCAGTCGTCACGGACTACGGGAACACGCCGCGTGCCGAGAACCCCGGATCGTTGACACTCACCGAGCTGCACACCAACCGCGACACAGTCCCGATCGCGAATACCAATCGCAATGCTGGAAAGGACGTCAGCCAGCTGCAGATCGGAACGACGGTGCGCAATTCGATGTCGAACGGCGGGGAAGCGGCATTCACCGTCTTCGGCGTGAGCCGGGATCTGAAAAACCCGCTCACCACGACCTACATCGATCTCGCGCGCTTCGACTACGGCGTCCGGGCCAGCGTTACGTATCCCGGGCGCATCGGATCGCTCGCGCAGCGGCTGACCGCCGGCATCGACTTCCAGCGACAACGCGACAATCGCCGGAACTTCAATTACCTCAATACTCCCGGAGATTCCGCTACCCCGGACACGACGCGCACGCTCGATCAGCTCGAGCACGTCACCGAGCTCGGCCCATTCGTGCAGAGCGCGCTCGAGCTGTCCACGCGCGCGACGCTGACGGCGGGTCTGCGCTATGACTGGGTACGATTCGCGGTCGAAGATCATCTGATTACACCGACCACCATTCCGCCCAACCCCGATGATTCAGGCGAGCGACTCATGCGCGCGCTGTCGGGCTCCTTGGGGCTCGCCGTCAACCCATCCCCGCTGGTGACGGTGTACGGCAGCATTGGGTCTTCGTTCGAGACGCCGACGACGACCGAGCTGGCGAACACGGCGAGCGGCGCAGGAGGATTCAATGCCGACCTCCAACCGCAGAAGGCGTTGAACTACGAGATCGGCGCACGCGGTGGGGTCGAGAGAGGACGACTGACTTACTCAGCGGCCATTTTCCAGGCCAACGTGCGCGACGAGCTCGTTCCGTACGAGTTTGCTCCGGGTCGGTTCTACTATCGCAACGCCGGCAGCTCGCGCCATCGCGGGATCGAGCTGGGGGCCGATTTCGCGATTGTGGCCGGGATGAGTCTCGCCGCGTCGTGGACGTATGCGGATTACCGCTATCGCAGCTACTCGTTCACCACGAGTGGCGTGACGCATACGTTGGACGGCCGCGCGATTCCGGGTGTCCCGCAGCAGTGGGTGAACCTGGTCCTGCGGGCAGGCGCGAGCGGGGCAGGTCGAGGTGTATGGACCGAGGTGCAGCAGACGTATTCCTCGGACTTTCTCGTCAGTGATACACTGAGCACGCGCACGTCGCCGTGGTGGGCCACCAACGTGCGGGTCGGGTGGGAGGGGAAGGGGCGCGGAATGCGGCTCGCGCCTTGTCTCGGCGTCAACAACGCGTTCAACCACAAATACGTGAGCTCGGTCGTGATCAACGCGGCACGGGATCGCTTTTACGAGCCCGCGCCTGGCCGCAACGCCTATGTAGGCCTTTCGGTCGGCGCGGGTCGGTAGGTACCTTGCACGCATGAGAAAACAGTGTCTCGTGATCGGGTGTCTCGGCATGCTTTCGGTGGGAAAGGGGGTGGCGCAGAATCCTCCCGCACCGCCGCCGCTTCCGCAACCCGAGTCGCGCCCCACCGCGGCAATCCAGACTCCGCAGATCGATTGCACCTGGCTCACCGTCGACAGCGCCGCCAAGACCGCCACGTTTCAGCTGATTGCGGGGCTCACGGGCCTCAATGGCGCGCTCAACTTCAACGGATTCAAGGACGGCGGACTGACGGTCACGGTGCCGCTCAACTGGAACGTCGTCATCGAATTCAGAAATCACGACGCCAACCTGTCGCATTCCGCGGAGATCATTGATTCCCAGAAGCCGACGCCGGCGGGACCACTCGATCCGGCGTTCCCGCGGGCCATGACGGTGCGCCTCGCCCAGGGGATCGGGCCCGAGGAAAAGGATTCATTTCGTTTTGTCGCAAATAAGGCGGGCTCGTACTGGATCTTCTGCGCTGTGCCGGGTCACGGTCTCGCGGGCATGTGGATTCGGTTCCGCGTGTCTGCGACGGAGAAACGCCCGACTCTCACCAAGGCCTGAGAAAAGGGGGCCGAGATCCGGCCCCCCTAAACCCCAACCCTAATCCCTAATCAGCCCCGAGCACCTGCACGCACCTCCGCCGGCTGCCAGATGCTGATCTTGCGCGTCTCCGGCATCAGGAACAGGCTGAGCAAAAACGCAATAGCCGGCACGGCGATGGGATAGAGCAGCGCGTGTCCCAGGCTCTGCGACATAGTCATCCCCGCCGCTTGAGCCGACACATACGCGGCCGTCGTGATGACCGGCACCAGTCCTCCGCCCCAGCCGTTGCCGATGTGATACGGCACCGACACCGACGAATAGCGGATGCGTGCCGGGAAGTACTCGGCGAGGAATGCGCCGATCGGACCGTACACCATGCCCACATAGCAGACCATGATCGCGACGATCGCGATCGCCACCGGATAATTGATACTCGCCGGGTTGGCGGCACGGCCGAGGGCGTTATAGAGCGGGTAGTACGTGACCGCTGCGAGGAAGAAGCCGGCGAGGATGATCGGTTTGCGGCCAATCCGGTCCGACAGCCATCCGAAAAAGATGATCGACGGCGCGGCGATCAACAGCGCGATGCCGGTGATGAGAGCCGGCGTCAAGACATTCGGCTTCTGCACCTGCTGGACAAAATAGAGCGCCCAGAATTGGCTGCTGTACCACACGACTCCCTCGCCGATCACGACGATGCTGGCAATCGCGACGTATTTGATGTTTTGGCTCCAGAAGGCCTCGCGCCACGGATTTGCCGCGGTCTGCCCCTTCGCCTTGATCGCCTGGAAGATCGGCGTTTCCTGGAGCTGCAGCCGGATATAGATGGCAATCGCCACCATGAGGAGCGAGAGCAGGAACGGAATCCGCCACCCCCACGCGGTAAACGCCTCGGTCCCGACGATTTCGCGCGTCAGGATGATGACGACCAGTGAGAGCACGATGCCAAGTGTCGGCGAGGTCTGGAGCCAGCCGGTGTAATAGCCCCGCTTCTCGTCCGGCGCGTGCTCGGCGACGTATGTGATCGCGCCACCGTATTCGCCACCCAGGCACAGACCCTGAATCAGACGAAGGCCGAGCAGGATGATGCCCGCCGTCGCACCGATCTTTGCGTAGCTCGGCACCAGGCCGATGAGCGCGGTGGAGATGCCCATGCCGCTCAGCGTAATGAGGAATGTGTACTTGCGTCCGACGAGGTCGCCGACGCGTCCGAAGACGAACGCCCCGAACGGGCGGATCAGGAAGCCGGCGGTGAAGGTTCCGACCGTCTTGATGAGCGCGCTTCCGGAGGCGCCTGCCGCGAAAAACTTGACCGACAGCAATGCCGCGAGACTGCCGAAAATGTAGAAGTCGTACCACTCGATGATATTTCCGACTGCTGCGGCGATGACGACCCTGCGAAGGTCCTTCATGGACATTTGCGGCGCAGTCATGACTCCCTCGGGTCGGTGGGTGAAGGTTCGAGTCTCCTGCTGGAACGCTTCCCTGTCAAGCGCGGTCGCCGCTCCCGCCGGCGACGAGTCCTTTGCCGCGCCACTTCTCGAAGATCTTCTTCACCTGTTGATGCGCATCGTTCAGCGCCTGCTCAGGCGTCATCCGGCCGGTGGCCGCGTTGGCGAACATCGTGGGCAGTACGAACGTGTCGAACACCTCGCTCTCCGCCGGGTTGGCGGGCCCGGGGTGGCCGATGTTCGTCGCCCACTTCAGCGCCGTGCCGATCGGTTGGAGCTTGGTGGGCGGAGTCGAACCGAACGGATCGCTCGCGAGCTGCTGCTCGATCCAGTGAGTGCCCCCCGCGGCCTTCTTGCCCTGGGGGGTGCCGGGATCCGCCAGCGCGCCCGGGAAGGACGGGAAGTTGTACAGCTTGCTCGCCGTGATCGCGTCGCGATTGTGCGCCACGAGGTCGAGCAGGAACTGCTTCGCCACGTCCGGGCTCTGCGCGAATTTCCAGATGGCGTAGATGCCCATCACGTGCTCGCTGGCCCATGCCGTGCCGCGCGGTCCCTTGAGCGCCGGGACGAAGAAGATGTCGTCCGCGATCGGCAACTTGTTGTCCTGCGCCGTGCGGTATGCGGAAATCGAGTTGAGAATGTAGGAAGTCTGGCGCGCGTTCAGGGCCTGGTTGTTCGACGCGGCGTTCCAGCTCATCACCGCCGGGGTCATCCCCGCCTCGTACAGCCGCTTGGCGAAGTTGAGGGCTTCGAGCGCATGCTCCGACTTGAGCACCACGTTCTCGTTGGCGTCCTGGATCGACCCGTCGAATGACCAGAGCATGGCGCGTGTCGCCATGTTCGTGTCCAGCTCCTGCGACATCCCGATGCCGATCGGGATCTGGATCTCGGGATGCTTGGCCCGGATCTGCGGGCCCGCGGTCACCAGATCTTCCCACGTATTGGGCCCATCGGGCATGCCGATCTCGGTCCACAGACTCTTCAGATAATCACCCGGATCGGGCACCCAATTGTCGCTGAAACCGAACCACTTGTGCGTGACAGGGTTGAACGTCGCGCGCTTGCACAGGTCGATGATCGAGCCGTGCGCGTGCTCGGCGTCCTTCACGACGTCCGCCATGTCGAGCACCTGCGGCTCGAACGCGCCCGGCGGTGACAAAAACTGAAAGAGGTCGTGCCCCTGCTGGGCCGCGACCTCGGCGTTGGCGCGCGTCGTGAGATCGGCAAGAGCGATGTGGTCGACGGTGACGTCCACGCCCTTCGCCGTTCCCCAGTCCTTCGCGTACTTGTCGAACCACGCGTCGTACGCGGGAACGAAATGGCTCCATTGAATGATCTTGAGTGTCTTCTGCGGGCGCTTGATGAGGATGGTGGGACCGACGACGACGGCAACCGCGGCGGCGCCGGTGGTGGTGACGAATTGGCGCCGATCCATCCCTTTCCGCCTGGTCATGGATCTACCCTCCCTTGACTCGGTGAGACGACTCGCGGCGAAGCGGAACCGCCTCGCCGCGAGCCGGACTGCCTGGCTTCAGATCGTGTACTGCACGCTCAGGGCGAGCTGCTTCGCCTTTTGCTTGCCTGTTGTCGCCCACGTCGTGTTGGCCTCGAAATACTCGAGCCCAAGCCCGTACCGCCCCGCCCGGAAGCGCACCATGCCTGAGATGTCTTCGTTCTTGCTGCGGAAGTTTCCGGTGAGGCCCGGCGAGTTCGCTTCGTCTGGGTCATCGAACCCGTAAAAGGCCCACGCGCCAAAGTGGGGCGTGAAGTCGTAGCCGCCCTGCACCCATGCGCCCGAGCCCTTGATCTCACCGGCCGCCGTCACCTGCTGGGTGATGTGGGCGAACTGCTGGCCCATGTTCTTGCCGGTGTACGCGTTGCCGTGGATCGTGAGCTTGCCGGCGGTCACATTGCCGCCGACTTCGACACCCGAACCGCTCACATTGTCCGTTGCGACGCCGACCGCACTCGTGTCTTTCGTATCCATGTGCCCGACGACGTAGGCGCTCCACGAGAGCTTCGGCTTGCGATGGGTGAGGTTGAAGCGCGCCTCGAACTGCGGTGTGGCGGATGCCTCACCCTGCCCGATACCGCTGCCTGCGCCCACCTCAGGCCCCGACCCCTCGAACACGCCGAGCACGAGCTGCATGACGGTCGCCTTACCGGGGTTGAGATCGTGATACAGGAAGAGGCCCGGGAAGCGCCATCCAATCATGCCCGTGGCGCCGTACCCCAGCGGAAATGCGATATGAGTGAGCGACACCGGCACCTCACCGAAGAGCGGCGACCAGAACTGCCCGATCCGGAAGGTGGTGCGCCCGTTGGTGAGGTCGGCGTAGGCGAATCTGACGCGGAGCTGCGGTTGCTCGTCGGTGAACGGAGGCGCCGGCGTGGCTGGGAACGCTCCAAAGAAGTCCGCCTCGAGCACGCCTCTGGGTGAATATTTCCCCAGCACCGGGGAGCCCATGAACGTGAAATTGAGGCGGGTGTTGCGCACGTCTCCACCCGTGTACGTCCGGTCCGTCGCCGGCTGCGCGGCCTGGGCATACTCCGCGTTTTGCCCATTCCCGAACGTGAAGAATCCGCTGTTCCCGTACAAGGTGGCGCTGAGGAAGCCGCTGATCGTCAGCGTCTCGCCTTCTCCCAGCTTCACGACCTGTCCGCCGGCCGCCTGGGCTGCCGCGGACCGGGCGCCGCCCCCCCCGAGTGCCACCAGTCCGACCACGACGAGTCCAGAGACCCACGCCAGTCGTATCCTCATGATGTTCCTCCTCAGGTGAACCTGCGTGCGTGCTTCTTCAGCCTTTGACCGCCCCCATGGTGAAGCCCTGAATGAACCGATCGATGAAGAGATTATACACGACGGCGAGCGGAATACTGGTGAACAATGCGGCGGCCATCAGGGAGCCCCAGTGGTAGACATCGCCGCGTACCAGCGCGATGGGGACGCCCAGGCTGACGGTCATGCGGTCGACCGAGCTGATAAACGTCAGCGCGTACACGAATTCCTGCATTACCAAGGTGAAAGTGAAGACCACCACGGTCAAGATACCGGGCAAAATGAGACGGGGGGCCACGCGCAAGATCACTGCCAGGCGGCTGTACCCATCGATCATCGCCTGCTCTTCGATGTCCCAGGGGACCGTCCGCATGAAGCCCATCACCAACCAGGTGCAAAACGGGATGGTGATAGTCGGATAGACAAGGATCAGCGCGCCCAGGGAGTTCTGCAGCCCGAGTAACGCCACCACACGGGAGAACGGGATGAAGAGCAGCGTCGGGGGGATCAGGTAGGTGAAGAAGATCCCCATGCCGACCCGCTCGCCCCAGCGGCCGGTCAGCCGGGCGAGACTGTAGCCCGCCGGCACCGCTATCACCACCGTGATGATGACGACTGCCACGACGACGAGCATCGTATTGCCCACCCAGCGCAGGAAGTCCGTCTGCCCGAAGAGCAGGCGGACATGCTCGAGCGTCGGAGGGTCGTTGAAGATCCACGGTACGTGCGAAGTGTCGAACGCTCCGACGTACAGATCGCGGTTCTGCTTGAATGCCGTGATCAGCATCCAGTAGAAGGGGAAGCCGGCGAATATCATGAACCCCGCCGCGGCCGCGTAGAGTCCCAGGCGCTTCATCGCGCTCCTACCTCGGCCCGGCGGGCGAGACGTAACATCAGCGCCGCGAACACGATCAGAAACGGCAGGAGGAACACGGCGATCGCCGCGCCCTGGCCCAAATCGGCGCCGAGCACGCCGCGCTGAAACGCGAGCGTGGGCAGCACCTGGGTCGTGTTGGCAGGGCCGCCGCCCGTCAGGATATAGACGACACCAAGATCGGTCGCCGTGTAGACGACGCCAAACAACACGGCCACCGCGACCACCGGCAACAGCAACGGCAGCTCGACCTGGAATAGCCGGCGCCAAAACCCCGCGCCGTCCACAATCGACGCTTCGACCACGTCCTGCGGAATGGACGAGAGGCCGGCGAGCACGATGACGGTGGCGAACGGAAAGATGCGCCACGCCTGCACGATGATGATCGCGGCGAGGGCGAGTCCCGGATCTCCCAGCCAGTAGAGCCAGCCGTGCATCAAATGCGTTGCCTTCAGCGTCCAATTGAGCACGCTGAATGTCGAGTCGAAGATCCACGTCCAGGCGATGGCGGCGAGCGAGACGGGCACAGCCCAGGGCAAGAGCAACACCAGCCGGGCGAGATGCTTGCCGCGGAACGTGGCGCGGAATACCTGCGCGGCGGCCGTGGCGAGCACGATGACGAGCACTTGCGAGCCGATGGTCACGATCGCGGTGTTGCGGAGCGCCCGCAGGAAGATGGGATCGCCGATAATCGCGGCGTAGTTCCGCCACCCCGCCCATTCGAAGCTCAGGCTCCCCGCGCTCGCGTTCGAGAAGCTGAGCAAAATCGCCAGCACGAACGGCACGCCCACGAGCAGGACGATGTAGGCCAGCGCCGGTGCCAGCATGGCGACGCCCAGCACGTCCTCGCGGTCGGCGAGCGTGCGTCTCATCGCCGCTGCCGCGCGCCCGTGGCGGCGTCGAAGTAACACAGTGTCCGCTCCGGCACCGCGAACTCCATCTCCGTCCCCTCGGCGATCTCCATCGCGATGGTGGCGGGCAGCTTGGCGATTACCGTAGCACCGGCACCCGCCGCGTTTCCGTAGACGTAGCGGTCTGAGCCGAGGTACTCGACGCGCCGCACGGCCAGGGGAAACGACCGCAGGCCCTCGCGCGCGCCGTAGTAGGCTGCGGGAAGAAAATGCTCGGGCCGGAACCCGAGCAGCGCCCCCGGCAGCTCCAGGAGGTTCATCGGCGGCTGACCCAGGAACGTTGCGACGAATGTGTCCACCGGGTCTTCATAGACCTGCTCCGGTGTCCCCACCTGCCGGACCTTGCCGCGGTCCATCACCGCGATGCGATCGCCCAACCCCATCGCTTCGACCTGGTCGTGCGTCACGTATACCGTCGTTCGCTTCACCTGGCGCTGGAACCGCTTCAGCTCATCGCGCGCCATGTTGCGCAGCTTGGCGTCGAGATTCGCGAGCGGCTCGTCGAGGAGGAATACCTTCGGGTCGCGGACGAGTGCGCGACAGAGGGCGACGCGCTGCCGCTCGCCGCCGGAGAGCTGGCGCGGATAGCGCGCGAGATACGGAGTGATGCCGAACATATCGGCCGCCCAGCGGACCTTCTCCGCGATCTGAGAGCGGGGCATTCCGCTCGCCTCGAGCGGAAACGCGATGTTCTGTGCGACCGTGCGGTGGGGATAGAGGGCGTAGCTCTGGAAGACCATCGCGATGCCGCGCGCCCGCGGAGGCACGTCGGCATCGATGCGCTCGCCGCCAATGAAGATCTCTCCGGAGGTCGGTCGTTCCAGCCCCGCGATCATTCGGAGCAGCGTGGTCTTGCCACACCCCGATGGACCCAGCAGCACGACGAGCTCGCCCTCGCGAATGGACAGATCGACGCCGTCCACCGCGTGAACACCACCGAATCGCCTGCTCAGGTTACGCAGCTCGACGCCGGCTTCGCTGACGGGCGTATCAGCTCGCAGGTTTTTTCGTCAGGTCGACAGGCGGATAATAGATGACCCGGTACGGACTGTGGTCATCCCGGAGCACTTTCACGGCTTCCGAGTTGGTGAGTTGATCTCGCGACACGGCGGGCTGCTTGCGTCCGCCGCAAGCCGTCGCCAGCGCGATCACGATAAGCATGAGTAGGCGTCTCATCGGATCTCCTTCAGGCTTCGGTACTCGCGTCGTCCGAGGGCGCGCCCTGGGCCAGCCAGTCCCGAAACGCTCCGGCGTCCACGGCGAGGCGCCACTCCTCAAATATCGAAAGGGCCATCGCCCGCATGCCGCCCTCAGCCGGCCCGGCCGCCGCGCACTGCTCGAGCAGCCAGGATTCGAACTCATCGGGGTCGGGATCGGCGGCGACGGCGCGGTCGAGCAAGTCACGCTTGATGGCGAGACCGATCGCATCGGGGGTCGTGTCGCGCCTGCGGCGCTTGCGTCTTCCATCTGACGCGGCGAGCGCATTGAGCAGCTCGCGGCAGATGTCGCGCGGGCGATTCAGCGCGTCCAGAAGGCGCTCCCCGCGCGGTTTGCGACGATTCTCACCTGCAGCTCGAAGCCCGGCCGCTCCGGCCGCTGGTATCCGCGGTCGAGGGCCGCCACGTCCAGAGCGACGGTCTCCACGTCGTCGAGCAACACGCCCCACCAGGGCAACTCACGCACCGTGGGCTCCGCCTTCAGGTATCCCTTGCACGTGTTGCACACTTCGACCTTGCGTGCCGTCTCCCCCTCCGCAGGCGCCAGGTATCCGAGGTTTTCGTGATTGGTCTCAGCGCAGAAGGGACAGCGGAGCCACTGTACTTCCCATCCGGTCCCGCAGCGGCCGCACCGCAGCCAGCGTTTGCGCTCGAGCCCGCGGAATTCCGCGAGCGTCGGCCACGCGCCGCACACCGGGCAGTAGCCCTCGCTCCACGAGGCCGGTAGCTGCTCGGCGAGGGAATCTGCGCAGGCCCGCAGCAGCGGCACGGCGGCGACATGAGCAACGACTCGCAATCGCGATGGATCGCCCGGCGCGAGCGCATCGATGCGGGCATCGTCCTGACGGACCGCTGCCTCCAGTACTTCCCTCGCGTCGAGTCGATCCGCCGCGCCATCGAGACCGGCGAGCTCGGCGAGGTGGCGTACGAAGCGGTCCCAGGGACGAGGCTCGATGGTCACCTCCGCGCCGTGCAGAAGCGGCGTCCCGGCCAGACGCTCTCCTGCGTGCACCGTCGCGTCCTGACTCTCCGTCAGAGCCGCCTCGACCAATGCCAGCCACATTTCGGATTCGGGATGTTTCCGCCGAACATCCGCCAGGCGCTGGGCCTGGTCCCCGTTCAGGTCCCGGTTTCTTGTTCGGGGCCAGAGCATTTCACCTTCGGAGTTTTGCAGGGCGTCTTGTAGTAGATCTTGTTGCCGGCGTGGATCTGTACGACGCTCGCGTGATTGCCCGGATCGGCGCCCGGCCCACCGCCGCGCGTCCTCCGTGCTTCCGGGCTACCGGCGCATGCGGCCACAGTCAGCGCGACGAAGGGCAGCAACCGCATCAGCTACCCCCTCCACCAGTGGCCATGCGATGCGCCGTTATCGCGTTGGAGGCGAGCAGGACAACGACTCGTAGCAGGAAGCCGCCGACCAGCACCATGACGGCTGCGTTGCGGAATCCTGTCCCCAGCCCTCTTCCGGAGCCGAAGCGCAGCTGCAGCGGCCAGAGAATCCCGACCCCTACAACGCCGATGAGCAACAGCAGCCCCCAGAAGCTGATCCATACCTGTTTGATCGGCCACAGCGAGGCGATGAAAAGCACGAGGATCAGGAGCTCGGCGAGCAGCGCTCGGCTGTCGAACGATTCGAGCCAGCGAATCGAGCCATCGGACGCGCCGCGGCGCCGTCCAACAAGCACCAGCGTCGCCGCACCGGTCGATACCCCGGATGCGATGAACAGCGGACCGAGCCAGGGAGTGTCGGCCCAAATAGGCCGGTTGGTGACCGTCAACAGGATGCCGGTGTATCCCGCCACGAAAATACCGAGCAGGCCGCCCACGGCGCCGATCAATTTGGCGAGCACGCTGCCGCTCCGCAGATAGCCCGCGGCCGACACACGCACGCGCCCCTCTTCAGACCACGCACCGATCAATGACAGCGCGGCACAGAGGCCGAACAACAGGATTCCCCAGGCGCCGAACGAGATCGGTGACCAGCTCTTGAACATCAGGCTGGGGAAGCGCTCCGACTGAAACAGCATGTGCCAGAAGCGGAGTGGGCGTCCGAGATCGATCGTGAGCAGCAGTCCCGACACGACCGCGCCCCAAAACGCGATGCTGTAGCCGCCGCGAATGACGGGTCGATCTTCCGGATGGCCGAACCACTGGAGCAACGCGGCGATAAAGCATGCTCCGCCCGCGATGCCGCCGATGAAGAAGTAGGGAATGATGAACCAGGTCCAATGGGGCGACGTCGTGAAGAAGGTGTCGCTCATTAGTTCGAGCCCCCAATTTCATCAATTCGCCGCTTCCGGATTCCGATCAGCGCGAGCAAGCCGAACACCGCCGCGGTTGCGGCCGTGAATGTGCCGCTGCGCTTCAGATGTTTGCTCGGCAGCGTGGGCGCACGCGGCAAGCCGTAGACCTCGGGCTTGTCCACGAGGAGATAGAAGGAATTGAGGCCGCCGAGCGGTCCTTTCGGGTCGTCGCCGTACAGGTTGGCGCGCTTCTCCCCCTGACTCTGGAGTTGCACCAGGCGTTTTTGCGCGCGCGTGCGCAGCTCGGAGATCGGCCCGAACTGAATCGAATCGGTGGGACATGCCTTGGCACATGCCGGCTCGAGTCCCACCTGCATCCGGTCGTAGCACAGCGTGCATTTCTGCGCCGTCCCGGCGGCCGGATTCATGTCGATGACGCCAAACGGACAGGCGGCGATACAGGCGCGGCACCCATTGCACACGTCCGTCTGGATCACGACCGTATCGAACTCGGTGCGGATGATGGCGCCCGTGGGGCAGACCTCGATGCACCCTGCCATCACGCAGTGCTTGCAGACGTCGCTCATCATCAGCCAGCGGCCGTTGTATGGGCCCTCGAACTGCTCGATGAACTTGACGTGGCGCCAGTTGACGCCCGAGAGCCGCACCGTGTTGTCGTAGCTGTCGCCGCTCATCTCGCTGACACCGCCGTGCTCGGCGGGCAGCTGGTTCCAGTTCTTGCAGGCAACCTCGCACGCCTTGCAGCCGATGCAGATCGTCGTGTCGGTGAAGAACCCCATGGCTTCCGGCATATCAGGCTTTCTCCACGTTGCACATGAACGCCTTGCCTTCGTGGATCGATACGTTGGGATCTCCGACCCACGACGTCAGATCATTCACGACGTCACCGGTGGACAAGCCGCTCCACCCCCAATGCCACGGCATGCCGACGTGGTGAATCGCTTTGCCGCCGATCTGCATCACCCCGATGCGATCGGTGACGAGGGCCTTCGCACGGATGTGTCCTCGCGGGCTCGAAATCGTCACCCAATCGAGGTTGTTGATGCCTTTCTCCTTGGCCAACGCCTTCCCCATCTCGATGAACAGCTCCGGCTGCAGCTCGGCGAGCCACGGCAGCCAGCGACTCATGGCGCCGGCGAGGTACATCTCCGTGAGACGGTAGGTCGTGATGACGTACGGGAACTGCGGATCGCCGACCCGTGCCACCTTGTTGTAGTCCTTGTTCTTCGCCCAGTGCTT
>Ga0136846_1238783_pt1 | contig 13664 bp, 11 predicted proteins | sample HopSoiMetagenom2_FD_96841 | JGI IMG/M metagenome (GOLD analysis project Ga0136846, IMG submission 96841) | Grasslands soil microbial communities from Hopland, California, USA - 2 Assembly 2016 (version 4) | ecosystem: Environmental > Terrestrial > Soil > Grasslands | place: USA: Hopland... | reverse complement strand
TCGTGCCGGCCCACGAAGATGAAGCGATAGTAGCTGTCGACATTTCTCTTGTACAACTCGGCGAGACGGATGTGATCCTCGATCTTCTTGTTCGGGACGATGCGCCCGACGAAGAGGATGTTGATGAGACCATCGCCGAGGATGCGGTCGAGCGCAGGGCGGGGAGGAGCGCCGGTAATCCGCCCGGTATCCACCGCGATCGGGAGCACACCGGTACGGGTGAAGCCAAGGGCCTCGAGCTCGCACCGGTTGAATTCGGAGTCCCCGAGCGCCAGGTCGACGCGTCCGGCGAGCGTCGCAAGCTCGCGGCGCCCGAGCGCAGCGAGGCGGAACAGGCCGGCATCGTACGGCGCGAAGAAGGCTGCGGGCGTGATGTTGTGATACTGCAGCACCCTGACGCCACGCACGGCGGCGAACGCCTCGGTCATCCGGGATGGCAGGGCAAAATGAAAAATCGTCACGTCGCCTCGCGCGGCGCCTGGATCGCCGAAGGGCCGCACGTCGTTCCGCAGGTCGTCGTCCATCGTGAGCGCGAAGAGCTCCGATTCATGACCCATCCGGCGGAGCATGTCGCGGACCTTTCGTGCGCTGTCACCGATCGCGTCGCCCCGGTGTGCCGCAGGGACCCATTGGTGGATGATCATCGCCGGGATGCGGTGTGGGGGATGCGGGGTGCGCCGGCCGGAGCGCGGTATGCCGACTCCGACGGGCGGGCTCCAGACCCCGGGCTACTTGAACGATCGCGCCCCGCGTCCCGCGCCCCACGCCCCGGGTCTGTCGGCAGTGCCCTATACACCGCCGGCCTGAACTGGCGCAGTTCCTCGAGCCGCTCTGCCTGGTCGAATTGCGACCAGAAATCCCAGGTGACCTCGGGCGCCAGGCGTGGCGGCGTCGCGCGCACCTGGTCGACGAAGCGAAGCAGCGTGCCGGCGAAATCCCGCGCCCGCAATCGCGCGAGCGCCGCGTCCTGGGATTGGACGATGGTGTCTTGCAGCGCGGCGTCATCGAGAATCGCGGCCATCACCCGGGCGACGTCGAACGCGTCCTTTCTCGAATAGAGCACGCCTCCCCCGTCCATCGTGGCAGGGACCGCGGTCGCCGCGAAGGCCAGCACCGGCACGCGTTTGTAGAAACTCTCGACGAGCGGCACGCAGAACCCCTCATGCTCGCTCGCGCACAGAAACAGATCCGCGATGTCGTAGAGGGCGGTGAGCTCCTCGTTGCTGACGTGGCCGAGAAAGTGGACGTCCGGCGTACCGAGACGCGCAATCAATCCGTGAAGCATCGCGAGATACCGTTCGAACCCGCTGTAAGAGCCGACGAGCAGCAGCCGCGATCTCGGGTTGTGCCGCGTGCGGTACACGTGAAAGGCGCGAATCAGGTCCTCGAACTTCTTGTTCGGGATCACGCGCCCCACGAACATCACGTTCGTCCACCCGTCGTCGAACGCAGCGGACGTGATCGTATTCGGCGGCAGATCGAGGTGCGAGAAGTCGGGCACGACGGGCAGCACGCCGGTGGAAGGAAATCCAAGCGTTGCGAGCTCCTCCCGGTTGTATTCCGAGTCGCCGAGCGCAAGCTCGCACCGCGCGGTGTAAGCCGTCAACTCGCGCCGGCCGCGGAAGCACAGCTTCACCAGGTCCTTGTGAACGCCGAGGAAGTACTCGGGAGGCGTGATGTTGTGGTACACGAGCGCCATCCGGCCGGGAAGGGCGTAGGCAGTCCGGGACGCGCGCGATCCGATCGAGAAATGATGGAGGAGGAGGTCTTCGGAAGAGATGCCGCCGACCATCTCCCGATAGTCGGTCGTGAGGTTCTCCAATCGACGATCGGCCGTCTCGACGAAGATCTCGGACTCGTAGCCCGCGCCGTGCAGGACCCGCTGAATTCCGAGCACCTCATGACCGATCGCGTCCCCGTAGCCGAGTGTCGCGAGCACCTGGTGAACGCGCCCCCTCATGCAGCGCCGCTCCTCACATGCCCGTAAGGAATGCGTTCGAGGACGTCCCTTCCGGCGGGAAGCCGCCGTTCGCGCCGCGCAAACCAATTTGGGAGCGGCTCCATCTTGAGCCTGCCGCTCTCGGTTCCACCGCTGCTGCTGCCAGCTCCGTAGCTTCCGGCTGCGTGACTTCCACCTTCAGGTCGAACCTCCTTCTTCAACTGTGCGAACATGTCGAGGTATTTGCGCTCGATGACCGGCCACGCGTAGTGGCGCTTGAAGTACGCACGTCCGTTTCGTCCGAGATGCGCGTTCAGTGGCCCGTTCGACTCGAGTGAGTAGAGCGCCTCGACGAATTCTTCGTACCGCTCGTAGTAAAGCCCGGCGTTGCTGCGGATGCACTGCCCCTTCAGCACGTCGCAGCGCCCATTGGCGAGCACAGGGCGGCCGAGCGCCCACGCCTCGAGCGCCACCATCGACAGGCTTTCGAAATACGACGGCATGATCAGGAGGTCCGACGCGGCGAGCGCATCGAACTTGTCTCGGTCGTCGAGGAAACCGAGATGGTGCACCTTCGGGTGCGCGGGAATATCGATGATGGCGCTGCCGATCAGGACGAGATCGAGGCCCCGTTCGAATGACGCGGCGTACCGGAGATAGTGCGAGAACAGTTCGGCGCATCCCTTGTTCTCGTCGATACGCCCGATGTAGACCGCAAAGGGCCGGTGGATGTTGAACTTCCTGCGGAAGCGTGCGGGCTCAGTACGATCCGGCACATCCGACCCGACGCCCACGACCACCCCGGGCACTCGATCGTTGCCGGACGCCGCCTGAATCATCGCGCATTCTTCGGGCGAGTTGTACATCACGGCGCGAACGCCCCTGAAGACAGGCCCGAAAATGGACAATCCAATCGCCGGATCGCGCTCCGCGGTTGGCACCACGACGGCCTTGTGCGGGACACGCCGCGCCACATGCCACGCGTGGTAGTACCGGTAGCTGAAGATCAGGATAAAGTCGAAATTGCGCGAGGCCTGCTCGACGTGGCGCACGAGGGCGGGGCAGGCCGGCCCTTCACTGTCCAGCCATCGCAGCTCGTCGGCGACGGAGTGAACCTGCTCGAAGACGCGGACCGACTTGCGCCCGAACTCGTACGGCTCGCGCTCGTGCGCCACGGGAAAGCGCCGCACCGTGATGCCGTTGACCTGCTCGACGCCCGTCGGCAGATCGTTTCTCCAGCTGACGTAGTTCTTCGCGCACGTCGTGAGGACTTCGACCTCTGCGTGACGCGACAGTCGCTCGGCGATATACCGCGCGTGCAGTTCCGCGCCGCCGTTGATGTCTGCGCCGTAGCGCTGAACAACGACCGCGAGCTTCATCCGCCTTCGCCGCTCTGCGGCTTTGGCGCGACAGCTCCGCCTTCGCCGCTCTGCGGCTTTGGCGCGACAGCTCCGCCTTCGCCGCTCGGCGGCTTTGGCGCGACAGCTCCGCCTTCGCCGCTCTGCGGCTTCGGGGTGCCCGGCTCGTGCGGTGCCTCGGCGAAGGAGGGCGCGTCCGCAGACTGGCCGCAGTCGAAATCGCCAGTCGACGTGTCAGCGCCTTCGTCGTAGCTGCCGCCCGTTTCATCGCCAGCCGAGGCCGACTCTCCGGCACCGGGCGTGGTGCCGGTGCGGAATTCACCGGGACGCCGTCGCCCGCGGCGGCGCCGGCGGCGCGATCGACGCTCGTTCCCCTCGTTATCGAGCTCGTTGTGCTGCCCGGGCTGCGCGGTGGGCTGTCCGGTCGGTGGGTGCAGAGGGGGCACACTGCCGGGCCGGTACTGGACCACGCCTTCGAGCGCGCGCGCGCGCCGCTCGTCGAAATCCAGCCGGCTCGACATCGATTCCAGCCGCATCTTGAGGTTCTTCACCTCGATGCCTGTGCGCGTCAGCTCGATCACGAGATTGTGCATCAGTTCGTACGACAAGGCTTCGGACCGGTTGTACGACTCGTTCAGTCGCGATTGAATGTGCAGCGCCTCGATCAGCGGGGTGGGATTGAAGAACAGCTTGAGGATCGGGTTCAGCAGCCGGCGCAGGAACCGCAGGAACGGCCGGGTCGATGCAAACAGCGTCGTGTCCTCGAACGAAAAATTGCGCGCCGTGTCGGTCGATTCCCGGACACGGCGGAACTCCTCGAGCAGCTCCGAACGAACGCCCTTGGGATCGAGGAACTTCTCCAGCTTGACGTTCGCCAGTTCACGGATCTCGTCCTCGGTGTAATCGACGCCGCGCTTCTCGCGGATACGTCCGCGGATCTGCCGCATTATTTGCTCGACGTCGACGTTATCTGAGCGCACGGAGAAATCAGACATAAGGATCGGTCCTACTTGCAGGGCACTCAAACCACGGACACGCATGTAGACACTCGTTGCTCCGTGTGCTTCGTGGCCTCTGAGTGAAAGCGTTTCTTCAGCGAGGCTCCGAGACTTCTTTCCGGCGGCGACGCGCGACGACTTCAGGTGCCTGCGCAATGCAGGTGCCCAGGATGCCCAGCGATCTGACGAGCGCCTTGCTGCCCGTCAGCTTGATCTCGGCGGCGCCGCTGCCCACGTCAGCAAACCCGTTGGCGTCGGGCGCGAGGTGCTCCCAGTTCCTGAACAGCCGTCCCCACGGACTGTCGAGCACCTGCCGCATCATCCGCTTCGCGTTGACCGGATACCAGAAGCTGTCGTGATAGATGACGCTGGCGATATAGGCCCACGGCGCCAGCACCGTTTTCAGCGACCATTCGATCGGCTTCTTCATCCGACCCCAGTAGATCTTGTGCTGCATCCGCGAAGCGAACGTCATCTTCTTGAACGGGCCGACGAAGTGCCAGTTCTCGCGGGCAGCCGAGGTGTCGCCCACCATCTCGATCTCACGCGGGTCGCCACACCCGAGACCCATGTCGTGCGCCATTCGGATGAACTTGATCTCCATCGGATCGAAGCCCATGAGCCGCGCGGCCGTCGCGTCGATCGCCACCTGGTCGTCGCTCGCGAGGATGACGTTCTTCACGTGCGGCATCATGCAGCGCGGGCCCGGGCCGTCGCCCGCGAACGTACCGTCCATCACCGCGAACACGCCTCGATGGATCTTCTTCTGGATCATCAGGAGATCCACGAGCGTCTCGTGAATCACCGGGTGCGTCCAGTGGCGGTGCTCGTTGAGCAACCCGCCGAACGCGTTCTTCATCGCGCCGGTCGTTGTCGTGAACACGTGCGTCTTCACCGTCGGCAGGTGGATGATGTTCTCCCCGATGAAGCGCTTGGGGATCATGAATCCCTTCGGATACACCTCGTTCAGGCAGGTGAACTTCTTCGTGAGATCGCCGACTGCGTCACGGATGTTGATCCACTCTTCGGTCTCGTAAATGTGGATGTTCCTCAGTCCGTGCGCCTCGACGACGTTGACCTGCTTGTTTTCGCGTTCGCCGAGGTGCGCATCGATCACGACCGTCCGGTTGTGGCACGCGTGAATCAGGCGCGGATCGTAGCCATCCTGCTTCATCGCCCTGATCACCCCTTCCAGCTGCCACGGTGTCGTCGACGCGGCGGGGAAGAAGAAGTGCCAGGAGATGTTCACCTTGAGCGCAGTGTCCGCCTCTTTGCGGACGACGTCCTGGTAGCCTGCGAGGTTCAGGAGCGTGTGATAGTCGCCAAGGACAGTGGCGGGGGAAGTTCTGAGGATTGCAACCTTGGATTTTGCCATTCACCTAACCGATGTGGAGGCCGAGGTTCGGTGCGTAGATGATCGCCGCCGTCGCCATGGCCCAGAGCGCCACGCAGACAAGCAGGGGACGATCGTTCAGCAGCATTTCCGCCGGGCTGCCGCCCCCTTCTTTCTGGTGGACGAGGTACAGATACCGAAAAATGCCGTAGAGCGGAAACGGCAGTGTGAGCCCGAGATAGTCGGTGTGAAACTTTTCCACCGTCTCCGGGCTGACGGTGTAGAACGCATAAGAGATCAGCGTCGACGCGGTGACGACCGCGATCATCTGATCCAGAAGATACGGGCTGTATTCCTCGAGGATGCGACGATGCCGGGTTGCGCCGTCAGCGAGCAGCACCAGCTCGTGGCGCCGCTTGCTCAAGGCCAGGAAAAGCGCGAGGAGGATCGTGAGAATCAGCAGCCAGTGACTGATCGGGACGTCAATGGCGACCGCACCTGCGACCGCACGGAGCACGAATCCGATCGCGATCGTCAACACGTCGATGATGACGACGTGTTTCAAAGGTCCCGAGTACATCGCGAGCAGCGTCACGTACATTGCCGCGACGAGCGCGAACATCGGCCGCAGCCAGTACGCTGCCGCCAGGGAGGTCGCACCGAGGATTGCGGCGGCGCCGATCGCAACAGCAACCGGGACCGCGCCCGACGCGATGGGCCGGTAGCGCTTCAGCGGGTGCCGCCGATCCGCTTCGCGGTCGGCCACGTCGTTGATGAGATACACGACGCCCGAAAGCGCGCAGAAAATGGCAAAGGCGGCAGCCGAGTGCGCGACGGCGCCCGGGTCGAGCAGGCGCTGACCGAAGATCAGCCCCGCGAAGATGATGAGGTTTTTCGTCCACTGCGAGGGTCGCAGCGACAGAAAGAGACTGATCGCGACCGGCCGCACTGGAGCCTCGGTCCGGTCCAGCTGCGGTTCGGTCAACTTTGGTACTGTGCTATGCGCCATGCGCGGAATTCGGCGCTCGGGCTGTGGTGCGCCTCCACCATGGAGGCTGCGCGGTGCGGACCTACCCCTTGTAGCTCTTGATCGCTTCCGCTTCCGAGTCGTAGGTTTCGAACACGGTCAGCAGCTTCGTGATCGCCAGGAGATCCTGGATGCGTTTCGTCAGGTTCAACAGCTTGAGCTTGCCCCCCTGGCGGCTGACGGTCGTGTACGTGCGCACGATTTCACCCAGGCCCGCGCTGTCGATGTAGGGCACACCCTCGAGATTGAGCAACAGCTGCTTCTTCTCCTGCTGGATGAGGGAGTTGATCTTGTCCTTGAGCAGTTCGTCGCCCTCGCCCAGCGTCATCTTGCCCTTGAGGTCGAGAACCGTCACTCCGTCGACGACACGTTCGTCGATCTGCATTGCTGCTCCTCCGGCCCTACGAATTTACCCTGAAAAACGACCTGTCAGCGTACTACGGGATTCCGAATAGTGTCAATTATTCAGTAATTTAGGCCGTCGCCGTCCCGTGCCCGCCTGGCGCGCCCGTGACGCGTTCCCGTACGGTCTCGATCACCACGTACAGAACCGGGATGAACACGATGTTCAGGAACGTGGACAGGATCATGCCGCCCGCGACCGCCGTGCCGACGGAGTGTCGAGCCTCCTGCCCCGCACCTGTCGCAAACACGAGCGGGAGCACGCCCAGAATGAACGCCAGCGAGGTCATCAGGATCGGCCGCAAGCGGATTCGTCCTGCCTCGATGGCGGCGTCCACGATCGAAAGGCCGCGGCCACGCAGCTGCTCGGCGAACTCGACAATCAGGATCGCGTTCTTCGCGGCCAGGCCGATGAGCATGACGAGCCCGACCTGGCAGTAGACATCGTTTGCCAGCCCGCGGATCCACTGCGCGGACAGTGCGCCGAGCACGGCCAGCGGGACACCGAGCAGCACGATGAAGGGGAGCACGAGACTTTCGTACTGCGCCGCGAGCGTCAGGTAGACGAGCAGCAGCGCAAGCCCGAAGATGATGAACGATTGCCGCCCGGCTTTTGTTTCCTCGAGTGAGATGCCGGACCACGCATAGCCGAATCCCTGCGGCAGCGTGCGCTCGGCGAGCGCTTCCATCTGCTTCAGCGCGTCCCCGGAACTCACGCCCGGGGCCGCAGACCCGTTGATCGTTGCGGCGCGAAACAGGTTGAAATGGTTGATGACCTGCGGGGCGGTCGTTTCCTTCAGGCTGACGACCTGTTCGAGTGGAATCATCGTGCCCTTGCTGGTCCGCGCGTAGAGCGCTTTCAACGCTTGCGGGTTCGATCGGAATTGCTGGTCCGCCTGCACGTATACCCGGTACGCGCGATTGTTGAACTCGAAGTCGTTCACGTACTGCGACCCGAGGAACACCTGCATTGCGCTGGTCACTTCATCGAGCGGCAACCCCAGCGCGAGCGCGCGCTGACGGTCGATCGTCACCTGCAGCTGCGGGTCGTTCGACGTGAACGCGCTGAACAGGCCCCGCAGCCTGCCCGAGCGGTTCCCGGCGCCGACGATCGCCTGTGTCGCTTGCGCGAGCGCGTTGATGTCGGCCGCTCCGCCCTGATCGAGCACCTGGAACTCGAAACCGCCGAAGCGGCTGAGACCCGGGATCGATGGCGGCGTGAACCCGACGACGATCGCGCCGGGAAGTCCGAACAGGGGTCCGCTGATCCTCCCCAGAATCGCCTGGACCGAATGCTCGCGGCCGGGACGGTCGGCAAACGGCTTGAGGCGCGCGAACATCAGGCCGGTGTTCGCGGAGGCCCCGGTAAAGCTGAATCCCATGACGGAGAACAGCGCGAGCACGTCCGGGTCCTTCATGATGATCTGCTCGGCCTGCCGCGCGACCGTGCCCGTGTATTCGAGCGACGCACCGGCCGGCGCCTGGATCTGGATCAGGAAGTACCCCGCGTCTTCTTCCGGAATGAAGGCTTGCGGTACGCTGCGATAGACCAGCACGGTCACGCCGAGACCAACGAAAAAGAGCAGCACGACGAGCCACCGCGCGCGGAGCGCGCCCTTGAGCCCGCGCACGTACCTGTTCGTGCCCGCCGTGATGCCGCGCTCGAACAACGAGAAGAATCGCCCCTTCTTGTGGCTCTGCGTCTGAAGCAGCAACGCTGAGAGCGATGGGGTCAACGTGACGGCGTTGAACGCCGAGAGCGCCACCGCGAACACCATCGTCATCGAGAACTGCGCGTAGAGACGGCCCGTCGTCCCAGGGAAGAACGCGACGGGCACGAACACCGCAATGAGGACGAGCGCCGTCGCGATGACGGCGCTGAGGACCTCGTGCATCGCGTCGGACGCCGCCTTACGGGCCGGGACCTTGTATTCCTGGATGTGCCGCTCGATGTTCTCGATCACGACAATCGCGTCGTCTACGACGATGCCGGTGGCGAGAATGATGCCGAACAGCGTCAGCGTGTTGATCGAGAAGCCCATGATCTTCACGAACGCGAACGCGCCGATGAGAGACACCGGGATCGTAATCGTCGGAATGATCGTGCTGCGCCAGGTCTGAAGGAAGATGAAGATGACGAGCACCACGAGAATGATGGCTTCCACGAGGGTCTTCAGCACCTCGCGGATCGACTCCCTCACCACGTCGGTGGTGTTGAACGCGATCTGGTAATTCATGCCCGGCGGGAACTGTTTCTTCAGCCGCTCGAGCTCCTGGACCATTGCGTTGTAGACGTCGAGCGCGTTGGCTGTTGGGAGCTGGATGACGCCCATGCCGACGCCTTCGATCCCCTGGAACCGCAGTTCCGCCGAATACGTCTCGGCGCCAAGTTCCGCTCGACCGACATCGCGCACGCGCACCAGCGCGGCATCTTCTCCTGATTTGAGGATGATGTTGTCGAACTCGGCGGGCTCGCGCAGCCGCCCGACCGCGCGCACGCTGAGTTGATACATCTGGCCGGAGGGCGCCGGCGCCTGGCCGAGACTGCCGGCCGCCACCTGCACGTTCTGCTGGCGCAGCGCGTTCACGACGTCGTTCGCCGTGATCTTTCGCGCGGCCATGCGGTCGGGATCGAGCCACAGCCGCATCGAGTACTTGCGCTCGCCGAAGATGATCACATCGGCGATGCCGGGAATCCTCTTCAGCGCGTCCCTGACGTAGACGTCGAGGTAGTTGCTGAGGAACAGCGAGTCGTACTCGCCGTGCTCCGCGTAGACGCCGATCGCCGCGATAAAGCCGGTCGACTGCTTCTGGACCGTGATGCCGGTCGTCCGCACTTCCGTCGGCATGCGCCCGAGCGCCTGGTTGACGCGGTTCTGCACGTCGACCGCCGCCACGTCCTGGTCGCGCGTGACATCGAACGTGACGTTGATGGACGCGACGCCGCTGTTCGTGCTCGACGAGGACATGTAGAGCATGCCCTCTACGCCGTTGATCGCCTGTTCGAGCGGCGTCGTGACGGCGGTCTCGACTTCCTGCGCGTTCGCACCCGTGTAGAAGGCGGACACCGTCACCTGGGGCGGCGCCAGCGAGGGATACTGGGCGACCGGCATCGTGGGAATGGCCAGCAGGCCCGCGAGGATGAGGACGAGCGAACAGACCGATGCCAGGATGGGCCGTCGAATGAAAACGTCAACGAACATCTGATCAGCCCCTGACGGGTGCGCCGTCGGCCAGCTTCTGCACACCGGAAACGATCACGCGATCGCCAGCTTTCAACCCGCCCGTGACGACGTAGTCGTTCCCGACGATTTCACCGACCTCGAGCGGACGCTGTTTCGCCACCAATCCCTTGTCGCTTGGCTCGGCGACAAAGCAGAAGTACTGGCCGCCGATGCGAAGCACGGACACGATCGGCACCGTGATCCCCGGTTCATTGCGCCACACGATTCGCGCGCGAACGAACTGCTGAACGCGCATCGCGGGCGGCATGTTGCGGAGCGATGCTTTCGCAAGCACGGTCTGCGTGGCGTCGTCGACGCGGGGCGCGACGAACGAAATCGGATTGGTTGCGATGACCTTCCCCTCGCCGTCGAGGAGCTGGACGGGAAGGCCGACGCGCAGCTCCGGCGCACGGGTGAGCGGGATCTGCAGGTACACCTCCAGCCCTTGCTTGTCATCAATGGTCGTGATCTGCGTCGATGTCGTGACGCGGTCCCCTTCCCGGACCGCGATGTCGCCGACGATGCCGCTGGTGGGCGCTGTGACGCGGTGATACTGGAGCTGGACCTGATCCTCGCGGACCTGCGCGTCGAGGGCGGCGAGGTTGGCCTGCGCGGTTTCCAGGCTGTGCTGCGCCGTGTCGAGTTCGTTTTTGCTGATCGCGCCAGCAGCGAGCAGCGAACGCAGCCGCTCAACCTGTCCCTTCCAGTACTGGAGATCGGCCTGCCGTGCGGCGCGCTGAGACTCGGTGTTGCGCACCGTCGCCACCTGCTTCTCGGGATCGATCTGGAGCAGCGGGGAGCCGGCACGGACGTGGTCGCCCGATTTCACGAAAATGCGCGTGACGCGTCCATCCACCTGGGGCTGGATGGTGGTCGAGTTCAGGGACTTGACGGTCGCGATGAACTCCGAGGCGCGCTCGATGGGCTTGGGTTCAACTGTCTGGATCGAGACCGCGGCTGCGGGCGGACCCGCCGCCCCTGGTGGTGGTGCCGTGCCTTTGGTGCCGTCGCTGCAGGCGAGTGTTGCCCCGAACGCGAGCGCGACGAGCGCGCGAGCAGAGAAATAGTTCGACATGTCGTGGTGAATTAGACGCGCCATTGGGGAAAATCGCCCCAGAAATACGAAGGCCACGCCGGGGGGCGTGGCCTGTGGATCACGCCGAACGCTGAGGAGCTTACGAGACTACTGAAAGAGCGGCTGTCACGGGCTCTTTCACAGTCTCTTAAACACCCCCTGCGCCAGCGAATTTTCGCGATTGGAAACACTCGCGGCAGAAGACCGGACGCCCCTGCGTGGGACGGAACGGCACGGTTGTCTCCTTGCCGCACGCCGAGCAGTTGGTCGTCGTTTCGACGCGTTCGCGGCCGATCGCCGCGCCGCCGCCAGCCGGACGCGCAGCACGCTTCGCTTTACAGCTCTTGCAGCGCTTCGGCTCGTTTTTGAAATTTTTGTCGGCGAAGAACAACTGCTCGCCGGCGGTCCAGACAAAAGGGGCCCCACAGTCCACGCAGCTCAGGGTCTTGTCAAGGAACTCCATCGTAACCTCTCTCGCTCGCCCCAGGGCCCGCCGCGCCGTGGCGGGTTGCCGCGGGCAGGCTCGGTGCCCGACCCGCGACCCCTTTGCGCCGGGTTCACCGAACCCGGCTTACGCACTAGTCAGACTCGCGGCGCTGCTTCTTGCGCGTCCGCTTCCGCGCCAGCGCCTGCTTGGCGCGGCGCCGATCGCCCGGCTTCAGGTAGAAGGAGTGCTTCTTGATATCCTTGATGATATCTTCCTGCTGCACCTTCCGCTTGAACCGGCGAAGCGCGCTCTCGATGGACTCGCCATCCTGCACTTTCACTTCTGCCAAGCTGGATTACACCCCCTTCGCGGCCGCGTCGTCTCGGTCGCGCGGGGCGACCTGCACACTGTTGGGCCTTTGAAATCCGTCAGAATACGTTAGGCTATCACAGGTAGCGGGGGATCTTAGGTGTAAAGGCTGAGCGGCGTCAATCCTCCATAAGATATAGAGCACCAAAGATTTATCCTGACGTATGAAGGTTCTGATCGTCGGCGGAGGCGGCCGCGAGCATGCGCTCGCGAGCAAGATTTCCCGCGAGCGCGGGGTGAGCAACCTGCTGTGCGCGCCGGGGAACGCCGGGATCGCGCGACTGGCGCAACTCGTTCCGATCGACCCGTCCGACGTCGACGCGCTGTGTGCGCTTGCCGCACACGAGTCGATCGATCTCACCATCATCGGTCCTGAGGCGCCGCTCGATCGCGGCATCGTCGATCGCTTTTGGAGTGCGGGCCTCCGCGTCTTCGGGCCGCCGCGCCGCGCTGCACAACTCGAGTGCAGCAAGGTGTTCGCGAAAGGTTTCATGGCGCGTCACGGGATTCCGACGGCGCGCTATCGCGTGTGCGACAGCGCGCAGGACGCACGCACGCTGCTCGCCTCAGGTGAATTCGGCTTCCCTGTCGTGCTGAAGGCTGACGGTCTCGCTGCAGGCAAGGGGGTCGTCGTCGCGGCGACTCATGAAGAAGCAGAAGCGGCGGTGCGCGCCGCGATGGACGAGCGTCAGTTCGGCGACGCGGGCGCGCGCCTCGTCATCGAGGAGTGCCTCTCTGGCCCGGAGGTCTCTTTCTTTGCCGTGTGCGATGGCACGCGCGCGGTGCCGCTGACCTCTGCGCAGGATCACAAGCGCGTGTTCGACGACGACCGCGGACCGAACACCGGCGGCATGGGCGCGTTCGCTCCAAGTCCGTTGGTCGATGCGGCAGTGCAGGCCGAGGTGATGCGCAGCATCATCGAGCCGGTGCTGCGCGGCATGCGCGCGGAAGGGACGGAGTACCGCGGCTTCCTGTATGCAGGCTTGATGCTGACGTGCTCGGGCCCGAAGGTCATCGAATTCAACGTGCGCTTCGGCGATCCCGAGGCGCAGGCCATCATGCCCCTGATCGACAGCGATCTTCTCCCGAGCCTCTCGGCGGCGGCGGATGGCCACCTGGTCTCGAGCGGGCTGCGAATGCGCACCGGAGTATCCGTGGGTGTCGTGATCGCGTCGGGCGGCTATCCGGGGCCCGTGAAGAATGGCCTCCCAATCCGTGGACTCGAGGAGGCAGAGCGGGTAAACGGTGTGACGGTGTTCCACGCTGGCACCGCGATCCACGACAATCAGGTTGTGACCAGCGGCGGCCGAGTGTTGACAATCGTCGGGACGGGCGCCGACTACCACGAGGCGCGTGCGCGTGCGTACGAAGCGGCGGGATGCATTCAGCTCGAGGGAATGCAGTACCGTCGCGACATCGGCGTCAAAGCTCTTCAACGCTCAACTCAGCCCATCATCGAATCATCAGCTCACTGAATCCCAAATGCCTGACGTGCTCATCCTGATGGGGTCC
>Ga0136846_1210571_pt1 | contig 13666 bp, 9 predicted proteins | sample HopSoiMetagenom2_FD_96841 | JGI IMG/M metagenome (GOLD analysis project Ga0136846, IMG submission 96841) | Grasslands soil microbial communities from Hopland, California, USA - 2 Assembly 2016 (version 4) | ecosystem: Environmental > Terrestrial > Soil > Grasslands | place: USA: Hopland... | reverse complement strand
GCGCCAGGGGCGGCCCCTCGTTCCGCCGCTCAAGCTCCTACAGCGAGCGCCGCAGACGCGTTCGACGAAATTGGCCTGCAGGCCGCCGCGCCAGACACCCGCCCCTGTCCCGGCTGCAGCGAGCCCATGCCGCTTGCCGCGGTCATCTGCATCAAGTGCGGCTACAACACACGTCTCGGCCGGCGGATGGAAACCGTGCGCGTTGGCACGGAAAGTGGGCCGGAGGGGCATGGCGCGGTGGCCACCGATTTGCTCAATAAGGCCGCGCAATCGATGGACGACGATGCTCGGGAAGAGGTCAAGAAAACGAACGAAGGCATTCCCTGGTGGGTGTATCTGATCGCGCTGTGCATTCTCATTACCGTGGCGGCCTGCATGTTGCTGTTTTACGCGAAAGAGCAGCCCTCAGACGAACAGAAGAAGGGCTACTTCCAACCGGCTAAGTCGGTCGAATCGGCGCTGGTCGATGGCCGCCGAAGGATCCTTTTCGCCGGCAGCGCGTGATTCGATCGATTTGCGCTGCCGCGCGAAGCGATGTCTGGTGTACCAGGCAGTCCGTCCTTAGTACGCTGTGCAATTGATTGGATGCCGAGGGTGGATGTCGCACGCCACATCCGTCAGTCATTCATAGCTGATCTTCGCTTTGCCCGGAGCAAAACCATGCGCACCAAACCATTGCTGGTTCTGTTAATTGGCGTTTGTTTTTTGACTAGCGGCAGCGTGGCCCTGGGCCAGGCGCCTATGGCGGGCAAGCAAGTCGCGGCAGCAACGACTGTCAAGGTGAAAGGTGAGGATGGCGAGCGAGAGGTCACACTGCGGTATTTGATCTACCTGCCTGCGGACTACGACGCCAAGCCGGCGGAAAAATGGCCGCTGGTGCTGTTCCTGCATGGGTCGGGCGAGCGCGGCGACGACATCGAGAAGGTCAAGATTCATGGTCCGCCGAAGTTAGTGTCGCAAGGAAAAGAGTTTCCGTTCGTCCTGGTATCGCCGCAAGTTCCGACCGGCAGCCGCTGGAATGCCGAAGAACTTTCCAAGCTTGTCGATGCGCTGACGAATACCTATCGAATCGACCGGCAGAGACTGTATGTCACGGGCCTGAGCATGGGCGGCTCCGGGACATGGTCACTGGTGGCGGCATATCCCGACAAATTTGCGGCTGCGATGCCGCTCTGCGGTCGCGGCGATTTGGAAGCGGTCGAGAGGCTCGCCAAGACGCCGATCTGGGTGTTGGTCGGTGCGAAAGACCGCGAACAGACGGTGCAGAATTGTCAGGAGATGGCAACCGCGCTGGCCAAAGCGGGCTGCAAAGGTAGGTTCACGCTGTACTTTGAATTGCCGCACGATTGCTGGACGGTGACGTACAACAACCCGGAAACTTACACTTGGTTGCTATCGCATCGGCTGGCTACGTCCCAGTAAATTGCGTCGTCCGCCTGAGGCGCGGCTCCTGTGCCAGTTCATCCGTCTGAAGGATTCAGCCGATGTCGTATTCCGATCCTGCCGGACCCTATTCCTCTCCATCCGCGTATCCAGCGAGCTCTGCGCCGGACGGTAAGCCGGCAGGGGGCATGGATTACATGCGGATGTTCATGTACATCTTCCAGAATCCAAACTGGATGATGACGGTGCTGTTTTTGGCCGTTTGCCGAATGATTCCGGTCATCGGCGCCTTGATCACGGCAGGGTATCAGTTCGAAGTAGTCATTGGCCAGCTCAACACGGGTGGCGCGCGCTACCCGGATTTCGACTGGGGAAAATTCGTCGATTACCTGATGCGGGGGCTATGGCCCTTCTTGGTCGGACTGGTTTGCTCGCTGGTTCTTTCGCCGCTATTCCTATTGTTCATTTGCTCCGGCCTGGCCGGAGAGGATGCGGGTCCGGCAATCGCGGGCTTCGCCGGTTTGCTGCTGATGGTCGCCGTTCCGGTGTTGGTGGTGATCATGCAACCCATGTTGCTTCGTGCGGCATTCGCGTGCGATTTTGCGCAAGGCTTCCAAATCGACTGGGTTAAGGATTTCCTAAAGCGAATGTGGCTGGAGCAGATCCTGGGCCTGTTGTTTCTTATGTTGGGATCGCTCGTGCTGACGCCGCTGGGATTGCTTGCGTGCTGCGTGGGAATTCTCGCGGTGCAGCCGATCCTTGCACTGGCCTTCGCGAATCTGATGTTTCAGCTCTATACGCTGTATCTGCTGCGCGGCGGTACGCCGATTCCAATCAAGCTCAGCGCCGCGGCGCCTACGCCCGCCAGGCCCGGCGGAATGCCGCCCGGCTATCCACCGAATCCTTAATTCAGCCGACGTCGCCCAGATCAAGCGCCTCGCCGTAGCGATGAAAGACCATCCGACGCAGGCGAGCCAGCGCGGGGTTGGCCAGCTCGGGATCGGATTCAATCAATGACTGAGCGTCGCGGCGTGCCTCTTCAACAACCGCGACGTCGCGGCGAAGATCGGCGACACGCAGCGGTGGCAGGCCGTGCTGCCGCGTGCCAAAGAGGTCGCCGGGGCCGCGGAGCCGAAAGTCGAGCTCGGCTAGCTCAAAGCCATCGCTCGTCTTGGTGAAGGCATCGAGCCGCTCTTGGGCTTCGTCGCTGGCAGGCGAAGCAAATACGCAGAGATAGCCGGGATGCGCACCTCGGCTAATGCGGCCGCGAAGCTGATGAAGCTGGGCCAGCCCGAAACGCTCGCCACCTTCGATCGTCATCAGCGTGGCGTTGGGCACATCGACGCCGACTTCGACGACGCTGGTGGCTACGAGCACTTGCGTTCGACCGCTGCGGAAAGCCTTCATCGTCGATTCTTTGTCTGCCGGTGTCATCCGGCCATGCAGCATGCCTACGCGGTAGTTCTGCAGCTCGCCGCTCTTTAGCGTTTCGAACGTGGCTTGCACGTTGGCGGCCTCCACCGCTTCCGCCTCTTCAACCAGCGGCGCGATAACATAGCCCTGCTGGCCTTCGTCGAGCTTCTGGCGGAAGAAATGCCACCACCGCATTCGCTGCTCATCGCTGGCGAGGTACGTATGCACTGATTGCCGGCCCGGCGGCGACTCGCGGAGCGTAGAGACGTCCAGATCGCCGAACAGCGTCATGCCGACCGTGCGGGGGATCGGCGTGGCCGTCATCACGAGGTAATGCGGATCGACGCCAGCCTTTTTCAGAGCAGCCCGCTGGCGAACGCCGAATTTGTGCTGCTCGTCGATCACGACCAGACCGAGCTTCTTGAATTCCACGCCCGATTGGGCGACGGCATGCGTCACGGCCTGTGTGCCGATCACTACATCGACATCGCCGGAGGCGATCTTGTCGAGCGTCTCGCGCCGCTCGGCCGGCGTCAGTGAGCCGGTGAGCAAGGCCAATCGAACTTTACTGGCCGCGAGCGCGGTCGAGAGTGTTTGCAGGTGCTGGCGGGCGAGGATTTCGGTCGGGGCCATGAGAGCCGCTTGATAGCCGTGGGCCACGGCTAACAACATGGCGTACATGGCAACCACGGTTTTGCCGCTGCCCACGTCGCCCTGCAGCAGCCGATTCATGGGAAATGGTCGGGCCATGTCGGCGGTAACCTCGTCAATGGCCTGACGCTGGCCCGCTGTGAGCGTGAACGGAAAGAGTCGCGTAATGCGAGCGTCGATCTTGCTGCTGGTTGGTAAAGGCGGGGCCTGCCGCTGGTGAGAGAGCCGCCATTTGCGAATGGCTAGCGCGAGCTGGAGCACGAGCAGCTCTTGATAGATGAACCGACGCTGGGCTTGCTGCAGACTCGCTTCGTCGTTGGGCGCATGAATTTGCGGCAGCGCGGCGCGGATCGGCCAAAGTTGATGGGCGTCGAGGAACTCGTCGGGAAAGACATCATCGACGAGGCCGGCGTGCGATTCAACGACTCCGCTGACAATGCGCCGCATCTGCGATTGGTTGATTCCTTCGGTCAGCGAATAGACAGGAAGTATGCGGCCAGCCGGAGCATCCTCGTCATCGGCCAGCAGCTCCACGCGCGGATGAACCATCTCCCACCGCAAGCCTTCCAGCTTTGGCTCACCGGACACCAAGACTCGCCGGTCGATAGCGAGCTTGTCGCGCATCCACGGCTGATTGAACCAGACGCAGCGCAAGTACCGCGTGCCTTGCTTGAGCAACATGCCGAGCATTGACTTGCCCGGACCAATATTCCGCAAATCGACCTCTTCAATGACGCCCACGACGCTCGACAGCCGCTTTTCCTCGAGCTGGTCGATATCGCGCAGCTCGCTCATGTCCTGGTAGGCGCGGGGGAAGAAGAATAGCAAGTCCGCGGCGTAGTGCAGGTCGAGCTTGGCGAGGAGCTCGGCCCGCTGCGGCCCGACGCCCTTCAGGAATTGCACAGGCGTGGCGAGCTGCTCACTCGGCGATTTTTGCGGCCCCGTGGACATGCGGGCATTTTATTGAGGAGCGGCGATAAGTGGGAAAGTGGGGCATTGTCGAGTTGGCCCGCAGCCGGGGCGCTCCCTGGGGCCTCGGGCTTCGCCGGCGGTCGTTCATGGCCGCAGCCGCCCTTGTTGATTTTTGCGCAAGCCTTTATGATCGCGGGGGTTAGGTAACGCAGCTAGGCAATTTTGGCAGAGAGCGCGGGAGCACGTTCGTTGGCGCATTTTCTATTGTTTGGCCTGGAAGGGCCGATGCTGCTAGCCCAAGCCGGGGGTGGGGGCGGCGGTATCTCGGACTTTTTTGGCGGCAGCATGATGTTGCCGTTGATGGCTACTCTGCTCGTGATGTACCTGTTGCTGATGCGGCCGGAGCAGAAGAAACGCAAAGAAATGGAAAAGCTTCTGTCGGCAATCAAAAAGAACGACCACGTCGTTACGATTGGCGGCATTTTTGGAACCGTGGTTCTGGCCAATCCGGGCTCTGAGTCGGTGGTGATCCGCGTGGATGACACCAATGGGACGAAAATCAAGGTGCTGCGAAGCGCCATTTCGCGAGTCGGCGGCGAGGAAGCGGCCGAAGGTGAAGGCAAAGTCGGCGAATAGGTGGTGGACAAGGTAGAGGGGTCGGGAGTCTTTGGCGGTAGCCAATCAATGATTCGGGAAGCCGCTCTTCCGCCAAAGACTCCCGACCCCCTGAATCCAAGTTGGATGGACAAATCATGAATTTGAGTCTCTTTCCGATACTCCTGGCGGCCAATAAGTACCGGCTGATCGATTACGATTTCCCGGTCCTTTCGTTGGGATCGCTGAAGATTCCCTCGGGCCCGCTGATCGTCGTGCTGCTCATCGCGGCATCAATCGCGGCTGGAATCTTGCTCGCCAATTGGGTGCGGATGCGCGATTACGGATGGAAAGTCGGATTAATTCTCAGCACGATTGTGATTTCCACCTTTGTCGTCTTGTTCGGCGAATACAAGCTGGGTGTCGATCTGAAGGGCGGCGTGATTCTGGTCTATGAGGTGAATGAAATTGAAACGGCGCAGCTTCGTCCCGGCGCGGCCGAGAACCAGTGGAGCATGGGGCAGCTCATCGCCGTCATCAGCAAGCGGCTGAATCCGACCGGCCTTAAAGAAATCGTCGTGCGGCCGTTCGGGCCCAAGCAGGTGGAGATCGTTGTGCCGGAGGTGGATCCGGAGGAGATCGGGTTGATCAAGAAGACGCTGCAAACGGCCGGCGTACTGCAGTTCATGATCGTGGCCTCAGACGCAAAAGATACGGAGCTGTTTGAGGCGGCGAAACAACAGGCCTCCCGTGGCGGCGAGCTGAAGCTGTCGCGAGCCGTGTTTGATCCCAGCTCCCAGGAAGAGGTTACCGGCAAAAAAGGGACCGAGCGGCAAATCGGCTACTGGGCGACGCTGGCTCGTGAAGGGGACGAAAAGACAGGCCATTTTCGGGCCATCGACACGTTGACCAACGGCTATTTGCGCAATGGCCGCACCGGCGAGATTTTGGATTTGACCGCCCAGCAGAAACAAGGATTTGCCCGCGATCAATCGTTCTTTGAGAGCTACCTCAAACAGCAGGGAATCTCGACCGTTGATGTGCTAATGGTCTATGACCAGGACTATCCCATTCGCGGTGAGGATCTTGCCCTCGCTTATCCGGGGCACGACGAGTCGTTCCGGCCGGCAATCCACTTCACGATGCGAACCACCGGCTCGCACAAGATGGGCTATATCACGGGCGAAAATTTGCAGCGCAAGCTGGCGATTATTTTCGATCAGGAGGTTCTTTCAGCGCCGGTGATTCAGAGTCGGATCAGCGATCAAGGTCAGATCACGGGCAATTTCACGCCGGAGGAAGTTGAATTCGTCGTCGGCATTCTGAAGTCCGGCAGCATGCCGGTCGTAATGCAAAAAAATCCGATCAGTGAAAATCAGATCGGTGCCATCCTGGGAATGGATACGATCGTCAAGGGTGCCTGGTCCGTCTTCGTATCACTGCTCGCCGTGCTCGCCTTCACGTGGGTCTATTACCGGTTTTCGGGCTTCATCGCCTGCTGCGCGCTGATTTTGAACCTGCTGCTGACGCTGGCGATCATGATCATCTTTCAGGCGCCCCTCACGCTGCCGGGCTTGGCGGGCCTGGTGCTCACGGTCGGCATGTCGGTGGACTCCAACGTGCTGATTTTCGAGCGGATGCGCGAGGAATTGCAGCGCGGGGCGGCGCTGCGGATGGCGATTCGCAACGGGTTCGACCGGGCGATGGTAACCATTGTCGATAGCAATCTCACCACGCTGCTCACGGCGTTCGTGCTGTATTTTATTGGCACCGACCAGGTGAAAGGATTCGGCATTACGCTGATCCTGGGTATTTTGACGAGCATGTACACCGCGATCTTCTGCGCCCGGACGGTGTTCGACATCGGCGAGCGAACGCGGTCGCTGAAGACGCTGCGCATGATGCAGTTGATTCCCCCGCCGAGAATCGACTGGGTCAAATTGTTCGCGCCGGCGGCGGTTGGCTCCGTGATTCTCATTGGCATCGGGTTGGTCGCTACGGTGGCACGGGGCAAAGGGCTGTTCGATATTGACCTGGCCGGAGGAACGTCGGTGGCGTTTACTCTTACCGAGCCAATGAAGGTGGCGGACGTTCGAGCGCGACTCGACAAGGTGCTGCCCGAAGTCGAAGATCCCACCACGCGCACCCAAGCCCAATACACCGCTTATGAGCTGTCGTTAACCGGCGAGAAACTACGGCCTGAAACGGTGTATAAGGTCGATTGCTCGCTGCAGGATATCGAATTACTGAAGACCAAGGTCCGCGAGGCATTCCAAACGCCGGATGGCAAGGACCTGCTCAAGACCTATCAGGTTGAAGCCTCGAAGTTTGAAGAGGGATCGGCGGAGAAACCGTCGTCCATTTTGACGGCGCCTGGGGCTGCAAGAATCCCGGAAAAGACGCCTGCGGCGCCCGCCAAGGCTGAACCGAAGGAACAGCCGCCTGCTGCGCCGAAGTCGGAGGAAAAATCGGCTGCACCGCCTGAAAAAAGCGGCGGCTGTGATGAAGCCGAGGAATCGCAAGAGGCTGCGCCGCCAGCACAAGGAGAAACGAAGCCCGCCACGATTGGGGCGCCGACGACAGCCAGTGAGTCCTCACCCGTTGCGGCCGGGAGCCCCGTTGCACCTGCGAGCAAGGTGAAGACGACGGTTACTCTCAAATTTCCCGGCAGCCCAATTAGCGCGGGGTCGCTCAAGAGTCGAATTCAAACGAGTGCTATCGCGGTGTTGAGTAAGGAGTTGAGCGACGTCGAGGTGGACAATAAGAACTGGAACCACACCGATAACTCGATATTCGAAGATTGGACCGTCACCATGCCCGCGGGCGAAAGCGAGGCCCGCGCGATTGTGGATCGTTTGCAAAAGGACTTGAACGACTCGATCGTCTGGCAAACGTCCAGCCAGATCGGGGGACAGGTCTCAGCCGATACACGACTGCGGGCGCTCGGCGCCATTGTGGTGAGTCTGGTCGGAATCGTTGCCTACATGTGGTTCCGTTTCCAGAAGGCCGTGTGGGGCATCGCGGCGGTCGTGGCGCTTGCGCATGATACCCTCATCATGCTCGGCGGCATCGCAGCCAGCTATTGGCTCGTCGGCCTGCTCGGTTTTGCCGGCGTTGAGCAATTCAAGATCAGCCTGCCGGTTGTAGCCGCGTTCCTGACGCTGATCGGCTATTCCGTGAACGATACGATCGTGATCTTCGATCGCGTGCGCGAAATCCGGGGGAAGAGTCCCTATCTTACGCGGCAGATGCTCAACGATGCCGTCAACCTGACAATGAGCCGCACCATTTTGACGTCCGGCACGGTGTTTATGGTCGTAACTGTGCTCTACTTCTTCGGCGGACCAGGAATACATGCATTCGCGTTTTCTCTGGTGATCGGTGTGATTTCTGGCACATACAGCACGGTGTTTATCGCAGCCCCGCTGCTGCTGTGGATGTTCAATCGCGAACGCGCCACTACCGGGGCGCCGGCGCCCGCGTCCACTCGAGTCGAATCGCGCGACACGGGGCGCTCCATCGCTTAAGACGACCCTGCCGAGGGAGCAATCTCTAACGCGGGCACATCGATTTTTGCAGCCGCGGGCAGCTCCCGCCGATCTTGATAATGCGGCATTGTTGGCGCGCCCAAGTGTAGATGCCGCGGCGCTGCGGGAAGAGCGCGAAGTACCGGTTTTAATGATTGGCGCTGTGCTGAGCAGGATGACGCTCGGAGCCAAGCCAGATCCCCGAGCTCGGCCGTGCGTGCATCGCGTTTATTGTTTGCCGTTGGGATCATGCTGGTTGGCCTCTGCGCCGCCTGGCCGTTTCGTCGGCACGATCGGCCGGTCAACGTGGTGCGCGAGCGCCCCGTACCCCTCTCGTTGACGCTGCGCCGGCCCGACGCGCCGCTGGAGCTTGCCCCGCAAATTGACGTCTCGCCGGCGGTGGGATTAGCGGATAGCCGCAGCGGATACGCAAGACTGGAATCAGAGCCACCGCCACGGGCCGTGAGCCCCGCCCCAACGGACCTGAGCAACCTCGCCCCTCCGCCGGCTCTGCCGGTTTCCTTTCAGCCGACTACGGCTAGTCCCGATCCAAGCGACTGGCGGCCTCAGCCGATGACGCGCGTGTCGGCGCCAAAGGCTCAGCCGCGGCCCTATCGACTGCGTGACGGCGATACGCTCGAGAAGATCGCAGATCGCTTGCTAGGAAACGCGCAGCGGGCTGGCGAAATCTTCGAGCTCAACCGCGGCCTGCTCACGCGTCCGGATTTGCTGCCGGTCGGCGTCACCATCATGCTGCCGCCGCGGGAAAACAGCGACGATTTAGAGCCCGTAAGCTTGCAGCCGTAGCGGCATGGGCGTCGGTCCTACTAGCGCTGTCGCCAGATAGTTGTACAAAGCGCCAAGCATGGTAGGATAAGGCCTGAAGCTGCGGGCGCTGTGTCCGCACTCATCGTTCAACATCCATGTGATCGTTGCTGCTGATCGCGGCCGGCTGCTTGCGGCGGGCCGCAGAAGTTCGTTTGATCTCGCTGTTAGGACAGGCTGACGTATTTGCGGTCGCCTGATCAAAAGCTTTGCAAGAAGTGTTTGACGTGATGGCTTGAAAGGGGCGGTGCTGCGTGCATTTTGTTCTTCTCCTGCTGCAACTGCTGCTCGACCGCTTGATTCCGACTTGGCGCGACAGCCTGACGATGGCTGCCCGTGCGGATGGTCGGATCGAGCACATTCCCACTCGGCCCGGCTGGTGGGATCGCTGCGTGAGCTGGCTGAGCGGCGATGCAGTGCCTGATGGGCCGAGGTGGCGGAAGGTGCGCGCAATGCGTGGCGGTGGCAATGCGCTGCCGCAAAACGTCGCAGGCGGGCCTTCGGTCGCGGCGCCCGACGTGTCCTAACGAAGTAGGGCGGGCTCTGCCCGCCGCGCATCGGGCGAGAATCGAAAACGAGTTTCTGCTGCTTCTGCTGAGCGCTCCGCTCTCATTGCGGGCACGATCGCCTGATTGATAAAGGCGTTTCATCGTGGGGAGTTCCCAGGTCGTTGTTCTGGTTGTGGCCGTCGTGGCGGCAATCTCCGGGTTTTTCGTTAAGGCTCTGCTCGACCGACTGCGGAAGGTCGATGTCGAGAGCGATCGAAAACGCATCATGGAGCGGGCCGAGCAGGACGCGGCCAACAAACTCAGGGAAGCCGATCTGGCGATCAAAGAACGTCAGCTGGCACAAAAGCAGGAAGCGGAGAGGGAGCTGGCCAGGGCCCGCGATGAGGTTCGTGAGCGCGAACGGGCGCTCGATAAACGGCATGAATCGCTAACGCAGCAAGAGGACGATCTTCGCAAGCAGCAGAAGATGGTCGAATCGAACCAGCGGCGCCTGGCTGACCGCCTGGAAGACGCCAACCGCCGGCATGACGAGCTGGGCAAGATGCTGGAGGTGCAGCGGCAAACGCTGCATTCCGTCAGCGGTCTTTCGCCCGGCGAAGCGACCAAGCGGCTGCTCGACTCGCTCGAGCAAGAACTGACGCAGGAGATGGGCTCCATCATCGCCCGGCATGAAAAGCGCGTAGCGGAAGTCGTCGAGCAAAAATCTCGCGACATACTGCTGACGGCTATTCAGCGGTATGCGGCCGCGCACACAGCCGAAAGCACCACCAGCACCGTCGATATTCCCAGCGACGAGATGAAAGGCCGGATCATCGGCCGCGAAGGACGCAACATCCGCACGTTCGAAAAGGTGACCGGTGTCGATGTCATCATCGACGACACGCCGGGCGTCGTGATTGTTAGCGGCTTCGATCCCGTCCGCCGTGAGATTGCCCGTCAGACGCTGAACAAGCTCATTGCCGACGGCCGGATTCATCCCTCACGAATCGAGGAGGTGTTCAACGACACATCCAAAGAAATTGAGGCCTTCATTCAAAAGAAAGGCGAGGAGGCGTCGCAAGAAGTCGGCGTGCCGGGCGTGCATCCCAAGGTGCTCTACATGTTAGGCCGCCTGCATTTCCGCACCAGCTACAGCCAGAATGTGCTGCGGCACAGCATTGAGGTGGCATTCCTCTCGGGCATGCTGGCCGAGATGATCGGCCTGGACGGCGACATCGCTCGCCGCGCAGGGTTGTTGCATGACATCGGCAAAGCGGCCGATCACGAGCTCGAAGGTGGTCATCCAAAGATTGGCGCAGATATCCTCAAACGCCACAACGAGAAGCCTGATATCGTTCACGCGGCTTACGGCCACCACGACGAGATCATCTGCGAGTATCCCTATACGATGGTCGTAGCGACCGCGGATGCTTGCAGCGCTTCGAGGCCTGGCGCGCGGCGCGAATCGCTCGAGCGGTACATCAAGAGGATGGAGGAGCTCGAGTCGATCGCCTGCGGATTCCCCGGTGTCGAGCAGGCGTTTGCCATTCAGGCCGGTCGCGAGCTGCGAGTCGTGGCCAGCTCCAAGGACACCGACGACATGAAAGCCGCCAAGATCTGCCGCGATATTGCCAAGGCGTTTGAGGAGCAGCTCACTTATCCCGGCGAAATCAAGGTCACCGTCGTACGGGAGTCGCGGTTCACCGAAGTCGCGCGGTAGTCGTAGGTCGAAGCCGTGCTTCGACCCGCTTGAACCCTGTGGGGACGAAGCATGGCTTCGTCCCTACGCTAACTTCCATGCGTAAGCTCGCGGCGGAGCATGGTTCCGTGGTCTTGCTTGCCGATGAATTTGCTATCTTGAACCTGAATTCGGCCGCGAACGGTGACAGTTTCCGCGCGACCGCGAATCGTCCAATTCTCAAAGGCTGAGTAATCGACATTCATTTGCTGGTTCCGTGCGCTAAGTTTTCCTTCATAATCAGGATCGAAAACGACCAGATCGGCATCGGCACCGGGCTGAATCGTGCCCTTTCGAGGAAACAGTCCGAATAGTTTGGCTGCTTTGGTTGAGGCAACATCAATAAATCGGTGCAGGTCAATCCGCTCGCCGACAACACCGTGCGTGTACAGCAATTGAATGCGGTTTTCCACGCTCGGAATACCGTTGGGAATCTTGGTGAAATCGCCGCGGCCCATCTCTTTCTGTTTGTGGCAATCGAAGGGCGCATGATCGGTAGCCACGGTGTCGATCTCTCCGGCCGAAAGTGCGTTCCAGAGGGCATGCTGGTGCGACTTCTCGCGCAGCGGCGGCGACATGACGTATTTCGCGCCCTCGAATTCCGGCCGCTCGGCATAGCTACGATCGAGCACGAGATAGGGAATGACCGTTTCGACCCACATCCGCACGCCCCGGCCGCGCGCCCGCCGGGCCGCAGTCAGTGCTTCGCTGCATGAAGTGTGCACGACGTAAACGTGTGCCGCCGTGGCTTCCGCGAAGGTTGCCAGATGGTGAACGCCTTCAGCTTCAACCGACGTCGGCCGCGACGGCTCGTGCCATTCAGGACCGGTTTTGCCTTCACCTAACAGGCGCTGCTGCAATTGCCAAACCAGCTCCGCGTTCTCGCAATGGGCCGTCACAATGACTCCCAGCTCCTTAGCCAGCCGCAAAGTCTGATAAAGCTCGGCGTCGTCGATTCCAAATGCGCCCTTATAAGCCAGAAAAACTTTAAATGAAGCCGTTCCATCGGCCACGACTCGTTTCAGTACTTCGGTCGTTTTGTCATCGAATCGTGTCACGCCCATGTGAAACGCATAGTCGCAGGCCGATCGCCCGGCTGCTTTCGATTTCCAGAGCTCGTACGACTCGAGCGGATCGTCCGCCCGGCTGGGACAGATCATTTCAATCAGCGTCGTCGTGCCGCCGACAAGCGCCGCCCGGCTGGCCGTCTCATACGTATCCTTAGCAAACGTGCCCATGAAGGGCAGGTAAATATGAACATGGGGGTCGATAAATCCTGGGAAAATGAGCTTGCCGGTGGCGTCGATCACGTCCGTTCCCGCGGGCGCGCTCAAGGCGCTGCCGATCCGCGTGATCGTCTCGCCTTCGCAAAACAGATCGGCCTTGTACCGCGAGTCAGCCGTGACGATTTCGCCGTTTTTGATCAAGAGCGCCATGGCTTGTCCTTTATTCGGAACCAAACGACGGGAACACTAATTTACACTGATCGCCGTTAATGCTGGAAAGTTGCTCTTCCGAAATCAGTGCTGATTAGTGCAGATTATTGTTCCCATGAGCAATCAGTCCGAGATCGTAGAGCTTCACGAGGACGTTTCCTCGTCCGAGTACTACAGCCGCGACATGGCGCCAATTCCAGCCGCGGGGCGGCGCTGGTCAGCCCGCGATATGGCGGTGCTGTGGATAAGCATGTCGGCTTGTATTCCCACTTACATGCTCGCCTCGTCGCTCATCGCTCAAGGCATGAATTGGTGGCAGGCGGTCCTGACGATCTTCCTGGGCAACTGCATCGTGCTCGTGCCGATGATTCTCAATGCGCACGCCGGGACGCGATACGGAATTCCGTTTCCCGTCTATTGCCGCGCGGCGTTCGGCCTGCGCGGGGCCAATGTGCCGGCGCTGATGCGGGCGCTTGTCGCCTGCGGCTGGTTCGGCATTCAGACGTGGATCGGCGGCATTGCGATCTTCACATTGCTCAGCCTCTGGTTTCCGGACTGGCAAGCTGCTCCGCCAATACCGGGCCTCGCCATCTCAACACCGCAGCTCGCGTGCTTTCTGGCCTTCTGGCTGCTCAACATGCTCGTTGCCTGGAAAGGGATCGAATCCATTCGGCTGCTGCTCAATATCAAAGCGCCGCT
>Ga0136846_1233358_pt1 | contig 13669 bp, 11 predicted proteins | sample HopSoiMetagenom2_FD_96841 | JGI IMG/M metagenome (GOLD analysis project Ga0136846, IMG submission 96841) | Grasslands soil microbial communities from Hopland, California, USA - 2 Assembly 2016 (version 4) | ecosystem: Environmental > Terrestrial > Soil > Grasslands | place: USA: Hopland... | reverse complement strand
TGAAAGCCCAACTGGAAGCCCGCCAGCACACGCTGCTTTGCCATCTCGTTGAGCTTGGCTTGTTCATACTGCGGCAGGCCTGTGTTTTTCGGATCATCCGCATAAGGCTGCAACATGGCCGCCGTGTGCGATCCGAGTGAGCCGTCCATGAAACCCTTGAGCATGCCGGTGTGCAGCATGGCGTCGGATTGCGGGTGTGCTTCGCGATGCTGCTTCAGGAGGTCGATTGGATCGTCAAACGGCAGCCACTCGGAAATGCGAACTGTAAGCTTTCCTTCGCGTTCGAGTTGCTCGAACATCTGGAAATTGTGCCATTGATCATTGCTGTCGGAACGGTAGGAAAAATCCTGGACGGAGGTCACGCCGGAACTCGCTATGTCCTGCAGCGCGGCTTCAATCGCCCGGCGTCGCTGGTCATCAGTTGGTGGCGGAATAACGCCCGTCACCATGGACTGCGCACCTTCGCGCAAAATCCCATTCGGCTGCTCGGTCGTATCGCGCCCGATCTCGCCGCCTGGGGGCGGTTTGCTCGCCAGGGTAACGTGCGCCAACTTGAGCGCGAGGGTGTTTGCCACCGCTACATGGCCGTCGGTGCGCACGACAAAGACGGGGTGATCGGTCGTGACCTCATCGATGTCCCATCGGGTAGGAAGTTCTTTTACTGGCCACAGGGTCTCGTCCCATCCAAATCCCGTAATCCACTCGGTGGGAGCCGCACGGTCAACCCGGGCGCGAATCCGCTCGCGAAATTCTTCAACCGACCGCACTCCGCTCAAATCTACTGTGAGCTTCTTGAACCCGGCTTCAGTTAAGTGCATATGGGCATCGTTGAAACCGGGCATAACAAAGCGGCCCTGAAGATCAAGGGTGGCCGTGTCGGGACCTTTGTGCTTGAGCACCTCGCTGTCGGAGCCGATCGCAATAATTCGATCTGCTTTAACCGCCAATGCCGTTGCGCGAGTGACAACGCGGAAAGACGACGCGCCGACCACACCGGTGTAGATGTCGCCGTGAAGGTAAATGGTGTCGGCGATGACCAGCGGCTTCTGGCTTTGCGAAAACGCGCTCACGGTCAGCATAATTGCGCAGGCAAAAACACGAATCATGTTGTGGCTCCATTGTCGCGGCTAGCAGCCAGCGCCAACACCAGCAATAAAATCCTCTGCAAGCCCACTTCCCTGTCCTTGGGATCGAACCACTCCTGCAACGTGTGCGCACCACCACCATGGCCGCCTGCGCCAATGGCAATTGCTTCGCGTCCGAGCGAAATGGGAATATTCGCGTCTGTGGAAGCGCGCTGTACTTGCGCAGCGATTCCGAGATGGGCGTCGACTCCGCGGGCGATTTGCAGAATGCGCGACTTGCGATCCAGTTCCCCGGCTGGCCGATTGCCGATGACTCTTACCGCCGCCTGAAGTTCCTGGTCCTGATCATGATGGTTCCCGCTGATCTCGGCCCGGCTCTCTTCCTCGCCGACGGCGCGTTTCACCGCCTGCCTAAGTTCAAGCTCCAGACGTTCGATTTCAAATGTTGAACTCGATCGAATATCTACGCGCATGCTCGCCTGTTCGGGGATGGAGTTCACGGACGTGCCGCCCGCAATCACGCCAACATTGAACGTGGTCTTGGGCGAACTCGGAACCCGAGTTTCTGAAAAGAGTTGGATAGCGCGAGAGAGCGCAACAATCGGATTGGGCGTGCCAAAGTCAGTCCATGAGTGCCCCCCGGGGCCTCGCAGTGTGACTTCAAAGCGGCGGCTGCCCAGTGCGTCAGCGATGATGGTGTCGGTACCGGCGCCGTCAATAACAATGCTGCCGGTGATTTTGTCCTTCCATTCGGATTCGGAGAAGATGTAACGCATGCCGCGCAAATCACCTTCGCCCTCTTCGCCGACATTTCCGATAAAAAGCACCGTAGCCGAATGATCCAGTCGAAAGCGGTGAAATGAGTCGGCGACGGCAAGTATCGCGGTCACACCCGCTGCGTTATCAGAAATCCCCGGGCCATGCAGCTTGCGCGCCTGCAAATGGGGCTCGAGAACAGTGCCTGCGGGGAAAACGGTGTCTATGTGAGCACTCACGGCAATCACCTCGGTGGATGTGCCATGCCGTACCCCGAGTACATTTCCGATTTCGTCAATATGAACTTCTTTGAGGCCGATTTCTTTGAACTTCGCGGCAAGCCATCCGGCGCGAGGCGCCTCACCGAACGGCGGGGCGGGAATGCCCGCAAGTTCCATCTGCCATGCGCTGATCTCAGACTTCCGTTCGCTAAACGAGGCAACGGCTGCACGGACATCCGGAAGGGCGGCTAGATCCGCAACCTCCTGGCGTATGCTCAAGGCTGATTCAGCAGTGGAGCGCGAACCCGGGCTCATGGAATAACCGCCATCTTACAACTAATTGCCAGACGCGAGGGCCGCCAATCGTACAAGGCATCGACAACGTAAATCACGGCAACTTAGGCACTTTGGCCGCATCTAACTTCAGGTAGGCTGGTTCCATAAGGCTCAAATCTAAAATTATGAAACATACTCGTTTCTCTATGGCGGTGATGACCGCCGCTTTGTTCCTGATATCGGCTGCTGTCGGTCAGGAAGGCCAGCTCACTACCGATCCGCCGAAGGGCATCACCTCGGATGAGATCATCAAGAAATTCGCGGCCAAGGAGGCGGAATTCAAGCAGGCCCGCGACAATTACACGTTCCGTCAAGACGTTCGCGTTCAGACTCTCGACGGCAAAACTGTAACGGGTGAATATCGCGAGGTCTTTGACGTGACCTATGACAACCAGGGCCGGCATTTGGAGAACGTCGTCTTCGCGCCGCAGAACACGCTGAACGAAATAATGATGTCCCCCGAAGATCTTCAGGACATTCGTCACCTGCTGCCCTTTGTGCTGACCTCGGAAGAAATTCCTGAATACGACATCCTCTACGTGGGGCAGCAGCAGGAAGACGAACTGCATTGCTACGTGTTCGATGTCGCGCCCAAGAAGATCGAGGGCAAGAAGCGCTATTTCCAGGGACGCATCTGGGTTGACGATAAAGATTTGCAGGTAGTGAAAACGTCAGGCAAAACGGTCCCTGACATCCGCAAGAAGAACAACGAAAACCTGTTTCCAAAATTCAGCACCTGGCGCGAACAGGTGGACGGCCAGTACTGGTTTCCTGCCTACACCATGGCCGACGATACCCTGCACTTCAAAATGCAAGACGTTCACATACGAGAGATCGTCAAGTACACCGATTACCAGCGCTTCGGCTCGAAGGTGAAGATCACTTATGAAGGCAAGGAAGTTGAGAAGGGCGGAGAGAAGCCGGGTGACGAGCAGAAACCGCAGTAGGGAATTTCAAAGTTTCGACTGACTAATACGGAAAGGGTCTAGTCCGGAAATCCTGGACACCTTTTCAGTAAAACAGATACTTTCTCCACTTATCATCCGACCTGCCCATCAGCCGCATGATGTGGCGGCTGGTGTGGAGATTGAACGCGTGCGGCTCCCGCATCAATTTCATGCCGGCTTCCAGCGGCATCTGATTTCCCTTGCGCCGATTGCAGGTGTGGCAGGCCGCGACCAGATTTTCCCAGGTCGAAGCTCCGCCTCGCGAACGCGGCACAACGTGATCGAGAGTCAAATCGCTCGCAGACAGAATCTCGCCGCAGTACTGACAGGTGTTCCTATCCCGCAGAAGAATATTCTTGCGCGATAGAGCCCGCGTCTGATGCGGGATTCGGCGGTATTCGAGCAGGCGAATCACAGACGGCACGCGGAACGCAAGCCGTGCAGCGTGCAGGAAGTGACCGTTCTCTTCCTCGGCCATGGCCACGCCCTTTAACACCAGTACGATCGCCCGGCGCGCGGCACAGATATTGATCGGCTCATACGAGGCGTTCAGCACCAGCACAGGCGCGTGCAGCGCGTGAGGATGGCTGTCCTGATGAATGCCAAATACCGCTGTCACCGAATGGCGGTGGTCATCAAAGCTCGGATTGTGCCTGCGTCCTGACATGTTCATGAAGCCTGCTGCTCAAGCGGATGATCGCCCTCCAAAGCCCTTCCAGCGATTTTTAGCGTCCGCGCTACTGTTGCAACCCAAACCTGTTCAGCGCCGGCTTTGAGCAGCACCCGCGCGCATTCCGACGCTGTCGTTCCGGTAGTCAATACATCGTCTACCAGCAGAATACTGCGGCCCTTCACTCTATTTAGATGCACAACTTGGAACGCCCCGCGAATGTTGTCGCGCCGTTGCGGACGGGTAAGCCCGATTTGCGAGACGGTGGGCCGAATGCGTTTCAGAACGCCACAATCAAGCTGTGCGTTTTTGCTTCCCGTGTACCTGACCGCGGCGCGGGCAATCAGCTCCGCCTGGTTGAAGCGGCGCTGGCGGCGCTTTGAAGAATGCAGTGGAACCGGAATTATCAGCGCCCCTGGCGGGAGATCCAGCTTTTGGATGGCCTGCGCTAAATATTTTCCGAGAACGCGCGAGGCCGGAATCACCTGCTCGTATTTCAGCAGGTGAACAAGTTCGCGCAACTCTTCGTCATAAGCGCCAAATGCAACGGCTTTTGCAAACAACGGGCGTGTCTCTTGGCAGGCACTGCAAAGGTTCAGGTCACCCTCGCGGGCCAGTCCTGGGAGCGCTTCTCCACAGACATCGCAAGTTTCCGCGGCAATCGGCCGGACGGCGCTAATGCATGCTTCGCATACCGGTAAACGCGAAATATTCTGAAGGGGAGCAGCGCATAGGCGGCAATCAGATGGGAACAGCGCAGCGAAAAGGCCCCGAGAGATAAAGCGCGTTCCAGAAGCCAGAGCGCTTCGCAGGTCTTTTGCTTTCCAGAAACGCCAGGGCGCGGCAGTCTGGATTGGAGGAACGGTCGAGCGAGTTATGTCTCCGATACTGCTGAAGACCAGCCTCCCTCGCCCAGCGCCTGATCAGGCTCCAGCCGGACGATTTCAACCAGTATAGCGAGGAGTTCAGCCTCTAAGCAATTCAGGCCGCGTGGGGGGGAACCACGGCGCGATCTTCCCGAGGACGGGCAGGCGTAAAAACGGAAGCGTTGGTCCGGCGGTAACAACTAGCGCAACGCACCGGCTGCAGCAGCAAAATTGGATAGACGTACTTCTCCAGGAACGTGCGGCGCCGGGAACGATAGGCTTCAGTGCTGCCGCAATCCAGGCAGTGATACTCGCTTGAAAACATTGGCTGGAACCCCCACCAAACGGAGCTTTCAACGAGGTGGCTGAGGTGATTGTACTCTGTGATTTGATGGTTGAACTCTCAAACTGGATAGCCTGAACCGCACTTGTAAATCAACGTTCGGGCATGCTAAGGTGCAGCGCGGCTAAATTCAGGCATTCTGGACACTTAGAGGCATTCATGAGCACTTCAAACCGGGTGAATCCGTCTGAAGTTACCACACAAAAGCACCAGCCCTTTGTCCCCGTAAACATGGAGATGAAAGAGTTCACCTGGCGGGCGGTGATTCTCGGTTTGTTCATGACGGTGATTCTTGGCGCAGCAAATGCATACCTTGGCCTGCGCGCCGGGATCACCATTGCCGCGACATACCCAGCCGCGGTTATCGGCATGGCAATCCTTCGCGGTATGAAAGGAAGCGTCCTCGAGGAGAACATCGCTCGGACATCCGGCACCATCGGAGAAGGCATAGCGGCCGGCGCGATTTTTACCATTCCTGCGTTCGTGTTCGTGGGTGCCTGGAAGTCGTTCGGCGTCACTGACTGGGGTACCTACTTTCAGGCAACAGCGCTGATATTGGTGGGCAGCGTCATCGGTGTGCTGTTTATTTCTCTCGTTCGGCGGGGCATGGTCGAGGACCCTGAACTGCCCTTCCACGAATCGGTCGCTGCGGCCGAAATTCACAAAGCTGGGCAACGCGGCGCACAAGCTGCGAAATATCTTTTCTGGAATATCGGAGTAGGGGGGTTCATCTACATCCTTGGAAGACTCGGGCTGTTCGCGGCGGACAAGGACGTGCACCTTCAGATAGGGAACCTCGGCCGCAGCCAGGTTCGGCTCGGCACGACCGGCGATGCAAATGTGCTTGCAGCTGGTGGCGCAAGCACCTTCGCAGCGCCAAGCGTGAGCCCAGCCTATCTGGGCGTCGGCTACATCATCGGACTCAAACTTGCATCCATCCAGTTTGCGGGAGGGGTGCTGGCGTGGGGATTGATTGTGCCTCTCTTGATTTTCCTCATGGGACCGGAACTCCATCGATACCTTCCCGCGGACACCCCGGATGACTGGGCCGGGATGGCGGTCGCGATCTGGCGCTTTATCGTTCGGCCCATCGCGGTTGGCGGCATGATCGTCGGCGCGGCTTGGACCCTCATCAAGATGCGCAATAGCCTGATGCTTGGATTGGGGCGCGCAATTGCCGATCTCCGAAAAACCGCTGCGGACCAGGCCGCCCTGCCCCGGACCGAACGGTACATGAGTTCGAAGCTCGTCTTTGGCCTTATCGCGGTCATGTTTGTGTTGATGTGCGCACTGTACATTCACATCTCCGGCCTGGTGCTGCCGGCAATCCTTGCAGCCGTCGTGATGCTTATCGTGGGATTCTTTTTTGCGACGATCTCCGGAAGCTTGTGCGGGTTTATTGGATCGTCCAACAATCCCGTCTCGGGCTTAACTTTATCGACATTGCTGATCGCCGCACTGCTGATGGTCTCGCTGGGGGCCAGAGGAGCACATGGGGTTGCCGTCGTGCTCGGCGTAGCGGCCGTGGTTTGCGTTTCTTCGTCTGTGGCCGGGGAACTCTTACAGGATTTCAAAGTTGGCTACATTCTCGGCGGCACTCCGGCCAAAATCCAGAAAGCTGAGCTGATTGCAGTCGTGGTCGCTAGCCTTGTGATGTATTTTCCTCTAGCACTCCTTAATACGGCCTTCGGCTTCGGAACGCGGCAGCTCGCCGCTCCACAGGCAGGTCTGATGGCCGCACTAGCGCAGGGGATCGTAGGCGGCGATATGCCCTGGCCTCTGGTCGGCGTTGGCATCCTGTTTGGAATTGCCATGATCATGATGCAGGTGCGCAGTCCCATGCTGGTGGCAGTGGGAATGTATCTGCCCTTTGAGACCACGTTCGCGATCTTCATTGGCGGAGTCTTCCGCGCAATTGGAGATTGGGCGGCAAACCGGCGGGGTTATAACAGCGCTCAAAAGGCACGCGTGGAAAACGCCGGCGTTCTCACGGCATCGGGACTGATTGCAGGCGAGTCACTGCTCGGATTGCTTTGGGCGGCGCTGGTCGCATTAGCGATCTCGCAACAGGCATGGTTGCGCGGGGCAGCAGCCGCAGCGAAACGCATCACCAGCTGGCAAATGTTCGAGCATCCCTTGTATCTGGTCGGACTGATAGTCATGGCATTGCTGGCGCTCCTGATGATTGTCCTGCCAGTGACCGCCGCTGGCGATCCGTCGGAACCGGCTCCGCCTACAGCAATGATGTGACGGACCACGGTCACGGAGATCCTGCGTCGCACTGCTTGCCTTCCTTCGTGGTTGATGAATCATGTCCATTGTTCAGAACATTGCAGCGCTGCGAGAACGAATCGAAGCCGCAGCGCTCCGCAGCGGCAGGAATGCTCATGACATCGAACTCATGGCGGTGACAAAGACTGTTTCTGCAGATCGGATTAGCCAAGCCTACGAGCATGGCATTCGCCTGTTCGGTGAAAACCGCGTACAGGAATACGAAATCAAAAGAGATGCGCTGCGCGATCTGGTTGACGCTCGTTGGCACATGATCGGTCATCTCCAGACCAATAAAGCAGCAAGAGCCGCCCAGCTGTTCAGCGCTGTAGAGTCTATAGACTCGCTTCGTTTGGCGCAGAAATTGAACGGGGCGGCCGCGCAACTGGAAAAACAAGTCGCAGTCCTGATTGAAATCAATATCGGCGGAGAGCAGGCCAAGACTGGCGTTCAGCCAGACTCAGAAGACCTGGAGCAATTGCTGCGCGCTGCGCCAGATTTATCTCATCTGAGCTTTCAAGGTCTGATGACAGTTCCACCTTACAGTGACGATCCCGAGCAATCGCGTCCGTTTTTTCGCAAGATACGGGAACTCGCGATGAATATCCAAGGCCGCAATCTGCCCTGCGTTGAGATGAAAACTCTCTCTATGGGAATGTCACACGATTTTGAGATTGCAATTCAAGAAGGCGCGACCAGAGTGCGTCTGGGAACGGCACTCTTCGGCGAACGCGGACCTGTGCGGAGCAAGTATTGAGGGCCGTGCTGATCGCAATTGTGTTTGTTTACATCTGTATTTGTGTTTCAGCACAGAGCCAGCCTGCACCACTGAGCATCAGCCCGACCAAAGTCGACTTTGGAGCCCAGGGAGTGAACTCGCAAGCTCCAGCAGTGACGGTCACAATAAGGAATGAATCCAAGTCGCCCGTGACCATTCAAGAAATTCTCTGTTCGGGAATTGATTTCGGCTCACAGAACAATTGCGCGCAGCGACTGCAAGCCGGCAACGAGTGCACGATTCTGGTGTCATTTAGGCCTGCAATAGCGGGTGATAGGATCGGCATTCTTCAGATCACCGCCTCAGATTCGCCCCAGTCGCATTTCATTCCTCTTACCGGAATCGGAACGGATCAGTAGGCCCAAAAAGGACCGCTGCCTGCACTGGTTTGACGCCCCTCGATGGCAACGTAGACGTTGCGCCCGAAAAAGAAAGGCAGTCCCCAATCGAACGTGGCGGGATTCGGCCCCCCGAGCGATGGAAAAGCCACAGCCGAATTAGTCGCAAACAAATCGCTGGCGTTATCAATCGTAAAGTGCACAGTGTTGCTGGAGGAGCCACTTGTGTTCGTCGCAGAAAGGTTAGCCGGAGAGGACGGACAGTAGAAACCCTTTTGAGAACTGGGACAGTTCGGCAGCCCCGTGGTTGCACTATCAAGAAAAAAATACCCATTGGAGCCGCTATCGATGAATCCCGCGTAGGTCTGGCCTTTAAATGACGTCTTCAGATTGCCAAAGTTGTCAGGCCTGAAAACCTGCTGGGAAGTAAGGGCGTTATTACTGCGCGTGCCGATTCCGAAGGTGAGAGATCCGGTCAAGCTTGCGGCGCCAGTAGTGGATGGCAGCTGGACGATGAGGCCGTTGTTATCCCCCGCAAAGAATCCAACAGGATTTTGGACTTGTCGCGAGATGCTCTCGGCCGTGATCTGGCAAGACGATCCAGTGCAACTGTAATAGAAGCCGGGGTTCGAGGATCCCGACACCGCACATGCACTACCGCAGTCCTGAAGAAAAAAGCCAATTCCCAGAATGCCGTTCGCACCCAGGCTCGAGAGATCTTCCTCTGGTGGGCCTATGGCCTTGCATCCGGACGGAACAGGCGTGGTGTTTGCATTGATGACTTGTATGGGCAGTGAACTCCCCTTCTCGCCGCCTATGGAAATATCGGCAGTCTTGACAGGCCCCCACACCACGCTGTCCACAAACTGCGCACATTCGAAGACGGAATTTCCGGTTGCGTCTTTCTGTTGCGGAAGCGATCCTCCAACTGTGGAGAGCGCAGATGAAAGTATGCGCAATCCGAACGAGCCTGTGTCAACCAGCACACCGGAAACGGTTTGGCAGTTTGAGGAACCGGGCGCGCAGACGGTCACGGCTGTGAACAAGCCATTGGCGTAGTTTCCGTCCGGCCCGCCATTGACCACGATAGTTTGAGCGTTGCTCACCGTAGTCCGTTGCGACGATCGCCCTGACCCTCCGCCACACGAAAGACAGTAACTCAGGATCACTCCCGCAAATGTGCAGAGCAATGAGCGTCTAGCGAATTTCATCGCTCGAAACCTGGGATGGAGTCTTGCTGCGGAGAAACGCGCGGCCCACAACGAAGCGCATGTGTCCGCCGGTCTGGACCACCAGGTCGCCATCATCAATGTGAATTCCACGGACACGAGGAGAATGCTCTCGCTTCACAGCCGTGACGAATTCCTCGAAGTAGCTGCCCAGCAAGGTTTCAAGATCAGGGGCTGAACCTTGCCACGTTACAGCGAACACCGTTCCCTGTGGCGAGACAAATTGCCGTACGGTGGTTCCCGAAGGGGTTTGCATTTCCTGTACTGAATAGAACTGATGCGGGACGAAACGACCCCTGGCCTTGAGATGAGCTTGATCAGAACTAATGGACGACTGATTCTCGCCTAACGCGGCGAAGGCCGAGACGGCCATTCCGAATACCGCTGTCAAGAGAAGCACGGCAGCAGCAACGGACAACACCTTAGGAACACAAATCCCACGCATAAATACCACAACGCGCTGAGTTGGATATGTTTTTTAAGCTGCTGGTTGCTCGCTTTTCGGAGGCGCTGGACGCCCTTTAGCGCCACTTCCGCGAATCGAGCATGGCTGAGTCGGTGCCGGAGAGACGAACTGAAGCTGGAAAGAACCGAGGTGCGGCAGCATAGGCTTCCCAATCTGATGGAGTGGGCGCCAGGCACCATAGGTTTCCTGGCGAATCCCAACCGATTCCGACCACCCAATACTTGTTTCCGGATGTCGGAGGTAAGTTACTCGCCACCTGCGCAATCACACTTCCACCGCAGGGCAAGTTTTCGATGCGCAACCGCAATCCGGGTTTTAACGATCGCGGAAACCGTACTCCACACCCCAGCGGATTCACCAGAAGTGTGTGGCAGTTTTCCGAAAAGGTTGACGTAGTGTCGAGGCTCGTAATTCTCAGGGGGATCTGCGCGCGAACGCGGGTTCCTTTCCGTCGCTGAATGAGAGTCGGCACGAGATATTGAATTGTATTGCGGTTAAAGCACTTTGATTCAGGGGAATGTGATGGTGACTGAAACCAAAGTAATTGGGCCTCAGTAATGGGAAAGCGTGCCGAATTGGCGCGCCCGTCCCACTGTCCACGAGAAAAACCACAGGCTGGCAGGGACCAGCATTACCGAAAACATTGCGAGTAGCTCGATTTCTCTGATGAGCGCCGATGTGGGCCCGGAGCCAAGCGCCAACCTCATACCCGAGAGGGAATGCGTCAATGGCAGCAGCCCAGCAAGAATCTGCATGGGCCGCGGCAATGCGGCGACGGGAAACAAAGTTCCAGAAATAATCCACGCCGTCGAGCCCAGGAGCCAAAGCGCAGCGGATCCTTTATGGATTGCGACCTGCAACCCAGCCGCGATCATTCCGATCGACACCACAATGAGCAGCGAAAGAAAGAAAACCGCGACGCAACCAGCAACATTAACTTGCAGTGCCGGACGGAAGAGAACAAAACCTCCCCCGATATAGAGTGCAAGCTGGAGCAGACCCGATGCGAAAACGGAAATTACGCTCAGCCACAGCAACACGGAAGCAGGAGTGGAAGTGGTCATTAGAACTTCAAGCGTTCCCGTCTGCTGCGATTCTTGAATACTTCGAAAAAAACTGTGCATACCCGTCAACAGGAATGTGTAGAAGCCTGTGCCGACGAGCAAGAAGGTGAAATACGGCATCCCTTCCGGGCGAAACTGCGGGCCGACTGAACGGGCCAGATAGTAGAACATAACGAGTTGCCCGGCGGGAGCAAATGCGTTCAACAACAAGCCATTCCTATAGCGAACGGCTGTCAGGAAATCTTTTTTGAGCACCGCGAGTACCTTCTCAAGAATCATGCCGGGACCTCCTCGGGCCAGGGAGCTGCTTCCCATTCGCCAGTCAATTCCATGTACTGCGCCCGCAACTGCTCGGCAGTGATGCCCATTGTCTGCCGCGTCGCCCGTAAGCGCCCCTTTTCCAGAATCCCGGTACGGTCTGAAACCGAAACCGCTTCCGCGAAATTATGAGTAGCTATCAAAATGGTGATGCCGGTTGACGCCAACTGACGAACGAGCGACCACAGGTGTTCGGCTGAGGCTGGATCCAGGCTGCGCGTCGGCTCATCGAGCAGGAGGACTCGCGGCTTTTTTACGAGTGCGCGTGCAATGCCCATCCGCTGCTGCAGTCCGGAAGATAGCTTCATGAATTGCTTTCCTGCGTGCAACTCGAGCTGGACATCCGAAAGCACAGACTGAATGCAATCCCCCCGCTCGCCACGCGGTACATTTTCGAGAGTGGCAAAAAAATCCAGATTCTCGCGGACCGTGAGTCGCGAAAAGAAAGACCTCTCCGACGCGAGCGCGAACCCAACCTGCTGGCGCACACGCGGCGCCTGATGGCGAGTGTCCGCACCGTTCACCAGAACCGCGCCTCGATCCGGCAGCAGCACAGTCGAGATGAGCTTCAGAGTTGTGCTCTTACCGCTGCCATTTGGGCCGAGCAACGCAAACACCTCTCCGCGCGAGATGTTCAGTGAGATACCTTGTAAAGCGTAAGTTTCGGTCTTGTCCCGGCGAGGAAAGAAAAGGCCTGTGGGCCTGAACACCTTATGGACCGAGTCGAGGATAATGCTGTGCATAAGTGCGCGAAGGTTCAAGTGCAGGCACTTTGCCGTGACACCTGACTGTAAGAAGATTCTATGGACGAATGCCTGGTTCGCAGCGGTCGATTTCCCATGCGGACATAGTTAGTCACAGGAGAAGCGTTGGCGACTGCAGCACAAGGAGAATTTAGTTCACTCTCGACTGGCCGTTCAGGGTCGGAGTTCGATCTTCTATGCGCTTGCTGCCGCGTCTCGGATACGGGTCCATCGATCGAGGAAGCGATCTCCCCGAATCTTGACTGGGACGGATTTCTGAAGCTCGCAAGTTTCCATCGCGTTTTGCCGGCCGTTCATGCAGCATTGAAATGCCAGGCCGATGTTCCGGCGAGCATTCTCTCGGCCCTGGACGCGCGATTCACTTCTCACGTGAAACGAGTATTGCGTTTCTCGGCGGAGTTGGCAGGCATTGTTCGGCAGTTTGAAAATGCCGGCATCGAGGTGTTGTGCCACAAAGGCCCCGTACTCGCGCAGCATCTCTACGGAGACGCGACGGCGCGGGAATTTGGCGACCTTGATTTTCTCGTCAGGCCACGCGATGTGCAACAAGCCCGCGCGATCCTCTGCGACCTTGGGTATCTGCCACGGCTAATGGTGCGCGGCAAACAGGAGCGCGAGTACATCCGGATCGGGTACGAGTACGTGTTTAGTTCCGCCGCAGGACCGAATGTGGTCGAGTTGCAATGGCAAATTGTGCCGCGATTCTATGCGGTGAATTTTCAAATCGAGTCTTTTTTTGATCGTTCAATTGAAATCGAGTTTGAAGGACAGCGAGTACGGAGTTTGCGCAACCAAGATTTGTTGCTGGTTTTGTGCATGCACGCGGCAAAGCACGGATGGTCGCAGCTGGGCATGGTCCGCGATATAGCTGCGGTGTCGCGGCGTGACATCGACTGGAACGCGGCCGTCAAGGAGGCGCAACAGCTTGGGATAATCAAAATTCTGGCAATCTCGTTGAAGCTGACGAAGGAACTGCCAGGAACGGAATTGCCGGAAGGATTCACCTCCTCTCATCTCGGCTTTGACGGTGATCACGCCCAGCAAATCCGGCGACGGATGAGTTGTGCTGAAGAGCTTCGCACTGATTCTTTCGAATACTTTCGAGGGATGATGAACTTGCGCGAGCGCTGGCGCGACCAACTGCGCTTCCTCTGGAGGCTCGCCGCGACTCCAACTCTGGGCGAGTGGCAAGCAGTCGACCTTCCAGAACCGCTGTT
>Ga0136846_1210059_pt1 | contig 13672 bp, 9 predicted proteins | sample HopSoiMetagenom2_FD_96841 | JGI IMG/M metagenome (GOLD analysis project Ga0136846, IMG submission 96841) | Grasslands soil microbial communities from Hopland, California, USA - 2 Assembly 2016 (version 4) | ecosystem: Environmental > Terrestrial > Soil > Grasslands | place: USA: Hopland... | reverse complement strand
CGGGCTCCTGATCCTCGAAGGCTACGGCCTGACGGAGACGAGCCCGGTGATCGCGGTCAACCGGCCGGACGCCATGAAGCCGGGCACCGTCGGCCCGCCCCTGGGCGGCGTGGAGGTGAAGATCGCGGAGGACGGCGAGATCCTCACCCGCGGCCCCCACGTCATGAAGGGCTACTACAACAAGCCGGAGGCCACGGCGGAGGTCATCGACCGCGAAGGCTGGTTCCACACCGGCGACGTGGGCGTCCTCGACCACGGGTTCCTGGCCATCACCGACCGCAAGAAGGACATCATCGTCACCTCCGGCGGCAAGAACATCGCCCCCCAGCCCATCGAGAACCTCATCAAGACGCACCCGCTCATCTCGGAGATCGTGATGATCGGCAACAAGCGGAACTTCCCCTCCGCCCTCGTCGTGCCCAACTTCGAGATCCTCCAGAAGTGGGCCCGCGAGAACGGGGTGGCCGCCGCCTCCACTGACGAGCTCGTGCGCGACCCGCGCGTGATCGCCCTCTACGACCGGACGGTGCTGGAGCTGACGAGCGACCTCGCGCAGTTCGAGCGGATCAAGAAGGTCGCGCTCCTGCCCCGCGAGTTCACGCTGGAGGCGGGCGAGCTGACCCCGACCCTCAAGGTCAAGCGGCGGGTGGTGGAGCAGAAGTACAAGGACGTCATCGACCGCCTCTACGAGGGCGCCGCCGCCTAGCCCTCCACCGCCTCTAGAGACGCGCCTCCTCCGCCGCGGCCACGCGGCCGGTCTGCTTCAGCCCTGCGTAATGGCGAAGGAACCACTCGTAGGAGGACGCGATCCCCTCCTTCAGGGCGATCCGGTGCCGCCAGCCCAGGGCGTGGAGCCGGCTGACGTCGAGGAGCTTGCGCGGCGTGCCGTCGGGCTTGGCCGTGTCGTGCACGATCGCCGCCGCCGGGTGCACGATCTCGCGCACGAGCTCGGCCAGCGCGCGGATGGTGAGGTCCTCGCCGGTGCCGACGTTGAGGTGCAGGGCCTCGCCGTAGCGGCGCATCAGGAACAGGCAGGCATCGGCGAGGTCGTCCACGTGCAGGAACTCGCGCCGCGGCGTGCCCGTGCCCCAGATCGTGACCTCCGTCCGGCCCTCCGCCTTGGCGTCGTGGAACTTGCGGATCATGGCCGGCAGCACGTGCGAGCTCGCGAGGTCGAAGTTGTCGTTGGGCCCGTAGAGGTTGGTGGGCATGGCGGAGATGAAGTCCGACCCGTACTGCCGCCGGTAGGCCTGGCAGAGCTTGATGCCCGCGATCTTGGCCAGCGCGTAGGGCTCGTTCGTCCCCTCCAGGGCGCCGGTGAGGAGATGCTCCTCGCGCATGGGTTGCGGGCTCTCGCGCGGGTAGATGCAGGAGCTGCCGAGGTAGAGCAGCTTCTTCGCCCCGAACAGGTGGGCGGCGTGCACGACCGTGGCGTGGATCATCATGTTGTCGTAGATGAACTCGGCGGGACGCGTGGAGTTGGCGAGGATCCCGCCCACGGTGCCCGCCACGAGGAAGACGTACTCGGGGCGGTTGGCCCGGAACCAGTAGTTCACCGCCGCCTGGTCGCGCAGGTCGAGCTGCTCGCGCGTGGCCACGAGCACGTTCGAGAAGCCTTCCGCCTCCAGGCGCCGCAGGATCGCGGAGCCGACCAGGCCGCGGTGGCCGGCCACGAAGACGCGGGAATCGGGGCTCAGGGTCATGGGTTCGGCCTCGTCCACGGCGCCGTCATCATAGCAGGCGAGGCGCGCGCCTCTCTTCGCCCGTGGGCGCCCGCGAGCACGGCCAGGAAGGGCACGAGGGGCACGCGGAAGCGCGTGCTCGCCGAGGGTCCGGCCGCCACCAGGGCGAGGGCGAGGATGAACGCCGCGCACACCCCGACCTCCAGGCGCGCCCCGCGGCGCAGCAGCGAGCGCAGGCCGAGCAGGACGGCGATGTAGAGCGCGACCATCCAGGCAAGGAGCACGGTCAGCACCGGCCACTTCCACGCGGAGGAGAGCGACTCCGGGTCGGGGTCGCCGACGAGGGCCGAAAGCGCGGTCAGGCCGGAGCCCGCGAACAGGCGAACGAGGCCCTCCACGAAATCGGCGCCCGCGGCCAGGGGGTGGTCGCGCAGCACGCGGAGGGCGACCGCGTTGCGTGCCCGGTCGAGCCGTCCCTCGTCCGGCCCACTGCGCGCCTCGACGCGCGCGGCCAGCCGCCGCCGCGCCTCGTCCCAGGTCAGCCCCTCCGCGCGCGCGAGGGCGGGGGCGGCGCGGAAGTCGATGAGGTTGATGCTCGACACCGTGGTCAGCATCGGGGTTCCCGTCATCACCGCGTTGCGCGCGATCCAGGCGGAGGTGACGAGGAGGCAGGCCGCGCCCATGGCCGCCACCACTCTCGTCCGCGGCACGGCCGGTGAGGCCAGGAGAGCCACCGCGGCCAGGGCCACGGGGAGGGCGACCCCGACCGGCCGCGTCAGCACGGCCAGGCCGAGGAGGACGCCCGTAGCCGCCGCCGGCCCGGTGCCGCCCGTGCGCAAGGCGCGCGTCCACAGGAGCGCGGCCGCCACCAGCAGCGCCGTGAACAACGTCTCGGGCTGAAACACCGTGCCGTACAGGACGGGGATCGGATCGAGCGCGAACACGAGCGCCGCCCATCGGCCCGCCCGCTCGCCCGCGAGAAGAGACCCGAGCGCGGCCACCAGCGCGACGGTGAGCGCGCCGAGCGCGATCTGGGCCGCGATCACCGCCGCCACCTGCCCCCCGAACGCGCGCAGCACGACCGCGGCCGCCACCGGGTAGACGGGGGTGCGGAACAGGCCGAGCGAGAACAGGGGCGAAGCGGCGTCGAGGTATCCGGCGGCGGGATCGCGGGCCAGGGCGAGGTACTCGCGGCCGTCCAGGGTCAGGAACCGCGCGGGGTCGGGGAGGGCGGCGGCCAGGGCGGCGATGCGCAGGACGAGCGCGACGGCCAGCGAGAGGCCGAGCGGCGGTCCGCCGCGCAGGAGCTCGCGCGGGCCGCGGGGAGCGTGCACCGCGCATTCTACGGGGATTTGTTGACACCTTTCCAAGTCCTGGCCTAACCTGCCTCCGCCGCGCGAGGAGGACGGCACGCCCATGGCTCTGGACTGGCTCGCGAAGGGCAAGGCCGCCGCCTCCGTGCCCGAGCTCCTCGCCCGCAAGCAGTTCGCGCGCGCGGTCGAGCTCGCGACCGGGCAGCGGACCCAGCGCCCGCGCGATCCGCGCCTCCGGCTCCAGCTCGCCGACACCCTCGCCGCCGCCGGCCGAGGCGCGGAGGCGGTGCCGATCCTCGCCGAGCTGGCGGACGAGCTGGCCAGGGAGGGCTTCGCCGCGCGCGCGATCGCGCTCCTCAAGCGCATCCAGAAGATCGATCCGCACCGTCCCGACGTGGAGCGGACGATCGCGACGCTGGTCGCGACGCAGCGGCGCCAGGAGCCACGCCCCCCCGTCGCCACGGCGCCGGTGGAGATCGGGATGGAGGAGATCGCCGAGGACGCGCCGCCCCCGCACGTCCTGTTCCCCGACTTCTCGGCGGAGGAGCTGGTGGCGATCCTGGCCGGCCTCCAGCCCGCCGCGTTCTCCGCGGGCGACCTCGTGGTGGCGGAGGGTGAGCCGGGAGAGAGCCTCTTCCTCCTGACCGCCGGACGCGTGAAGGCGTGGATCCGCGATCCGGGAGGGCGGCACGTCCTCGTGCGCGAGCTCGGCGAGGGCGAGTTCTTCGGCGAGATCTCGGCCCTGACCGGCCGCCCGCGCACGGCCACCGTGGTCGCCTCCAGCTCGTGCGAGATGCTGGAGCTGGACCGCCCGACGCTGGACGGCATCACGCGCGCGCACCCGCGCGTGCGCGAGGTGCTCCAGCGCTTCTACGAGCAGCGCATGGCCGGCGGCAGCCCCGCCGCGCCGGGCGCGGTCTGACCGGCGGACCGGCCATGGCCGACGCCCCCGAGGACGACCCGAAGCCGGCCCGCGCGGGCGCGCGCCTGCGGCACGACCTCCGCACGCCGATCAACCAGATCATCGGCTATAGCGAGATGCTCGACGAGGATGCGTCCGAGGCCGGCAACACGAAGGCCTCGGAGGACCTGCGCCGCATCGTGGCCGCCGCGCGAGCCATGCTCGGCCTCGTCGACCGGATCCCGGATGAGCTCGGGCCCGCGCGCGCCGCCGTCGCGCCGCCCGCCGCCTCTCCTCGCGCGCCGGAGTCGATGCCGGGTAGAGTCCCCGCGCCGAAGCCGGCGGAGCCGGCGCTGGGCGAGAGCGCGCCGCGGTCCGGCCGCCGTCCAGCCGCTCCGCTGCCGCCGCCCGACGATGCCCCCGGTCCGGCCACCCTCGCCATCCGCGCCGCCGTCTCCAAACCGGTGGCGGGCACGGGCACGCTGCTCGTGGTGGACGACAACGAGCTCAACCGCGACATGCTCTCGCGCCGCCTGCGCTCCCGCGGCTACGCGGTGGTCACGGCCGAGGACGGCCAGAAGGCGCTCGACCTCGTCAAGGCCCAGCGCTTCGACCTCATCCTGCTCGACATCATGATGCCCGTGCTCTCCGGGCTCGACGTGCTCAAGGTGATCCGGAACCGCTACACGGTGGCCGAGCTGCCGATCATCATGGCCACGGCCAAGGACCAGGGCACGGACGTGGTGGAGGCCCTCACCCTCGGAGCCAACGACTACGTCACCAAGCCGTTCGACTTCCCCGTCGTCCTCGCCCGCACGGAGACCCAGCTCAACCTCAAGCGTGCGATGGAGGAGATCAAGCGGCTGGCCAACGCCCTCGAGAAGCGGAACCGTTTCATCAAGCAGACCTTCGGCCGCTACCTCTCGGAAGAGGTGGTGGACCGGCTGCTCGAGACCCCGGAAGGGCTGCGCCTCGGGGGCGAGAAGCGCGAGGTCACGCTGCTCCTGGCCGACCTGCGCGGCTTCACGGCCCTGGCCGACCGCTACACGCCGGAGCAGGTGGTGCGCGTGCTCAACAAGTACCTCGGCACCATGGCCGACCTCATCGTGGGCCACCAGGGCACGATCGACGAGTTCATCGGCGACGCCATCCTGGCCATCTTCGGCGCGCCCGAGGGTCGGCCCGACGACGCCGCCCGCGCCTGCGCCTGCGCCGCCGCCATGCAGCTCGCGATGCAGGACGTCAACGCCTTCAATCGCGCCGAGGGCCTGCCCGAGGTCGAGATGGGGATCGCCCTCAACACCGGGCAGGTCATCGTCGGCAACATCGGCTCCCAGACCCGCGCGAAGTACGGCGTGGTCGGCTCCCACGTGAACCTGGCCGGGCGCATCGAGGGCTTCACCGTCGGCGGGCAGGTCCTCGCCGCCGCCTCCACCGTGGCCAAGGCGGCCGAGGTGGTGGAGACGGGGCAGCGGGTGACGTTCCAGGCCAAGGGATTCAAGGAGCCGATCGACGTCTACGACCTCGTGGCCGTGGGCGCGCCCTGGAACGTGCGGCTGCCGTCGCGCGACGACCACCTGGAGCCGCTCCGCCCGGAGCTGGCGGTCACGGTGGCCGTGCTCGAGGGCAAGCAGATGAGCGACATCACCTTCGAGGGGACGCTGCGGCGCGCGTCCGCCAGCGCCGCCCTCCTCGTCGTTCCGCGGGCGTTGCGCGCGTTCACGAACCTGCGGCTGCGCCTCAAGGACGAGACCGGCGCCGTGCGCCCGGGCGACCTCTACGCCAAGGTCGCCTCCGCCGAGCCGGACGCGGACAGGGGCGTTGTCGTGCGCTTCACCTCCGCCGATCCGGAGGTGATGGACGTCCTCCGCCAGTCACTGGCGGGCAGCAGCGCGCCCGCCTGACCGTTTCCGCTTTCCGCGCGTGCGACGCTAGCGCAGGCCGGCGGTGGTGACGCCGAGGGCCTGCACGGTGGCCTCGTCCGCGTCTCCGGTGGCCGCCTGGCTGCGGTCGAGCTGGAATCGCGCGATGGCCTCCCGCGTGGGCCGGTCGAGGGTGCCGGTGGCCTCTCCCGCGTAGTAGTTGCGGCCGCGCAGGGCCCGCTGCAGGGACTTGACCGTCTCCGTGGACACGTAGATGTTGCGCTCGTCGGCCGTGCGCGCGCCGGGCAGGGCGTCCAGGCTCAGCGCCTTGTCGAACTCCATCGTGAACGTCGTCCCTGGCTGCACGCGGACGGTCGAAGGGCCGAGCCCGGACCGGGCCCACTCGTCGGCCAGATCGTCGCGGTCGAGGCCGCTGATCCCCACGAGGGTGTCCGCCCGCATGTCCGCCTCCGTCCCTCCGCCGATCAGGATCACGTCCACGTGGCGCCCGGTGAGCAGCTTGCCCTGCTGGTCGAGCATGCGCTTGCGCTCGTCCGCCTTGAGGCTGACGAGGATGCCCTCGATGTCGTAGGTCTTTCCTCCCGCCTCGAGCGATTCGAACTTGACCCCGATGGCTCCCGACTTCGAGCCGTCGTGCGGGGCGCGCACGGACTTGATCTCGCCCGTGACCGTGCTGCCGGCCGGGATGGCGAGCTGGTCCTCCACCCGCAGTCCGCGCGTCACGGTGGCGGTGAAGCGGTCGCCCTTCTTGACGTGGTCGCTGTCGAAGGCCGAGCTGGCGGCGAGCTCGAGGAAGGTGCCCTTGGGCACCGTGAGGTCGTGGGCGGCGGCCCTCGTGGCGCCCGCGGCGGCGAGGGATGCGGCGAGCATGAGGACGGTGCCCGTTCGGTGCATGGGTCTTTCCTCCTGTCGTCGTCTCGACGCAACGAGGCACGGGAGCGTCGCCTCGAGACGATCTTTCGTTCTATTTCCAGTCTAGGAGGGCCCGCGGGAGCATGCGGCGCGGGAACGCGCTTTTTGTGGCGGCCCGTAACCGCCGGCACCGGTCAGGGCTTGGGCGTGGGCGGGGTCGCGCTACCGAGCAGCGCCTCGATCTTGCCGAGCAAGCGGGGCAGCTCGATGGGCTTGGTGTCGTAATCGTCGCAGCCGGCCTGGAGGGCCTTCTCGCGGTCACCGGACATCGCGTGGGCGGTGAGGGCGATGATCGGCGTCGCTTTCATCGCGTCCTTGGACTTGAGCTGCCGGGTGGCCTCCCAGCCGTCCATCACGGGAAGGCTCATATCCATGAGGATGAGGTCGGGGCGCGCGGACTGGGCGACCTCCACTCCCTGCTGCCCGTCCACGGCGATCACGACCTCGTACCCGCGCCGCTCGAGCCGGCGCGAGAGCATGTCGCGGTTCATCTCGTTGTCCTCGACGAGCAGGATCTTGGCCATCGCGTCCTGATTAGCACAGCGCTCCTGCAAAGACAATGACGCGGCGCGGGTGCTGGTGTTGAATGTGCCCCACCCTTCGGCGATCATTTTCCGGGCGGGAGGCCTCACTCAGGAAGGATTGTCCGGAACTGTGATCGTCACCCCAGGCGCGGCGCGATGGGTGCTCGCCACCGCGATCGCGTCCGCCCTCGGGTTCCCGGTCGCGGCGCGGGCCTCGCCCCAGGAGACCTCGCTCCCACTGGCCTCGCCGTCCCCCTCGCCTTCGGCCTCACCGTCACCCTCGCCGCGCCCGGAAGCGCCGGCGAGCCTCATCGAGAAGCTGCCGACCTTCCGCGACATCGAGGACATCGACCTCGGCACGCTGCTCAAGGTCACCGCGGGCGAGGAGGGGGCGCGGACCGCGGACGACGAGCCGGGCTTCGTGACCACGATCTCCGAGGAGGACATCCGCCGCACGGGCGCGCGCACGGTGCAGGAGGTGCTGCAGACGGTCGCCGGTATCGAAGTGCTCACGGACGGGCTCGGCCGGTCGCGGATCGTGATCCGCGGGCTTGCGAGCGGGCTCACGAGCACGAGCTCCGAGGGCGTGCTCGTGCTGCTCAACGGCGTCCGCCTCAACGACCCCGTGACGGGGGGAGCGATGGCGGTGAACCTCGACCTTCCGGTGGACAACGTCAAGCGCATCGACGTCGTGCGCGGCCCGGGCGCCGCCGAGTACGGCCCGGGCGCGCTCGCGGGAGTCGTCAACATCGTCACCGAGGGCGTGGACACGTTCCGCCGCGACGAGGTGAGCCTCGGCGGCGGCTCCTTCAAGACCTTCCTCTACAGCTACCGGTACGGCACCACCTACCACGAAGTGAGCCTGGCCGGATTCATGGAGTTCGCCTACACCGGCGGGGCCGAGCTGTCCATCCCCAGCGACGCGCAGACCGCGCGCGACCGCGCGCTTGCTCCCTTCGGCGTGCCCCCGGCCTCGCTTGCCCCCGGCCACACCGACGACGACCGCAAGGCGGTGGACGCGAGCCTGGCCGTGGCCTGGCGCCGCCTCGTCTTCAGCGGCCGCCTGGCCAAGGAGAACGCGGGCGGGTTCGTGGGCGTGCTCGATGCGCTCGGTCGCCAGGACCGCCTGGCCAGCACGCAGGGCCACCTGGCCGCGGAGTATCGGCGGCGGGTGGGAAAGGCGGACCTGCGCGCGCGCGCCTTCTACATCGAGGACCGGCTGACCGAGCTCGCCGACGTGTACCCGCCCGGCTTCACGGTCGTGCGCCCCTCGCGGGTCGTCTACCCCGGTGGCGTCGTCCTGCGCGATGACCTCGACTCGCGGCAGCTCGGCGCGGACGCCGTCCTCGAGCGCACGCTGGCCGCGCGGCACGGGCTCACCGCCGGCGCCCGGCTGGTGCGCGAGTCCACGTTCGGCCTGACCGCCGTCACCAACTTCGACTTCGCGCGCCAGGCGCCGCTGGGGTCCTTCGGCTCCGTGCCCGCGCTCGTGCCCGATGCGCGCCGCGTCGTGAGCAGCTTCCACCTCCAGGATGCCTGGAGCGCGACCGGCCGCCTGTCCCTCACCGGCGGCCTCCGCCTCGACCACTACGGCGGGCTGGGCGCGCGCTGGCAGCCGCGCCTGTCCGGGGTGTATCGCTGGCGCCGGGGCTTGAACTTCAAGGCCGGTTACGCGCGCGGGACCCGCGCGCCCGCGCTGCGCGAGCTCGACTACACCTCGCCCGCCTACCTGGCCAATCCCCTCCTCGGGTTCGAGACGAGCGACACCCTCGACGCCGGCGCCATCCTGCGCCGCCGCGAGCTGCGCGTGGCCTTCACCGCCTATCGCGCCTGGCTGCGGAACCTCGTCGTGCCGGGGAGCCCGGGGATCCCCCTGGCCGGCACCGTGCCTCCCGTGCTGCTCAACCTCGGGGAGGCGGACGCGCGCGGGCTCGAGATCGAGGCCAGCCGGACCTTTGCCCGGGACCGCTCGCTCGCGCTTGCCTATGCGCTCCAGGACGCCTCCACGGCCGGCCTCGGCGCGTCGCCGGCGCGCGCGCCCACGCACCTTGGACGGCTCTCCGCGAATTTCCCGGCCGGCCGATACCTGGTCCTCTCGCCGAGCCTGAGCTTCCGGAGCGCGGCGGAGCGCACGCCGGTCGATCTCCGAGGGGAGGTGGCCGGCTACTCCGTCGTGGACCTCGTGGCCCGCTCCCGGAACCTGCGTCCCTCGCTCGAGATCAGCGCGGTCGTTCACGACCTGTTCGACCACGGCCGCTTCGATCCGTCGCCGCTGGGCGGGCTCCCCGGCGATTACCCGCGCCCGGGAAGGTCCGTCCTCCTGCGCGCGCGCTGGCGGCTCTAGGTGCGCCCGGGCGCGGTGATCGGGCTGCTGCTGGCCGCGCTGGTGGTCCCCGCCGCGCGCACCGAGCCCATGCCCTTCCCCGTCGACGTGCAGGTCCCGCTGCTCCTCAAGATCCTCACCTACGATCGCTTGTTCGAGGCCAAGGCCCGTTCCGCGCTCACCATCGGCGTCGTGTTCGTCGCCGCCGACCCGGAATCGGTGCAGGCCAAGGACGACATCCTCCGCGCGCTGCAGGCCATGTCCGATCGGACGATCAAGAACGTTCCCATAAAGGGCCTGGCCCTGGAGTATCGTGACGCCGTCTCCCTCGAGAAGACGGTGCGCACCAATTCGATCAACGTGCTCTACATCGCTCCCGGCAACGCGGCCGTCCTCTCGCCCCTGCTCCGGCTGAGCCACACCCGCGGCATCACCACCGCCACCGGCGTCCCCGAGTACGTGCAGAAGGGCGTGGCCATCGGGATCGGGATCCGGCCGGACCGCAAGCCGGACATCCTGATCAACCTGCCGAGCTCGCGGCAGGAGGGCAGCGAGTTCGACGCCAGCCTCCTGCGCATCGCCACGGTGGTGAAGTGATGCTGCGCGCGCTCGTGCGCAACCTCTCCATCCGCTGGAAGGTCATCGCGATCACGATGGTGACCTCGGTGGTCGCGGTGGTGGTGGCCTGCGGCCTCTTCATCTTCTACGACGTGGACTCCTTCCGCCGGAAGATGAAGGAGGACCTCACGGTGGTGGCGGACGGCGTGGCCATCAACTCCACTCCCGCCCTCGAGTTCGAGTCGCTCGACTCCGCCAAGGACATCCTCGTCTCACTGCGCGCCTACGAGCACATCGAGACCGCGGTCATCTTCGACAAGCACGGGCACGCCATCACCTATCGCCGGCCGGACGTGGCCGAGGTGGCCCCGCCGGCCTTCCGTCCGGACGGCGCCTACTTCGAAGGCGACCACCTGCTGCTCTTCCGCGGCATCCGCCGGCAGGGGGAGACGCTGGGCACGGTCTTCATCCGCGAGGACCTCCAGGAGCTCGACACCCTCATCGCCACCTACACGCGCATGGCGGCCCTGCTCGTTCTCCTCTCGTCGCTGGTGGCCCTCCTCCTGTCCTCGCGCCTGCAGAAGCTGATCTCCGGCCCCATCCTCCGCCTGGCCGAGCTGGAGAGCCGGGTCAGCCGCGAGAAGGACTTCTCGCTACGGGCGCACAAGGACACCGAGGACGAGCTCGGTGCGCTCATCGACGGCTTCAACGACATGCTCGTGCAGATCCAGGAGCGCGACGGCGCCCTGACCGTGGCCAAGGAGGCGGCCGAGCAGGCCAACCGCACCAAGAGCGCGTTCCTGGCCAACATGAGCCACGAGCTGCGCACGCCCCTCAACGCCATCATCGGCTACAGCGAGATGCTGCAGGAGGAGGCGGCGGAGAGCGGCAACGCCGAGGCCATCCCCGACCTCAGGAAGATCCACGGCGCGGGCAAGCACCTCCTCGCCCTCATCAACGACATCCTCGACCTCTCCAAGATCGAGGCGGGCAAGCTCGAGCTCTTCCTCGAGAACTTCGAGGTGAGGGCGCTCGTCGAGGAGGTGTGCGCCACCGTCCAGCCCCTGGTCGAGAAGAACGGCAACGTCATGGAGGTGGAGTCCCCGCCCGAAGTGGGCGGCATGCACGCGGACGTGACCCGCGTGCGGCAGGTCCTGCTCAACCTGCTCTCCAACGCCTCCAAGTTCACGGAGCGGGGCACCGTGCGCCTGGAGGCGCGCCGCGAGAAGGACGGCGACGGGGAGTGGATCGTGTTCCGGGTCAGCGACACCGGCATCGGCATGAGCCCCAAGCAGCTCGGAAGGCTCTTCCAGGCCTTCACCCAGGCCGACGCCTCCACCTCGCGGCGCTATGGCGGCACCGGCCTCGGGCTCGTGATCTGCCGGCGGTTCGCGCAGATGATGGGCGGCGACGTCTCGGTGGCGAGCGCGGAGGGCAAGGGCTCCACCTTCACCGTGCGTCTGCCCGCGCGCGTGGTGCGGCGGACCAGGGACGCGACCCTCATCCCCACCTCCGCCTCCGCCCTCGGCCTGAAGGTGCCCGCGTCCACCGCCCCGGCGGCGGAGCCGGCGGCGGCGAGCAAGGGGACGGTGCTCGTCATCGACGACGATCCCAGCGCCTGCGAGCTGATGGTGCGCTCCCTGGCTCGCGAGGGGTTCCGCGTCCTGACCGCGGACGGAGGCGAGGAAGGGCTTCGCAAGGCCCGCGAGGCGCGGCCGCACGTGATCACGCTGGACGTGCTCATGCCGGACATGGACGGCTGGACGGTGCTCAAGGAGCTCAAGGCCGACCCGAAGCTGGCCAGCATCCCCGTCATCATGATCACGATGGCGGACGACCGCAGCACCGGCTACGCCCTGGGCGCCTCCGACTACCTCACCAAGCCCATTGACCGCGAGCGGCTGGCCGCGAGCGTGGAACGCTATCGCAAGGGCGCGCAGGCGGTGCTGGTGGTGGAGGACGACGACGACACGCGCGAGATGATCGTGCGCACGCTGGCCGGAGACGGCTGGACGGTGCGGCAGGCCGCCAACGGCCGGGTGGCCCTGGACCGCGTGCACGAGTCCGTCCCCGACCTCATCCTGCTCGACCTCATGATGCCGGAGATGGACGGCTTCGAGTTCATCGCCCGCCTGCGCGAGACGGACTCCTGGCGCGCGATCCCGGTGGTCGTCCTCACCGCCAAGGACATGACGCCGGACGACCACCTGCGCCTGCAGGGCAACGTGCGGCGCGTGTTCCGCAAGGCGAGCTTCAGCCGCGAGCAGCTCGTGGACGAGATCCGCGCCGCCATCGAGCCCAGGACCCGCGGCGACCTCGCCTCCCCCGCCGCGGGCTGACGGCGCCCGCCTACCGCGCGCGCCGACGGCCGCGCGCGGCCGGCTCGGGTTGATTCCCCCCGGAGCGAGCCCTAGAATCGCTCCTGCGCGCGAGGCGCGAATGCCCGAAAAGCGTCCTTCTCTAAACGTGCTCTCCGGGCCGCTCGCGGGAAGCGTCTTCGTCCTCGAAGACGCCGTCGACAACATCCTCATCGGCAGCGACACCTCCTGCCAGTTCGTGATCGACGCGCCGGGGGTCAGCCCGATCCATGCCCGCCTCTGGATGGACCTGAACGGGGCCACCGTCTACGACACGAACAGCCCCACCGGCGTCTACGTCAACGACGACCGGGTGGTGAAGGAGGCCGCCGTCCGCAACGGCGACATCCTGTGGCTCGGGCCTCCCGGGGAGGAAGGCTCGGTGCTCATCCAGTGCATCCTGCCCGCGCCGCCGGCGGGGGTGGGAGAAGCGGCGGCGGACGGGCCGGACGCGCCCGCCGCAAGCGAGCCGGCCGGTCACGCCCCGGCCGAGGACACGAGCGCCACCGTTCACTTCCGGGGCGCGCCGCTCATCGCGGACGAGCCGGAGCTCGAGGCCGCTCCCGACGAGGTCGGGGAGGACGCGACGGTGGTGATGTCGGCCTCCGCGCTCGTGGACGGCATCGAGCTGGACGACCATCCGGCGGCCGCCACGGCAATGGAACCGGAACCGGAGCCGGAGCCGACCTTGAGCGAGTCGCCGCCGCTCCCCGAGGCGCTGGTCGACGAGGGGCTCGAGATGCTCGACGAGCCGACGCTCGCCGTCTCGGCCACCGCGGACATGGGTTTCCCCGAGTTCGACGTGGAGCCGACGGTGGCGATGGCGCCGCCCGCCCCTGCCCCCGTCGCGTCGGCCGCGTCGGCCATGCCCGCCGCGCCCGAGTTCGAGGAAGAGATCGAGCCGACGATGGTCGACGTCTCGCCGCCGACCGTCGTCCGGCACGAGGCTGCCGTTCCGGCCGCTTTTTCGGCGACTTCCGCGCCCCTGGATCTCGGAGAGCCGGAGGAGGCCTCCATTAATGAGGATGAGCTCTCGCCGACCGTGATGTTTCCGGCGGATCCGGCCGCCCCCGCTCCTCCTCCAAAACCAGCGGCGCCGCCCGTCCCCCCGCCGCCCGCCCCGTCCACCGCGGCGACGGCCGCTCCTCCGCCGTCCAGGTCTTCGCGGCCCGCGGCCGCGGCGGGAGCGGCCGCCGTCGCGGGTGCCGCTGCCGTATCG
>Ga0136846_1229239_pt1 | contig 13673 bp, 15 predicted proteins | sample HopSoiMetagenom2_FD_96841 | JGI IMG/M metagenome (GOLD analysis project Ga0136846, IMG submission 96841) | Grasslands soil microbial communities from Hopland, California, USA - 2 Assembly 2016 (version 4) | ecosystem: Environmental > Terrestrial > Soil > Grasslands | place: USA: Hopland... | reverse complement strand
GACCTGTTCGAAGGCGTTGGCCACAAGGGCCGACCTTACGACTGGCGCTCCCGGCGGTCGAGGAACCGGTAGATGTCGAGCAGGTCGACGCCGGGGTACGGGCTGAACGGCCGCTCGGCCGGTGGCAGTGCTGCCAGCACGAAGCTCCGCTCCGATGCCGAAGGCCAGGCCACGCCGTCCCACCGGGCGATGAGCGACGGGTCGGCCGCCGACGGTCGAGCAGTGATGCGCCGCAGGGTCTCGCGGCCGCGGAACCAACGGGCATGCTCCTCGGTCGTACCGACGGTGATGGCGGCGGCCGGGCTCTCGGTCTCCAGGTAGGTCACCGACCAGTACTCCTCACCATCGATCACCGTGTGCTGGTAGTGGAGGGCGAACGAGTCCGATGACTCCCAGGCCTGGCGCTCGGGCCACTGCCGCGGCACCCGTTGGCCTTCGATCCCGCCCTCGATGTCGGCCGGGAAACGGATGCCGTCGTTCTCGTAGGCCTTGAGGATCGTGCCCTCGGGATCGGTGCGGACGAAGTGCACAGGGATCCCGAGGTGCCTGGTCACGAGGTTGGTGAAGCGGTGACCGGCCATCTCGTAGGAGATGTAGAAGACCTCCTTGAGGTCCTCGACCGAGATGTCGTGACGGGCCTTGCCCGCCTCGAGGAGCTCGACTGCCGGCTGCTCGGGCGCCAGCACGGCGGCGGCGAAGTAGTTCGACTCGATGCGCTGCCGGATGTACGCCTCGAAGTCGTCGGTACGAGTGTGGTCGAGCGCGAAGTGGCCGAGGGTCTGCAGCACGACCGAGCGGGCCGCCCGGGTACGCAGGTCGTTGCGCTGCGGCACGTAGATCACCCGGTTGCGGACCTCGGCGATCGAGCGAACGGAACGGGGAATGCCCTGCACCCGCTCGACCCGGAAGCCGAAGTGGGCGGCGAGGTCGGTCAGCACCCGCTCCGACACCGGGCCCGAACCCGAGTAGCCGGCGGCCGCCAGCGACCGGGTGGCCACCTCCTCGATGTCGGCGAAGTAGTTGTCCCGCGCCCGCATCTCGTCCCGGAGCGCGGCGTTGGCTGCCCGGGCCTGGGCCGGCCCGCTGGCGCCCCGTGCCTCGTTGACGACCTGGCGACCGAGCGCCAGGAGGTGATCGAGCACCGGCTCGGCCAGCTTCGAGGGTTGCAGGACGGGCAGGCCGAGCCGCTGGTAGGCGGGGCTGGCCTGGAGGCCCTCGAACTCGAGCTCCCGCCGTACCCGGGGCGATGGCGGATCGGGGTGGACCAGCTCGGCGACGGTGACGCCGAGCGCCCGGGCCAGGTCGGCCAGCAGGCTGGTGCGGGGCTCGACGTGGCCGTTCTCCAAGCGCGACAGGTACGAGGCCGGCCGGCCGACGATGGCCCCCAGCTGGGCGAGGGTCAGGCCCGACCGCCGCCGGGCGGCCCGGACCCGGGTCCCCAGGATCCGTTGCGAAATATCGTCGAAACTTTCGGTTGGCGGCATATCTCGCTGATCTTCTTGCCACATCTCTGAGGTAGAGGCAAGTGCTTCGGGAAATGTCCTGGTCATGACGACAACTTCGGCAACGACGGTGGCGCCCCACCCGGCAGCCGGCACCGTGCTCAGCGCCGAGGCGGTCGACTTCGTCGTCGACCTCCAGCGGCGCTTCGGCCAGCGGCGCCTCGACCTCCTCGCCGACCGCGGCGACCGCCAGGCCGGCATCGATGCCGGCCAGCGGCCCGACTTCCTGGCCGCCACGGCCGACGTCCGGGCGGGCGACTGGCAGGTCGCCCCCCCGCCCAAGGACCTGCTCGACCGCCGGGTCGAGATCACCGGCCCGGTCGAGCGGAAGATGATGATCAACGCCCTCAACTCGGGCGCCTCGGTGTTCATGGCCGACTTCGAGGATGCCACCTCGCCGACCTGGGCCAACGTCGTCACCGGCCAGGCCAACCTCCGCGACGCCTACCGGCGCACGATCAGCCTCGAGCAGGACGGCAAGCGCTACGAGCTGGCCGACGAGACGGCCACGCTGGTCGTGCGGCCCCGGGGCTGGCACCTGCCCGAGCGCCACATGACCGTCGATGGGCAGCCGGTGTCGGCCAGCCTGTTCGACGCCGGCCTGGCCCTCTTCCACAACGGGCGGGAGGCGCTCGACCGCGGCAGCGGTCCCTACCTCTACCTGCCGAAGCTCGAGGGCCACCTCGAGGCGCGGCTCTGGAACGACGTCTTCACCTACTGCGAGCGGGCGCTCGGTCTCGAGCACGGCTCGATCCGCGCCACGGTGCTCATCGAGACCATCCTCGCCGCCTTCGAGATGGACGAGATCCTGTACGAGCTGCGCGACCACTCGGCCGGGCTCAACGCCGGGCGGTGGGACTACGTCTTCTCCGTCACCAAGAAGTTCCGCACCGACCCGTCATTCGTGCTGCCCGACCGGGCCAGCGTGACGATGACCGCCCCGTTCATGCGGGCCTACACCGAGTTGCTCGTCGCCACCTGCCACAAGCGCGGCGCCCATGCCATTGGCGGCATGTCGGCCTTCATCCCAAACCGCCGCAACCCCGAGGTCACCGAGCGGGCCCTCGCCCAGGTGCGGGCCGACAAGGAGCGCGAGGCCGGCGATGGCTTCGACGGCACCTGGGTCGCCCATCCCGATCTGGTCGCCGTTGCGCGCCAGGAGTTCGACGCCGTGCTCGGCCAGCGGCCCAACCAGGTGGAGCGGCAGCGCCCTGACGTCTCGGTCACCGCCATCGATCTGCTGGCCGTCGACCGCACCGCTGGCGAGGTCACCATCGACGGACTGCGGACCAACGTCGAGATCGGCCTGCGCTACCTGTCGGCGTGGCTGAGCGGCGTGGGGGCGGCTGCCATCCACGACCTCATGGAGGACGCCGCCACCGCCGAGATCTCCCGCGGCCAGGTCTGGCAGTGGCTCCACCACGGTCGCTTCACGCGGCGCCAGATCGACACGGTGCTCGATGAGCTCGCCACTGAGCTCGCCGACCTCCCCCGCCTCGACGAGGCCCGGCAGGTGTTCGAACGCGTCGCCCTCGGCGACGACTTCCCCGAGTTCCTGACCCTCGTCGCCTATGCGTTCCTCGCCGACGGCGGCGACCACCCCGACCACGACCCCAAGGAGCAGTCATGACCAAGGCCAGCACCGCGGCGACGACCACGGGCTTCGACCACCAGGTCGCCGAGCTGGAGCAGCGGTGGGCCACCGACCCCCGATGGTCGGGCGTCGAGCGGCCCTATTCGGCAGCCGACGTGCTCCGGCTGCGCGGCTCGTTCACCCCGGAGTGCACGATCGCCCGCATGGGGGCCGAGCGGCTGTGGGAGCTGCTGGGGACACGCGAGTACACGCATGCGCTGGGCGCCATGACCGGCGGGCAGGCCGTGCAGATGGTCAAGGCCGGCCTCGACGCGATCTATCTCTCCGGCTGGCAGGTGGCCGGCGACGCCAACCTGTCGGAGCAGGTCTATCCCGACCAGAGCCTCTACCCGGCCAACTCGGTCCCGGCGGTGGTCCGCCGCATCAACAACGCCCTGCGCCGGGCTGACCAGATCGAGTGGGCCGAGAACGGGGGGACCGCCCTCCGCGACTGGATGGTGCCGATCGTCGCCGATGCCGAAGCCGGCTTCGGCGGCCCGCTCAACGTCTTCGAGCTGATGAAGTCGATGATCGAGGCGGGCGCCGCCGGGGTGCACTGGGAGGACCAGCTGTCGTCGGAGAAGAAGTGCGGCCACATGGGCGGCAAGGTCCTGATCCCGACCCAGCAGCACGTGCGCACGCTCCACGCTGCCCGCCTGGCCGCCGACGTCATGGACGTCCCCACGGTGGTGGTGGCCCGCACCGACGCTCTCGGCGCCACCCTCATCACCAGCGACGTCGACGAGCGGGACCGCGAATTCCTGACCGGCGAGCGCACCGCCGAGGGCTTCTTCATGACCAAGCCCATCCTCGAGTCGCCGATCAAGCGAGCGCTCGCCTACGCGCCGTTCGCCGACCTGATCTGGTGCGAGACCTCGACGCCCGACCTCGACGAGGCCCGCCGGTTCGCCGAGGCGGTGAAGGGGCAGTTCCCCGACAAGATGCTGGCCTACAACTGCTCGCCGTCGTTCAACTGGCGCAAGCACCTCGACGACGCCACCATCGCCCGGTTCCAGAAGGAGCTCGGGTCGATGGGCTACGCCTTCCAGTTCATCACCCTGGCCGGCTGGCACGCCCTCAACGCGTCGATGTTCGATCTGGCCCGCGCCTACGAGGCCGACGACATGGCCGGCTACGTCGCCCTGCAGGAGCGCGAGCTCGAGATGGAGGCCGACGGCTACAGCGCCACCCGCCACCAGCGAGAGGTCGGCGCCGGCTACTTCGACGAGGTCGCCCAAGCCATCGCCGGCGGCACGTCGTCGACCCTCGCCCTCGTCGGCTCCACCGAGCAGCAGCAGTTCCACTAGACCGATCTGCTGCGTGTTCGCCGACACGAAGCGGGTGCACAGGCGGGCCCTGCGGGCCCGCCTGTGCACCGAGTTCGTCGTGCGCCGTAGGGTCCGGGCATGAAGCACGTGAACCTGGGACGGACCGGCCTGAAGGTGTCGAGGCTCTGCCTCGGCACGATGACCTTCGGATTGCAGTGCGACGAGCCCACCTCGGTGTCGATCCTCGATGCCGCCTTCGACGCTGGCATCACCTTCCTCGACGCCGCCGACGTCTACCCGCTGGGCGGGGAGCTCGAGACGAAAGGACGCACCGAGGAGATCATCGGGCGCTGGATGAAGGACAAGCGCGACCAGGTGATCGTCGCCACCAAGTGTGCCGGCACCGTGGGCCCGAACCGGTGGGACCAGGGAACCTCGCGCAAGCACGTGCTCGACGCCATCGACGACTCGCTCCGGCGGCTCGGCACCGACTACGTCGACCTCTACCAACTGCACTCCTACGACCCCGATACGCCACTGGACGAGACGCTCGCCGCCATCGACGCCGTGGTGCAGTCAGGCAAGGCCCGCTACGTCGGCGTGTCGAACTGGCTCGCCTACAAGATCGCCCGGGCGCTCGGTCGCTCCGAGGCCATGCACACCGTGCGCATCGACTCGGTGCAGCCCCGCTACAACATGCTGTTCCGCCAACCCGAGCGCGAGCTGCTGCCGCTGTGCCTCGAGGAGAACGTGGCTGTCATCCCCTACAACCCATTGGCCGGCGGCCTGCTGTCGGGCAAGCACGGCGGGCCGGCGTCATCGCCCGCGAACGGCACTCGCTTCACCGTGGGACGGGCCGGTGCCATGTACCAGGAGCGCTATTGGCACGAGCGCGAGTTCGCGACGGTCGAGGCGCTCAAGCCCCTCGCCGCCGAAGCGGGCCTCTCTCTCGTGACCCTCGCGGTGGCGTGGGTGCTCGCCAACCCGGCCATCACCGCCCCCATCATCGGCGCCAGCAAGCCGAGCCAGCTCGCCGACAACGTCGCGGCCCTCGACGTGACCCTCGACGACACCCTGTTGAAGGCGATCGACGAGCTCACCGCCGACTATCGACTGGGTGACGCGCCTCGTTGATGCTCTGCTAGCGCCATGCGCATCGGCATCTTCCTGTTCCCGGAGTGCGAGGAGCTCGACTGGGCAGGCCCCTGGGAGGTGCTGACCACCTGGGCCCGGCTGCGCCCCGACCACGATGTCGAGGTCTTCACGTTGGCTCGTGACGACGGCATGATCACCTGTGGCAAGGGCCTGCGGGTGCTGCCCGACCACACCTGGATGACGGCCCCGCCGATCGACGTCCTCGTCTACCCCGGCGGCCAGGGCACCCGCCGTGACGTGAAGGACGAGCAGGTGCTCCAGTGGGTGCGCAACGTGGCGGCCACCTCGTCGCTGATGACCTCGGTCTGCACCGGCTCCCTGGTCTTCGCCGCCGCCGGGCTCCTCGACCATCGCCCGGCGACCACCCACTGGGGTGCCATCCCCGAGCTCGAGGCCCTCGCCGCCGGGCGTGAGATCGAGATCCGCCCCGATGACCGGTTCGTCGACGACGGCGAGGTCATCACCGCCGCCGGCGTGTCGGCCGGCATCGACATGGCCCTCCACCTCATCACCCGCTTGGGCGGCGTCGACGAAGCGAAGCGCGTCAGGCGCACCATCCAGTACGACCCGGAGCCGCCTGTATAGGTCTCGCCCTCAGGCGTGGTTGGGCTGGATCGTGAGATCGCCGGCCGGCGCTCCCCGCAGCACGCGGATGGCGAGCTGGCCGTTGCTGAGCGTCGCCTCCAGCCCCGACCCATACCCCGCCGGCAGGTCGACCTCCCGCTCGTAGCCGCCGTACGACCACTCGTTGACGAGGTAGTCCCGGGGCGCCGCGCTCCGGAGGTGCGACCAGAACCGGACCGCGTCGGCCCGCAGCTCGATCGTCACGTCGCTGGCGCTCACCGCCGGCAACGGCGCCACGATGACCAGCGCTTCGGATGCCTCATAGACGTTCACCGGGACCGCCTGGGGCCGCATGGCCTCCTCCGCCGCACGGGTGGCCCGTTGGACCTCGCCGTGGTCGAACGGTCCGCTCACCATTCCGTCCACTTCGCCACCTCCCGATCGGAGACCGCTCGACCGTACCCCTCTAGGCCCCCAGCTCGTCCAAGATGGCGCTGAGGGCCTGGGCGGCGCGCCGGCCCGCCGAGGCCGGACCTTCCTCGTCGATGCGCGGGCCGCGCAGCTCGAGATCGAAGGTCCCCTCGAAGCCGGCGTCGAGCAACCAGCCGATCTGCTGGCGCAGGTGGAGGTCGCCGTCGCCCGGCACCACCCGGCAGGGGTAGTCGTGGGCGCCGACGACGTAGTCACCCACCTGGGCCATGCCGATGTGAGCGACGCCCCGCCGAAACGTCTCCTGGAGCCCTCGCTCGCTCCAGACGTGGAAGAAGTCGACGACGACACCCAGCCCCGTCTCGGCGGCAAGGTCGACCGCATCACTGAGCGAGTGCACGAAGCTGGTCTCGGCGTACACCGGGAGCGTCGACTCGATCAGGAGCGGAACGCCGAGGGCACGAGACCGCTCGATGACTTCGACAGAGGCGGCGCCCACCGCGGCCGCGGCCTCCTCCCAGGTGAGCGAGCCGGCCGGACCGACGGTGCCGTACACGTTGCTCGCGGACAGCGCCGCAGCGATCTCGAGGGCCTCGCAGGCGGCTTCCTCGCGTTCAGCCCAGCGGTCAGGTTGGTCGGGCAGGAAAAGGGGGGCGAGTAGCACCGTCGCCACCGACATGCCCCACGACCTGAGCAGGTCGCTCAAGGCACCGAGGTCGCGGCCCCGCAACTTGGCCACCGAGATGCCGACCTGGCGCAGGCCGGCCGCCCGGCAGGCCTCGAGGTCGTCCTCCACTGCGGAGGCCGACGGGAAGCAGATGAGGTTCAGCGAGACCCGCGGATGCACGCTGGGGAGCGTAGGCATCGATGCCGGCGTGCCTGCTCAGGCGTCGCCCGAGCGCGCCGCACTACGGTCGCGGCCGGTGTGGATCTGTCTCTGCGAAGCAGTGACCAGCACCACCATCCGCGAGGTCATCGAGGACGGCGCTGCGTCAGTGGGTGCGGTGGCCGAGGCATGCGGTGCGGGGACGGTGTGTGGCAAGTGCAAGCGCACGATCGCCGTCATGGTCGACCAACACAGTCCGGCAGAGAAGAAGAGGTTCGCACGATGGCGCTGAAGTCTTCCGGTACACCTGTCGTCAAGGCCCTGAACGGGCTGCTGACGACCGAGCTGCGCGCGATCAACCAGTACTTCCTCGACAGCAAGCTGGCGGCCCACCATGGCTTCGAGCACCTGGCCGAGGAGTTCCGCAAGGCGTCGTTCGAGGAGATGAACGATGCCGAGGAGCTCATGGACCGCATCCTGCTGCTGGGCGGGCTCCCCAACCTGCAGCGGGTCGATGCCTTCGCCACGGGCGAGTCGATCACCGAGCAGTTCCAGTTGGCCAAGGAGCTGGAAGAGAAGGCGGTGGGCCAGCTGAAGGCGGCCATCGTCACCGCCGAGAAGGCGGCCGACCCGGGGACGGCCACCATGCTCCGGGAGATGCTCCTCGAGGAGGAGCGACAGGTCGACTGGATCGAAGGTCAGCTTGGGCTCATCACCACGCTGGGCGACACTGCCTACCTCGCCCAGCAGATCCGGTCATGACCGCCACTGGCCCGGTCCGCCTCACCGTGATCTACCCGGTGCGCGACTTCGACGAGTTCGCGAGGGTGTTCGCCCCCGGCGCCCGGCCGGCCGGCGACGGGGTCCTGTCCCGGCGGGTCTTCCGCTCGCTCGACGATCCCAACGAGGTCATGTTCGAGATCGAGGTCGCGTCCCTCGCCCAGGCCAAGCAGCTCATCACGGGCGAGGGAGTCCGCGAGATGCTCGACCGGGCGGGCGCGGAGATCTATCCGCCGGTCTTCATCGGGGGCGAGGTCAGCGACCTCCGCTACGAACGCCAAGGGTGAGCCGTATCCCCGACTATCGTGCCCCCATGCCCGAGGTCGAGGTCCAGGACGACGAGCAGGTGTTGATCGAGGACGAGCTGTTGGTGGAAGAGGTTTCCATCGACGGCATGTGTGGCGTCTACTGACGACACGTGTCCCCTGACCAGCCCGGCCCGGTCGACGGGTCGCTCGGCTACCAGCTCGACCCGCAGGTCGCCCTCCGGCCCGAGCCGTTCGGAGCGCTCGCCTACCACTACGGCAACCGGCGCCTGACCTTCCTTCGCTCCCCGCACCTGGTCTCCTTGGTCCGTGACCTCGACCAGCACGACAACGTCGACGATGCCCTGGCCGCGTCCGGCATCGAGCCGGCCCGATGGGACAGCTACCGGCGGGCCTTGGGCTCGTTGGCCGCGTCCGAGGTGATCCATGCTCGTTGAAGACCTGAAGCACGGCCTCGACGCACCCATCTGCCTCACCTGGGAGCTGACCTTCGCCTGCAACCTCGCCTGCATCCACTGCCTGTCGTCGTCGGGGCGCCGCGATCCTCGCGAGCTCACCACCGCCGAGGCCATGGCCGTGGTCGACGAGCTGCACGACCTCCAGGTGTTCTACGTGAACATCGGTGGCGGCGAGCCCACCATCCGCCCGGACTTCTACGACCTCATCGACTACGCCGTCGGTCGCGGTGTCGGCGTCAAGTTCTCCACCAACGGCACGACGATCACGCCCGAGCGCGCCCGACGCCTGGCTGGCACTGACTACGTCGACGTGCAGGTGTCGATCGACGGAGCCATGGCAGCGACCAACGACGCCGTCCGCGGGGAAGGCAGCTACGTGGCGGCCCGGCGGGCCATGGACAACCTGGCCGAGGCGGGCTTCGGGCCGTTCAAGATCAGTGTCGTCATGACCCGTCACAACATCCCCGAGCTCGACCGCTTCCACGAACTGGCCGAGGGCTATGGCGCCCAGCTGCGCCTGACCCGCCTGCGGCCCTCGGGCCGGGGCGCCGACACCTGGCACCAGCTCCACCCCACGGCCGACCAGCAGATCGAGCTGTTCGACTGGTTGGTCGAGCGACCGGGCGTGCTCACCGGTGACTCGTTCTTCCACCTGTCCGCCCTGGGCGAGTCACTGCCCGGCCTCAACCTGTGCGGCGCGGGGCGGGTGGTCTGCCTCATCGACCCGGTGGGCAACGTCTATGCCTGCCCGTTCGTGCAGCACGAGGAGTTCCTCGCCGGCAGCGTGCGCGATCAGGGCGGGTTCACGTCCGTGTGGCGGGAGTCGGAGCTGTTCCGCTCGCTGCGCCAACCGACATCGGCTGGCGCCTGCGCGTCGTGCGGGTCGTACGACGCCTGCCAGGGCGGCTGCATGGCAGCCAAGTTCTTCGTCGGCCTTCCCCTCGACGGGCCCGATCCCGAGTGCGTGAAGGGCCATGGGGAGCTGGCGCTGGCCGCCGTCGGCAGCGTGTCGCCGCCGCGGGGGCCCGATCACTCGACGCCAGTCATCCTCCGGCGCCGAGCGCGCGACTGAAGCCCTCAGGCACGAGCACGTCATCGCGCGTGAGGTCGGCGATGGATTCCCGGCCCAGGCCGAGCAGCGTGGCGTCGATCCCGTTGCGGAGGATGTCGAGGACGTTCTCCACACCGGCCTGACCGTTGGCCGCGAGGCCCCAGAGGTAGGCGCGACCGATCATCACCGCCCGGGCGCCGAGGGCGAGGGCCTTGACGACGTCACTGCCGCGCCGGATGCCGCCGTCGAGGAGCACCTCGATGTCGCCACCAACGGCATCGGCGACCGCCGACAGCGCCCGGATCGACGCTGGGGTCCCGTCGAGGTTGTTCCCACCGTGGTTGGACACGCTGATGGCGCTGACCCCGATGTCGACAGCACGCTTGGCGTCGTCGACCCGGCTCACGCCCTTCAGCATGAACGGTGCGCCCCACTCGTTGCGCAGCCAGGCCAGGTCCTCCCATGCCGGCGGCGGCGTCCCCATCCACTCGCCGTAGGCCCCGAAGAAGGTGGGTGCGGGGGCGCCCGGGGGCACCATGTTGGGCACCTCGAGGTTCGGCAGCGAGCCACTCCGCAGGAACGAGTACGTCCACCGCGGCCGCCGCAACGCCTCGGGCGCGAACCGGATCATGGTCCGCAGGTTCATCTGCTCGGGGATCGTCGGGCTCCCCCAGTCGCGCCCGTGGGAGAACGACCAATCCGTGGTCACGATCAACCCAACCGCGCCGGCAGCCCGGGCCACCTCGACCCGCCGCATCATCTCCTCGCGGCTGCCGACCCAGTAGGTCTGGAAGAACGTCTGGGGGTTGGCCGCCACCACCTCCGTCAGCGGGCGGCTGGCGAACGAGCTCAAGCCCATCGCCGTGCCGCGAGCGGCAGCGGCTCGGGCGACCGCCACCTCCCCCAACGGATGGACCGCCTGCACGCCGGTCGGCGAGATCACCACCGGCATGGAGATCGGCTGGCCCATGACCGTCGTGGCCATCTCCCGCTTGGCGGGCAGCGACGCCACATGCGGCGCGAAGCCCAGCTCGTCGAACGCCGCCTGGTTGTCGGCGATGGTCAGACCCTTCTCGGTCCCGGCGATGAGCGCCCCATAGACCGACTTCGGCAGCCGCTTGGCAGCCCGCCGCTGGGCCACCGCCACCGTCTCGAACCATGCATTCCCCATGGCGCACAAGCTATCGACGGGACAGGCGATGTCCCGAGCCGGCCGGACGCACCACGAGCGATACTGCGGCCATGCGACTGGGCGACCTCACCTGGCCCGAAGCGGCCGCCCGCGCCGCGACGTCCCTGCTCGCCGTGCCCGTCGGCTCCACCGAGCAGCATGGCCCGCACCTGCCGTTGTCGACCGACACCGACATCGCGTCGGCGCTCGCCGACGCGCTCGCCGACCGCCGCAACGACGTGCTCGTGGCCCCGGAGATCGCCTACGGCTCCAGCGGCGAGCACGCCGCGTTCGTCGGCACGCTGTCGATCGGCCAGGCGGTGACCGAATGGACCCTCCTCGAGCTGGTGCGGTCGGCGGACGCCTTTGCCGGCGTGGTCCTGGTCTGCGGTCATGGCGGCAACGCCGGGCCGATCAACCGGTCGGTGCGCCTGCTCGGCGCCGAGGGCCGCCGGGTCCTGGCCTGGTTCCCGCGGGTCGAGCACGGCGATGCGCACGCCGGCGCCACCGAGACCTCGCTCATGCTGGCGCTGGGGCGGCCGGTGCGAACGGCGCGCATCGAGGTCGGCGCAACGGCCCCGGTGGCCGAGCTGGCCGACGAGCTGCGCGCCGGCGGCGTGGCCGCAGTGTCGGCGAACGGCGTGCTCGGCGATCCGACCGCGGCGTCGGTCGCCGACGGAAGGCAGCTCTTCGCCCAGCTCACCAGCGACCTCGTAGCCTCCGTGGCCGCATGGCAGGAACAGAGCCCGATCGGGTAGCGATCATCACCGGCGCTGGCCGTGGCATGGGGGCGGCAACGGCGCGCCAGCTGGCGGGCCTCGGCTGGCGCCTGGTGCTCGTCGACCGGGCCGACGACGATCCCGCCCTCGGCTACCCGCTGGCGACCAGGCACGACCTCGACGAGGTGGCTGAGGAGACCGGCGGCGTGGCCGTGGTGGCCGACGTGCGCGACCAGCCCGCGCTCGACGGCGCCGTCAGCGTGGCGGTCGAGCGGTTCGGCGGTCTCGACGCCGCGCTGGCCGTCGCCGGCTGCGTTGTGGGCGGGCCCTCCCTGTGGGAGACACCCGATGAGGCATGGGACGCCAACATCGGCATCAACCTCGAAGGGGTGTACCGCCTGGCCCGGGCGGCCGTCCCCGCCCTGCTGCGCCGGCCGGCGCCGAGATCGGGGCGGTTCGTGGCCGTCGCCTCGGCGGCGGGCACCCGCGGCCTGCCCCAGCTCGCCGCCTACGTGGCCGCCAAGCACGGAGTTGTCGGCCTGGTCAAGAGCCTGGCGGTGGAGCTCGGCCCCCACGGGATCACGGCCAACGCCGTCGCACCGGGCTCGACCCGGACCGCCATGCTCGACGCCAGCGCCGAGGTCTACGGCCTCGCCAGCGCCGAGGAGTTCGCGGTGCACCATCCGCTCGGTCGCCTGCTCGAGCCCACCGAGATCGCCAGCGCCCTGGTGTGGCTCTGCAGCGACGCGGCCAGCGGCATCACCGGCGCCATCCTCCCCGTCGACGCCGGGATGACGGCCCACTGACCGCCCTCGACCTTCCGAGTTCTGGAGACTCAGTCCCGGTAGCCGGCACTCATCCTCCGGAACCCGGCTCAGCGTCCGGCTGGATCGAGCTCGATCGACAGGCCCGGTGGCTCGACCCGACGACGGTGTTGGGCGGGTCCCCGCTGCGGCTGTTCCGGCTGACCCGGGCTGGTGCCGAGCTGGTACGGGCCCGCCGGCCGCTGGCGACGACCGCCGGGCGCCGCCTTGCCGACCGCCTCATCCGGGCCGGGGCCGCCCATCCTCGAGGGCAGCACGGGCCGTTCACCCCCACCGACGTCACCGTGATCATCCCGGTGAAGGACGACCCGGCGGGCCTGGCCGCCACGCTGGCAGCCGTGCCCGGGGCCCTGGTGATCGACGACGCCGCCGGTCGGGGCCCGGCCGCGGCCCGCAACCAAGGCTGGCGCCAGGCGCAGACGCCGTTGGTGGCCTTCGTCGACGCCGGCTGCGTGCCGAAAGCCGGCTGGATCGAGGCCCTGCTCCCCCACTTCGCCGACCGCGGCGTCGCCGCCGTCGCCCCCCGGGTGCGATCGAGCGCGGGCGACGGCCTGCTGGCCCGCTACGAGCGGGCCCGCTCGCCGCTCGACCTCGGCGACCGGGAGGGACCGGTCCGTCCGGGGAGCTGGGTGCCCTACGTCCCGACCGCGGCCCTGGTCGTGCGCCGTGACGCGCTGGCGGGCGCCGGCGGCTTCGACGAGGCGATGCGGTTCGGCGAGGACGTCGACCTGCTGTGGCGAATGCACGAGCATGGCCACACCATCAGGTTCGAGCCGGGCGGCGTGGTCGAGCACCCACCCCGAACGACCTTCGCACGATGGCTGCGCCAGCGCTTCGACTACGGCACCGCCGCCGCGCCGCTGGCCCGTCGCCATGGCAGCGCCGTCGCCCCGCTGGCCATGTCGCGCTGGACGGCCGCGGCCTGGGCCCTCGCCGCGTGCGGGCAACCGTGGGCCGGTGGTGCCGTCGCGGCGGGCGCCGCCACCCCGCTACGGCAGCAGCTCGAGGCGGCAGAGGTCGTTCGACT
>Ga0136846_1231325_pt1 | contig 13674 bp, 7 predicted proteins | sample HopSoiMetagenom2_FD_96841 | JGI IMG/M metagenome (GOLD analysis project Ga0136846, IMG submission 96841) | Grasslands soil microbial communities from Hopland, California, USA - 2 Assembly 2016 (version 4) | ecosystem: Environmental > Terrestrial > Soil > Grasslands | place: USA: Hopland... | reverse complement strand
GATGCGGAGCGACGCGCGCGTGACGCCGCCATCCGCGAGGGCGCCGCGCGCGGCGAGCTGGCCGTCGCCCGGCTCACCGGACTGCGTGCGCAGCTGCGACCACATTTCCTCTTCAACGCGCTCAACACGGCGTCGATGTTGGCCGCCCGAGGCGATACCGATGGTACTCGGCGCGTCCTCACCGGCCTCGGTGATCTCCTTCGCTACGTGATGCGGGGCGCCGACCAACCGGACGCGAAGGACGGCGGGATGGTCACCGTTCGCGACGAGATCGCGTTCGTGCGACAGTATCTCGATATCGAGAGCGATCGGTTCCCCGAGCGGCTCCGCGTGACGATCGACGTCGCGGACGACGCGCAGGCCGCGGCCATCCCCACGCTGCTTCTCCAGCCGCTCGCGGAGAACGCCATCATTCACGGCATCGGAGCCAAAATCGGTGCTGGTCAGGTGTCCATTCGCGGCTGGCGCGACGGCGATACGCTGCGGCTGGCCGTGCAGGATGATGGTCCCGGACCGGCCGCGCCTAACGACCGCACAACGGGGATCGGACTGTCGAATACACGAGCGCGTCTGGGCGTGCTGTACGGCAGTGCCGCCACCCTGACACTCGAACCCGTACCCGGAGGCGGGACACGCGCCACCGTATCGCTCCCGCTGCGAATGAGTCGGTGAGCTTCCCGCTCACAGCGATCGTCGTCGACGACGAGCTGCCCGCCCGCGAAGGACTGGCAGCCGACCTCGCCGCACTCGGCCTCGACGTCATCGCGAAATGCCCCGACGGTCGCGCGGCGCAGGACGCCATCCGACGGCACCGACCCGACGTTCTGTTCGTGGACGTCGAGATGCCGGAGATCGACGGGTTCGCGCTCCTCGAGTCGCTCGAGCCGGAACAGCTTCCACCCGCCATCGTGTTCGTTACGGCCTATGACGAACATGCGCTCCGTGCGTTCGAGGTCCGCGCACTCGACTACGTGCTCAAGCCGTTTTCCGTGGAGCGGCTCAGAACCGCCGTCGAGCGGGCCGACCAGCGGGTGCGCGAGGCGAAAGCCCTCGACGCGAAGATCGGGCACGCCGATGCCGCCGAGGCCTCGGCCACGCCCCAGTATTTGACTCGGTTCGTCGTGCGCAGCCACGACGAGTCGATCGTCGTGCCGGTGTCCGAGGTCGATTGGATCGAGGCCGACACGTACTACGTCCGCCTCCACCTGTCCGACGGGAGATCGCGCCTCATGCGCGACCGGATGGCGGTGCTCGAAACGCGACTCGACCCGAAGACCTTTTTCCGCACGCATCGCTCGGCCATCGTTCGGCTCGACCGAATACGGTCGGTGAAGACGCTCTCGCGCTACGAGCACACTATTACGCTGGCGAGCGGCGCGCGGGTGCCGTTGAGTCGCGATCGCAAGACGCGGCTGGCTTCTCTGCTTGGCCGGAATTGGTAGTTGTGCCGGCGACGCCCGACTGTCACTGTCATTCCGAGCGAGCGAAGCGAGTCGAGGAATCGCCGTCAGCCCGGCCTGCCCCGAGCGAAGTCGAGGGGTAGAGGGGCTTGACCCTCGGTCGGGACGATCGCGATCCCTCGCCTGCCGGCTCGGGATGACTCCACCGTCTTCTGCCCCCATGCGCGCACTACTCTCCATACTCGCTATCGGCCTCGTCGCCGCTTCCCTTTCGGCTCAGGCCCCACACCGCACGACGACGCGTTCGGCCATCTCCGCCGATGACCTTCGCGCACGCCTCTTCCTCATCGCGGACGACTCGATGATGGGACGGCAGCCAGGCGAGGCCGGGAACTACAAGACGGCCGAGTACGTCGCGGGTGAATTCAAGCGGCTCGGTCTCGAGCCGGCCGGGGAGAACGGCAGCTACTTCCAGACCGTGCCGTTCGTCCTCATGGCCACAGACTCCGGCTCGTTCCTCGAGGCGGGCGGGACCCGGCTGACGTTAGGTCAGGACTTCGTCCTCGTCGGCCCGGCAACCACCGTGCGGTCGATCTCGAACACGCCGGCGATATACGGCGGGCCAGTCCGCGACCCCTCGCAGTGGGCATCGGGCGACTCGGCCGTCGGGAAGGTGGTGGTGCTCGACGTCCGGCCCGGCCCTGACGGCACACGTAACGCGCGAGGGTTGGGGATCACGGATCCCAGGTTCAACCGGGCGGCCCTCATCGCCATTGTCGGCCTCGACCTCTTCGGCAGCGAGATACGGGCCGCCATCATGGCCGGCCGGCTTACCGTCAACTCGACACTCGACGCCACCATCGTCCCACGTGTGTTCATCTCGGACAAGGCAGCTTCGGCGCTGCTCGGCGGCGACCCGACGACGATGACGCCAGGAGCCGCCGGCCGTACGGTCAACGGCCGCGTCGGTTCCTCACCGCGACAGGTTGCCTACGCCGCGCGGAACGTCGTGGCCGTCCTTCGGGGGTCTGACTCCAAATTGCGCGGCACGTACGTCGCGCTCACGGCGCACAACGACCACGTCGGCTTCGATCACTCGCCCGTCGACCACGACTCGCTGCGCGCGTACAATCGCGTGATTCGCCCAATGGGTGCCGACAGTCCCCCGCGAACCCCGAGCGCCGAGGAGGCAGCGCGCATCGCGGCGATTCGCGACAGCCTGCGGAAAGTGCACCCTCCGCGTCTCGACTCGATCCGCAATGGCGCGGACGACGACGGATCGGGGACGGTCTCGATACTCGAGATCGCCCAAGCACTCGCCGGCGCACCGCATCCAAAGCGGTCGATCCTGTTCGTGAACCATACGGGCGAGGAATCCGGGCTCGTTGGCTCCGCGTGGTTCACCGATCACCCGACGGTGCCGATCGACTCCATCGTCGCTGAGATCGACCAGGACATGGTTGGCCGCGGGACGGCTGAGGACCTGCCCGATGCCGGCCCGACGTACCTCGAAGTCGTTGGCGCCAAACGCGTCTCGAAGGAGTTCGGCGAGATTCTGGAAGCGACGAACGCGGCGCAGCCCAAGCCTTTCGCCTTCAACTACGCCTACGACCAGCCGGGTCATCCCCTGCAGTACTATTGTCGCGCAGACCATTACAACTATGCGCGTTACACGATTCCGGCCGTCGCCTTCTCGCGTGGCGAGCACCTCGACTACCACCAGGTGACCGACGAGCCGCAGTACATCGACTACGACGACATGGCTCGTGTGACCCGGTTGGTGTACGACGCGGCACTCCGGATCGCGAACCTCGACCACCGGCCGAAAGTCGACATCCCTAAGGGTGATCCGCACGCTCCTTGCCGGCAGTGATGAGGTAGCTCGGGCCGGCACCTAACGTGCATCGGTCGGACCACTGCGGTGGGCCGAGTACGGGAGGGGAGATCGATGTACGACGCGATCGTGATCGGCGCACGCTGTGGCGGAGCGTCCACGGCGATGCTGCTCGCTCGCAAAGGACACCGGGTGCTGCTCGTCGATCGGGCAGTATTTCCGAGCGACATCCCGCACGGGCACCTCATTCACCGCGGTGGTCCGGCGCGCCTCGCGAGCTGGGGGCTCCTCCATCGCGTGATCGCGACCGGATGCCCGGCGATCACGGCGATGTCATCGGACGTCGGGGAATTCTCGCTCGCGGCAGACGACCTGGCCGTGGACAGCGTGCCGATCGCGGTGGGCCCTCGGCGCATGGCGCTGGATCGCGTGCTCGTCGATGCCGCGGTGGAAGCGGGCGTCGAGCTGCGGGCCGGGTTTTCCGTGGAATCGCTCACGCTGGACGGCGATCGCGTGACCGGGATTCGCGGCGGCGATCGGCGCACCGGCACGTCGGTCACTGAGCGCGCGACCCTAACGATCGGCGCGGATGGGCGGAACTCGCACGTCGCTCGTACCGTGTCCGCGCCGGAGTACGAGCAGGAGGCGTCGCTCACCTGCTGGTATTTCAGCTATTGGTCGGACGTGCCCGGCGACGCGCTGGAGCTGCACGATCGACATGGGCGCGTGATTTTCGGGTTCCCGACGAACGACGGGCTGTTCGCGGTATTCGTGGCGTGGCCAATCTCGGAGCTGTCGGTGGTGCGCTCAGATATCGAGCGGCAGTTCCTGGCCGCGCTCGATGGCGTGCCGCCGCTTGGGCGTAGGGTGCGCGCCGGCCGGCGCGCGGACCGATTCTATGGCGCGACGGACCTCCGCAACTTCCTCCGCAAGCCGTTCGGTCCGGGGTGGGCGCTCGTCGGCGACGCCGGCTGTCACAAGGACCCCTACTTGGCGTTAGGCATCACCGACGCGTTCCGGGACGCCGAGCTGCTTTCGAACGCGGTGTATGAGGGCCTGTCCGGGAGTCGCGACCTGGACGACGCGCTCGCGGTGTACGAGCGTCGACGCAACGAGGCGACGATGCCCGACTATCGGATGAACATCGAGCGCGCCCGATTCACTCCGATCTCCGCGACCGAGCGGAGGCTGCGGTCTGCGCTTCATGGAAATGCCGAGGCGACGCGGCAGTTCTTCCTGACGATCGAAGCACTCGCGCCGCGCGAGGTGTTCTTCGGGCCGGAGAACATGGGTCGTCTAATGGCGTCGGTTGCGCAGCCCGTTTGACGGACGCTACACCTCGCATAGTCGTTAGGTCCAAAAGCAGGAACGCGGATGGACGCCGCCGGCGATCGTCCCCACGAAGCTCGTCGGGTGCTACGCAGATCCGATCACAAACTGATTACCATCTGGATCAGCGAAGACTGCCGCCGTGCCCCAGTCAGCCTTCTCTGGCCCCTGGATGAACGTCACGCCTTTCTCTGCCAGCTCCTTGCACGTCGCCATCACGTCATCGGCGACGAATGAGATGCCGGTGAACGTGCCGATGCGGTTCTCGTGGCCGTCGGGCGTGAACAGCGTGAGACCGGAGCTCGAGCGTCCGATCCCGAGCTCGATCCAGCGCTGCTTGTCGTCGAACGGCTGGTCGGTGACAACGCGGAAGCCGAGCGTTTTCGTGTAGAAGTCGAGCGCGCGCTGTTGATCGGACACGGGCACGCCGACGAATTTGATGGCCTTGATCACGAGCGCCTCCGGTGTGAGTGATGACGGTGCGGTCTGTCCTGCCGTCGCGAGGCGCAATACTCACGCATCGATATTCCCTTGCAAGGCGCGTGATCGTTACTATGGCGTCCATTGCCATAGCCCGTTTCAAGGGGTTTCAAGGGGTCAGAGCCCTTGATCGGGCCGATCAAGGGCTCTGACCCCTTGAAACGTCTTCCTCATGGAAAGAGAGCGCCGATGCCCGCGATCGAAGTCGACGAGTACGTGGTCGATACACTCATGGCCGATCTCGTCGGTCATGATCGGCAGCCGTCGGCGTTTCTCGTCTACCTCTATCTCTGGCGGCACACGCACTCCGCCGGCGAGGACACGGCGCAGGTGAGCCTGTTCGACCTCGCGACCGGCACCGGCCTCTCCAAGCGCGCGGTGCAGGAGGCGCTGCGATGGCTGAGCAAGCGTCGGCTGCTGTCGATTCAGCGCGCCGGGATCACGGCCATCCCGGTGTATACGGTGCGTCGGCCGTGGGCCCGGTGAGCGACCGCGCCTGCCTAACGCGCCCAGTCGGCGCGAATCTGGTTCGTATGGGGTCAGAGTCCTTACGCCGCCTTCCAACGCCGTCGGCGTTGGAAGGCGGCGTAAGGACTCTGACCCCTTTCGGAGCGAATCCACGCCCCTCGCGCCCACGACGACTGCTGTATATCGTATCCGATCCAACCGGTTCGTTCCTGCCTACGCTTCGCCGACACACATGCGACTGCTCCCCGCCGCGCTCCTGATAGCCGCCTCTGCTTCTATCGTCTCAGCCCAACGTCCTCGGCCTACGGCCGCCCCCGCTCAGGACCCCCTCCGCTTCCAATTCCTCGGACCCGTCTCCGGCGGCCGCATCTCGGCCGTCGCTGGCGTCGTTGGCGATCCCAAGACCTGGTACATGGGAGCCGCGTCGGGCGGCGTCTGGAAATCGAGCGACAGCGGGTACACGTACGTGCCCGTCTTCGACGCGCAGCCCGTTCAGGCGATCGGCGCATTGGCCGTCTCGCCATCGAACCCGTCGGTCGTCTGGGTCGGGACCGGCGAGGCGTGGACGATCCGCGACGCGGACGTCACTGGCGACGGCGTCTACAAATCCACCGATGCCGGCAAAACCTGGACGAACGTCGGCCTCCACGAAACGGGGCGCATTGGCCGAATCATCCTACATCCCACGAACCCGGACATCGCCTACGTCTGCGCGTTAGGCCGCGTGACCGGGCCGCAGCAGGAACGCGGCGTCTTCCGCACCACGGACGGTGGCAAGAACTGGCAGCGCGTGCTGTTCGTGGACGAGAAGACCGGGTGCTCCGGCCTCGCGATCGACGCGAACGATCCCAACGTGCTCATCGCCGGCGAGTGGGAAGTCGTGATGCACACGTGGGCCATGTTCAGCGGCGGACCCGGAAGTGGCGTGTACCTGTCGCGTGACGGCGGCACCACGTGGAACCGCCTCGAGAACGGCCTCCCCACGTCGCCGATCGGCAAGATCGACGTCGCAATCGCGCCGTCGAACTCGAAGCGGATGTTCGCCCTGATTCAGACCGCGAATCAGGGCTCGCTCTGGCGCTCCGACGACGCCGGCGCGTCGTGGAAAACGGTGAGCTGGGACCGCCAGCTCATCGGTCGAGCGGGCTACTACATCCGCATCGAGGTCAACCCGAAAAACGAAAACGAGGTGCTCATCGCGAGCAGCACCTTCCGCCGGTCGATGGATGGTGGTCAGACCTTTCCGATCTCGGATCGCGGGTGCGGCGACTGCCACGATATCTGGATGGATCCGAAGAACCCGGACCACTGGGCAGAGACGGGCGACGGTGGTGCGGGCATCACCTGGACCCACGGCAAAACGTTCAAGGAGATTACGCTGCCCATCGGGCAGATGTATCACGTCGCCGTGGACGAGCAGGTGCCGTATTACGTCTACAGCAACCGGCAGGACAACGGGACGATGCGCGGCCCGAGCAGCGCACCGGAATCCGGAGAGAATAGCGTCAAGCAGCAGCGCGGGCGCGGCGCCGCCCGTGACACCACGGGCGCGCCGGATTCGACGGGTGGCGCGCGAGGCAACCCACCACCCGTCACGTCGCCGGGCGACAGCGCCGCCCGACGCGCCGCGGCCGACACCGCCGGACAAGGCGACAGTGGCGGCGGTGGTGGCTTCGGCGGGGGCGGCGGCAGCACCTGGGATCACGGCCTCGGCGGCTGCGAATCAGGCTTCACCATCCCCGACATCAGCAATCCCGACATCGTGTGGTCGTCGTGCTACGGCGCAACGGTCACACGCTGGGACGCCAAGACGAAGCGTGCCCGCTCGGTAGGCCCGTGGATTCACACGCTCGACTCGCCGCCTAACGATCTCAAATACCGGTGTCACTGGACGCCGCCGCTCGCCACCGACCCGTTCGACCCGAAGACCGTCTACTACGGCTGCCAGGTCATCCTCAAGACGTCGAACGGCGGACAGAGCTGGGCAGTCACGAGCCCCGACCTCTCGACACGCGACACCTCCCGCATCGCGTTCTCCGGCGGGATCATCGGCGACAACCTCGGTCAGTTCTACGGCGAAGTCGTGTTCGCCATCTCGCCGTCGACGATTCGTCGAGGCCTGATCTGGGCGGGCACGAACGACGGCCAGCTCTGGCTCACACGCGACGGCGCAGCCACCTGGACGAACGTGACGAAGAACATCACCGGCATGCCCGTGTGGGGGACATTCCGGCAGATCGCGCCGTCGGTGTTCGATGCGGGCACGGCGTACGTCACGGTCGACTTCCATATGATGGACAACCGGGAGCCGTACCTGTACAAGACCACGGACTACGGCCGCACGTGGACGAAGATCACCGGCGACCTGCCCACCGGGGGTCCGCTTACCTACGTAATGTCGGTGGCCGAGAATCCGAACAAGCGCGGGATGCTGTTCGCGGGGACGGGGAACGGCTTCTACTACTCGCGTGACGACGGCGCGCACTGGACGCGCATCAAGGCGGGCCTCCCCGCCTCGCCGGTCACGTGGATCGCCATGCCGAAGGCGCGCTGGCATGACGTCGTCGTCTCGACGTACGGACGCGGCATCTACGTCCTGCGCGACATCACGGCGCTGGAGCTCGGCGCGACGCCGCCGGTCGTCGCCGACGACGACGCGAACGAGGGCGGCGACGGGCCGACAACCTCGGCCCCGCCACCCTCAGCCAACGGCAGCAGCGTTAGGCTGTACCGGCCGCGCGCGGGATACCGCGAGACGCGCGGTGGCTATGCCGACTTCACGTTCGCCGTCCCGGCGGCAACACAGGAGCCGGCGACCCTCGAGATCCTGGATTCGACGGGCACGGTGATCCGAACGCTGCACGCGAAAACGCGCGCTGGGCTCAACCGCGCAACGTGGGACATGCACTATGATGCTCCGATAAAGGTGGACCTCCGGACCGCTCCGCCAGACAACCCGCATATCTGGGAAGAGCCGCGATTCAAGGGGAAGCAGGTGCGGCCGATCGTACACTGGGGCATTGATGGTCCGCTGAACACCGGACCGCTCGCCCTGCCCGGCCGCTACTCCGTGCGTCTCACGTCCAACGGCACGACGACGCCGGCGGAGCGCTTTACCGTGACGCGCGCGACGGAAACGACGATGCCGATGGCGGACCTCGTGGCGTCGACCAAGGCGCAGCTCCGCATTCGCGACGCGATGAACCGAAGCGGGGCGATGATCAATCGCATCGAGATCATGCGGAAGCAGCTCGAGGATCAGCGCAAGAAGTCGAGCGCCGATGCGGAGGCGGTCGCCGCCGTGGACGCGCTGAACAAGAAGCTGTTCGACGTCGAGCTCCAGTTGTTGTCGCGTACGGAGATGCACAGCGACGACAAGTGGTACGTGGAGTCGTACAAGATCTACATGAATCTGGTGTGGCTGTCGGGGGAGGTCGGGACGGGCGCGGGCGACGTGGCCGGTGGCGCCGAGTTCCGTCCAACCGACGCGTCGCTCGGCGTGCTCGCGATGCTCGAGAAGCAGCTCGCCGATGTGAAGACCGCGTACGATCGCATCATGCGCGAGGACGTCGCGACGTATAACAAGGCGATGGCGGGGAAGGCTCAGATCGTGCCGTGACCCGGCTACGATGCCACGCAATACTCAGAAAGAGCCGGGAAACGGCAACGCGACCGGAGCCAGCGTCATACCCCCTCCTCCGAGCACGCGTCGCTGAAATTCCGCGAAGTCGCCGGACAGCAAGGTATTGAGCGACGCGAGGTCCTCGCGCAGCTGCACCCGGAGCTGGTCGAGCGCCCGCTGCTGCGCGACCGTGGGTGCCGTCGACGACGCCTGCATCGAGGCGTCGAGATCCAGGAACCCGAACTTCGCGCCGCCAAAGCCACCGCCGAATCGGCGGCCTAACGAGTCGATCCGCTGGCGGACTTTCTTCGTCAGCGCGGCGAGCGAATCCCGACGGGCGGGGTTTGCCGCGAGCGCCGAGTCCAGCCGGGTGAACTCGGAGGTGAGCCGACGATGGAGAACGACACCGTCGTTGAACGATTTTTCCAGCACCGTGAGCTGCTGGGAGGCCGTGTGCCGCGCCTCGAGTGCGCCGGACGCGATGTCGAGCCGCGAATCTGCCGCAACCTCCACCGACTGTGACAACGACTTCCCGCGCGCCGCCAGCGTGACCGTGTAGCGCCCGGGCAGTACCCACCCGCCCGTGGGCGCCCCGAACCATCCCTCGTCCGCGTCCGTAACGCCGGGGGCGCGGTCATCGTGGAGGTCCCATCCCGTTCGATGCAGGCCCGGGCTTCCCGCAACGGTCCGCGTCCGGACAACGCGTCCGCTCGCGTCGGCAATCGTCAGGCGCGCTGTCGCGGTATCCGTCATCGAGGCCGGCGTGCCTAACGCATACGTGATGATCGCGCCGGACGGCGGGTTCGGCGCCTGGAAAGTTCGTGCGCCTGGTGTCGGCAGGATGCGCGTGATGAAGCGCTCCATGGCCGGCCGGATCGGGTACAACACCGCGTCGCCGGCCGCGGCCACCGGCGCACCGCGATCGAACATCCCCACGTCATCGAGCACGATGATGCTTCGGCCGTGGGTGCCGAGGATGAGGTCGTGGCGAGTGGGGTGAATGGCGATGTCGTCCACGCGAACACGCGGCAGTGCTCCGCCGGCGTGACTCCAGTGCCGACCACCATCAACCGTCACGTAGAGGCCGAACTCCGTCCCGGCGAACACCACCGCGGGATTCACCGGATGCTCGGCGATCGACTTGACGGAGTGCCCGGCCGGCAGATCGCTGACGATCGATGTCCACGTCGCCCCGCCGTCGGTCGTGCGGAACAGGTACGGCGCCATATCGTCGTCGTAGTGTCCGTCGAACGAGACGAACGCGGTACGCGGGTCATGGGCCGACCAGAGCACTCGGCTCACCCAGCGCGGACCTGGCAGCTTGAATCGCGACGTGATGTTCGTCCAGGTGCGACCCCCATCGGTCGTTAGGCTCACGACGCCGTCATCGCTACCCGTGAGAATCGACCCGGCGTTCTTCGGCGACTCCGCGATCGTCGTCAGCGTGCCGTAGTCGCTCGTGCCGTCGTCGCGCGAGAGCGTCGTCGAGTCACGCTTCATCCCCATGATGGGCAGTTCTTTCCATTTGAGGTTGCGCGTGAGATCGGGGCTGATCACGTCCCACGACTGCCCGCCGTCGCGCGTGCGGAAGACGCGATTGCCGCCGTAGTAGATCGTCTTGGGATCCTGCGGGGAGCGCGCCATCGGCGTGCTCCAGTTGAATCGATAGGTCTCTCCGGTGTCAGGCGGGACTGGACGAATACCGCGCTCCTCCCGCGTCGCGAGGTGAACGCGATACGCGCGCCCACTCTGGGAGTTGGCGTAGATGTATCGCGGGTCCGCGGGGTCAGTGACCGTGAAGAATCCGTCGCCGTACGCGATGTTCATGACGTCGGCGTTCGTGATGCCGACGCCGTTGTAGGTACGAACCGGGACGCCCCAGGTGCCGTTGTCCTGCGTCCCGCCGTAGATGAAGTAGGGGTCACGCTCATCGACATCGACGTCGTAGAACTGGCCGATCGGAAGGTTGTCGATGAAGTCCCAGTTGCGCGCGCCGTCGTACGTGAAGTAGAGCCCACCGTCGTTCCCGAGCATCATGTGGTTCCCATCGTTCGGGTCGATCCAGAGGGCGTGATGGTCCACGTGAATGCGATCGCCGGTGGTGTCGGTGGTGAACGTGCGGCCGCCGTCGATCGATTTGTGGAGGTTCGTTCCCAGCAACCACACCCGATCCGGATACGCCGGATCGACGCGAATCTGGGAGTAGTACATCGGCCGAGGGTTGAGCGGCGCCTGCCGGCGCCAGGTGGAACCGCGGTCGTCGGATCGAAAGACGCCACCGTTCTGGCTCTCGATGACCGCATAGACCGTCGACGGCTGCGACGGCGCGATCGCGATGCCGATGCGTCCCTTGATCGCGGCCGGCAGGCCGACGCTCAGCCGCTCCCACGTGTCGCCGCCATCGCGCGAGCGAAACAGGCCACTGCCTGGCCCACCACCGATGAACCCGAAGCCGCGACGCATTCGCTGGTAGAGCGCGGCGTACACCGTGCGCCCATCCGGATCGATGGCGACATCCACGGCGCCGGTCACGCTGTCGCCAGCCAGCACTTTCTTCCACGTCGCACCGGCGTCCGTCGTGCGATAGACGCCGCGGTCCGCGTTCGGCCCGAACAGGTGCCCGAGCGCGGCCACGAACACGATGGACGGATTGCGCGGATGGATCGCCACGCGCCCGATGTGCTGCGTGGCCGCGAGCCCCATGTGTGTCCACGTGTCGCCGCCGTCGAGCGAGCGGTAGATGCCATCGCCCCACGTCGTGCTCTGCCGGTTGTTCGCCTCGCCCGTCCCCACCCAGACGATCCCCGGATCGCTCGGCGCAATCGCAATGTCGCCAATGGATGTCGACTTGCCGTCGCGGTCGAACACGGGAGACCACGTCGTGCCGTTGTTCGTCGTGCGGAAGACGCCACCACCGGCGGTCCCGACGAAGACCGTGCCCGGTTTTCCGGGCACGGCTTCAATGTCATCGATGCGGCCGCCAAACGACGCGGGCCCGATCGAGCGCCACGGCAACGTCGACAGATCCTGAGCGCACAGCGGAACGGCTCGCGCCGTGAGTACGAGCGCGACAAGGCCAGCGTTGAGTTGGCGCATCGTCAGTGTGTCGGGCCTTTGAGCAGGTATCCGTCCGGTGGTGTCGCTCCCATCAGGTTCCGAACGAAGTAGTCCCAGGTTCGCCGGATCATGTACGGATCCCCCGCAAAGCCGTGATTGCGGTTAGGCATCACGAGCAGATCGAAATCCCGGTTGGCCTTGATCAGCTCGTCGATCACGAGCTGCGTGGCCACCGGGTGCACGTTGTCATCGAGCGTTCCATACGCGAGCATCAGCCGGCCGCGAAGATTCTTCGCCTTGCGCCAGTTGGACTGCGAATCGAACGAGTCGGTCGAGTCGCCCAACTTCTTCATGAGGCCCTGGTACTTCTCTCCCCACGTGAAGTCGTAGCTCCGGTTGTCGTGGTTGCCGGCGCTCGACACCGCGACTTTGAAGAATTCCGGATATGACAAGATCGCGTCAGTCGAGGAGAACCCGCCGCCGGAATGCCCGAAGATTCCTACGCGATCGAGATCCATCTCGGGGTAGCGCGCCGCGAGCTGCTTGATCGTCGTAATCTGATCGGGGATGCCGTTGTCCGTCATGTTGCCGTAGAAGGTGTCGTGGAACGCCTTCGAGCGGCCGGGGGTTCCCATCGCATCAACCTGCACGACGTAGAAGCCAAGCTCCGCGAGCGACCGCGCGTTGCCGGCGGGATTGACGTTGAACTGCCAGGTGCCGACGGAGCCGATCTGCGGGCCCGGGTAGATGTAGTCGATGACCGGATATTTCCGCCCCGGCTCGATCTTCGACGGACGATAGAGCAGTCCCTCGAGATCCGTCTGCCCATCGCGCGCCTTGACGGTGAATGGGATCGGCATCGTCCAACCCGCCTTGACGAGTCGCGAGATGTCGGCACGCTGGAGCTCCTTCACGACGGCGCCCGTCGTCGAGCGCACGACGGAAACCGGGATCGTGTCCGGACGCGAGTAGACGTCGACCAGAAACTTGCCGTCTGGCGAGAACGAGATGTCGTGATCCGCGTTCTCCGGCGTGAGCAGCTCGACGGGGCCGCCATCCAGCTTCACGCGATACAGGAACCGATAGGACGGATCGCGCCCGGCCTCGCGGCCTCGCGCCGTGAAGTAGACGGAGCGCGTCGGCTCGTCCACGTGCAGCAGGTCACTCACCATCCAGGCGCCACTCGTCAGGCGCGTCTTGATCTGGCACGTCACGGCGTCCACGAGATAGAGGTGGCCCCATCCATCGCGCTCGGACCACCAGACGACTTCCTTGCCATTCCCAACCGGGCGCCAGTTCGGAATGCCGCCGGAGTTCTCGTTCGTCTCGACGAACGTCTTCCCGGTCTCCTTCAGGATCGTGCGAGCCCCTCCGGTCCGCGCGTCGGCCGCCATCAGCGTCAGCTCGTGATTGCCTCGCTTGCCCGCCGTGAACAGAAACTCGTCGCTCCCGTTCGACCACCGCACATCCTTCCAGATGGTGTC
>Ga0136846_1223455_pt1 | contig 13674 bp, 11 predicted proteins | sample HopSoiMetagenom2_FD_96841 | JGI IMG/M metagenome (GOLD analysis project Ga0136846, IMG submission 96841) | Grasslands soil microbial communities from Hopland, California, USA - 2 Assembly 2016 (version 4) | ecosystem: Environmental > Terrestrial > Soil > Grasslands | place: USA: Hopland... | reverse complement strand
GTGCCGACGAACTCGGTGTCGCAGAACTTGCATACGGCCGTCGCGCGATCCTGCTCGCGCCCGCTCCAGAGATTGCAGCCCGCGAAGCGGCAAAAGACCGCCGGGCGGCCGGTGTGCGTGCCCTCGCCCTGAAGCGTGTAGAACATCTCCTTGACGCGGTATGCCACGCGAAGCGCCTTTCCCGGCCTGTAGAATTCCCCCGATGCCGGAGGCCGACCTGCAGACTTTCGCACATAACCACCGGAGCGTCATCGCGGCTCTGGCCCTCGCGGCGGCCGCCGCGCACGCGGCCGATTTCCCGGCGGATCGCGACCGGAAGGTCCTGCGCTACGCCTTCGAGCGCGCCGAGACCACCTTCGACCCGCAGAAGACGAGCGACCTCTACTCGAACTTCATCGAGTCGGCGATCTTCGATGCGCCGCTCGACTACGACTACCTCGCGCGGCCGCTGAAGCTCGTCCCCGCGACGCTTATGTCGCTGCCGGAGATCAGCGCCGACGGGCTGACCTACACCCTGCGGGTGAGGCCCGGCGTCTACTTTGCCGACGACCCCGCCTTCAAGGGCAAGCGCCGCGAGCTGGTGGCGCAGGATTACGTGTATTCGCTCAAGCGCCTCATGGATCCGGCGCTTTCCGCGCCGCTGCTGGGCGAGATCGAGGGCGTCATCGCCGGAAGCGAGCGAGCCATCGAGCGGGCGCGCAAGGCGGGCAGGTTCGACTACGACGCGCCCATCGAGGGGCTGAAGGCGCTCGACCGCTATACGTGGCAGGTCAAGCTGACCGCGCCGTTCTACAACTTCATCTACATCTTCGCGGACTGCCGCGCCTCCTGCGCGGTGGCGCGCGAAGTGGTCGAGCATTACGGCGACGACGTGGGCTCCCATCCCGTCGGCACCGGCCCCTACAAGCTGGCTTTCTGGAAGCGCGCCTCGCGCATCGTCCTCGAGGCGAACCCCGGTTACCGGGAGGAGTACTTCAACGCCGAGGCCACCGACGACATCGGCCGGGAAATCCTGGCGCAGCAGAAGGACAAGCGCCTGCCGATGATCGGCCGCGTCGAGATCGCCATCATCGAGGAGGAGCAGCCGCGCTGGCTGTCGTTCCTCAACGGCGAGATGGACCTCATCTTCCGGGTGCCCGAGGAATTCGCCAACCAGGGCATGCCGAACAATCGCCTCGCGCCCAACCTCGCGCGGCGGGGCATCCGCATGCAGCAGGTCGCGGCCCTGGACCTCACGTACGCGTACTTCAACATGGAGGATCCGCAGCTCGGCGGCTATACGCCAGAGCGCGTGGCGTTGCGGCGCGCCATCACGCTGGCGTACAACGTGCGCGACGAGATCGCGATCGTGCGCAAGAACCAGGCGATCGTCGCGCAGACGCCGTACAGCCCGGGGGTCGCGGGCTACGACCCGAATTTCCACACGGCCGCGGGCGAGTACAGCCCCACCAAGGCGAAGGCGCTGCTGGACATGTTCGGCTACATCGACCGCGACGGCGACGGCTACCGCGAAAACCCGGACGGCTCGCCGCTCACGCTGGTCTTCAATTCCACGCCGACCGCGCGCGACATGCAGATGGACGAGAACTGGAAGCGCAGCATGGACGAGATCGGCCTGCGGCTCGCGGTGCGCAAGGGCCGGTGGCAGGACCTGCTGAAGGAATCCAACGCGGGCCAGCTCATGATCTGGCAGCTCGGGGGCTCGGCCGCGGCCCCGGATGCAGACAGCTGGTTGCAGACCTACTACAGCGCCAACTCGGGCTACAAGGGCAACCGCTCACGCTTCAAGCTCGACGCCTACGACAAGCTCTATGAGAAGGCGCGCGTCACGCCGGACAGCCCCGAGCGCACGCGCCTGTACCAGGAAATGACGCGCCTCCTCGTCGCCTACGCGCCCTCGAAGTTCCAGACGCATCGCATCCTCACGGACATGTGGTACCCGTGGGTGATCGGGTATCGGCGCCCGTCCATGCTGGGCAACCACTTCTGGAAGTACATGGACATCGATCCCGCGCGCCTGCCCGTAAAATAGGCGTGGGCCCGGCCCTGGAAAAGTAGCGGAAAATACCGGCATGAGAACCTTGCTGGCCCTCCTCGCCCTCGCCTCGGCATGCGCCGGGGCCGCCGAACCGAAAGTCCTGCGCTACGCCTTCGAGGTCGCCGAGACGAGCTTCGACCCGTACCGCATCAGCGACGTCTACTCGAACATCGTGAACCAGGGCATGTTCGAGGCACCCCTCACCTACGATTACCTCGCGCGGCCGCTCAAGCTTCGGCCGCAGACGCTCGAGTCCATGCCGCAGATCAGCGCCGATGGCCGGACCTACACGCTTCGCGTGAAGCCCGGCATCTACTTCGCGGACGACCCCGCGTTCAACGGCAGGAAGCGCGAGCTCGTCGCCGCCGACTACGTGTATTCGATGAAGCGGCTGCTGGACCCGAAGGTGCGTGCCTCGCAGCAGGGCGAGGTCGAGCCGTACATCGTGGGCGCCGAGGAGGCGGCCACGAAGGCGCGCAAGACGAACCGGTTCGACTACGATGCGCCGCTCGAGGGCCTCAAGGTCGTCGACAAGTACACGTGGCAGGTGAAGCTCAAGTCGCCGCTGTACGTCTTCATCTACAACTTCGCGGACTGCCGCATCACGTGCGCCGTGGCTCGCGAGGTCGCCGAACACTACGGCGACGACTTCGGCTCCCATCCCGTGGGGACCGGCCCCTGGCGGCTCGCCTTCTGGAAGCGCTCCTCCAAGATGGCGTTCGAGAAGAACCCGAACTACCGCGAGGAGCACTTCGACGCGGAGGCGACCGACGACCGCGGGCGCGAGATCCTCGCGCAGATGAAGGGCCGGCGCCTGCCCCAGATCGACCGCGTCGAGGTCTCGATCATCGAGGAGACGCAGCCGCGGTGGCTTTCGTTCCTGAACGGGGAGCTGGACCTCATCTTCCTCGTACCCGAGGAGTTCGCGAACCAGGCATTCCCGAACAACAAGGTGGCGGCGAACCTCGCCCGGCGCGGCATCCGCATGGAGCAGCTGCCGGCGCTCGACCTCACGTTCAACTTCTTCAACATGCGCGACCCGGTCGTTGGCGGATACACGCCGGAGAAGGTCGCGCTGCGCCGCGCGATCTCCCTTTCGTACAAGACGGCCGACGAGATCAACATCATCCGCAAGGGGCAGGCGATCCCGGCGCAGACGCCCTACCCGCCGGGCGTTGCCGGATACGATCCCAATTTCCGCACCACCGCGAACGAATACGACATCCCGAAGGCCAAGGCCCTCCTCGACATGTTCGGCTATGTCGACCGCGACGGCGACGGCTGGCGCGACATGCCCGACGGCTCGCCCCTCGTCATCAACTTCAACTCGACGCCCACCGCGCGCGACGCGCAGTTCGACGAGCTCTGGAAGCGCAGCCTCGACGACATCGGCGTGCGCCTGAACGTGATCAAGGGGAAGTGGCCCGACATCCTCAAGGCCGCGCGTGCCGGGAAGGTCCAGTTCTGGCAGCTCGGAAACAGCGCCTCCTCGCCCGACGCGGATACCGCCTTGTCCTCGCTCTACAGCGCGAACGAGGAGGGCAACCTCGCCAAGTTCAACCTGCCCGAGTACGACCGGCTGTACGAGAAGGCGCGCGCCCTGCCCGATAGCCCCGAGCGCACGCGCATCTACCAGGAGATGACCAAGCTCGTGGTGGCCTATGCGCCGTGGCGCGTGAACACGCACCGGATCCGGACGGACATGTGGTATCCGCCGCTCAAGGGATACCGCCGCTCGCCGATCCTCACCTACAACTTCTGGAAGTACGTCGACGTCGAGCGATGAGCGCGCCGTACGAGGTCCGCGAGCCCGTCGCGGTGATCCTGCTGGACAACCCGCCCGTGAACGGGCTGGGGCACGATACGCGCGCGGCGATCGCGGCCGGTCTCGCGCAGGCTAACAGCGATCCCGCGGTCACCTCCATCGTCATCGCCGGCGCCAACGGACTCTTTTCCGGCGGCGCGGACATTCGCGAGTTCAACACGCCGAAATCCCTCGCGAGGCCCACCTTGCTCGACGTGATCGCCCAGGTGGAGGCGAGCGACAAGCCCGTCGTCGCCGCGATCGAGGGCACCTGCATGGGCGGGGGCCTGGAGCTCGCGCTCGCCTGCCATTACCGCGTGGCGCTCTCCGGCGCGCGCGTGGCGCTGCCGGAAGTGAAGCTGGGCCTCATCCCGGGTGCCGGCGGCACGCAACGCCTGCCGCGTGTCGTGGGCGTTGAACGCGCGCTGCAGATGATCGTGTCGGGCGAGCCCGTGGCCGTCGACGAGCTCGTCGAGACGCGCCTGCTGGACCGCCTGCTCGCCGGAGATCTCGTGACGGGGGCGGCACGCTTCGCGCAGGAGATGGCTTCCCGGCAGCGCACGCATACCCTCGTGCGTGATCTCCCGGTCAACCCGCCGCACGATCCCGGCCTCTTCGCCACCGCCCGCGCCAATGCCTTCGCGGGCGCGCGCGGCCAGCCCGCGCCGCAGCGCTGCGTGGACGCGGTCGAGGCGTCGGTGGAGCGCGACTTCGACGCCGGCCTCAAGTACGAGCGCGAGCTCTTCGTGGCGCTGATGCAGTCCCCGGAGTCGCGCGCGCTGCGCCATGCGTTCTTCGGCGAGCGCGCGGCGGCCCGCATCCCGGACGTTCCCGCCGATACGCCCGTGCGCGCCGTGAAGAAGGTCGCCGTCGTGGGCGCGGGCACGATGGGGGGCGGGATCGCGATGAGCTTCCTCAACGCGGGCCTGCCGGTCACGTTGCTGGAAACGAGCCAGCCCGCGCTCGACCGGGGGCTCGCGGCGATCCGCAAGAACTATGAGGCGTCGGTGAAGCGCGGCAGGCTTACCGCCGGCAAGGTCGAGCAGCGCATGGCGATGCTCACGCCCACGCTCGCGCCCGAGGCGATCGCGGACTCCGACCTGGTGGTCGAGGCGGTGTTCGAGGACATGAAGGTGAAGGAAGACGTCTTCCGCAAGCTCGACGCGGTGATGAAGCCGGGCGCGATCCTCGCCACCAACACCTCGACCCTCGACGTGGACCGCATCGCGGCCGCCACGGCGAGGCCGCAGGACGTGGTCGGCATGCACTACTTCAGTCCCGCCAATGTGATGAGGCTGCTCGAGGTGGTGCGCGCGCGCCACACCGCCAAGGACGTGCTCGCCACCGTGATGCAGGTGGCGAAGAAGACCGGCAAGACCGCGGTGGTCTCGGGCGTGTGCGACGGATTCATCGGCAACCGCATGCTCGCGCAGTACTACAACCAGGCCTGGTTCCTGCTCGAGGAGGGTGCGAGCCCGCAGCAGGTCGACCGCGCGCTCGAGGCGTTCGGCATGGCGATGGGCCCGCTGCGCGTGGGCGACCTCGCCGGCAACGACATCGGCTGGGCGGTGCGCAAGCGCCGCTACGTGGAGCGCCCCGGGATGGTGATCTCGCGCATCGCCGACCGGCTCTGCGAGATGGGCCGGTTCGGGCAGAAGACGGGCGCGGGATGGTATCGCTACGAGGCGGGCAGCCGCGAGCCGCTGCCGGATCCGGCGGTGGACGGCATGATCGCGGGATACCGCCGCGAGCGCGGCATCACGCCGCGCGAGATCGATGACGAAGAGATCGTGGACCGGTGCCTCTTCGCGCTCGCGAACGAGGGCGCGCGCATCGTCGAGGAAGGGATCGCCGCGCGCGCCTCCGACGTGGACGTGGTCTACCTTGCCGGCTATGGTTTCCCGCGCCACCGCGGCGGGCCGCTGATGCACGCCGACGAGGTCGGCCTGCCCGAGGTGGTGCGACGGATGGAGGAGTTCTCGAAGAATCCGCAGGGCGATCCCGCGTTCTGGATTCCCGCGCCGCTCCTCGCGCGCCTCGCCGCGTCCAACGGCCGCTTCAACGGCTGACGCCGCCTCCGTTTTTCCTCCAATCATGCGGCGCTCGGTTCCCGGCGCTGGCGGCGAACGCTACGCTCGCGCGATGAAGCTCGTTCGTTGGCTGCTGTTGGCGCTCGTGACGGGTTGTGGCGGCGGCGGTGACTCGCCCTCGTCGCCGCCACCGGCCACCCGGCCCCCGGTCCTCGAGGCCGACATCTCGCTGCTCTTCATGGGCAACAGCCACACCTCGGTGAACAACCTCACCGGCATGGTGGCGGCGATGGTGCGCGCCGCCCGCCCCGGCCGGACGGTGCGGGCCGTCGAGGCGCCCGGCTGGATGTTCCTCGACGAACGCGCGGCGGATGCGGCGTCGCTCGAGTTGCTGCGCGAGGGCGGCTGGACTTACGTCGTGCTGCAGGCGCAGAAATACAGCAGCTCGGGAATGTTCGAATACCCCATCGACGGGGCGGTTGACCTGGTGAAGGCGTCGCGCGGGATCCACGCCGTGCCGATCCTCTTCCCCGAATGGTCGCGCCGCGGCATCGACGAGACGCAACGCATCTACGACCTGCACGTGTCGATCGCGCTGCGCGAAGCGGCGTGCGTATCCCCGATCCCCCAGGCCTGGGACCTGGCCCTTTCGCGCAACCCGGCGCTGGTGCTGCACGCACCCGACGGCAATCACTCCGCGCCGGCGGGCGCATTCCTCGCGGCGCTCGTGATCGCGGCCACGATGACCCGGGCGGCGCCGGACCAGCTGCCCGACATCGCCGGCTTCGGCATCGAGCCTGCCCTGCAGGCCGAGCTGCGCTCGGCGGCGGCCGACGCGGTCCGCGCGTGGCCGCCGCGCCAGTACTGTCCCGGCGACCCCTAGCGCAGGCGGGCCACGCGCTCGAGGTGATGATCGGCGTCGCCAAACTGCTGAGCGATCGCGGTGAGGCGGCGGAAGGTGTGGCTCACCTTCATTTCGGCCGTCATGCCCATGCCGCCGTGGAGCTGCACCGATTCCTGGCTGATCTGGCGGCATGCATCGGCGACCTTGATCTTGGCCATGGAGACCACGCGCATGCGCTCTGCCGCATCGCCCGCGGCGTCCACGCGCGCGCAGGCGAGGCTCGCCATGGAGCGCGCCTGCTCGCACTCGATCACCATGTCCACCATGCGATGCTGCAAGGCCTGGAACGAGCCGATGGGCACGCCGAATTGCTTGCGGGTCTTGAGGTAGTCGAGCGTGGCGTCGTTCGCATGGCGCATCGCCCCGACCGCCTCCGCGCATACCAGCGCGGTCGCGAAGTCCACCACTTCCTCGATGAGGGCGAGCGCATCGCCCATCCCGATGACCGCTTCGGGCGCGACGCGCACGCCTTCGAGCGAGAGGTCGCAGGCACGGTGCCCGTCGAGGAGGCGCATGGGCGCCTGGCGCAGCCCGGCGGCATCTGCGTCCACCAGCAAGACCGCGAGGCCGTGATCGCCACGGGCCGTCACGACGAATGTGTCCGCATGGGGGCCGTCCACGACCACACGCTTTTCGCCATCGACGATGAGCGCGCTGCCCTCGCGGCGAACGCGCGTGGACACGCGTCCCAGGTCGTAGCGCGAGTCGGCCTCGGTGTGCGCGAACGCGAGCTTGCGCTTGCCGTCCGCGATGGCCGGCAGCAGTGATGCGCGCTGCGACGCGCTGCCGCCGCGCGCGACGAACCTCGCGCCGATGACCGTGGAAAGGTAGGGCTCGACCACGAGCGCCTCGCCGAACGCATCCATCACGCTCATCAGGTCGACGGCGCCGCCGCCGAAGCCGCCGTGCTCGGGGGGAAGCCCCAGTCCCAGCAGCCCCATGGCTGCCAGCTCGTTCCAGGCCGCCTCGCTGGCTCCCTCGCGCGACGCCAGGATCTTCTGCCGCGCCTCGAAGCCGTAATCCCGCGCCACGAAGCGCCGCACGGATTCGGCGAGCAGGCGTTGTTCCTCGGTGTATTCGAAGTTCATCGCGTCAAAGGCCCAGCGCCATCCTGGCGATGATGTTGCGCTGGATCTCGTTGGAGCCAGCGTAGATCGAGGTCTTGCGGAAGTTGCAGTAGCGCGGCGCGAGGCCGGCGGTAAAGAGGTCGAAGTCGCGAGGCGCTTCGCCCACGGCGGCGACCGACTGCGCGAGCGGCCCTGCCGCCATCAACGCGAGCTCCGTGAGGCGCTGCTGGATCTCGGTCCCGCGGATCTTGAGCATCGAGATCTCCGGCCCAGGGGCCCGGCCGCCGCGCAGCTGGTCGAGGAAGCGCAGGTTGGTGATCGCGAGCGCGGTGAGCTCGACCTCCAGCCGCGTGAGCTTGTCGCGGAAGCGCGGATCCTCGATGAGGGGGCGCCCGTCCTTGATCTCGCGGGCCGCCTGTGCCTTCAGGCGTTCGAGCTCGCGCCGCGACGTGCCGATGCGCGCCGTGTTCATGCGCTCGTGGCCGAGCAGGAACTTCGCGACCGTCCATCCCGCGCCCTCGTCGTGGACGCGCTGCTCCAGCGGCACGCGCACCTCGTCGAGGAACACCTCGTTCACCTCGCGGCCGCCGTCCATGAGCTCGAGCGGCCGCACGGTGATGCCCGGGGACCTCATGTCGATCAGCAGGAACGAGATACCCTCCTGCTTCTTCTCGCCGGCGCCGCCCGTGCGCACGAGGCAGAAGATCCAGTCGGCGAAGTGCGCGAGGGTGGTCCAGGTCTTCTGGCCCGTCACCACGTAGTGGTCGCCGTCGCGCACCGCGCGCGTGCTGAGCGAAGCCAGGTCCGAGCCCGAGCCGGGCTCCGAATAGCCCTGGCACCAGAAATCGTCGCCGTTGTAGATGCGCGGCAGGAAGCGCTGCTTCTGCGCCGGCGTCCCGAACCGGACCAGCACCGGGCCGCACATCGCGAGCCCGAAGGGGATGAGCGGCGGCGCGCCCGCGTAGCCGCACTCTTCCTCGAAGATGTAGCGCTGCACCGGGTTCCAGCCGGTGCCGCCCCACTCCTCGGGCCATGCGGGCGCGATCCATCCCTTCGCGGCGAGGATCCGGTGCCAGCGCATGAGGTCCTCGCGGCTGTAATGGTCGTAACCCAGCCCCCGGTCCGCCAGCTCGTGGGGCAGGTGCTCGCGCAGCCACGCGCGGACCGTGTCGCGGAAAGCGATCTCCTCGGGGGCGTCGTTGAGGTCCATGGCGGAAGTCTAGCCGGTGTAAGCTCGCGGCATCGACCCGGAGGATCGCATGCGCCTTGGAATCGCCTCGATCGCAACCGTGCTGCTCGCGCTCGCCGCGAGCGCACAGGCCCAGGGGCCATACCCCTCGAAGCCGATCCACTGGATCGTGCCGTACACGCCCGGCGGAATCACCGACTCGGTGACGCGCCAGATCGTGCAACGCATGCAGGAGGGCCTGGGCCAGGCCGTGGTCATCGAGAACAAGCCCGGCGCCAACAGCATCGTCGGCGTGGAGATGGCGGCGAAGAGCCCGCCCGACGGCTACACCGTGATCACGGTCATCGCGGCGCACGCCGCGAACGCCACGCTCTACGCGGGCAAGCTGCCCTTCGACCCGGTGAAGAGCTTCGCGCCGCTGTCGCTCGTCGCCACCGCGCCCCTCATCCTCTGCGTGAACAACGACTTTCCGGTGAAGGACGCGAAGGAGCTCCTCGCCTACGCGCGGGCCAATCCCGGGAAGATCTCCTACGGCACGAGCGGCATCGGCTCCGCCTCGCACCTCACCACCGAGCTGCTGCAGCAGACCGCGGGCGTGAAGATGACGCACATCCCGTACAAGGGCACGGCGCCAACGCTCACGGCGCTCCTCGCCGGCGACATCCAGATGATGGTGGACGTGCCCAGCTCGATGATGCCGCACGTGCGCGCCGGCAAGATTCGCGCGATCGGCTTGCTCGCGTCGAAGCGCACCCCCGGGGCCGCCGAGGTGCCGACCTTCGAGGAGGCGGGCGGCCCGCCCGTGGAAGGATCCACGTGGGTCATGTTCCTCGCGCCCACGGGAACGCCGCGCGAGGCGATCATGCGGCTGTCCAGCGAGATCACGAAGGCGATCGGCGCGCCGGAGCTGCGCGCGCGCCTGGAGCAGCTGGGCATCGAGCCCCTCGGCACGACGCCGGAGCAGTCGTCGCGCTTCCTCGAGGACGAGATCGCCAAGTGGGCGAAGGTCATCAACACCGCCGGCGTGAAGCCGGAGACATAACCACGCACGAGGAGAATCCCATGAACTGGATGCGACGCGCCGCGCTGGCCGCGTGCGCCACGATGGCCGTGCTCACGGCGCAGGCGCAGGACTTTCCGACCCGCCCGATCACGCTGATCTGCCCGTGGCCCGCCGGCGGCTCGACCGACACGCACCTGCGCAAGCTCGCCGAGATCGCGGGACGCCACCTCGGCCAGCCGGTGATCATCGAGAACAAGCCGGGCGCAGGCGGCATGCTCGGGCCCGCCGGCATGGCGAGCAGCGCCAAGCCCGATGGCTACACGATCTCGCAACTCACCGTGAGCGCCTTCCGCCAGCCGTACATGCAGAAGGTCGATTGGGATCCGCTGCGCGACTTCACCTACATCATCGGCGTGAGCGGCTACACGTTCGGCGTAGTGGTCAAGTCGGACTCGCCCATCAAGTCGTTCCAGGATTTCGTCGCCTACGCGAAAGCGAATCCCGGCAAGCTGTCGTACGGCTCGACGGGCAACGGAACGAGCCCCCACCTGCTGATGGAAGAGCTCGCCGCGAAGGCCAACATCGAGCTGCTGCACGTCCCCTTCAAGGGCAACGCCGACTCCACGCAGGCGCTCATGGGCGGCCATGTGATGGCGCAATCGGACGCCACGGGCTGGGGCAAGTTCGTGGATGCCGGCACCTTCCGCCTCCTGGTGACCTTCGGCGAGGAGCGTGCGCGCTGGGGTGCGCCCACTGCGAAGGAGCTGGGCTACGACGTGGTTTCGTATTCGCCGTACGGCATCGTGGGACCCAGGGGCATGGACCCGAAGGTGGTGAAGATCCTGCACGACGCGTTCAAGAAGGCGAGCGACGATCCCGAGAACCGGAAGATGCTGCAGACGCTCGACCAGGTGTACTGGTACAAGTCGAGCGAGGATTACCTCAAGTGGGCGCGCGAGGAAGCCGTCTCGGAGCGCGCCACCATCGAGCGCGCCGGCCTGCTGATGAAGTGAGCTAGGGGGCGGCGAGCTCGATCACGCCGGGCGCGGCCACCTCCTCGGTATCGCGCCGATAGTCGCCGCCCTCGATGACGGCGAAGCGATCGCCGTCGCCGAGGGCCACCAGTCCGTGGTGCCAGCATCCGCGCCGCAGGCTCACGCCCTGTCCCGGCGCCGTGATGAAGGCCTGCAACGTGTCCCAGCGTGGAAGCTCGCCGCCCTCGGCGACGACGATCACGAAGCGATGGCCTCCCAGCGGCAGGAACGCCTGCGCCGCCTGGCGGTGGCGCTCGAGCTTCGCGAGGCGCAGGGGAAAGGCCCGCGCCCTGGAAACGTAGATGCCGATCACCGGATCGCGCTCCCCTCCGCGCACGTCCAGCGCCGCGAGATCCGCGTAACGTTGCGTCGTGCCCTCGTTGATCGCCTCGGGGGCGCGGCCGGTCGCATCGATCACGGTGCCGAAGCCCTCGAAGGCAGCCTCCTGCAGCGGCCGCGCGATCACGCGGCGCATCAGAAGTCGAGCCCCAGCCACTGGCGCACCTGCTCGTGCAGGTCGCCCTCGAAATCCTCGCGCCCGCCCGCCGCGGTGATGCGGCCCAGGCTCAGCACATGGATGCGATCCGACATCTTCACCACGCGGCGCACGTTGTGGTCGATGAGGAGGATGCCCATCCCCGATTTCGCGAAGCGTTCGATCCAGCGGAAGACCTCCTCGGCGAGGATCGGCGAGAGCCCGATGCTCGGCTCGTCGATGAGGCACAGCTTCGGGCGCTGCAGCCACGCCTTGGCGAACTCCACCTGCTTCTGCTGCCCGCCGGAAAGGTCGCCCGCCTGCGCGCGCCGCCGCTCCCGCAGGGCGGGAAAGATCTCGAGGACTTCCTCGAAGCGCCCGGCGAGCGCGGCGCCGAACTTGCGCGCGCGCCCCTGCAACGGCAGCCGCAGGTTTTCCTCGACGGTGAGGTACGGGAAGAGGCTCGACTCCTGCGGGATGCAGCAGATGTCCCGGTCGATCAGGCGATGCGGTTCGATGCCGTTGATCGCCTCGCCGAGGTACTCGATGCGACCGGCCTTGGGCGCGAGGAAGCCGCAGATCGTCTTGATCACCGTGGACTTGCCGGCGCCGTTGAGCCCGATGAGCCCGCTCACCTGGCCGGCGTGGACCGCGATCGAGACGTCGCGCAGCACGTCGATGTCCTGCGCGTAGCCCGCAGTCACCGCGTCGAGCTTGAGGAGCAACTCAGGCATGGCTGTCGCTGCCGAGGTATGCCTCGATCACGGCGCGGTCCTCGAGCACCTCGCGCGTGGGACCGACCGCGATGAGGCGGCCCGCATTCATGCAGGCCGCGCGGCGGCAAAGGTCCACGACGATCGGCATGTCGTGGCTCACCACGAGGAAGGTATGCCCCTGCTCGTTGCGACGGCGAATGAACTTCGCCATCGTCTCGCGCATCACCGGATGCACCGCGGCGAACGGCTCGTCCAGCAACGCGATGCGCGGCGGCTCCATGAAGCACATGCCGAACTCGAGGAGCTTGCGTTGCCCGCCGGAGAGCTGGCCGGCGTCGAGGTATTGCACGTTTTCCAGCGTGAGCTCGGCGAGCAGCGCCGCGGCGCGCCGGGTGGACTCGCCCTCGCCCAGGCCGCGCGCGAGGCCGGCCGTGAGCAGGTTGTCGAATGCGCAGATGCGCGGGAACACGCGCGTCATCTGGAACATGCGCAAGAGGCCCCGGCGCGCGAGCGCCGCGGGCTTCATCCGCGTGACCTCCTCGTCCGCAAGCCAGACCCGCCCGCGCCCGGGCTCGAGGAACCCCGACAACATGTTCAACGCGGTGGTCTTGCCCGAGCCGTTGGGCCCGATCAGGCCGAAGATCTCGCCCGGCTCGACCGCGAGCGCGAGGTCGTCCACGGCGGCGACGCCGCCGAAATGTTTCGTGAGCCCCTCGGTGCGCAGCAGGCTCATCGGCGGGTGGCGAGCCCCCAGAGGCCCGCGCGGAAGAAGCGCGCCATGACGATCACCGCGAACGAGAAGACGATGAGCTGGATGCCGCCGAACTCGCGCAGCCATTCGGAGGCGAGGTACACGAGCAGGGCGCCTACGAGGGGACCCGTGAGCGTGCCCATCCCGCCGATGACCACCATCGCGATCACGAGCCCGGTCTGCAGGAGCAATCCGAGCTCCGGGCTCACCAGCTGGCTGAAGGTGCCGTAGAGCGAGCCCGCGAGCCCGCAGATGGCGCAGGACAGCGCGAAGGCGAAGGTCTTGTAGCGCACCACCGGAATGCCGCGGCTCTCGGCGCCGGTCTCGTCGTCGCGGATCGCGAGCCAGAAGCGGCCGGCCTTGCCGCGCATCAGCAGATACAGGCCTGCGAGCGTCGCGAGCAGCACCGCGAGGAACAGGTAGTAGTAGCCGGCGCGGCTGTCCATCAGCGCCGGCACGTTGAGCCCCTGGTCGCCGCGCGTGAAATTGTACGAGTTGTACACCACGACCCGCGCGATCTCCGCGAAGGAGAGCGTAGTCAGCGCGAGGTACGGCCCCTTGAGGCGCAGCACGACGCGGCCCAGCAGGAAGCCCAGCAACGCCGTGGCCACGATCGCGGCGGGAATCCCGACCGCGAGCGGCGCCTTGAGATGATAGGAAAGG
>Ga0136846_1236719_pt1 | contig 13675 bp, 8 predicted proteins | sample HopSoiMetagenom2_FD_96841 | JGI IMG/M metagenome (GOLD analysis project Ga0136846, IMG submission 96841) | Grasslands soil microbial communities from Hopland, California, USA - 2 Assembly 2016 (version 4) | ecosystem: Environmental > Terrestrial > Soil > Grasslands | place: USA: Hopland... | reverse complement strand
GACATGCGAGACATCATCAAGAAGACCACCGCCGTTGCGATGGTCGCTGCCGCTGCCCTGAGCCTCGCGGCCTGCAAGAGCGAGACCACGAACACCACCGAGAACGTGTCGATGACCGACATGAACGCCGAAGGCAGCATGAACGACATGTCGGCCGCTGACATGAACAGCACCAATGCTTCCGACAGCATGATGGGCGACAACACGACCAACGCCGAATAATCGCGCTGGCGTCGAATTAGGAAAAGGGCCGCCTGGGTTTTCCGGGCGGCCCTTTTTCTATGTCCACTCCCCGCGATCAACTCGACGCGATTTCGATTGGCTTTCCGTCCAGCGCTGCCAGCACCTGCGCATCATATCCATATGGATCGCGATAGGTCAGCAGGTCACCCGTCTCATCCGTATCCACCGTGAAGTAGACGATATAAACGGGCCAGGGCTGCGGCAGGTGGAGGGTCGCGGTCTGATTGCTCGCGAGTGCCTCCTCCAGTGCAACGGCATCTCCGCTCTGCCCCATCAATTCCGCCGCGAGCTGGTCGATATCCTTGACCCTCACACACCCGTGACTCAACGCGCGCTCCTCGCGGCTGAATGCGGATTTGGCGTTGGTGTCGTGCAGATAGATCGCTTGATCATTGTCCAGGTTGAACTTGATTCGCCCGAGCGCATTGCGCGGGCCAGGCGGCTGCATCACCGTCACGCTGCCATCGGCAAGGCGGCGCGCAACAAAGCCACCGCGACCGGCGCGTAATCCCGATTTGCGCGCGATGCTGGCAGGAACATACCAGGCCGGGTTGACGACGAACGATGCGGTCGGGCTCACGATCTGCGGCGTAGGCGTGCCCTTGGCGCCGACCACGACATCATAGGAAGATAGCGGAATCCCGTCATGGACGACGCGCAGCTTGTAGCTGGGCACATTCACATAGAGATAATTGGCGGCGATCGCGCGAGGCATCCAGCGCCAGCGCTCCATATTGGCGCGGAGCCGGTCGCGTTGCGGGCCGGACTGGCTCTCTGCAAGCGCAGTGCGCAGCGCAGCATAGCGCTGGTCCGATGGTAGCAGCGCCTGGAAGAAATCGCGCGGGCTGCCGCTTTCGATCGCGGATCGCAGTCGGGTGGTCAGCTGCGCTGCTTCGTAAGGTGAGCGGACGATCATCCACTGCATGCTCGAGCGGTCGGATACGCGGCCGAAATAATAATCATGCGCCAGCGACAATGCCGAGGCCGTCGCGAGCGCATCCAGTGCTGCCCCTTCCCCGCCCGCGACTGCGCGTTTGAGGGCGGCCAGATCATAGTCGGCGGGGTGCAGCCCTTCGTCACGCGACGCCTCAATCACGGCGATCAACTCGCGGGCGGCGCGCATTGGCCAGTGCGCCGGCACGGACGCGGGGGTCGAATCAGCCATGGGCGGCTGCGCAAGGAGGAGTGAGCCGGGGACAAGCAGAGCCAAGCCCATAGCGGCAAGCAAGCCCAGCTTGCGGTTGCTACCATTACGCATGAACACACGCTCCCTGAACCTGTCAGAGATAACGCTCGATACCAGCCGCGCGATCCATGGATCGCGAGTTGTCAAGAATAAAAGCGCAAGGGCCGGCGGCGCATCAAACCACCGACCCCGAATTTAGCGCGTTTCAGCGCAGAATCGCCCAATCACAGTTCGGCTTCGAGCCATCCCTTGAGCTGGCTCTTTGGTGCCGCGCCGACTTTGGTCGCCGCTGGCGCGCCGCCCTTGAACAGGATCATCGTCGGGATTCCGCGGACCCCGTAACGGCCGGGTGCGTCCGGATTCTCGTCAATATTGATCTTGGCGATCGTAACCTTCTCGCCCAATTCGTCCGAAATCTCCTCGAGCGCCGGGCCGATCATGCGGCACGGTCCGCACCATTCGGCCCAGAAATCGACCAGCACCGGACCATCGGCCTTCAGCACGTCATTTTCCCAGGAGGCGTCGGTGATCTTCTTGGTGGCCATGCGGGAATCTCCATGAAACTCTTAACGTGCCGGATGTAGGCAGGAGGCTCACTCCACTCAACCGTCAAGCTCAAGCATTTGCTCCGCCCCGCCCAAGCCTGGCTTGTGCGCCTCCAGCACCGCCGCAGGCAGCCGGAACAAGGTTGGTCCCGACGTATAGAGCAACGCGGCTTCAATTCGCCGGTCGGGAAAAATCACCGCCAGTGCTGCGGCGTATGCGCCCATTTGCCTGAGGTGGTGCTCCGGAACCTGATCCAGACTCGCTGGCGCACGACGGCCGGTCTTGAAATCGATCAGGACAACGCGATCGGGCTCGACGAGCAAACGATCGACGGTGCCCGCGACCACCTGGCCATTGGGGAGCACGGCGGCTATCGGCGCCTCCGCCAGGGCTTCCGGCGCGAAGATGGCAGCATGGGCCGGGTCGGCGACGATTGCGCAGACATCGCGTACCAGCGCCGCTCGCTCGCCAGAATCCTCCACCCCGCCCGAATGTTCGAGCCAGCGCTCGCCCCCGACGATCCGGCTTTCGGGCGGCAAGGCGGGCAAACGTTCAAACAGCGCATGGAGCAGGCGTCCCCGCCGGGCCGCGGCGAGCAAAGCTGGGCCCGGAGGCGGATCGGCAACGCGATCCTCGCCCAGAGCCGAGGGTGCAAGCGGGCGTGGCGGGCGGCTTTCGGCGGGCGCGGGCCGGCGGAGCCAGGCGGGCACGCCTGCCTCCGCCCGGGCCCGCTTGCCCGAGGTGCGACGCCGTACCCCCCGATCAGCACCGCCCACGAGGACACGCATTCCGCCCCAGCGGGGATCCGCGTTCTCCTCAGCGCCAAGCGATGTCAAAGCGGCGTCCAGCGCGGCATACCAGCTTTCGGCAGGGGCCTGCCCCCTTGCGCGTGGCCCGAGCGCGCCGCCGATCACCAGATGCTCTTCCGCGCGCGTGACCGCGACGTAAAGCAGGCGCCAATGCTCTTCGCGCTCCCTCTTCTCAACGCGAGCCAACGCCTCAGCGAGCGATCCCGCAAGCTCTGCCTTGCGCGGCCGGAAGACGGGAAGCGCATCGCTTTCCGTCTCGATCTGCCACTCGATCGTGCCGGTGCGCGATGTATCGGGATCGCCTGTTGCGTCGGCGAGAATGACAAGCGGCGCCTGCAGCCCCTTTGCACCATGCACCGTCATCACACGCACCGCGTCGAGCGGCGCGGAGGGATCGCGCGTCACCTCCACCTCGTCCCGATCGAACCAGTCGAGGAAGAGCTGGAGCGTGGGTGTCGCCTCACTCTCGAACGCAAGCGCGGCATTGAGCAATTCCTCGATCGGATCGCGCGCTTCGGTCCCCAGACGGCGCATCAGCTTGCGGCGCCCGTCCAGCGGACCGGACAATATCTCCTCGAGGAACTGATACGGGCTCGTGAGGTCGGCGCGGGCGAGCAGGAGGCGCAGACCGCCGGAAACAGGATGGTCGGCGACCGCCGGCCACAGGCTGCCGCCGCGCCCGAAACCGAGCTGATAGAGCGCGTCCTGCGAAAGACCGAACAAAGGTGAGACAAGCAGGCTGGCGAGATTGAGGTCGTCTTCCGGCTGCAGCACAAAGCGGATCGCGGCCATCAGGTCACGCACCGCGAGCGGCGCATCGAGCCGAAGCCGGTCGACGCCTGCGACGGCTACACCCTCCGCATGGAGGCGCGCGACAATCAGCGAGGCGAGATCGCCGCGTTTGCGCACCAGGATCAGCACGTCCTCAGGACGCAGCGCCCTGCCCCGTCCAGCCAGCCATAAAGGCTCATGCAGCCAGTCGCGCACCTGCCGCGCCAGGCGGGTCGCGAAATCGCGCGCGGCATCGTCGATCCAGCTTTCCTCGCCTTCATCCTCGGCTGCGATTCCGCCTTCGATCGAAACCGGCTTCAATAGCGTAACGACACCGGGCAGATCGCCGCGCGCACTCTCGTGCGGCTCAGCTGCGTCGAGCAAGCCAAGCCGCTCGGTGCCGATCTGCTCGATCAGGCGGTCCACCACGGCCAGCACGGTTTGGGTCGAGCGAAACGAGCGATCGAGCGAGAGGCGGCGCAGGATGCGTCCACCCTCCTGCGCGGCGTTCTCGAAACGCTCACGCGCGGCGGCGAAGAAGATCGGATCGGTGCCCTGGAACCCGAAGATCGCCTGTTTGAAGTCGCCGACCGCGAAGATGGTGCGCTCGCGCCGCTCGCGCACCGGCTCCTCGACGAAGAATTCCTCGGCGAGCGCGCGCACGATCGCCCATTGGCGGGCATTGGTATCCTGGCCCTCATCGACAAGGATATGATCGGTCCGTCGGTCAAGCTTGTAGCGGATCCACGCGCCGACACCGGGGCGCTGCAGCAAGTTCGTGGCTAGCCGGATCAGATCGTCGAAGTCGACTGCACCGTGCGCGCGCTTGGCCGCAGCATAGGCCGCTGCATAGGCCTGCCCGGCGCGCAGGCCCGCGGCGAGAAGGCCCGATAATTCAGCGCGTCGGCGCAGGCTCAGCAATTCGTCGATTGCCTCGGCCAATTGCGCGCAATTGGCGTCATGCTCGGGATCGCAACCGAGCAGTTTCGCGCTGAACGACCGCGGATCACCGGATTTGGTGCGCGCGATTCCGATAAGCTCTTCCAGCAGCCTCGCCCGGGCCTGCTGATCAGCGGCAAGGAAGGCGGCGCCGATCTCGGCATGGTCGACGCCGGTCTTGGCGCCCCAGGATCGGTTCGCTTCGATGATCCGCACCAGCAGCGTGCGGTCGAAGACGTCATCGGCCAGCGCAGTCTCGATAACCTCCCCGACATCGCCCAGGGGAACTTCAAGCGCTGCACGGATGCGCGCCTCGATTCCCTGCCGTGGTCCGAGCGCCGCCAGCGAGTCGGGTGCGCGGGCGCAGAGAGACAGGTACCGTTCGGCCTTCTCCTCGCCCAGGCGCCGACTCAATTTCTGGATATCGTCGATCAGGCCGAGATCGCCGCCGCGCTCAGCTTCAAGCAGCATCTCCGCCAGCGTCGCACGAGCCAGTGCTGCCTCGGCGCGACCCTCCAGCGGCCGGAAGCCGGGCGCGAGGCCCGCTTCGGCGGGAAAGGCAGCGAGCAGGGTTTGGCAGAAGGCGTGGATTGTCTGGATCCGAAGCCCTCCGCCCGGCGCATCGAGCACACGCGCGAACAGCCGGCGCGCCTTGCGCACCGCCTGGTCGTCATAAGGCTCGTCGAGCGCGTCGAGCTCCTTGCGCAGTTCGGCATCCGCCAGCCGCACCCACGCCGCCAGCCGCCCCTGGATGCGCTCGGCCATTTCCGCCGCGCCAGCCTTCGTAAAGGTGAGGCAGAGGATGGTCTCGGGCGCAGAGTCGTTGAGCAGCAGCCGCAGCACGCGCGCGGTGAGCACATGCGTCTTACCGGTGCCGGCCGACGCCGATAGCCAGATCTGGCTCTCCGGCTCGGACGCTGCCTTTTGCGCGCCTTCGAGCCGCTTGAGCGGCTGGACACGCCCTGTCATGCCTGATCCCCGCTACCGCCGCGGCCGTACCATTCGTCCAGCCGCATGAGCTGATCATAATCCCCGTAGGGGGCATGTTCGGGGTGCAGCTTGGCGATGAAGGCGGCACCGCCGCGAAGCCAGGTCTCGACCGCATCGGTCAGCACGCGCGCCGAAAGTGCGGTGAAGTCCGCGCTATCAATCCCCTCGCCCGTCCGGCTGAGCCCGACCGGGCTGGTGCGATAGCCAAGCGTTCCATCCTTGCTCGCGGCGAGGCTCCAATATTCGAACGTCTCCGGTTTGCCCGTCACGCCTTCGAACCCGCCGCGCTCCGCGATCAGGCCGAGCAGGCCCAATTGCATCGAATAGCCCTCGGCCACCGCGCGTCTGGAGGGCGGCTTACCGGTCTTCCAATCCACGATCGCGAGGCTGCCGTCCGCGAGGCTATCGATACGGTCGACCGTGCCCTCCAGCCGGATTCCTGCGATGTCGATCACGCCCTTGCGTTCGGCCAGGGCTGGACGGCGGCCGGCGGCCAGATCCTCCGCGACGGTCGCCGCAACCCAGTCGATCGCTTCAAGCAGGCGCGGCGTCCACATTGCGCGCAGCACGGGGTGCGCCGCGGTTTCGCGAAGCAAGGCCTCGGCGCGCGGACGCAGGCGCGCAGGATCGCAATCATCCTCCTTGATCCAGGTCTCAAATACCTTGTGCACCGCACTGCCGCGCCAGGCTGCGCTCGGATCGGCGTCAACCCCATCCCACGCACGCAGCCTGAGCATCGCATCGGCATAGAAGGCGAAAGGGTCCGCCTTGAGCCGATCGAGCTTGGTCACAGCGATCCGTTTCGGTCGATCCTGCAGCGGCGGGCATGGTGCGGGACGCTCGGCAGGCGCGAAGTCCGCGGGCCGGTCGAGCGCGTCTGCCCAGTGCTGAAGCGGGCGATGCGGCGCGATGCCGCCGGTCATCGCCTCCAGCCTGAGCCAGAGGCGCGAGGCGACGGCCGGCGCACGCGCGTCGCGTCGGGCGCGGGTGAGCAGAACCTCCGGCCCGCCGAGCGCGGCGGCGAATTGCTGCGCCTCGATGCCGATGCGGCGTTCCAGACCCGGCAGGCCAAGCTGTGCGCGAATTGCCGGGGCCAGCCAGGGATCCGGCGCGGGCAGGCTCGGCCAGACCCCTTCGTTCAGCCCGCTTAATATGACGAGGTCGGTTTGTTGTAACCGCGCCTCGATCAGGCCCCAGATGAAGACGCGCGGATGGCCACCCTGCGGTGGCCGCACCGCGACCGCATCCGCCATCGCTTGCAGAAACGCGGGAAAAGCGCGCGGGCTGATCGCAGGAGGTCCCTCCCCCGCGCCTGCCTGCAGTCCGGTGATCAGTTCGGCGGCGGCGCGGCCGGCGGGGCGACTCCAGGCCTCGTCCCCGGCGAGGGTCGAGGCTGTATCGGAAATGACCGCGAGCAGCTCACCGAGGGCCGCGGTTCTTGCCAGGAAGGCGATTTCGAGCGGTTCAAGCAAGGGCCGCACGCTTTTCCACCAATCGAGCGCTTCGGCTCGTTGGCGCGCGGTGCGCTCGTCGCAGTCGAGCAGAAAGGCGGTGATGCCCGAAAGGCCGGGACCCGGACGTGGTCCGCGTAGCGCCCGGTCGAGCAGGCGCACGCCTTCGAGCCATGCAAGTCGCTTCTCGCCCGCCCGCACCAACGGATGCTTGAGCAAGGCAAGCAGGGCCACAGGCGCGAAGCCCTCCGACGCCGCGTCGGCGAGCGCGCCGAGCAAAGTTCCGGGCGGCGTACGCGTCAGCGGGCGGCCGGCCGAATCGTCGGCTTCGATCCCCCAGCGCCGGAGATGCGCCGCGACGCGCGTCGCGAGCAGGCGATCGGGCGTGACGAGGGCGGCGGTCCGTCCAGGCTTTTCGACGCTTTCGCGTAAAGCGACGGCTACGGCCTGTGCCTCGGCGGCCGGATTGGGGAGCTCGACCGCGCGCACGCCCGACAGGCGACGCGCGCGCGCCGGCAAGCCCTGCCATTTGTCGGTGAAGGCGGCCGGCGTCATCGCGTTGCCGACGGACTTTGCCCGATCATGCGAAGCGCCGTCGCGGCCGGCTCGCCAGGGGCGAACTTCGGTCCGCGCAACGCCCATATGGTCGAGCAGTTGGCGCAGCGTATATTGGGGGTGGGTCTCGATCGGCTTTCGGTCCTGCCCTTCGCCTCCACCAAGCGCCTGCCATTCTTCCTCGGGCATGAAACGGTCGAGGCCGGCGAGCACGACAATGCCGTGCGGGAGCCTCGCGATCCGCCGAAGCAACCGGCCTACGACCGGAGCGGCATTGCTGATGCCTGCGGCGACGATCAGGCCTTCGGGCGGTGCCGCCGCCCAGCGGCGCTCGGCGGCGATCAGCAGGCGATTGCGGCGGTCGGCAAGATCGATCCGTTCCCGGCGACGCAATTCCTCGGGCCAGCGGCGGAGCACGATCTGGAGCAAGTCCAGCGACGCTTGCCAATGCTCGGACAGTTCGGCGGGGACCGCGTCGGCGAGGCGGGCTGGATCCACCTCCTCGACTGTCATCTGATCGAGCGTGCGCGCCAGGTCGGCGGCGAGCCGCACCGCTTCCACGGGCTCGATCGGATCGGTCCGGCGTGCCTCGCCGATCAGGCGTGCAAGGATCAGCTGGCGGGCGAGCGGGTCGATCGCAGGCGGTATGCGCTCGTCCGCGACGGGATCGAACAGGGGGCCAATGTGGTCGTCGAGCTCGGGATCGCCGATCGAGACCAGACGCGGCAACAGCAGGCCGCCCTCGGCCCGGCGCACGAAGGCATCGGTGATTGCGCGCTGGGCGCGATTGTTGGGCAGCAGGACGATTGCGCGCGCCAACGCCAGCCGATCGCCTTTGGCACGTGCGAGCAGCCCCGCCGCAAGCGCGTCGGCAAAGCCGCGATTGATCGGGATATTGAATACGGATGGATGCGCGGCGTCGGGCACAAAGTTGGTCTAGAGGGCTTCGCTCTGAAACTCCAACGTCATGCCGGTGAAAACCGGGCTGACCAACCAGCGGTCCGGACCCTGATGTTCAGCCGCCTGCCAGGATCGCCTCGGTCTTGGCGACGGCGGGCGGGGTGCCGACGTCGAACCACAGGCCTTCGTGGACCAGACCGAAGACACGGCTTTCGGCGATGGCCCGATTCCAAAGCACGTTCATCGAGAATGCCCCTTCAGGCGCGTTCTCGAACAGGCGGCGCGATACGATCTGCACGCCGGTATAAACGAACGGCGCGGGCTTGCCGGGCGCGCGGCGGGTGAGCCGGCCGAGTGGGTCCATGCGAAAGTCGCCCGCCCCTTCATGGCAATGTGCATGAGCAAGCGGGACGACCAGCAGCAGCGCATCCATGGCCTGCTCGTCCCAGCGTTGTTCGAGCAGGCGGATCGCGTCGACCGGGCCGTCAACCCAGAGATTGTCGCTGTTGACGATCAGAAAGGTGGCATCCTCGATCAGAGGCAGCGCCTTGGTCACACCGCCGCCGGTTTCGAGCAATTCTCCCGTCTCGTCGGAGATCAATATTTCAAGGTCTTGCGCCTCGTCCTTGAGATGTGCTGCGACCACATCGGCGAGGTAATGCGCGTTCACCACCGCACGTCCGATGCCGGCGGAACGCAGCCGGTCGAGCACATGATCGAGCAAAGGCTTGCCCGCCACCTCTACCAACGGCTTCGGGCGCGTCGCGGTGAGTGGCCGCATACGCTTGCCGAGCCCGGCGGCGAGCACCATTGCGGTGCGGATCGGGGTAGCGTCGCCCGCTATGGGCCGGAGCGGGCGATAGGTCTTCATGCGCTATACTCGGCCCAATAGGCCGCACGTTTCTCAAGCGGAACATGCGCATCGAACCATGCCTTCACCGGCGCCAGTGCGGGGTGCTGGAGATCGCGTTCCATATAGGTCCACATGCGTGGCTGGAAGGCGAGGTATCGGGGCTTGCCGTCGCGTTTCCACAACCGCGTAAAGATGCCCAATATCTTGGCATTTCGCTGTGCGCCAAGCAGCGCGTAGGCAGCCTGGTCGACCGGCCCATAATGTTCAAGCATGCGCGCTTCGACATCCGCCGAGACGTCGCGCCGCGCATCCTGCAGCAGCGAGACGAGGTCATATGCGGGATGTCCCGCGAGTGCGTCCTGGAAGTCGAGCAGGCCGAGACGCCTGTCGGGGAGCAGCATGATATTCTCGGCATGATAATCACGCAGCACCGTGGTCGACTGATCGTTCGCGATCGGCCGAAGCGCTTCGGCCCAAGCCTCGGCCCAGCCTGGTGCAACATCGAGCCCGACCGCGGGCATATACCAGTCCGGAAAAAGCGCTGCCTCGCGCTGATAGACCGGCATGTCATAGGGCGGCAACTCACCCGCGGGATGCTGGTGAAGGTCGCGGATCAGGTCGATCGCCTGGATATAGATCGCATCCTCGCGCGAAGGGTCAGCATCGAGCGCTTCGCGCATCCGGTCGTCGCCAAAGTCCTCCAGCAGAACCAGACCGGCATCAACATCACGCGCCAGGATGCGCGGCGCGGCAAAACCAAGGCGATGAAGATGATCGGCGACCTTGAGAAAAGGGCGCACATCCTCATGCGGCGGTGGCGCATCCATCAGCACAGCATTGCCGCTTGGCCCAAGCACGCGGAAATAGCGGCGGAACGAGGCGTCGCCCGCGAGCGGCGCAATTTCGGCCCCAGCCCATCCGGCACGGTCGAGGAAATCCGGCGCACTCGCCGGCGGTGTCATGATTGGGGCAGCGGCCATCGCCCATCCCATGCCTCGGGAATAATCCAAGTCAAGCGGCGCCCGCCGGTTGGTTCGGGCTCCAGGCTCAACCGCAGCGCGTCACCCCAGAGGCGATCCCCCATCCGCTCTGGCCATTCGATCAAAAGTGCCGTGTCGGAGCGCGCATCGTCGAGCCCGAGTTCCTCGATCTCCTGCGGCTCCTCGATGCGATAAAGATCGACGTGCCAGAGCGGCAGCCGCACGTCAGGGGGCTCATAGGCGATGACAAGGCTGTAGCTTGGGCTCGGCGCCTCCCCGCTCAGCCCCAGTGCGCCGAGCACACCGCGCGCGAAAGTGGTCTTGCCCGCGCCCAGAGGCCCCGACAAGGCGACCACATCTCCCGGGCGAAGCGCCTCCGCGAGTGTCGCGCCCAGTTGTTCAGTCTGCGGGGCGTCGGCGAGTGCCAACGTGCCGGACCGCATCAGGCTGCGGCCTCTGCAAGCTCGGGCTCGGCGTCACCCAGCAGTGGCAGGCGGATGATCACGCTGGTGCCGCGTCCGACGTCGGACAGCAGATCGAGGCTGCCGCCATGCGCCTCGACGAACTGGCGCGCCAGCGGCAGGCCGAAGCCCTGCCCCTCGCCTTCCCCCTCGGTGGGCTCCTCGTCGACATGGCCAATGCTGGAGCGGCGGAAGCGGTCGAATATCCGCTCGCGCTGCTTGGGCGCGATGCCGGGGCCGTTATCCGAAACCACGATTTCGGACATCCCCTCGACCACGCGGCTTCGCACCAGCACCCGCCCTCCCGCCGGTGTATAAGTTATCGCGTTGCGCAACAGATGGTCGAGCGCCTGATTGAGTCTCTTGCGGTCGCCCGAGACGGTGCCGCTTTCGGGCGAGAGATTGGCGACAAGGGTCAGGCCCGCGCTGCGCGCCGGTTCGCGCACCAATTCGACCGCCTGACGCACGAAATCGGCCACTTCCAGCGGCTCCATCGCCATCGGCAAGGTGCCCGCCGCGCTTTGCGTCAGATCGAGCACGTCACCCATCAGCGTGGAGAGGCGGCCGACTGCAGACATGATCGCGCCGACATAATCCCGGGCCGTATCGCTCAGCTCGCCCGCATACCCCCCCGCAAGCATCTCGGCGAAGCCTGCGATCGAGGTCAAAGGCACGCGCAATTCGTAGCTCATGCTCGACACGAACGCATTCTTGAGGCGGTTGGCCTCCTCGAGCGCCTCATTGCGGTCGCGCAACGCCTCTTCGATCCCCCGACTGGCGGTTATGTCGAGCAAGGTGAAGAGCGCATTGCCGTCGGGCAAGGGCACCGCCGCAAACTCGAAATGACGTCCGTCGATGGTCGAGATGCGTCCCGAGCGGTGCTGGCGGTCGACAGTCGCGACGCGTACCAGCTCGCGGATCAGGCCTGCGCGTGACGGATCGAGCAATTTGGGCGCGATCGATTGAACGAGCAGGTCCACACGCGGATGCTGCGCCAACTCCTCTTCGGGCAGGTCCCACACGTCGCGGAAACGGCTGTTCCACAAATGCAGGCGCCCGTCGGCAGCGAACACACCCACCGCTTCGAACAGATTATCGAACGTGGCGGTGCGCACCCGCACGAGCGTGTCGCGCGCGCTGGCGAGCTGGAGATGTTCGGTCCGATCCTCGAAGATCAGCAGAAGCCCGCGATCCGGAAGCGGCTGGGCGACCACGCGCAGATGCATGCCGCCTGGCAGCAGCCAATTTTCCTCGACGGGCTCGGTCGTAGAGAACCAGGCGCGGCGCTCAGTCTTCCAGCCGGGGAAATCGCGGCTTTCGGGCACGCGCTGTGCCTCTCGCATCCGTTCGAGCACCCGATCGAATTCGGGGCGGTCGGCGAGCCATTCGGGTTCGAGCGCGAACAGCCGCACGAAATGGCGGTTGTAGAAGACCAGATTATGGTCGGCGCCGAACTGCGCCACACCCGCGGACAGGCGATCGAGCATGTCGCGCTGGGCGCGCATGAACAGGCTGAGGTCCGCGCGCGCCTCTTCCAGTTCCTGAACATCGATCGCATAGCCCGCGACGCCCGCCTCGCCGATCGGAACATCGGTCACACGCATCACGCGGCGCTCGCCCTGAATGATCGCCGGCGCAGTGCGAGTGAAGATCGCACCACGATCGCGTGCGGCGGCGGCACCTGCACGGCCGCCGGGGAGCCCTTGCGATTCGATCAGTTCCAGTCCGCGCGAGACGACCTGTTCCGCATTCTCGGCCTCGATCGCGCGCACATAGGCGCCGTTGACGAGCGCGAGGTCGAGATCCGCGCCGCGATGCCACATCGGAAAGGGCGCTGCCTCGATCAGCGCCGAAAGCCCATCGAGCGCGCGGGCCATACGCGCGCCCTGTTCGCGCAGCTTAATCACCTCGCGTTGGCGCTCGCTGATGTCGAGCATCCAGAGCAGAACCGCGCGATGGTCGCCACCCACACTATAAGGCTGCCCGCGCACGCTGAACACGCGCGATCCGTCGGGGAGCGTGATCGTCCGCTGGATCGGGTTCGCGGTGGCGCGGCAATCGGCGATTTCAGCTTTGAGCGCGTCCAGCGCTTCGGCGCCGATCCCCCGCTCTCCGCCGTCAAGTTCCGCAAGCCTGGTTGGCACCCGGTCCAGCGCGAGCCAGGCGGCGATGCGTGGATCGGCATCAACCGAATCGTCGGCATAAACCAGCAACGGCACTGCCGGCGCACCGGCGAGCAGATCGGATACCGCGCGCGCATGCGCCAGAGCCTGATCGGCTTTGACCGCCTTGCGCGCGCCGATGAGGGTGGCGGCGACCGCGAGGGCCAGCCACACGCCGGCGACGAGGGCAAGCAGCTCCGTGTCGACCGTCACCGAGCCTTCTCTTGCTTCAATTCAGAACGCAAAATGCGCAGTCCCCTCTCCGTTCGGCCCAACTTGTAAGCCTGCCCTGAGCGCCTGCCTTGGCAGGCAGTCGAAAGCGCTTGCCCTTCTCTCCTTCTCGCGGAGGAGAAAGGCAAGACAGCGCTTCAACAAGTTCAGCGCGAACGGATGGGATGGGAGCCGATCAGTAGCGGTAATGGTCCGGCTTGAACGGGCCTTCGGGGCTGACGCCGATATAAGCGGCCTGCTTGCTCGTGAGCTTGGAGAGCTTCACGCCGAGCTTCTCAAGGTGGAGGCGCGCGACCTTCTCGTCGAGATGCTTGGGCAGGACGTAGACCTGCTTGTCATACTGCTCACCCTTCGCAAACAGCTCGATCTGCGCCAGCACCTGGTTGGTGAAGCTGGACGACATGACGAACGACGGGTGGCCGGTGGCGCAGCCCAGATTGACCAGGCGGCCCTTGGCGAGAACGATGATCTCCTTGCCGTCCGGGAACTCGACCAGATCGACCTGCGGCTTGATCTCGGTCCATTTGTAGTTGGACAGAGCCGAAATCTGGATCTCGCTGTCGAAGTGGCCGATGTTGCAGACGATCGCCATCGGCTT
>Ga0136846_1236023_pt1 | contig 13675 bp, 7 predicted proteins | sample HopSoiMetagenom2_FD_96841 | JGI IMG/M metagenome (GOLD analysis project Ga0136846, IMG submission 96841) | Grasslands soil microbial communities from Hopland, California, USA - 2 Assembly 2016 (version 4) | ecosystem: Environmental > Terrestrial > Soil > Grasslands | place: USA: Hopland... | reverse complement strand
TGTTTCAGTTGGGTGAACGAGGTGGCACGACGACGCGCTGGCCGAGAACGATGCAGTTAAACAAGGCGCGACTAACCTGATAACGGGTCAGAAAACGGTTGCTCCCCGGCGCTTCCTCGTGCGAAACGACGACTTGGTTGTCGACGTCAAAGATGCCCGCGGCGAGGGCCTCCTGTTTCCAAACAGCAGGGTTGGACAAATCGATATCCGAAGCAAAATGGAACAACTTGCGTCCAGATTCCCAAAATACCCAGCATTCGTTGGACACGGGCGAGAGAGGCGCCAGATGGATGACCTGCTCACCATTCGGGCTGTTGGTATTTCCTTCTTTAGCGGCCTGGGCGCGGAGCGCGACGCGCAAGCGTTCGACCAGGACAGGATCGGCGTAATCGTGCTGGTTTCGTGTGCGGAACAAGTAATCACGCATCTCTTTCACGTCCGTGCGGACGACGCTGTAATTCCGTGGCAACGCCTCGGGAAGCTGGCTGCGGAGGACCTGCGTGATTCTGAAATTTCGGCTTTGAACCACGGTGTCGGATTCCTCGATTTTGTAATCCGCTTTTTTAACTTTCACGCGAACGGCCAATTGCGGCAGGAGAATTTCAGCCAGCACGCTATGGTCACCGGGATCAAGCTTCGGTTCGAACCGTCCGACCCAAAAAACCATCTCTTTGGAGGAGATGATGCGGTCGATCTCACTTTCCTCCAACTGCCAGCGATAAAGGTGCCGGACGATCTCGAAAAGGTACGATTGCTGAAGCAATTCTGGAGGCGGAGTAGAATGAACCATCGTTTCTCTCGGCGAGGAGGTCCGGCAGCCACTGGAAATCGCCAGTAGAGCGAGAAAACCAAAACAGAGGAAAAACTTTGGCGCTTTCATTTTGGTGATTTTTTCAAAGTAAAGAAACGATTGCCGCCTAAAGATCCCTCCTGGCTGTCGGGGATGGTGACGAAATTGCCGCCGGGATGATAGCTATCCACATCCGTCATCCAGGAGTAGGCCCGACCGGTCACCGGCACCCGGCCCACTCGCGTAAGTTGAGCATAGCAATCAGCGCCGGCCATCCCTTCTTTGACGTAACTTCGCGCGAGGCCCTGGCCATAGTTGAGAAGTCCGGCAAAGCGGCCGGGCTTCCCGCCGCTATTGCCGATTTTAAGGAGGTAATTCAGCCGCTCCTCCACCCGGGAATCGGTGACAAACTGGCCGGAGGCATTGCGATAGAATCCCTCACACTGCCGCTTTTCGCCGCTGCCACAAATGACATCCACGATGTCATCAGCCCGAACGCCGGCGACGTGTTCCTGGCGGTATCCTGCAGGGGTGAGACGAAGCCGTGAATGCAGGACCCAGAGGATCTGAAACATCGCGGTCTGAGTCTCCTGCTCACTGACATAGGCGCGTTCACCCGGAAACGGGACTTCATTGATAAGCAATCGCGCGAGAAATCCAGAAACGGTACTCGGCGGGTCGATGCGGACAAACGGAGCGCCGGTCTGGGCAACAGCGGAGTTTGCGCCGATGAGGCAGAGTGCGATGGCGCTCCAGACGAATACGCCTTGCGGCAAAACCATGTTTGTCAGCCGCCGAGTGCGATCAGTGACTCTGGGAATTAGCTGCACGCTTTATTTGTCTACTAACTGCTCGTCCTGGGCCGCGGGAGTTCGAGCGGGGCGCGAGGCTTTTTCGAGAGGCTCGTTGACTTCAACAGCACTGGCCATTTTGCCGAGTTCGAGAACCTGCTCGTGCGTGGTCGTCGCGAATAAATGCATCGCCCGCGCGAGGACACCGGTCCAACCGGTCTGGTGATTGGCTCCAAGGCCCGCGCCGTTGTCGCCATGAAAGTATTCATAGAAGAGAACGTGATCGCGCCAGAGAGGATCCTCCTGCAGCTTCTGTCCTCCATTGACCGGCCGGCGACCGTCCTTCCCTAGTAAGAACATACTGGTGAGACGGCGGGAGATTTCCTCGGCGATCTGGTAAAGGTTCATCTGCCGACCGGAGCCGGTCGGACACTCGACTGTAAAGTCGTCGCCGTAATACGCGTAGTATTGAAGCAAGGCTCGGATGATCAGGGCATTAACTGGCATCCAGATTGGGCCGCGCCAATTGGAATTGCCGCCGAACATCCCGGTATCCGATTCGCCCGGCAAGTAAGGGACACGGAATTCCTGGTCTCCGACATGAGTGGTGTACGGATGGTCGGCATGATAGCGGGAAAGAGAGCGGATGCCGTAGGGACTCAAGAACTCTTTTTCGTCGAGCATCTTCTCCAGAACGCGCCGGAGTTTTTTCTCATTGAGAATCGCTCCGAGGCGGCGCCCGTGACAGCCGACTTGAAGAGGATCCTGGATGAAGTTGACCAATTCCGGACGGGCTTTAAGAAAACTCGTGAAGCGCTCTGATACTTCCGGATATTTTTTCGGGAACTCCCCTTCGAAGACAGTGACGGCGCAGAGGGGCAACAGCCCCACCATAGATCGAACTTTCAAGCGTTGAGCCTGGCCGTTGGGCAACTGCAGCACATCGTAGAAGAAACCATCCTCCTCATCCCACATTCCGATATTGCCGCCGGCATGGATGGTCGCGGAAGCGATCGAGACGAAATGGTGGACGAATTTCAGGACCATCGGCGCGTAGGTTGCATCGTGCGTCGCAAGCTCCCCTGCGATCTCGAGCATATTCAGGCTGAAGAGCGCCATCCAGGCAGTGCCATCGGCTTGTTCAAGGTAACCACCCGTGGGCAGCGGCGAACTGCGATCAAAGACACCGATGTTATCGAGGCCGAGGAAGCCGCCCTCGAAAGCATTCTTGCCCGAACGATCTTTGCGATTGATCCACCAGGTGAAATTGAGAAGAAGCTTCTGAAAACAACGCTCGAGCCAGGCGATGTCCCCTTTGCCGGTCTGTGCTTTTTCCAAACGATAGATAAAGATTGTCGCCCAGGGATGAACGGGCGGATTTACATCACCAAAATTCCACTCGTAGGCAGGGATCTGGCCGTTTGGGTGAAGGTAATTCTCGCGAAGCATCAGATCGAGCTGCTGTTTGCCGAAATCGGGATCCACCATGCTCAATGGCAGCACGTGGAACGCAAGATCCCACGCGGCATACCAGGGATACTCCCATTTGTCCGGCATCGAGATGACATCCGCGTTGTACATGTGATGCCAATGATCGTTGCGCGGCGCCTTTTTTGAAGATGGAAGATAGGGATCACAACCCCGTTCCTCCAGCCAGCGATTTACGTCAAAGTAATAGAATTGCTTGGACCAGAGCATCCCGGCGAGAGCCTGGCGCATGACATTCCCCGCATCAGAACTGAGCGAGGATGGAATAACGGAGGCGTAAAACTCGTCTGCTTCTTTTTGACGGGCCTGGAAGATCTGATCGAACTGTTTGCCAAATACACTGCTTTTTCCATGCTTCTGCGGCGAGGCATCCGGGCCGACATTTGTCAGCCGAAGTCGAACCATCTCGCACCTGCCTGCCGGGACGGTCAATCGATAGTGGGCCGCCGCTTTTGTGCCGGTGTTCTTTGGATTTATCGCGTCCTTTTGCTCGCGAATGAGAAAGCGATTGAACGCATCTTTGACGAATGGCGTGGGATTTTGGCCGCCGAACAGCTGTTTCGCATTTGTCTCGTTTTCAGTGAATAGAAGCACGGGCTGGCCATCACAATAGAGATACCGCTCTCCGAGGTCCGGTTCACTCGCGCGCACCACGGGGCGATCTACGGGAATCGCTTGAAGAAATGGGCGGGTATTGTCGCGGCCCCAGGACCAGCGATTACGAAACCAGAGGGTGGGAAGGAGGTGAAGATCGGCTGCTTCGGGACCGCGATTGTGAACGCTGATCTGAATCAGGATATCATCTGGCGACTCTTTCGCATACTCGACGAAAACGTCGAAGTACCGGTTGGAGTCGAAGACGCCGGTATCGGTTAGTTCATACTCGAACTCGTGGCGCCCGCGCTGTCGATTGGTCGAAACCAGTTGATCGTAGGGATAAGCGGCTTGAGGGTACTTGTAGAGGTACTTCAGATAAGAATGAGTGGGAGTGCTGTCTAAATAATAATAGCACTCCTTCACATCTTCTCCGTGATTGCCCTCGCTGTTGGTGAGACCGAAGAGGCGTTCCTTGATGATCGGATCCTTGCCATTCCAGAGAGCCAAGGCAAAACAAATGCGCTGCTGATCGTCTGAGATACCGGCAAGTCCATCTTCGCCCCAGTGATAGGCCCGTGAGCGAGCCTGGTCATGACTGAAATAATCCCAGGCATTGCCGTTCTCGCTGTAATCCTCACGGACTGTACCCCACTGACGTTCGCTCAGGTACGGGCCCCATTTTCGCCACGGAACGTTCCGCGAGCGCGCCTCTTCCAGCCGTTGTTGTTCCGCATTCATAGCTTTCAAACGTTGTCTCCTTCCGTAGAACTGCCCTTGACGGGGACCGGACTTTTCTCCCCCCATTTCCATCCGAGAACGAATGGGTGGTCTTCGCCGCGCTCATTGATGTACTGGCGATGATCGAGGAGAGCATTGCGAATCGCCTGCTTTGCGTACGCGGCGCGCGACCCGAGATGCGGAAGACGATCAATCACGTCCTGCACCAGATGGAAGCGATCCATTTGATTCAGCACAACCATATCGAAAGGCGTCGTGGTGGTGCCTTCCTCCTTATAACCACGGACGTGGAGGTTGCGATGATTGGTGCGGCGATAAGCCAGCCGGTGGATCAGCCAGGGATAGCCATGGAAGGCAAAAACGATTGGTTTATCCTTCGTGAACAACGTATCAAAGTCATGGCTGCTCAAACCGTGTGGATGCTCACTCTGGGGCTGGAGCTTCATGAGATTCACGACGTTAATGACGCGCACCTTCAGCTCAGGCAAATGCCGGCGGAGAAGATCAACGGCTGCGAGTGTTTCCAGCGTGGGAACATCACCGCAACAGGCCATGACAACATCCGGTTCGCTGCCTTTATCGTTGCTGGCCCATTCCCAAATGCCCAGGCCGGCAGCGCAATGCTTAATCGCTTCGTCCATGGTCAGCCAGACTGGCGCGGGCTGTTTCCCCGCCACGATAAGGTTGATATAGTTGCGGCTCCGCAAACAGTGGTCCGTAACGGAAAGGAGGCAATTGGCGTCGGGAGGAAGATAGACACGAACGACTTCGGCCTTTTTGTTCACGACATGATCAATGAAGCCGGGATCCTGGTGAGAAAAACCATTGTGGTCCTGACGCCAGACGTGCGAGCTGAGCAGATAATTCAGCGATGCTATCGGGCGACGCCATGGAATGTGATTACAGACCTTCAACCATTTTGCGTGTTGATTGAACATCGAATCGATGATGTGTATGAAGGCTTCGTAGCAAGAGAAGAACCCGTGACGGCCGGTCAATAAATAACCTTCGAGCCAGCCCTGGCATTGATGCTCACTGAGCATTTCCATCACGCGGCCGTCCGGCGCAAGGTGATCGTCGTAGGAAAACTTCTCTGCCATCCAGGCGCGGTTCGTAACTTCAAGCGCATCCTGCCAGCGGTTAGAATTGTTTTCATCCGGACTGAATAAACGGAAGTTTTTGCTTCCCATGTTCATCTTCATCACATCGCGGAGGAATCTGCCCATGGCGCGCGTCGCTTCGGCGTTCACCGCTCCGGGCTTCTTCACTTCGATGGCATAGCTGCGGAAGTCAGGCATACGGAGGTCTCGAAGGAGAAGACCGCCATTCCCGTGTGGATTTGCGCTCATGCGGCGCTGGCCCTGCGGGGCGATGGATGCGATTTCGGTTTTCAAGCGGCCGTTTTCGTCAAAGAGTTCCTCCGGCCTGTAGCTCTTCATCCATTGTTCGAGGATTTTGACGTGCTCCGGTTTTTCGTGCATTTCGCCCATCGGGACCTGGTGGGAACGCCATGAATCTTCGGCGCGCTTGCCATCAATTTCTTTGGGACAGGTCCAACCTTTAGGTGAACGAAGAATGATCATCGGCCAGCGAGGACGTTCTATAGTACCGTTTCTGCGAGCCGCAGTTTGGACTCGTTGAATTTCACCTACAGCCTGATCGAGCGCGGCGGCCATGAGTTGGTGCATTTTAGAAGGATCGCTTCCTTCGACAAAGATTGGTGTGTAACCATATCCGCGGAAAAGAGAGTCAAGCTCGTCGTGGCTGATGCGCGCCAAAACGCAGGGGTTCGCGATCTTGTAACCATTCAGGTGCAAAATCGGAAGCACTGCGCCATCGGTTGCCGGGCTGAGAAATTTGTTTGAGTGCCAGCTTGTGGCGAGTGGTCCGGTTTCCGCCTCACCATCGCCGACGACCGCGGCGACGATCAGGTCTGGATTGTCATATGCGGCGCCAAAGGCGTGGCTGAGCGCATAGCCAAGTTCACCGCCTTCATGGATCGAGCCAGGTGTTTCGGGTGCGACGTGGCTTGGAATCCCGCCGGGAAATGAGAATTGTTTAAACAATTTTTTCATTCCCTCCTCGTCCTGAGAGATGTTTGGGTAAACTTCGCTATACGTGCCTTCGAGCCATGTGTTGGCGACGATACCCGGCCCGCCATGCCCCGGGCCGATGATGTAAATCATGTTCAGGTCGCGCTCTTTAATGATCCGATTAAGATGCACATAGATGAAATTCAATCCGGGGGTAGTGCCCCAATGGCCGACGAGGCGCGGCTTTATGTGCTCTTTTTTAAGCGGTTGTTTAAGGAGCGGATTGTCGTAGAGATAGGTCTGACCCACAGATAAATAATTCGCGGCGCGCCACCATGCGTCTATTTTGCGAAGCATATCCGCTTCCACTTTTCCATTGGCTTTGGCTGGTCGGTCCAAATCAGTCGATAAAGCAACGCGCGCAGCTCCAGTTATTTTCTTCTTTTGGATACCACCTCTAAAACTGTCGGGTTTCGAAAGAATCTTTGTCATAATTGTCCTTTTCGGGTTCTTTAACTAATCATCTAAATCGGCTCGTGCTCTCGGTCCCGACGCAGAACGACCACCGAACGGGCACGCACGAGATAATTGGGGCTTTCGAGGGAAGCGTCTTCTCCTGGTTCAAAAATATCTTGTGGACTGGGGCGAGCTGTATCTATGACTCGACGCCATTCATCTGCCGAGCCTTCCTGAATACTAAAGTTACGGTCTTCCCAATAGGCATTTATCATGACGTAGAGATCGTCATCGTCCACGGATGCGCCGTGAAGCATGTAGGCCAGACAACGGGAGTCGTGGCCGAAATCCACCGGGCCATCTGTTCCAAACCACTTCACATCCTCGCGCCAGAAAGTCGCGCGGCCGATCGAGGGGTGAGCCTTGCGAAAGGCGATCATCAGCTTGAAAAAGCGGTAAATTTCCTGGTTTTGCTCGAGGCGCGCCCAGTCCAGCCACGTGATCTCGTTATCCTGATTGTAGGGATTGTTATTCCCGCGCTGTGTGTTCAGAAATTCGTCGCCCGCCACGATCATCGGAATTCCGTTGGAGAGCAGGAGCAGAGCGCAGAGGTTCCTGGCTTGCTGCTTCCGCAAAGCGAGGACCGCCTCCGGCAGGTCCACGTCACCTTCCCAGCCGCAATTCCAACTTAGGTTGCTATCGCAACCGTCGGTATTCTTATGGCCGTTCGCTTCGTTATGTTTTCCGTTATACGACACGAGGTCATAAAGGCAAAATCCGTCGTGCGCCGTTAGAAAATTGACACTTTGATGAGGCCGGCGGGTATCCTGGAGACCGTCAGGAAAAAGATCGTCACTCCCGTAAAGGCGACGGATTAGCGCGCCGACCTTTCCGGCATCACCCTTGACGAAGGAGCGGACATCATCGCGAAAGCAACCGTTCCATTGCAACCACGCCATACCCGGGAATCCACGGCCGAGCTGATAACTGGAAATGTCCCAGGCCTCCGCCACCAGCCGGATATTTCCAAGGCGGGCGAGAAAACCGATCTCGGCCACGAGAGAAGCTTCATGCACTCCCATTGAACCGTCGGCCGCGCGTGAAAAAATGGAAGCAAGATCAAAACGGAAACCATCTATCCCCATGTTTTGCGCCCAGAAGCGGAGACTTTCGAGCACAAGCACCCGGCCGGCGGGATGGCCGGTGCGAACGGTGTTGCCACAGCCGGTGTCGTTAACGTAATGCCGCAGGTCGTGGGTAAGCAGGTAGTAGCTATCGTTGTCAACGCCGCGAAAACTGTAGGTCGGCCCGTCTTCACCTCCTTCAGCGGTGTGATTATAGACCACGTCCAGCCAAACTTCGATGCGCGCCGCGTGGAACGCCTGAACCATGGCGCGAAACTCCTCGAACGCTTCCCCATGGGAATATTGCTGGTGAGGGGAAAAGAAATGCAGCGTCATGTATCCCCAATAATTCGCTTCCTGCGGGTCGAATTGCTGGATCGGAAGCAACTCGACAATGGTGACACCTAAATCCTTTAGATACGGAATTTTCTCGATCAATCCCGCGAAGGTTCCTCGTTTCGCCGGTGTCACATCGGAGTTCGGGCGGGCAGTAAAACCTTTTACATGGAGTTCATAAACGATGGCATCGCGGCAGGTGTGGCGCGGCCCAGCCTCCGGGCGAATCGTTTCCGGTTCCTGCTTCGGAAGCCGACCGAGCGGGGCACGACCGTCTGTCGGACCTGGTTGAGAGCAAGCCTGACGATTGAAGTCCGGCGGGAAAAAGACCGAGGGCGCGTACGGGTCAAGCAACACTTTTTCGGAATGAAAACGGTGTCCGCGGTCGGGTTCATGCGGCCCTTCGACGCGGTAAGAATAGAACATGGCGCCGCCGAGCTGGCCGGCCGGAATGCGGCAATGCCAGATGCTTCCGGTCTTATGAGCGGGATATTGAAAGCGAAACTCAAAAACAGGGTTAACCGGATCCTTCTGTTCATAACAGAGCAGAGTCACCGCGGTGGCATGCCGGGAATAAAGTGCGAAGTTGAATGCCTGCTCCGCCTGCACCCAACGTACTACCAGCGGCCATGGGTTCCCGGCGGAAACTAAAGCAGCAGTCGAAAGTTTAGCCTGGGCTTTCTCCGGCGGCTTTTTACTCCCTTCCCCAGTCGCAAGACCAGCGGAGCCCTCCCGCAAATTCGGCGCACGGCGTTTTCTAGATTCCTGGAGCGCTACGGTCATCTCATTGGATTCTTGGTGCCAGTAACCGGGCACGATGCTCTATCCCCACGCTCCCGCCGAGTGCTCGCGCAAGAAACTGGCAGAATTGACAGGCCATTGAGCACGATGAGCTTATCTGCGGGAAAGTGCCGACCTACACCGCTTTGCCTTTGGGAGGTTTTATCTTCCAGATTTGTTCGCAGTAATCCCGGATCGATCGATCGGAGCTGAATTTACCCATCCGCGCGACATTCAAAATGCTTTGCCGTGTCCACGCCGCGGGATCCTGCCAGAGGGCATCCACTTTGGCCTGGCAATCGAGATATGCCTGAAAATCCGCCAACAACAGAAAGGGATCATAGCCGAGCAATGAATCCACCAGAGGACGAAAAACATTCGCATCACCGCGTGAGAAGGTCCCATTCGCAATCGCGTCAATCACGCTCTGCAGAACTGGGTTTGCCGCATACAATTCGCGGGGATGGTAGCCACGCGCTCTTGTTTCCACTACATCCTGCGCGTTGAGACCGAAGAGGAAAAAGTTTTCCGGACCGACCTCTTCGCGAATTTCCACATTTGCGCCGTCGAGCGTGCCAATGGTCAGCGCGCCGTTAAGTGAGAATTTCATATTGCCCGTCCCCGAGGCTTCTTTGCCGGCGGTTGAAATCTGTTCTGAAAGGTCGGCGGCTGGATAAACGTGGTGCGCGTTCTTGACGTTAAAGTCGGGAAAGAAAACAACCTTGAGCCGGCCTCGCATCGCCGGATCGTTGTTCACTGTCTCAGCCACTCCGTTGATCAAACGAATTATCAATTTGGCCATGAAATAGCCTGGCGCTGCCTTGCCGCCGAAGAGGAAGGTGCGCGGCACAAGAGTTGATGCGGGATCATTTTTAAGCGTGAGATAGCGCTGCACAATGTGCAGTACATTCAAGTGTTGCCGTTTGTATTCGTGGATGCGTTTGACCTGAATATCGAAAAGGGATTGTGGATCGACTTCGACATTCGTTCGCTCCTGGATGAGCGCAGCGAGACGGCGCTTGTTCGCCAGCTTTACCTCGCGCCACAGCTTCTGGAACGCGGCGTCGGCGGCGAAGGTTTCAAGTTTTCGCAGCCGGGTCAGATCGCTCAGCCAGCCCTCGCCAATGCGCTCCGTAATCAGACTGGTGAGCTTTGGATTGCTCAGAGCCACAAAGCGCCGCGGCGTGACGCCGTTCGTCACGTTGCAAAATTTCTCCGGCCATAGTTCGGCAAAATCCTGCATGACAGTGCGCTTGAGGAGATCCGAGTGAAGCGCGGCAACGCCATTTACATGATGGCCGCCCACGGTCGCAAGATTCGCCATGCGCACATAGCGATCGCCGCTCTCGTCGATAATTGAAAGGCGCGCAAGCTTGGCGTCATCTCCCGGAAAGCGCGCGCGGACCTCATCGAGAAAGCGCCGGTTGATTTCGTAAATGATCTCGAGATGCCGCGGCAGCAGTGAGCTGAACAAGCCCAACGACCACTTTTCCAGGGCTTCAGGCAAGAGAGTATGATTTGTGTAGGCAATCGTCTGGCGCGTGACGTTCCACGCTCTGTCCCAATCCAATTGGTGTTCGTCCACCAGCAGGCGCATCAGTTCCGCAACAGCAATCGCCGGGTGCGTGTCATTCAGTTGCACGGCAAACCGCTCCTGAAAATTTTCGGGCCGGCCGCCAAACAATTGATGCAGCCGCAGCATATCCTGCAACGAACAGGTGACGAAAAAGAATTGCTGCTGGAGACGCAGTCTTTTCCCCTGGGCGGGCTCGTCATTCGGGTAAAGGACTTTGGTGATGTTCTCCGAGGCGACCTTCGCATCCACCGCGCGAAAGTACTCGCCCTGATTGAAAGCGGCGAAATCGAATGACTCGACTGCCTCTGCTTTCCAAAGCCGCAATGCGTCGCACGTGCCAACGCGATAGCCTGGAATTGGGGTGTCGTAGGCGATGCCTTTAACAACTTCGTCCGGAATCCACCGAACGCGATAACTCCCCTGCTCGTCCTTCCACGTTTCAGTGTGCCCGCCAAACTTCATATCGTAAACCAGCTCGGGGCGATTGATCTCCCACGGATTCTGAAAACGCAGCCATTTGTCCGTCACTTCCACCTGAGCGCCATCTCGAATGACCTGATCGAAAATGCCGAACTCGTAACGGATGCCATATCCAATCGCCGGCACCTCGACGGACGCAAGCGAATCCATGTAACAGGATGCCAACCGCCCGAGGCCGCCGTTCCCAAGCCCGGGTTCGTCTTCCTCCTCAATCAAATCGTCGAGGTCCAGGCCAACTTCGCTGACCGCCTGCCGCGCAGGTTCCGTGATGCCGAGATTCAACAAATTATTCGCCAGGTGAGGCCCGGGCAAAAACTCAGCGGAAAAGTAGCAAACCACCCGGCTGCCCTTTTCTGCCGCCGTTTCGAGCGTCTGCACACAGCGCCGGAGCACTCGATCCCGGACGGTCAAGGCGAGCGCCATATAAGCGTCCTGCCGCGTGGCTACTGAGGGCGCGCGTCCCAAACCCAGCAACAAATTGTCGAGAAAGGCTCGCTTAATATCCGCCGCAGAAAGACCGGTGCGGGTACTTTCCGCGTCGAGATAATCAGATGATTTGCCGGGCGACATCTTTCCAGTTTGTTTGCTGGAGAGTCGAGCGCCATTGCTCAGATCCAGAGGTTTTCTGTCGCCGTCCTTTCTCCTGGTTTGCGGTGTTTGCATAAGGATTGATGTTTGAAAAAGCACCTGCCGGCGCGAGCGAATCGGAACCTGTTATTTTTCGGTCTGCCGGGAGGATGAATCGACTGTTAGGATCAGACCACGAATTAATCCTCTTTCGCCTTTTTCTTAGCTTTTTCGACTGAGACGGCAAGCGCCTCGGTGAAGGTAACGACAATGGTGTCGCCCAGACGGAGAGTCTCCAGACGTTTCGGATCACGAGCGCGAACCGTGACGTAATTGCCGCGCGGGCCCTTAAGAGTGAGCAGGCGCGTGGGACGCTCCAGCCCTTCGACGGTTGTCACAGCTCGAACCATCCGCAGCCCTCCGGCTGCCGGAGCTGTTCCCTTTGGCGCTTTGGCGACACCGGCGGTGACGACAAGCGGATTGCTCTTTTCATCCTCCGTCGGTTCGCGCAAATCAGCGGCAATCGAGAGATAATATTTGGCGGTGACTTCATCACCGACTTTTACTTCGTTGAGGCGCTTCACGGCCTTGTCGACCGTCACAGTAGTGACATCTCCGAGCGAACCTTTCAGTGTGAGTTCGCGTTTTTCGAGATCAAGGTCCTGGACGGTTGCGGTCACGGAGATGAGCACTTCATCTTCGACTGATCCTCGCGAAGCGGCGGCATCGGTCTGCGCCTGCACAAAGAGAGGCCCGGAGCATGCCAATAAGGCGACCAGATATTTATTGAGAGAAGCTATTTTCATGAATCCTTTTGTTTTATTGTTATTTGTTTATTGGCTGGGAAATCGGAAGAGAGGATGCGATTCGCAAAGAGTCCGCCATTGAAGGTTGAATTTCTGGTTCGGCCTCAGGAACATCTCTCCAGGAAAACCATTCCTGGACAATGCGGTAGCCGAGCGCGAGCAGTGTGGGTCCGAGAAAGACTCCGATGAACCCAAAGGCGATCGCGCCGCCTACTACTCCAAAAAGAATCAGTAAAAACGGCATGTTGCTGCCGCGGCTGATAAGCCACGGTTTGACAAAGTTATCGATGCTGCTGACGCCGATTCCCCAGACCACCATGAAAACACCCCAGCCGGTTGAACCTTGATTAAAAAGCCAGACAGCCGCTGGAATCCAGACGAGAGGAGGTCCCATGGGAACGACAGAAAGGAAAAATGTGAGCAAGGTTAATACTCCCGTGCCAGGCACGCCGGCTACGAAGAAACCAACTCCGGCCATGAGCGCCTGGACAAAAGCGGTGCCTAGAATTCCGTAAACAACCCCGCGGACAGTCTTGCCCGCAAGTTCCAACAGGAACGCGCCGCGATCCCCACCGATCCGGACGACCGCCGTGCCAAACCGCTCCGCGACCTGGCCGCCATCGCGGAAAAGGAAAAAGGCGATGAAAATGCTTAAGGCAAATTGAAGCAATCCACCGCCGAGCGCTACGCTCAGTTTGAGAAGCTGAGCACTCGCTGGCTCAATGAGGCGTTTGAGGAAAATCAGGAATTTGGCGCTGTCTCCAGCGAGATTCTGCCAATATGCCAGGACACGAGGAAACTTTTTCACCCAATCCGGCGGCGCGGGCGGCCCGGCGTCAATCCATTTGCGAGCGGCCGCGGTGAAGGCACTGACATGATCGGCGAGAGTCGACCCGACAACCACGAACGGGATGAGTACGATTAGAATCATTGCCAACGAAATGAGACAAGCGGCAAGTGTCCGGCGGTTTCCTAGAAGGACCAACAACCGCTGGTAGAGCGGCCAGGTGGAGAAGCAAAGCACCGTTGCCCAGAGAAATGCGGTCACAAACGGCCTCATGACAAACAGACAACCGGCCGCCAGGACAATAAGAATGCACCAGCCCAGGTTCT
>Ga0136846_1208011_pt1 | contig 13675 bp, 7 predicted proteins | sample HopSoiMetagenom2_FD_96841 | JGI IMG/M metagenome (GOLD analysis project Ga0136846, IMG submission 96841) | Grasslands soil microbial communities from Hopland, California, USA - 2 Assembly 2016 (version 4) | ecosystem: Environmental > Terrestrial > Soil > Grasslands | place: USA: Hopland... | reverse complement strand
CGCGCACGGTGCTCGAGCGCGAGCAGGCGATCAACGCATACGACGACGCCGTCGACGAGGAGCAGCTCGCGTTGCTCGCGCGGCGCCAGCCCGTGGCCTCGGACCTGCGCTTCGTGATCGCGTTTTCCAGGGCGGTGGCCGAGCTCGAACGCGTCGGCGACGAGGCCAAGAAGATCGCGCGCGTGGTGATCGGTGACGATGGCGCGGGTCCGGTCGACGACATCGTCGCCATCGGCGCTCGCGCCGAAAGCCTGTTGCGCCGTTCGCTCGAGGCCTTCGACACGCTCGACGTCTCGCTGTGTGCCGACATCGTCGCCGACGACAAACAACTCGACCGGCAGTACGACGCCGCAATGCAGCGCCTGCTGGCGCTCGGGGCGCCGGACGCGCCCGCCTTCCGCCGCGCGGTGCACGCCGCCTTCGTGCTCAAGTCGCTGGAGCGGATCGGCGATCACGCCCGCAACATCGCGCGGCTGTTAGAGGAATAGTGTCGCCGGGTGGCGACTGAAATCGAGCCGCGTCAACCACTTCGAAGCTCCCGCGTTGGGCATCTCAGTACCAACCACTCCCCGGGGAGTTTTTTATGTTCACCTCAGGAATCCGCGCGGCCGCCAAGGGCTGCGCCTTCTCGCTGGCGCTGTTGCTGGCCGCGTGCGGCGGCGGGAGCGGCGGCAGCATGTCGACCTCCAACAATCCTCCGCCGAGCTCGGGCTGCACGGATTGCGGCACCACGCTCGTCGCCATCACGGATGCCGATGGCGACTTCCTCAGCTACACGGTCGACGTCACCTCGCTCAAGCTCAGGAAGGCGAGCGGCGCGACGGTGGAGACGCTGCCGGCGACGACGCGCATCGACTTCGCGCAGCTCGTCGATCTCACCGAATTCTTCACGGCCGCGACGATTCCGAACGGCGAGTACGTCGCCGCGACGCTGCACCTCGACTACACGAACGCCGACATCACCGTCGAGCAGAACGGCGCGCCCGTCGCCGCGAAGGCGGTCGATGCGAACGGCGCCGCGCTCGGCGGTATCGACGTCACGGTGACGCTCGACAACAGGCACCACCTGTTCGTGGCGCCGGGTCGGCCGTCGCTGTTCACGCTCGACTTCAACCTCGCCGCGACCAATGCGGTCGACCTGACCACGACGCCGGCCACGGTCACCGTGACGCCGGCGCTGGTCGCGTCGCTCGACCTGGTCGACCAGAAGGACATGCGCGTGCGCGGTCCGCTCGTGAGCGTCGACAAGACGGCGGGCACGTACGTGGTCGACCTGCGTCCGTTCAGCATGCGCGACCAGAAGTTCGGCCAGATGACCGTGCACACGGATGCGAACACGACGTTCGAGGTCAACGGCACCAACTACACCGGCAGCGCCGGTCTCGACGCGCTGACCGCGGCGGGTGCGGGCACGGTGACGGCCGCGAACGGCACGCTGACCACCGCCACCCACGAGTTCGACGCGACCGCCGTGTACGCCGGTACGAGCGTGCCCGGCGCGGGCGTCGACGCGGTCATCGGCGAAGTGCTCTCGCGCTCGGGTGATGTGCTCACCGTGCGCGGCGGCAACGTGATCCGCAACTCGGATGGCGCGCACTTCGCGCGCGGCACCGTGCGGGTGACGATCGGCCCGAACACCAAGGTGATGAAGGGCGGCACGTCGCCGGCGACGACGGCCGCGCCCGGCGACATCTCGGTGGGCCAGTCGATCGAAGCGTTCGGCGCGGCGACCCCGGTGGTGAGCTCGGCGATGTCGGGCGACTGGACGCTGGATGCGACCGCGGGCCGCGTGCGCATGCACCCGACCTCGATCTACGGCTTCGTGAAGTCTGCGAGCACCGGCGCGCTCACGCTGCAGCTCGACTCGATCGAGGGTCGTCGCGTGTCGGCGTTCGACTTCGCGGGCACCGGCACGAGCACGGCGATGGATGCCGACCCGGCTAACTACGAGGTGTCGACGACCGCTCTCGACCTCACGGGTCTCACCACCGGCGAGCCGACGAAGCTCATCGGCTTCCCGACCGCCTTCGGCCTGGCGCCGCCGGACTTCACGGCGCGCACGATGGTCGACCTGCCGCGTTTGCCGGCGATGCTGTCGCTGACCTGGATCCCGGGCGGCACCACCGCGCCGTTCTCGAGCCAGAACCCGACCGGGCTCGTGCTCGACAACCACAACCCGGCGATCGGCCGCCTGCACGTGCTGGCCGTCGGTCCGCGCGTGTTGAACCTGGAGACGATGCCGGCCTCGCCGAACATCGTGCCCCCGGCGAACGGCCCGACCGCGTACCTCATCGTGATGAAGGACGAGTCGCATGCCTTCCACGACTTCGCCGACTTCGTCGCGGAGCTCGGCACGCGTCTCAACGGCTCGACCGTGATGGTGACGTTCAATGCCACCGGCTCCTATGACGGCGACACGAACACGATGACCGCGCGTTCGATCACCGTGATCCTGAAGTAGTCGGAGCAGGCGATCCTGCAGGGGCGGGTCCGGCGACGGGCCCGCCCTTTTTCATGGCTACCGCTTCGCAACCCGCCAGTCGAGTGGCAGCCACGCTATCCTCCGGCGCATGCGCAGCGCCGCCCTTGCACTCCTATTAATAGTGTCCGCGTGGGGAGCCCGCGCGGGCGAAGGCGGGGGCTGGATCACGCATCCGGAGGCGACGTCGACTCCCGTCGTGCTCGAATTCTCGCGGCAGATCACCCTGAAGAAAACGCCGGCCAGGCTGCCGGTGCGCGTGACGGCCGACAACCGCTTCGTGCTGTACGTGAACGGCAACCGCGTCGCGAGCGGACCGTCGACCGGCACGATCCACAGCTGGCGACAGAGCCGCCTCGATCTGGCGCCGTACCTCACGCCAGGCACCAGCGAGATCCGCGCGGTCGTCTGGAACTACGGAGACCTTGCGCCCGCGCACCAGCAGTCCGTCGCCACCGGCTTCCGGCTCGTCGGCGCGTCGTTCGGCACGGACCGGCCGGGCTGGCGCGTCCGTTTCAGCGGCCGGCGCGCCGTCGTGCCCGCGAAGCAGCAGATCGCGTGGCAGTACTACGTCGCGAGCACCCCGGAGATCCTCGACGCGACGCAACCGGCGGGCGAGTGGCGCGACGCCGTGCCCGCGCCGGCGGCCGCCGCGCGCACGCTGATCGACGATCCGCTGCCGCCGCAGACGTACGAACCCGCGGCGCCGGGCCGCGTGGTGCGCAGCTCGTTCGCGGGCGGCGATGCATTTCCCGCGCGCCCGGTCACCGTGCCCGCGAACACCACGGCCAAACTACTGCTGCGACGGCGCACCATGATCTCGGCGTACCCCGGGCTCGAGGTGGAGGGCGGAGCGGGCGCGACGATCACGATGGAATACGGCGAGGCGCTGTACGACGTGGCCGGCAGGAAGGCCGAACGCGAGCTCGTCGAAGACCGGCAGCTGCGCGGCTTCCACGACACGTTCATCACGGACGGCAAGGCGCGCGTATTCGAGCCGCTGTGGTGGCGCACGTTCCGCTTCGTCGAGATCACCGTGACCACGCGGGATGCGCCGCTGACGCTGCGCGGCCTGCAGTTGCACGAGACCGGTTACCCGTTCCAGCAGGTCGCCGCGTTCCACAGCAACGACGAGGAGCTCAATCGCATCTGGGACATCGGCTGGCGCACACTGCAGGTCGACGCGCACGAGACGTTCATGGACAGCTCGTACTGGGAGCAGCTGCAGTACACCGGCGACACGCGGCTCGAGATGCTGATCACGTACGCGGTGTCCGGCGATCCGCGGCTCGCGCGCCAGGCCATCGATGCGTTCGCCGAGTCCGATGCCGACGGCGGGCTCGTGCAGGGCGCGTATCCGTCGCGGCTGCCGAACGTGATCGCCACGTTCTCGCTGGCCTGGGTCGGCATGCTCTCGGACTGGTCGATGCAGCAGCTCGATGCGGCATTGATCCGACGACACCTGCCGCGCGTGCGGCGCGTGCTCGGATGGTTCGAGCCGCTGCGCAACCCGCGCGGGTTGTTAGGCAAGAACCCGCAGTGGAACTTCATCGACTGGGCCGGGCAGAAGTGGGACGACCGTGACCATTTCCCGTCGTGGGGCAACGACAACGGCAGCTGCCTGACGACCGCGATGTGGGTGGGCGCGCTGCGCCAGGGCGCCGCGCTCGAACGGCTGCATGGCGATGCGGACATCGCGGCGCGCGACGATGCGACTGCCGAACGCGCCCGTGCCGCGATCCGCGAGCAGTGCTGGTCGGCCGAACGCGGCCTGTTCGCCGATGACGGCGACCGCCAGGTGTTCAGCCAGCACATGAACGTATTCGCGGTGCTCTACGACATCGCGACGCCGGAGGAGGCGGACGCCATCCTCGACCGCATCACCGTGCCGGGCCACGGCATCGACGCACCGGCCGGCATGTATCAATCGTCTTACTACTTCGCGTGGTATCTCGCGCGCGCGTACGAGCACGCCGGTCGCGCGGACCGCTATCTCGACCTGCTGCAGACCTGGCGCGACCTGCTCGCGCTCCACTACACGACGTGGCCCGAGTCGCGCGACCAGCCGCGTTCGGACAGCCATGCGTGGAGCGCGCATCCCACCGCCGACCTGCTCGGCGTGGTGGCGGGCATCGGTCCGGCCGCGCCGGGCTATGCGCGCCTGCGGGTTGCGCCCCGGCTGGGTAACCTCACCTCGCTCGAGGCAGTCGCGGCGACCCCGCACGGCCCCGTGAAGGTCAGCTATCGGGTCGACGCCGGCAAGCTCACGGTCAGCGTCGAACGCCCGGCGGACTTGCCGGGCGAGCTCGTGTGGCGGGGGCGCGCGTGGCCGCTCGACCAAGCACGAACGACGCTGACCCTCGATGCGGACTAGCTAGTCCCGCGTCTCGCGCCCGCGCAACAGCAGGAACGCCGCCGGGATCACGAACATCGAGATCAGCGGCGCGCTCAGCATGCCGCCGATCATCGGCGCCGCGATGCGCTGCATGACCTCAGACCCCGTGCCGTGGCTCCACATGATCGGCGCGAGGCCGGCGAGGATCACCGAGACCGTCATCACCTTCGGACGCACGCGCAGCACGGCGCCGTTGCGGATCGCGGCGAGCAGGGCGGCGCGGTCGGGCGTGGTGCCGGCGGCGAGCGCGGCGTCCCAGGCCTGGCGCAGATAGACGAGCATCACGACGCCGAACTCCGCCGCGACGCCCGCCAGCGCGATGAAGCCGACGGCGGTCGCCACGGAGACCGAGTGGCCCAATAGATAGATCAGCCAGAAGCCGCCGATCACCGCGAATGGCAGCGTCGCCATGATAAGCAGCGCGTCGTCGAAGCGCCGGAAGATCAGGTACAGCAGCACGAAGATCACGACGAGCGTCACCGGGATCACGAGCTCGAGCCGCGCCTTGGCACGCTGCAGGTATTCGAACTGTCCGGACCACGCGATGGAATATCCGGCCGGCAGCGCCACCTCGCGCGTCACCGCGGCGCGCATCTCCTCCACCGCGGATTGCAGGTCACGGCCGCGCAGGTCCACATAGACCCAACCCGAGAGCCGCGCGTTCTCACTGCGCAGCATCGGCGGTCCGTCGGCGACCGCGAGCTTCGCGACGGTGCCGAGCGTGATCTGCGCGCCGCCGTCGGTGACGATGGGCAATTGCCGCAGGCCGTCGAGCGAATCGCGCAGCTCGCGCGGGTAGCGCACGCTGATCGGAAATCGTTGCAGGCCTTCGACCGTCTCCGCAACGGTCTCGCCGCCGATCGCGGTGCTGATGACGCTCTGGACGTCCGCGATGTTGAGCCCGTAGCGCGCGGCCGCGGTGCGATCGATGTCCACGTCGATGTAGCGGCCGCCGGTGAGCCGCTCGGCGAGCGCGGATGTCACGCCGGGCACGGCCTGGACGACGCGCTCGACCTGTTGGGAGATGCGATCGATGACCGCCGGGTCGTTGCCCGACACCTTCACGCCGACGGGCGTCTTGATGCCGGTCGCGAGCATGTCGATGCGGTTGCGAATCGGCGACACCCACGCGTTCGCGAAGCCGGGGATGCGCAGGCGCGCGTCCATCTCCTCGATGAGTTTTTCGGGCGTCATGCCCGCCCGCCACTGGTCGCGCGGCTTGAACCGGATCGTCGTCTCGACCATCTCGAGCGGCGCCGGATCGGTTGCCGTTTCGGCGCGGCCCATCTTGCCGAAGACGCGCTCGACTTCGGGCGTCGTCTTGAGCAGGCGGTGCAGCTGCTGCAGCACCTGCGACGCCTTGCCGGCCGACAGGCCCGGCAGCGCGGACGGCATGTAGAGCACGTCGCCCTCGTCGAGCGGCGGCATGAACTCACCGCCAAGCCGCAGCAGTGGGACCATCGTCAGGCCCAACAATGCGGCGCCAATGACCAGCGTCGTCCGCGGTCGCTCGAGAACGCGGTCGAGCAGGGGCCGGTAGACGCGGATCAGCCAGCGATTGAGCGGATTGCGGTCCTCGGGCGGGATGCGGCCGCGCACGAAGTACCCCATGAGCACGGGCACGAGCGTGACCGCGAGCCCGGCGGCCGCGGCCATCGCGTAGGTCTTGGTATACGCGAGCGGCGCGAACAGGCGGCCTTCCTGCGCCTCGAGCGTGAAGATCGGGATGAACGACAGGGTGATGATCAACAGGCTGAAGAACAGCGCGGGACCCACCTGCGTGCTGGCCGCGCCGACGAGGGACCAGTGCTCGGCGGCCGTCGGCTCACGGTCCGGATGTGCGGCGCGCCAGTGCTCGAGCTGCTTGTGCAGGTTCTCGATCATCACGATCGCCGCGTCCACCATCGCGCCGATCGCGATCGCGATGCCACCGAGCGACATGATGTTCGCGTTCACGCCCTGGTAGTGCATGACGATGAACGCGGCCGCGATGCCGAGCGGCAGCGACACGATGGCGACGAGCGCAGAGCGCAGGTGGAACAGGAACGCGAAGCACACGAGCGCGACGACGATGAACTCCTCGACCAGCTTGCCGGTGAGGTTGTGCACCGAACGCTCGATGAGCGCCGACCGGTCGTAGGTCTCGACGATCTCGACGCCCGGCGGCAGCCCGGGCTTGAGCTGCTCGAGTTTGCGCTTCACGGCGTCGATGGTCGCGAACGCGTTCTTGCCGGAGCGCATTACGATGATGCCGCCCGCGACTTCGCCTTGGCCGTCGAGCTCGGTGATGCCGCGACGCAGCTCCGGGCCGATCTGCATGTGCGCGACGTCGCCCAACTTCACCGGCACGCCGGCGGCGCCGACGCGCAACGGAATCGAGCGGAAGTCGTCGAGCGTTTTCAGATAGCCGCCCGCGCGCACGACGTACTCGGCCTCCGCCATCTCGAGCACAGAGCCACCGGCTTCCTGGTTCGATGCGCGGATCGCGTCGATCACCGTGCGGTGCGTGATGCCGTAGGCGCGCAGGCGATCCGGATCGAGCACGACCTGGTACTGGCGCACCGCGCCGCCGACGGATGCGACCTCGGCCACGTCGGGCACGGACTTGAGCTCGTACTTGAGGAACCAGTCCTGCAGCGCGCGCAGCTGCGAGATGTCGAGCCGGCCGCTGCGATCGACCAGTGCATATTCGTAGATCCAGCCCACGCCGGTGGCATCCGGACCGATGGCGGGCTGCACGCCGGCCGGCAGGCGGCTCTGCACCTGGTTGAGGTATTCGAGCACGCGCGAGCGCGCCCAGTAGAGGTCGGTGCCGTCGTCGAACAGCACGTAGACGAACGAGTCGCCGAACAACGAGTAGCCGCGCACGGTTTTCGCGCCCGGAACGGACAGCATCGTGGTAGTTAGCGGGTAAGTGACCTGGTTCTCGACTATGCGCGGCGCTTGGCCCGGATACGGCGTGCGGATGATGACCTGCACGTCAGAGAGGTCCGGCAACGCATCGAGCGGTGCGCGTGCAATCGACCACGCGCCCCAGCCGGCGATGCCGAGCGCGGCGAGCAGCACGAGGAAGCGATTGGCCAGTGACCAGCGGATGAGCGCGGCGATCATGGCTGCGTGCCGAGCCGCGACACCGCGGACCTGAGGCTGGCCTCCGAGTCGATGAGGAACTGGCCGGAGAGCACGACGGACTGTCCGTCCGCGAGTCCCTCGAGGATTACGGTGCGGCCGCGGCTCTCGGTGCCGGTCTTGACGTCCACGACGTCGTAACCGCCGGCGCCGCGCGGCACGATGACCGCGGTCCGCTGGCCCGTGACGATCACCGCTTCGCTGGGGACGACGAGCTGCGCGACTGGTGCGCGCGGCGCGAGATCGAGCAACACGAACATGCCGGGCGCGAGCTTGCCGGCACGGTTGTCGATCGAGATTCGCACGGCCAGCGTGCGCGTCGCGGCATCCACGTCCGGCAGCAGCGCCACCACGTGACCGGCGAACGATTCGGCGGGCCACGCCGTCGCGTGCGCGGTCACGTCGCCGTGCGGCGGAACTAGGCTCACCTGCGACTCGGGCACCTGCGCCGTGACCCAGACGCTCGTGAGGCCGTTGATGCGGAACAGCGTGGCGCCGGCGGCGAACGCCGTGCCGTCACGCACGCCGAGCTCGGAGACCACGCCGTCCGCCGGCGAGTAGATAGTCGTCGCCATGCCGGGCGGTTTGCCCGCGTCGAGCGCCGCGATGGCCGTTGCCGGCACGCCCAGCACGGCGAGTCGCTCGCGCGCAGCGGCGCGGACGGCCTGGCCGCGCTCGCTGGTTGCGTCGCGCAGCGCGAGGTATTCCTGCTGCGCGGCCAGCCACTCGGGCGCGACGATGTCGGCGAGCGGCTGGCCGCGGCGCACGCGTTCGAGCGGCGCACGCACGTGCAGCCGCGAAACGTAGCCGGTCACACGCGCCTGCACGAGCTCGACCAGGTTCTCGTCGAACGTGACGCTGCCCACGGCCTGCAGCGCGGACTCGACGACGTTTCTTTCGACCTTGCCGGTGCGGATGCCAAGGTTCTGCGCGACCGCCGGATCGATGCGCACCGCCGCGCCCGCGCTGGCCGGCGCGTCGTCCGCGTACACCGGCACGAGCTGCATGTCCATGTACGGCGACTTGCCGGGCTTGTCGAACTTCACGTTCGGGACCATCGGGTCGTGCCAGTAAAGGACCTTGCGTCCTGCCGCCGGTGCGGCGGCACTCGCCGGTTCGTGCGACGAGAGCGCGAGGAAATAGCCACCGGCAATGCCGACGGCGAGTATCGCGACGAGCGCGGCGACGAGAGCGTGTCGATTCATGGCGTGTCCGCCGGATGCAGGTGTTGGGATTCGAGGTAGCGCAGGAAAGCCCATGCAGCGCCGCGTTCGTTCTGCAGCATCGCGCGGTCCACGAGGATGTCGCTTTCGTCCTCGAACGCGTCGAGCGCGCTGCGCAGCGGCGACTGGCCGGCGCGATACGCGGACAGCGCCGCGCGCGAACGCTCGCGCGCCAGTGGTACGAGCTCACGATCGGTGTGCTCGAGCTGCGCGCCCGTGCGCTCCCAGTCGACGAGCATGTGGTGCAGCTCGGCATCGTGCATGCGCAGCTCCGCGTCGCGCTCGGATTCGGAGGCGCGCAGCGCCGCGCTGCGGGCCGCGATCAGCGGGTTCTGACGGTTGCGCGCGAACAGCGGCAGGTCGACGCGGAACTCGAGCGCCGCCATGTCGGAGTAGTCGGGCCCGCGTTTTGCGTATGACAGCTCGACACTCCAGTCCGGATGGCGCGCGGCGCGCGCCAGCTCCACGTCGTCGCGCGCGGCGTCGACGCGCAGGTCGTACGGCGCCAGCGAGGTGTGCTGATGAACGGACTCGCGCAGCAGTGCGGCCTGCACCGGCAGTTGGTCGAAGCCCGGCAGCGCCTGCGCCGGCCGCTGGGCGTCAGCGCCGATCCAGCGCTCGAGCTCGACGTCGGCCTGGCGTTGCGCGCCCTCGAGCTGCAGCAGTCGATTGTGGAATCTGGCGATGGCCGCTTCGGCTTCCAGCGCTTCGACGGCCGACGAACGGCCGGCGCGCAACGCGCCGCGCGCGGCCGCCGTGCCGAGCGTGAAGTCTTCCTCGAGCGCGCGCAGCGCGTGGGTGGCATCCGCGGCGGTGGCGCGCTGGATCCAGGCCTGCGCCGTCGCGCGGGCGACGTCGAGCTGCGTAACCGCGAGCTCGGCGGCGGCGATGCGCGCATCGGTGGTGGCGCGCGCGCGCTGCGCGCGGCGCCCGGCCGCCGACGGGAATTCCTGCATGACGCCGATCTTGCGCATCGTCATGAAGTCGCGCGTCAGCGATCCCGCGTCGGGTCCGTTCAGCGGCAGGTTGTCGACGCCGAACAGCGCCTGGGGATCCGGCAGCCGGCCGGCGCTGGTGGCCAGCGACGCGGCTGCTTCGCGCGCGGCGTCGCGCGCGGCGACCTGCGGGGCACGTTCGAGTGCGAGGGCGACGGCCCCGTCAAGCGATAAGGGTTCTTCGGCGGTGAGACCCGGCAACGGGCTCGCCAGCAGCACGAACAAAGCGGTCAGCCGTTTCATCGGCAGACTCCTGAGCAGAGGGAACGACGACGCGACCGGCCCGAATAGACGGGTCGCACGACCGGCGCGGAGCCGGTGACTCAGGGAGAGGGGCTTAGAGGCGCAGGCGCGCCGTGACCAGGTAGATAGAAGCAGCGACGCGGGCGGGTGACGCTCGGGCAGGCGACTGCGCCCGTGATGTCGGGAGTACTCCCGCCACGAACGCGTCGTGCGCCGGCGGCGGACCGACAGTGCCGACCGGGGCGGGCGCTTCGACGTGCATGAGTGCGGGTGCCGCAATGATGGCCGCCGGGGCGGACGCGCAGGTACCGGGATCCGGCTGCGCTGGCGCGGGACATTCGCCGCACGGCGGCGGCTGTTCACCGCCGCAGCAATGGCGCTCGGACATCAATGCCGCGCACGCGCTCGCCGGCACCGAGACTGAAATCAGTCCCAGCATGACGACGAGGAGGCTGGCGAGGCGGCGAATCATGGGAATCTCGGCACGGTCGGGATCCGAATATCCCGGATTGTCCGCGACCGGGTCAACTTTGGCGTGCGGCAGGTCTCAATTGCTCCTTCGGTGCCTGCAGCGTGTCGCCGGTGATCAGCTCGGCAACAGCGCGCCGAGCGAACATCAGCCGGTCGTGGTGCCGCAACACTGCGGTGTCAGTGGAATGCCGTGCCGCCGTCGGCCGAACGCCGACGTCGCCTGGCGGAGACTTCTTGCTGGCCGGGCTTGGCGACGCGTGCACGCTGCACCACGACACATGGACGAGGGGACTTCCAACGCCCGCCGGGGTGACCGACTGCGACGGGGCCTGGCTCGCCACGTCTCTCCCGCCGCGCCCGTGCCGCTGTCGCGCGCCATCGACTTCTCCCGCATCGCGCTCATCGTCGGCATCGTCTTCCTGCACTACGGGATGTACCCGAACCTGCATGCGAGCCCGTTCGGCGGCATGAGTATCACCGAGCACGAGATCGCCACGTTCGTGAACAGCTTCCTGCTGTTCTTCTTCTTCAGCGTCGTGCCGCTGCTCAGCACGATCTCCGGCTGGCTCTTCTTCGCCTTCCTCGATGCGCGCGAGGGCGACGTCGCCGCGGCGCTGTCCACGCGCATCCGCAAGCGATTCATTTCTCTCTACCTGCCGCTCGTCATCTGGAACTTCCTGTATCTCGTCGCACTGCTCGCGGTGTACGCGGCCGCGCCGGGGCACGACCTGTTCGGCGCGCTCAACATCGAGATCGGCCATGCGACGTGGCGCGAGTACTTCGATGCGGTGTTCGCCATCGATCACCACCCGGTCGCGTTCCAGTTCTGGTTCGTGCGCGACCTGTTCGTCACCGTGCTGCTGAGCCCGGTGCTCTGGCTCATGATCCGGCGCGCGCCGCTGCTCGGCGCCGCGGCGTTGTTCGGTGCGTGGATCGTCAACTACGACTTCGCGATCTTCTTCCGGCCCGACGTCGTGTTCTTCTTCTACCTGGGCGGGCTCATCCGTGCGAAGAAGCTGCCGCTGCGGCTGAGCCATCGCGCCGTGGTCGCGCTGGTCGTCGCGTACCTGCTGCTGGTCACGTTGCGCTCGCTCGCGCCCTACGTGTTGCACCACGCGAGTCCGCTGCTCGCGGGCTTCACGCGCCTCATGCGGCTCGTCGGGGTGCTCGCATGCTGGGGCGTGTTCCTGCGCGTGGCCGAAACGAAGGTCGGCGCGAAGCTCTCGCGGCTCGGACCCTTCGCATTCTTCCTCTACGCAACGCACTTCCCGCTCATGGCGGAGGTCAAGCTGCAGCTCTGGAAGCTGCTGCCCGCGTCGAATGATTTCTGGATGGTGGTGCACTACCTCGCGAGCGTGTCCATCACGATCGGGCTGTGTCTCGGCAGCGCCTATCTATTGGCGCGCTGGTTGCCGGACGTGTTCGCACTGCTGAACGGCGGGCGCGCGCCGACCTTGCGGCGCGGCGCCGCGCCGCAGCCGGCTACTGCAGCCTGATCTCGGTCACGTAGAACTTCGGCAGGTCCGTGCCCGACGCGTTCTGCACCCAGAATCCGTCGACCATCTTGTCCTCGGACGCGAGTGTCGCGAGCGGCACTTCGACCTGGGTCCAGCCCGTGTTGCTGATCTTCACGAGTTTGCCTTCGCCGTTGATCTTGCCGTCGGTGAGCAGGTACACGCGCACTTCGCGATCGGGCACGGAGCCCTGGATCAGCAGATCGAGCTTCTTATAGCCGGTGGTGCTGAACGGCGAGTGGTGCAGGTAGAGCGCGGCCCACGGCGCCGCTTCGACGCGGATCGGTTTGCGGGCGCTGCCGCCGAGCGTCACGGACAGCTCGGTCTTCGCCCAGCTCCAGTTCTCCCAGCCGGCGCCGAGCGCGGTGTCGTAGATGGACATGGGCGCCGGATCGTCGGCGTGTGCGGAAATGCCGGCGCCCAGCAACAGGACGGCGCCGAAGGCGCCGCGCAGGATCGTTTTCATCTCGTCATCCCCCGTTCGAATCGTCCGCGCCGGGAGAATCTAGCAAGAAGCCGGGCGGGAAGACTAGAACCAGCCGCGCACGCCGAGCACCAGCGTCGTGTCGGAGACGTCGTCCCGCGCCGCGCGGGCGAATCCGGCGGTACGCCCGAAGCGCTTGCCGAGGTTGAGGCCGACATAAGGCGCGAAGTCGCGGCGGATTTCATAGCGCAGCCTCAGGCCGAGCTCCGCGGTGCTGACGCCGGAACCGACGCCGGCGTCCGGTACGTCCTGTGCCGCGAGCGATATCTCGAGGCGCGGCTGCAGGATGAGCCGCTGCGTCAGTCGCAGATCGGTGTGACCTTCGAGGCGGGAGAACAGGTCGCCGCGGTCGGAGAAGAAGAGGGCGGCCTGCACCTTGAACCAGTACGGCAGCAGGCTCTCGATGGCGACCGTCGCATACGTCCGGTTGTCGGGCTGGAATTCGTAGCGCACGCCGGCCTGGATGTCGGTGTAGCGTCCGACGGCGCGCGAATACAGCGCCTGCGCGTCACCCGCGTCGAGCGCGCCGCGCCGCGGGCCTTCGCCTTCCGTCTTGAAGACCAGCCGGTTCAGGTCGCCGCCGACCCAGGCCTCGCCGTCCCAACGGTAGCCGCCGCCGCCCGACGCGGACGTGGCCTCGAGCAGGTTGGCCATCGCCTTCGATACCGCGGCGCCGCCGTGTTCTTCGGCGAGCACGGTGCGCGCGCGATCCATCTGCGTGACGTCGTAGTGCGCGTCGGCG
>Ga0136846_1226279_pt1 | contig 13680 bp, 14 predicted proteins | sample HopSoiMetagenom2_FD_96841 | JGI IMG/M metagenome (GOLD analysis project Ga0136846, IMG submission 96841) | Grasslands soil microbial communities from Hopland, California, USA - 2 Assembly 2016 (version 4) | ecosystem: Environmental > Terrestrial > Soil > Grasslands | place: USA: Hopland... | reverse complement strand
ATCATCCCGGATATGCAAGCTCGCCCCGGCGGTAGCGGGCACACCGCACCGCGTTCTCGAGCAGGCAGGCAATCGTCATGGGGCCGACCCCGCCGGGGACGGGGGTCATGTACGAGGCGACGTCGAGCGCGCCGGGGTCGACGTCGCCGACGAGCCCGGCCTCGGTCCGGTTCATGCCGACGTCCACCACCACGGCCCGCTCCTTGACCATGTCCGGCGAGACGAGCGCCGGTACGCCGACAGCCGCGACGAGGACGTCGGCCTCGAGCGTGTGCTGCGCCAGGTCGACGGTGTGCGAATGGCAGAGCGTGACGGTGGCGTTCGCCTGCTGCAGCAGGTGCATGACGGGCTTGCCGACGATCGCGCTGCGCCCGATCACCACCGCGCGCGCGCCGTCGAGCTCGATCTTGTGCTCGGCGAGCAGCGCCATCACGCCGCGCGGCGTAGCCGAGACGATCGCCGGGCGGCCGAGGTACAGCTCGCCCGCGTTCAGCGGATGGAAGCCGTCGACGTCCTTCGACGGTGTCACGGCGCGGATGATGCGCGCTTCGTCGATCTGGTCGGGGAGCGGGAGCTGCACGAGGATCGCGTCCACCTCCTCCGACGAGTTCAGCTCGTCGAGCTTCGCGAGCAGCTCTTCCTCGGTCGTCTGCTCGGGCAGGCGCAGGTCGGTGGCGTCGAAGCCTGCTTCCGTCGCAGCCTTGTGCTTGAGCTTGATGTAGACCTCCGACGCCGGGTCGTCGCCGACGAGGACCGTGACGAGCCCGACGTGGCCGAGCTGCAGCACCTCTTCTGCGACCTCGGCACGAATCCGGTCGGCGAGCGGCTTGCCCTTCATCGGGGTGGCAGTCATGGCGCGACAATAAAGTCTGCGCATGCGCTGGCCGCGAAAGAACGACGCGACCTCGATCGAGCAGCGCCGCGAGGCGATGGGCGTGAACGGCGGCCTCGTCACCTCGATCGACCTCGATCCGTTCGCCGGCGCGGCGGAGTCGCTGGTCGGGGTCGCGGTGATCCCCGTCTCCGCCGTGCCGATCGAGATCGAGCTCGGGGCCTACGAGCTCGATGACGTCGGTGCGCTCGTCGAGACCGGACGCAAGCCGGAGACGGTGCACGTGCCGCTCGCGCACACCGAGGGTGGTCTCACCGCGTCGATGATGCGCGGCGCGCTCGCGGCAAGAACGGTGCGCACGTACGTGCTGCACGACCGCATCACGCGGGCGTCGTGCTTCGTCTGCGCCGACGCCGCGTCCGCGATCGGCCTCGCCGGCTGGATCGAGTCCGAGCTCGCCTCGATGCGCGACTGGCTCGTGGAGGCGGGCGACGCGTCCCTGTCGACACGCGCCAAGCTGCGCGGCGTCAAGACGCACGTCGTCGGGCCGATGTGCCACGTGCTGTGGCAATGGACGACCGGCGACGCAGTCGGGCCGAACATGATGACGCGCAACTCGTACGCGCTCAACATGGGCTACGTGATGCAGCGCGCGCCGGTGAAGCCGGAGCGCGCGATCCTGGAGGCGAACATGGGGGGCGACAAGAAGCCGTCCGCCGAGTACTTCCAGTCCGGCCACGGCAAGACCGTCCTCGCCGAGGCGTTCCTCTCGGACGAGCAGATCCGCCGAGTGTTGCGCACGACGGCGGAGGACCTCGAAGCGCTGTCCTGGGCGGGGACGCACGGGTCGGTCGCGAGCGGCATGCAGTCCGTCGCGTTCACGCCCGCGTCCGCCGTCGCCGCGGTCTTCGCTGCGACCGGCCAGGATCTTGGCATGGTCGGCACGAGCTCCATGGCGCACGGCACGGGACGGCGCGTCGACGGCGGCCTGCAGGCCACGATCCGCTTCGGCGGCCTCGAGGTCGGGACGGTGGGCGGTGGCACGACGCTCCCGTCCGCGCGCGACTGGTTGGGGTCGATCGGCTGTGCCGGCGCGGGCAAGGTCTACCGCCTCGCGCAGATCGTCGCGGCGGCCGCGCTCTGCCTGGAGATCAGCGCGTCCTCCGCGATGGCGACGGCCGGCAGCGAGAACTTCTTCAAGGCCCATCACGAGCGCGGAGGAATGAGGTAGCCGGTGATCGCTCTGGTCTTCCGCTACGACGTCCGGGACCCGGCGGCGTTCGAGGAGGTCTACGGCCCGGACGGCGAGTGGGCGCGCTTCTTCCGACAGGGTGCCGGTTACATCGGAACCGAGCTGCTGCGCGACGTGGAGGAGGCCGACCGTTACATCGTGATCGACCGCTGGGAGTCGATCGACGCCTACAACCTCTTCATCGGCGAGCACCAGGCCGAGTACCTCGATCGCGCGGACCAGGCCCGGCTGTACTACCTGCAGGAGCTTCGGTTCGGCACGCTCGAGAACGTCTGGGCCGACCAGGGCACTCGGCCGGACGATCCCGCCTGAGCGCAGGCGGAGCGCGCCCTGCATGGCAGCTTGCAACCTCTACCGCGAGGACGTCGCGCGAGGCGCGCCGTTGCTGCCGGAGCCGAGCACCTCGTAGGCGCCGCGCAGCCGCGTCTGCAGGAGCTCGGCCGCGCGCGAGCTGTCGAGCGACACGTCGGGCGCCCGCTCCGGCGTCGTGCGCGCACCCTCGATCGCGGCCCGGTCCGCGCCGAGCAGCACGGCGAAGTCGAAGCGCGAGACGTCGTCGGCCCCGCCGAGGTGCAGCGGGCCAGGCGCGTCGATGCGGAGCAGTTCCAGCAGCGCGTCGGCGAGATCCGTCACCTGCACGGGCGAGCGGATCTCGTCGACGAAGAAGCGCGTCCCCTCCTGCGCAAGACGTTCCTGCGGGCCGGGCTCGGCGCCGCCGTAGATGAGCGACGTGCGCACGATCGTCGCGGCGGGCTGCAGCTCCCCGACGAGGCGCTCGGCCTCCAGCTTCGACCGCCCGTAGGAGCCGACCGGCGCCGGCAGGTCGTCTTCGCGGTAGCGCCCGCGCGTGCCGTCGAAGACCAGATCGGTCGAGAGGTGCACGAAGCGGCGTCCTGCCGCCGCCGTCGCGACGGCCCTCGTACCGTCGACGTTCGCCCCCCACTCCCCCTCGCCCTGCCGGTAGGCCGTGTGCACGACAGCGTCCACCCCGTCGACCGCGCGCGAGGCCTCCTCCGGATCGCGCAGGTCCGCACGGACCCACTCCGCGTCCCCGCTCGGTGGCCGCCGGAACCACGTCGCGCGCACGCTCCAGCCCCGCGCCGGAGCTCGGCGCACGAGCTCGCGGCCGAGGTACCCGCATCCCCCGGTGACCAGTAACCGTTGCATAGCTGACGAATCCTTACCCCTGAGGGAGATGACTTTTTGTCCAGCCACACCCCACCCCCTAGCACGAACTCGCCCGATCCCTGGCCGACGGCCGACGACGAGACAGTCGTCTCACGCAGCGACACGCTCGTTCGGACGCCGCCGCCCCCGGGCCCGCCCCCGGCCGCGCCGTACGAGCCGGGGCCGCCGCCCGATCGCCGCATCGGCGCCGGGATGCTGCTCGCGCTCTGCGCCCTCGCGCTCGTCGCCGCAGGGATTCTCATCACCTGGCTCCTGACGCACCGAAGCAGCGACAATCAGACGACGACCGTGATCGTGACGACCGGAGGAGGGAAAGGCTCGATCCTGCCGCCCAAGGTGTCGGTGCCGCGCCTCGTCGGCCTCAAGGAGCAGGACGCCCTCGTCCGGCTGGGCCAGGTTGGCCTGCGGCCGAAGGAGGTCTTCCGTCCGACGAAGAAGCCGAAGGGGGTCGTCGTCTCGCAGAAGCCCGGGGAGGCAACCGAGTTGCCGCGCGGCGGTCGCGTGACCCTCGTGATCGACTCCGGCGCGCCGAAGGTCGCGGTGCCGGATCTGACCGGCACGTCGTTCGCGGACGCGCAGCGCAAGCTCGACCGGCTCGGCCTCGAGTCGACGAAGACCGCGGTCACCTCGACGCAGCCGGCCGGAACCGTCGTCGACCAGGCGCCGAAGCCGGGCGGGAAGCTCGCCAAGGGCTCGGTGATCACCCTCTCGGTGGCGAAGTCCGGCGGCACGCAGACGACACAGACCACACAGCCCACCCAGACGACGCAGACCACCGAGCCCACGCAGACCACCCAGACGACGCAGCCCACCCAGACGTCACCGGCGACGCAGACGACACAGACGACGTCTCCGACCACCACCGCCAGCGCGACGACACCGGCCACGACGTCGGCTGCGCCGACGCCGCCGCAGCCGACGACCGCGACGGTGCCCGACGTGAGCGGTCAGAAGGAAGCGGCAGCCGTCACCGCGCTCAACAGCGCAGGCATCCTCGCCAGTCTCGTCTTCGTCCCAGCCGGCGATCCGCTCGGCACGATCGTGCAGCAGGCGAAACCATCGGGCACCACGCTGCCGTTCCACTCGCACGTGCAGCTGAACGTCTCGCGCGGTTCGAACGACAACCCGCTCGCGACGGTGCCGAACGTGATCGGCCAGCCGCTGCAGCAGGCGGTGAGCACGCTGAACGCGGCGCACCTCCGGCTGATCTTCGTCAAGTTCCCGGTGACGTCGCGGACGCAGGCCGGGAAGATCGTGCAGCAGTCACCGCTCGGCGGCGGCCACGCGCCTCAGAACGCGCAGGTCGCCGTCTACCTGGGTGCTTTCAAGTAGCGCAGACGCGAAACGGTGTCTGACACCCCGCGCGGGGTGTCAGACACCAACGCGCCGGCGCCACTCGTGAACCCGGTTCGCGCGGCGAACGGAGTTCGTCTCACCAGCCGCGGCGCTCGAGCAGCTCGCTCGGATCGAGCGACTGCGTCGAGATCCCGACCATCGCCTCGCCGAGGCCGGTCGAGACGCGGGCGAGCACGTCGGCGTCCATGTAGTGCGTCGTCGACTCCACGATCGCCCGCGCACGCTGCGACGGGTTGCCGGACTTGAAGATGCCGGAGCCGACGAACACGCCGTCGGCACCGAGCTGCATGCAGAGTGAGGCGTCGGCGGGGGTCGCGATCCCGCCGGCGGTGAACGTGACGACCGGTAGGCGCCCATGCTCGGAGACCCACTTCACCAGGTCGTACGGCGCCTGCAGGTTCTTCGCCTCCGCGTACAGCTCCTCTTCGCGCAGCGACTGCAGCCGGCGGATCGCGCCGAACACCGAGCGCATGTGCGTGACGGCGTTGACGATGTCGCCGGTGCCGGCCTCGCCCTTGGTGCGGATCATCGCCGCGCCCTCGGCGATCCGGCGGAGCGCCTCGCCGAGGTTCGTGCAGCCGCACACGAACGGCACCGTGAACCGCCACTTGTCGACGTGGTGCTCGAGGTCGGCGGGCGTCAACACCTCCGACTCGTCGATGTAGTCGATCTCCAGCGCCTGCAGGACCTGCGCCTCGGCGAAGTGGCCGATGCGGCACTTGGCCATCACGGGGATCGTGACCGCCTCCTGGATGCCCCTGATCATGTCGGGGTCCGACATGCGCGCCACGCCGCCGTCGCGGCGGATGTCGGCCGGGACGCGCTCGAGCGCCATGACGGCGCACGCCCCGGCGTCCTCGGCGATCTTGGCCTGCTCGGCGTCGACCACGTCCATGATCACGCCGCCCTTGAGCATCTCGGCGAGGCCGCCCTTGACGCGCATCGTCCCGACTTCGTGCATCGACTGCATCCTACCGGGAGAGGAATCCCTCGACGGCTTCCCGGAACAGATCCGGCTGCTCGAGGAACGCGAAGTGACCCGCATCGTCGATCAAGACGAGCTCGGCGCGCGGGATGCCCTCCACGAGCGGTGCGGCGGCTGCCGGGCCGCAGATGAAGTCGTCGCGGCCGGTGATCACGAGCGTCTCCGCGTCGATCCGTTGGAGGCCAGGGCGGAGGTCGAACGAGCTCGCGTTGAACGCGCGCAGCGGCTCGGTCGGGAGCCTCTCGACCCCGACGAGCGGGCGGTAGCTCTCGTCCCAGGTCGAGAAGTAGACGGGCGCCATCTCGTTCCACATCCGCGCGTTGTCCTCGGGCGTCTCGTACTCCCCCGCCGCTTCGCGCTCCAGCGCGGCGACGGCCTCCGCGTGCCACGGCTCGCCGGCCTTGGCCTCGATCGCCCGCTTCGCCTCTTCGTCCATCTCCGGCGTGAACGCGGCGAGCCCGCTCGCGAGCACGAGCTTGCGAACGTGCTGCGGGAACGCGATCGCGTACGCAGCGGCGACAAGGCCTCCGTGCGAGAAGCCCAGCAGGTCGATCGTCTCGAGGGCGAGGTCGGCGCGCAGCTCCTCCAGGTCGGCGACGTAGTCGTCGAGGGAGAACGAGCCCGCCGGCCCGGTCGGCTCCGTGCCGCGGGGGTCGACGAGCAGCAGCGTGCGCGTCCGGTCGAGCCCGCCGAGGTCGAGCAGCTCGGAGCCGTCGAACCCGGGGCCGCCCGGGTGGCAGATCAGGAGTGGGCCGCTACCGCGGCGCTCGGAGTGAACTCTCACGCAAGCTCATGCTGCAGCACGGCGGCAACCGCGCGCAACGCGACCTGCGTCTCGTCGAGCCTCGGCTCGCGCGTCGTCACGCGCTGCAGGGCGAGCCCCGGTACGAGGAAGGCATGCCAGAACCGGTGCGACGACTTCTGCACCATCCGCCAGAGCTCCATCGTCAGCGCGAGCGAGAGGACGAGCACGACGAGCGGCGTCCAGAAGGCGGGAGCGGCCGGCAGTGCGCGGTCGGCGAAGAACGTCACCGGTAGCGCGAGCGCGGCGAAGTTCGTGCCGCAGCGAGGCGAGAAGCGGGACGGACGCGCGGTGTCGTTCCACGTCGAGACGAGACGGCGCTCCTCGGCTGCGGCGATTGCCCGGTGCTCGGCGCCGTGCAGGTGCAGCGCGCGGCCGCGCAGGAGCGTGAAGAGGAGGGCGAGCGACAGCACGATCCCGCCTGCGGTCGACCAGCGTCCGCCGACGAAGGCGAGCCCGAGCGGCGCGATCACGGCCGCGAGGATCAGCCACCGCTCCCTGGAAGGCGCGACACCGCCGGGACGGAGGACGGGCGCCAACGAGGCCCAGAGGCGGACGAGGCCGCGGGCGAGCGGCAGGCGCTGGAGCACCTCCGGCGGGTGCGGCATCGTCCCTTCGCGCAGCGAGCCGTCCACGCCGGCAAAGGCCCAGCGGCGCTCGCTGACGATCACGACGCCGTTCGGGCGGGCCATTCCGCCGAGCCGCGGGAGAGCCAGGGCCGCGTCGGCGCGCTTCAGCAGCTCGGCGGCATCCTGCATTTAACCGTTGTAGCGCAGAAAGGGCCGCCTCGCGTAGGCGAGACGGCCCATGATTTCATCTGTTTGGGCCTAGGTCGAGCTCACCAGACGCCGCGGGAGAAGAAGCCCAGCAGCGCGAGGACGAGCACGACGATCAAGATGATCCAGAGGATTCCCATAAGTCGAAGTTCCCCCTTTCGAGTTACTAGGACAACGCGGATCAGCGAGCGCCGGATACGGCCAGGCGCTCGCCCAGGAGGCGCTCGATCGCGGGATCCACGCCCCAGCGGTCGCGCAGCTCGACGTACTCGGCGCCGGCGCGGCGGGCCCGGGCGGCCGACGGCGCGCGCTCCGCGCGGAGCATCACGTTCTTGGCGGTGTGCTCGGCGGACACGAACTCCATCACCTCGACGCGGTAGCCGAGCATCTCGAGCGCCGACGCGCGCAGCGCGTCCGTCACGAGGTCGGCCTGGCGGCCGAGCAGGAGGCCGTGCCGCAGGAGGGCATCCTTCTTCCCCGCGATCTGCGCCGCGAGCTCGTGATGGCAGCACGGAGCGACGACGATCGCCTCGGCGCCGAGACGGACACCCGCGGCGATCGCCTCGTCCGTGGCCGTGTCGCAGGCGTGGAGGGACACCAGCAGGTCGATCGGCTCGCTGTCGCTCGAACCGGCACTGCCGTACTCGGCGATCGACGTCGCCTCGAAGCGCGCCTCCTCGTAGCCGAGCTGATCGGCGATCGCGCGGACGGTCTCGATCACTCCGGGGTTCGCGTCGAGGCCGACGAGCTCGACGCGCGTGCCCACCTCCCGTCCGTACGCGACGAGCGCAAGGCTCATGTACGCCTTCCCGCAGCCTGCGTCGACCACGCGGATCGTGTCGCGGCCCCAGAGCGGAAGTGGGCGCAGCAGCTCGAGGTAGTGCTGCACCTGGCGCTCCTTGTCGTGCGAGATCCTGGTCGCGCGGAACAGCGGATGCCCGGCTGTCAACGCGCGCTGCGGCTCCCGGTCGTGCGCATCGGAAGCCGGCGCGGGCGAGGACGCCCTGCCGTGTGAGACGAGCCATTTGCCCTTCTTCGTACGGCGCGCGTGCACGTCGCCGTCGGGGGCGAGCAGGTGCGCCGTGCGCGCGCCCGCGAGGAGCGCGTCGAGACGTGCTTCCCATGCGTCGCGCGGGAGGGTCTCGGTGCGCGGGCCGTCGACGATCTTGATCGCGGGGCCGCGCTTCAACGAGACGGGCGTCGCCGAGACCCCGTCGATCACGAGCTTGCGCCAGCCTTCGCCGAGCGCCCGGCTACGCAGCTGCTCCACGTGCCAAGTGTGCCAGCGGGATCACCTCCAGCTCGGGCGGCGGACGCCTGATGAACGACGCGACGGCGAGCAGGTCGTCGGCAGCCTCTGGCGCGAGCGTCGGCTCGGCCCGTGCGACCGCCGCGAGGCCGGCCTGCCACTCCAGGCCGTGCGTGCCCGCGAACGGACGGGCGTCCACGACCTGGCCCTTGGCGACCCAGAAGGCCTTCCGCGTGCCCTCCTGCTCGCCCGGCACGACGACGCACACGCACATCCCGCGCAGCCGGCGCATCCTGACGAGTTGCTGCGCGACGTCCTCGAGCGCCTCGATCCTGTCGCGGAGCCGCGCCGCGTCCTCGAAGCGGAGGTCACCGGCGAGGCGCCTCAGCTTCGCGCGCAGCTTCGGCAGCGCGTCGTCGACCGTCTCCCATTCGACGCTCTGCAACGCGCGCGCCGCCAGCTGGGCGCGGCGGCGGCTCTTCAGCGGGCCGAGCTCGGTCGGCTGCGACGAGCAGACGACGCTGTCGCCGCGGCGGCGGAGGTAGACATAGCGGTCGGGACGAGCGGAGCGTGCGTTCGCAGGAGGCCGGAGCTCGCGGATCAGGCGCAGCTCCTCGAGCGCCGCTTCGAGCTCCGAGCCGAGCACGCGCCACTCGACCTTGTAGAGCGCGCCGAGCGCGGCCTCCACCGCGGGCCGCTGTTTCTCGGAGCGGAAGTACGACCTCAGGCGCGCGCGCAGATCGCGCGCACGGCCGACGTAGAGCACCTGCTCGTTCACGTCGCGGAACAGGTAGACGCCGGGACGCTGCGGCGCGCCGAAGGCAAGGTGGCGCTTGCGGTGCACGCGCCGGGGGCGCGTGGCGGCGAGCTCCACCAGATCGGCGACGGTGCGCGCCCCGCGCTCCTGCGCCATCCCGATGAGCGCCAGCAGGATCTCAGCCGTCGCCTCCGCGTCCGGCAGCGCGCGGTGACACGGCCGGGCGTCGGTCGCGAAGCGGTAGGCGAGCGCGGCGAGGTTCGCGGGCTGGCGTCCCAGGAGCCGGCGCGCGAGCCCGACCGTGTCGACGACGGTCGCCGCGACCCGGTTGCCGGTGAGCCGCATCGTCTCGTTGTCGATGAACGCCATGTCGAAGCGCGCGTTGTGGGCGACGAGCACTGCGTCGCCGGCGAACGCCAGGAAGCGGCGCGTCACGGCCGCGACGGGTGGTGCGCGCCGCAACTGCTCGTCCCGCAGGCCCGTCAGTGCCGACACGCCGGGCTGCAGGCGGACGCCCGGGTTCGCCAGCGTCGCGAAGCGCTCGCCGAGCTGCAGGCGGCTGACGCGCACCGCACCGAACTCGCACGGCCGGGCGCTGCCCGGCCGCAGCCCCGTCGTCTCGAGGTCGAAGACGACGAAGGTCGCCTCCTCCAGCGAAACCGCCTCGCCGGGCGAACCGGCCAGCGCGACCAGGTCTCCCGCCCAGCGCAGGCGCCCGTCCGCCTGCACCGCCTCGTCGAGGAGCGAGCGCGCGAGGCCCACGGCGACGGCCGTCCCCAGCCGCAGCACGATGCGGGCGGCGTCGTCCGCCGGCACGGGCCCGCGGCGCTCCTCGACGAGCTCGACGAGCCGGTCCGCCGCGTCCAACCGCAGTTGCACCCCGCCGATCCTAGTACGAACATACGTTCGTGTCCATTCGAGACAGGATCGGGCGGTGTACGAGCTCGTGGCCGACGACTTCGAAGTGCCGCCGGGGGTGGAGCACGAGCGGTTCCGGCTCCGGATGCTGACGGTCGACGACGTCGTCGCGGACTTCGACGCGATCTGCTCCCGCGTCGACCATGAAGGCGCATCGCAGCCGCCGTTCGTGCCGACCGTGGCGCAGAACCTCGTCGACCTGGGCTGGCACCAGAAGGAGTTCGAGCTCCGGCGGTCCTTCGCGTACACGGTCGCCGCGCCCGACGAGTCCCAGGTGCTCGGCTGCGTCTACGTCTATCCCTCGGAGACGCACGACGCCTGCGTCCGTCTCTGGGTCCGACAGAGCGCGTGGGACGATGGGCTCGACCCGGTGCTCGAGACGGCTGTCCGGGAGTGGGTCGCAACGCGCTGGCCGTTCGAGCGCGTGACCTTCGCAGAGCGAGACCGGTGAGCAGCTCGCGGAGGGACCCGCTCGGGACGACGTCCCGTCGGCGTGGCGTGCTTCGACGTCAGCCGGGCACGCGTAGACCGCCGACCAGCGTGGCGGTCATCTCGCGCTCCGCGGCCGCGACCGCCTCGGCGTCGTCGGGCAGCTGCCCGAGCACCCAGCCGGTCAGCACCTCCTCGAGCGCGCCGTAGAGCATGAACGCCGCGATCCGCGCGTCGACGTCGCGGCGGAAGGTGCCCTCCTCCTGTCCACGGCTGACGATCCGCTCCAGGCTGGCGAACGCCTGCCCGATCTCGTCGAGCTCGTCCTGGATGTGCGGGCTGCGCGTGATCTCGCGGACGAGCAGGCGCACGAGGTCTGGGTCGTCGCGCCACGTGCGCAGCACGATCTTCACGACGAGCCCGAGCTGCTCCGGTGCCGTCTTCCCCGTCTCCTCGGCGAGAGCGACTGCGGCGAGCAGCCTGCCCCATTGCTCCCGGAACACCGCTTCGAGGACGGCCTCCTTGGAGCCGAAGTAGTGATAGACGAGGCCGTACGCGACCCCCGCCTCCTTGGCGACGTCGCCGACGCGAGTCGCCTCGTACCCGTGCGCCGCGAACACGCGGACGGCGGCGGCGAGGATCTGCTGCCGCTTGTCCGCCGCTGCCATGACGGGCGGAACCCTACTCGGGTGCGCCTCAGTACACGACGGCCGGCGAATCCGCAGCCGCCACCAGTGGCACCGCCGGGCCCATGCCGTCGGCGCGCACCGCCTTGATCTCCTCGCCGCTGCCGTAGACGACGACGTCGTTGCCGAGCCATTCTGCCTGGTCGTCGATCGCGCCCGGCTCCGCGAGTGCGACGTCCTTCATCGTGCGCAGGTCGAGCACGTGCAGGTGCCAGATGCGCGGCGTTCCCGGTGCCAGCTCGACGAGCTTCTTGTACGCGAGGTGCGTGCCGTCCGGGGAGAGCGACGGGCACTCGACGTTCGTGTGCAGCGCGCGCGCCGTGCGCTTCGCCACGTCGCCTTCGATCAGGTAGGTCTTGTGGCCGGTCGCGAGTGTGGCGTAGAAGCGGTTGCTGTCCGTGGGCGAGAAGGTGACGCCCCAGAAGTTCACGTCAGGCTTGTCGAGCACTTTCCCGTCGATCGTGACGTGGAACCGCTCGAGGTTGGCGATCGTCTCGCCGTTCGCGAGGTCGATCAGCAGCGTCTGCGTGGAGAACTTCCCGGGGGTGTTGTACGAGTGGCCGGAGACGAAGGTCGTCGTCGCGCCGTAGCGGCCGTCGCGCGAGACTCGCGCGCGGCTCGGGATGCCCGCGAGCGCGATCCTGTGCAGCACGTCGAAGTGCGCGTCCAGCACCTCCGCGGTGTACAGCGTCCCGAAGCCGCCGCCCTTGGCGAGGCAGAGGCCGTGGCCCGCCCGGAAGTAGACGCGCTCACAGTGCGCCGTCCCGAGCAGCTGCCTCTTTCCGCCGCCGGCGAGCGCGGCGGTGGCGATGCGTCCCCAGTTGGCGGTGTCGTGACGGTCGAGGTCGCGGAAGATCACCTTGCCGTGGGTGACGCCGTTGGCGGTGAGGAAACGGCGCGCCTCGGCCGTCGTGCCGGCGAGCGCCGCCGCGTGCGTCGCGACGAGCCCCGGCTTCGTCGCCGCGGGCGCAAGCTGCGGGGCGCGACTCGCGACGAGCAGGTACGCGACGGCGCCCAGCGCGCACGCCGTCACGAGCCCGGCGAAGATGCGGCCGCGATGCGAATCAGGCATCGGCGGCACGTGCGACGCGGCGTCCGAGCACCGCGGTCAGCACCAGTCCGAATGCGAGCCCGACCATGAAGACGACGACCGCGGCGTTCAGCCCGGCGACCGTCCAGAGCGCGCCGAAGGCGAGCGAGCCGAACAGCCGCGCGAGCGTCGTGCCCGTCGTGACGAGCGCCAGGCCGCTGCCGCGCGCCTCCTCCGGGAGCAGCGGGCTCGCGAGTGCCATCAGCACGCCGTCCGTCGCCGCGTAGTACGTGCCGAAGAGGAGGATGCAGACGACCAGCACCGTCGGCCCGACGTCGGGGAGCAGCAGCGTTGCGTAGAGCACGAGCAGGAGCGCGTAGCCGAGCCCGAACACGAGCATGCGGCCGTAGCGGTCGGCGAGCCTCCCGACGGGCACCGCGAGCAGCATGTAGACAAGTGACGTCCCGACGTAGAGGAGCGGAAGGAAGCGCGTCTCGAAGCCGAGGCGATGCTGCAGACCCACGTAGACGAAGCCGTCGCTCATCGTCGCGAGGCCGAGCACGCAGCCCAGGGCGACGACGGTCGAGAAGCTCCTCGATCGCATCAGGCCCGCGGCGGAGCGCAGCGAGACCGGCGGGCGTGGCTCGGCTTCGGCGGCGGCGTCGTCCTCGCGCCGGTTCTGCACGAAGAGCACGAGAATCGCCAGCCCCACGAGTGCGATCAGGAAGCTGACGACGAAGATCGCGTCGAAGCGGCCGGGTGCGAGCGCGAGCATCCCGAAAGCGAGCAGCGGGCCGATCATCGCGCCGGTCGTGTCGAGCGCGCGATGCACGCCGAACGCGGTGCCCAGCTGCTCCTTGGGCGTGCTGAGCGAGATCATCGCGTCGCGCGGAGCGGTGCGGATGCCCTTGCCGGTGCGGTCGAGCACGATGACCGCCGAGAGGGCCCCGACGACGCCGCCCGCTGCGAGGAAGCCGAGCTTGCAGAACGCAGAGAGGCCGTAGCCGACGGCTGCGACCTCTTTGTGGCGCCGGAAGCGATCGCCGAGGAAGCCGCTCGCGACCCGGACGAGCGCCCCACCACCCTGGTAGAGACCGTCGACGAAGCCGTATGCGATCGGCGAAAGGCCGACCGTGTAGACGAGGTAGAGCGGGAGGACGGTCGAGACCATCTCGGACGAGATGTCCGTGAAGAGACTCGTCAGCCCGAGCAGCAGGACGGTGCGCGCGACGAGCGGCGCCCCGCGCCGGCGCGCGAACAGCCGGCGATGCGCCGCGACGAGCGCCTGAGAGTTCTGTACCTGGTACACGCCGACGCAGGGTAGGAACGGCCCGTCCGACCCGCCATACCGTTTCGGCTCGTTTGCGCGCTAGCCGCATGGCTAGGTTGGACACTTGCCGCGCGCGACTCGAGGGCGCCT
>Ga0136846_1225926_pt1 | contig 13682 bp, 11 predicted proteins | sample HopSoiMetagenom2_FD_96841 | JGI IMG/M metagenome (GOLD analysis project Ga0136846, IMG submission 96841) | Grasslands soil microbial communities from Hopland, California, USA - 2 Assembly 2016 (version 4) | ecosystem: Environmental > Terrestrial > Soil > Grasslands | place: USA: Hopland... | reverse complement strand
GTGATCCCGTACGGCGAGATCGGCCTCGGCTCCGTCTCCTCCGGGGTCGGGTAGCGCTCGGCGTCGCCGTAGATCGAGGACGACGACGCGAAGACGACTCGCACGCCCGCGCGCGCGGCGACCTCGAACACGCGGCGCGACGCGACCAGATTGTTGCGCGCATAGGCGTCGAACACGTCTCCGAAGCTCCGCACGCCCGGCTGGCCCGCGAGATGGAAGACGCCGTCGATCCCGGCGAGCTCGAGGTCGTCGACCGCGAGATCGACACGCACGGTGTCCAGCCCGCGCGCGTTCTCCTCCTTGAGCCCGACGTCGTAGTAGTCGGTGAAGACGTCGACCGGGACGACGTCGTGTCCCGCAGCGAGCAGTCGTTCCGACAGATGCGAGCCGATGAACCCGGCCGCACCGGTGACGACATACCTCATTCGGCGCGAGCGAACGGCTTCAGCGTCCCGTCGCCGTTCCGCGTCAGGCTCAGGTCGGAGAAGAACCGCGTCATCACGATCCCCTCACGGAAGTCCCCGAGACGCGGCTCCGGCCGCTCGCCGCGCGCGAGCGACAGCGCGAGGTCGGGGTACCTGCCTCCGGCCGCGAGCGGCAACGGGAAACCGCCGCCGAACCGGGGATTGATGTCCGTGACGTAGTGCGCGCCGTTCGGCTCCCGGAAGCACTGGATGTTGGCGGGACCGACGAGCCGCAGCTTCTCGGACGTGTCGCGTGCGAGCTCGATCAGCCGCTCGTCGCGGATCGTCATGCCCTTGATCGACTCGCCGCCTTTCGACTCGATCATCGTGCGCGGGATCGCGTTGAGGCAACGCCCCTCGAGGTCGCAGAACACGTCGATCGAGAACTCCTCTCCCTGCAACTGGACCTGCACCAGCGACTCGACCGGCGTGTAGTCGAGGAAGAACGCAAGCTGGTCGCGGTGCTCGGCGCGATAGATGTGACGCGAGCCGAAGCCGACGCGGGCTTTGACGAGCACGGGAAACGGCACGTCGTCGGGCACGTGTGTCGGCAACCACGTCGGCGGTGACGGGACGCCGCGCTCCTCGAACAGCTCGTGCGCGCGGTATTTGTCGGAAAGCTGCTCGACGATGTCCACGTCCGGGAGCAGCAAGAGCGCGCCGAGCTCGTCGCGTCGGGTCGCGAGCGTCGACTGGTCGAGATCCGTGAGGGGGACGACGAGCCGGACGTCGTGCTCGTCGACGATCCCGCGGAGCGCAGCCACGTAGCCGTCGTCGTCGACGCGCGGCACGAGCGCGTACGCATCGGCGTGGTAGAGCGCCGGCGCGAGCGGGTTCACGTCGGCCGCCACCGTCGTCGCGCCGGCGTCTCGGAACGCGCCGACGATGTCGACGCGCTGCCCGGCGCACGTGAAGAGAACTGCCGTCACGCGGCCAGTCTAGGGCGCGACTTCGAGCAGCAGATCACGGTACCGGCGTAGCGCGACCGAGCGGTCTGCCTCCTGCTCCACCCATTCGCGTCCGCGCGCGCCCATCGCGTCGAGGTCGTACTTCCCGTCGTGCGCGTCGCGGATTGCGCGGGCCAGGAGCTCCGGCCGGCCGGGTGGGACGACGATCCCGCAGCCGACTCGATCCACGACCTGCGCCGTCTCGCTCTCGGCATCGGCGGCGGCGATCACGGGCCGGCCGACGGCGAGGATCCCGTACAGGCGACTCGGGACGACGTAGCCGGCGAGACCGGGCGCGAGGCCGACGACGTGCACGTCCGCGGCGGACAACGACTGCTGGAGGACGTCGCGTGCCTGGTAGTAGAGGAATTGCACGCGGTCGACCTCGAGGCGCTCCGCCAACGCGACGAGCTCGGCGTGACGGGCACCCATGCCGATGATCGCGATCACGAGATCGTCGACGTCGCGAAGGAACGTCGCCGCGCGGACGAGCGAGTCGAGATCCTGCGCGTGACCGACGTTGCCCGAGTGCATGACGACGAACTTCTCGTCGAACCCACGTTCCGTTGCCCACTGGTTCGCTTTCTCGAGCGGCCGCAGACGCGAAGTGTCGACCCAGTTCGGGATCACGCGGACGCGGTCCGGCCGCGCGCCCTTCGCCTCGAGGCGGCGGCGCATCGTCTCGCCGATCGCGACGACGCGGTCGGCGCGACGCAGGTAGAGCGAGACGAGGAAGCGCAGAACGCTCATGACGGCGGGGTTCTCCAGCCGTTTCAGCTGCACGGCGATCTCCGGGAAGACGTCCTGGCTGATCACGACGAGCGGCGCCCTGAAACGCCGGGCTACGACGAGCGCGACGTCGGCGACGATCGGCGGGTCGGTCATGCACATCACGACGTCCGGCCGCGGGCCGCGCAGCCCTTCGGCGAGCGCGTTCGAGAGGTACGTGACGTAGTTCGATGCCCGCGCGAGCAGCTTCGAGCGCTCGAACGACGTCGAGCGTACGCGAGCGATGGTGACGCGGTTGTGCACGAGGCGACGCGGCTCGTCCTCGTGGTCGTGCAGCACACCGGTGACGACCTTCACGTCCACGTCCGCGGCGAGCGCCTCGCAGAGCTCCGTGAGGAGCTGAGCCGTTGCTTCGACGCCGGGCCAGTAGTACTGGTTGAGGACAAGGACGCGCGGCCTGCGGGTCTGCGACACGGGGGCAGGCTAGCCTCTTCGGGTTGCGAATCCTGTTTGCATCGCCCGTGTGGTGGCCGTCTCATGCGTTCGGCGGACCGGTCACCGCCGCGCGCGAGCTCGTGCGTCGACTGGTCGCGCGCGGTCACGCCGTCGACGTGGTGACATCGACGATCGTCGGGCTCGCGGAGCGCCCCGCGCGGCGATCTGGCGTCGAGATCGTCGACGGGGCGACCGTTCACTATCTCGCTACGCCGCTGCGCTACCGGTGGATGGGGATCACACCGACGCTCCCATTCGCGCTTGCGCGGCTCGGCCGGCCGGATGTCGCGCACGTCTTCGGCTTCCGCGACCCGGTGACGACGGGCGCAGCGGCGTGGTGCCGCGCGCGCAGGATCCCGTACGTGTTCGAGCCGCTCGGGATGTTCGAGCCGCGCGTACGCAAGCTCCGTCTCAAGCGCGTCCTCGACGCGACCCTTTACCGCGGCGTCGCCTCCGGCGCCGCGTCCGTCGTCGCGGCGTCGGATCGGGAGGCGGACGACGTCGTGGCGGCCGGCGTGGCCCGCGGGAAGGTGCGGGTCCGCGGCAACGGCTTCCCCGAGCCGCCGCCGGCAAGCGACGACGGCGACCCGCGCGCGCGGCTCGGGATCCCCGCAGACGCGCCGTTCGTCCTCTACGTCGGCCGGATCGCGGCCGGGAAAGGGCTCGAGCACCTCGCCGCGGCGGCCGAAGACGTCCGGGACGCGCACGTCGTCGTCGTCGGGCCGGACGACCGCCACGGGGTCGCGGCGATCCTCGACCGCTTGCCCCGCGTGCACGTGCTCGCGCCGACCGAGCAGCCGCCGTTCGACCTCTACCGCGCCGCCGACGTCTTCGTCCTTCCGTCGGACGGCGAGAGCTTCGGCCTCGTCGCGGCCGAGGCCGCCGCGGTGGGAACGCCGGTCGTCGTGACCGACCGCTGCGGCGTGGCCGCGTTCTTCGCGGACGGCGAGGCGCTCGTCGTGCCCGCAGCCCGCGATGCGATCGTCGAAGCGGTCCGGCGCGTCGTCAGCGAGCCGGAGCTCGCAGCGCGGCTTCGTGCCGGCGGGACGGCGGCCGCACGTCGGATGTCATGGGATCACGTGACCGACGTGCAGGAGGCGATCTACCGCGAGGCCGCTTCGCGGACCGCCGTGACGAACGCCTCGACGCTGGGCTCGTAGCCCCAGCCGCCCACGAGCTGCCGCGAGCGCTCGCCCATCTTCCGGCGAAGCGCCTCGTCGTCGTTCAGCGCGCGGATCGCGCGGGCAGCTCCGTCGACATCCCCCGCGGGGACGAGAAACCCGTTCTGCTCGTCGATCAGGAGGTCGCGTGCGGCTCCGACGCGGTCGGTCAGCACGAGCGGCAGCCGCGCCGCAGCCGCCTCGTTGACGACGACGCCCCACGTCTCGCGCTGCGAGAGGAGGACGAAGACGTCCGCCGCGACGTACGCGTCGAGCAGCGTGTCGCGTTCGAGGTTCCCGAGCAATTCGATCCGAACGCCGAGCCTGCGTGCGAGCGTCTCGAGCTCGCTGCGCTGCGGGCCGCCCCCCGCGAGCACCAGGAGCACCCGGGGATCGGCGGCCGCCGCGACGGCGCGGACGAGCACGTCCATCCCTTTCTCCGGCGCGAGACGACCGACGGAGAGCACGACGACGTCTTCCGGTCCTGCGTGCAGCGCCGCGCGGACCTCGTCGCGGCGGGCCGATCGCTGGTCGACGCCGCGGCCGAATTCGTCGACGTCGACGGTGTTCGCGAAGATCCCGACCCGATCGGACGGCGCGCCGCGCGCGACGACAGACTCGCGTGCGAGCGTACCGACTGCGAGCACACGCGCCGCTCCGCGGACGACGGGCGGGACCACCGCACCCTTGACCAGACGGCGCCAACCCGGCCTCGGCCCCTCGTCATGGCTCTCGACGAGCAGGACGTACGGCGTTCTGCGCGCGCGGGCCCACAGGAGGGCTGACTGGGCCGCAAACGTGCTCCATCCCGAGATGACGACGACATCGGGACGGGCGTCCGTCAGGGCGCGAGCCACACCGCGTGTCAGCGGGTAGTCGTGCCGGACGACCCGCCGCGCGCCCGGCAGCGTGATGCCGCGCAGAACGATGCTGGAGTGGGTCCGGTCGACCGTCCACGTCCGCGCGTCAAGCGTCTCGGCGGCGTAGATGACCGTGAGGTCGACATCGGGCCGCTCGCCGATCCGGTCGAACAGCGGCGCTCGGTACGGCGTCGGCTCGGGCGACACGACGGCGACCCGCACGGGCGGCTCCGCACCAAGCGCGGCGAGCCAGGCGGCGGCGCGCGCCTGCGCGACGCGTTGCGCGACTTGTCGCGACCGTCGGCGGCGCCGGGCGGACGCCGCGAGCGCCGGCGCGAGCCTCAGCGCCGCTCCGACGTGGCCCGACCGTGCGAGCCGGCGTGCCGCGGCGTTCCGGACAGCGTCGTCGCGCCCGTGCCGCTTCTCGAACGCGTGCAGGAGCGCGACGAAGGCGTTTGCCGCATCTGCGTCCCGGCGCACGCGGCCGGTGCCGAGCGCCCAGGCGCCCGACGCGTCACGCGGGTCGAGCTCCGGTGCAAGCAGTCCGATCTCCCGCAGCGCAACGGTCCGCTGAAGCTCGGCCTGCAGGTTCGCACGCCGTCGCGACGCCTGCCGATCGTGGACGCGGTGGAGCACGAGCGGATCGCGGACGTTGTCGCCCTCGGCGATGTGGAGCAGCCGCGCCCACAGGTCGAAATCCTCGCTTTCGCCGAAGTGCGCGTCGTAGCGCAGGTGGTTGGCGTCCAGCACACCGCGGTCGACGAGGACGGTCGAATGAAAGAAGGGAGATCCGAACAGTGCCTGCCAACGCACCGCCGTCGGACCGTGCGGCATCTCGTGCAGCGCCAGCGGACGACCATCTCGGTCGATGTCGAGCATCGCGCTGCCGACGACGGCCACGCGCGGCCGGCCCTCGATCCGGTCGAGCTGGCGACTCAGCCAGTCGGGGAACGCGACGTCGTCGGAATCGAGGCGCGCCACGTAGTCGCTCGTCGCGCGCTCGAGACCGGCGTTCAGCGAGCCCGCGAGACCGAGCCGCTGCTCGTTGCGAACGCGCACAAGTCGGGTGTCGGTGATCTCGTCGAGGAGCCGGACCGTCGGCTGCGGGGAATCGTCTTCGACGACGACGAGCTCGAAGTCGCCGTAATCCTGCCGCAGGACGCTCTCGACCGCCGCCGCGAGATAGGGGTCGTCGTGCACCGAGAGGACGACGGACACGCGTGGCACGGCGCGTAGCGTATGGCCGTGCCTTCCACGTCGTTCGACCTGGTCGTCGCGAGCGTCGACCGCACCGCTGAGCTTCGGCGTCTGTTCGGTTCGCTGGAGCGCCAGACACACCGGGACTTTCGCGTCGTGCTCGTCGACCAGAACGACGACGACCGACTCGACGCCGTGGCGCGCGCGCATCCGGACCTCCGCATCGTCACCGTCCGTGCAGCGCGCGGGCTCTCACGGGCGCGGAATGCCGCGCTCGGGCATCTACGCGGCGACGTCGTTGCGTTTCCCGACGACGACTGCGTGTACCCGGCCGACCTGCTCGATCGCGTCGCGAGGCGGCTCGAGGAAGCACCGGACCTCGCCGGCGTCACCGGGCGGGCGGTCGACGAGGACGGGGTGTCGACGCCGTCGTGGAGCGCCGACGCAGCACGGCTGACGCCGACGAACCTGTGGAACCGGGCGATCTCGTACACGATCTTCCTTCGCCGCGACCTCGTCGCGCGCACCGGTGAGTTCGACGAGCGCCTCGGTCTCGGCGCGGGCACTCCGTCCTCGTCCGGCGAAGAGACCGACTACCTCGTCCGCGCCGTGCGTCTCGGCGGGCGCATCGAGTACGACCCGTCCCTCACGGTGGTGCATCCGGCTCGCCGCTACGCGTCTGACGAGCTGAGCGCGATCGCGACGCGCGACGGCACGAGCCTCGGCTACATCCTGCGAAAGCACCGGTACCCGCCGCACAGTGTCGCGCGACTGCTCGTTCGTCCCGCGCTCGGCGCCGCCGTCGCCGTCGCGCAGCGCGACCGTGAACGGGCGGCATTCCAGCTCAGGACGCTCGCGGGACGCGTCGCGGGTTATCGAGGCGCGAGCTCGTCGAAGAGCTCGGCGTGACGGTCGAGCCAGGGTTGCAGCGCGAAGCGCTCGACCGCGCGCCGACGCGCCGCCGACCGTAGCTCCGGAAGCCGCTCGAGCACGTCCCGAACAGCCGCAGCGAACTGGTCGGGGGACGGCGGAGTGTCGGCGTCCCAACTGTCGGGATGGTCGAGCCCGACACCGCAGTCGCCGACGAGCTCCGGCGTCCCGCCGCTCGCGGCATAGACGACCGGCAACCCACACGCCATCGCTTCGATCACGGCGCTCGGGCACGGATCCTTGACCTTCGTGTGCAACAAGAGGTGTGCGCGCCGGATGAGCGCAGGTGCCTCTCGTTGGGTGTAGCGGCCGACGAATTCGACGCGGCCTTCGAGGCCGAGCTCGCGAACGAGCGGCTCAGGCCGCGAGACGACCCGACCCGTGACGATCAGCCGCGCTTCGGGCAGCCGAGCGAGCGTCCGGAGCGCGACCTCGAGACGGTACGCCTGCGTCTGGTCGCCGCCGAGCAGGAGCACAGGAGCGCCCGGCGGCGGCGCCTCGGCCGGGACGAAATGGTCGACGTCGACGGCGTTGTAGAGGATCTCCCAGCTTCCGTGCGGCTCGCCGAGAAAGAGATCGGCCGACTGTCGCGAGAACTCGCTCTGATACAGCACGTGGTCGGCTGCGAGGAGGGCCCGGCGATACGTCCGGTTCAGGCCCTCGCTCGCCGCTCCCGCGAAGCCCGGGTATGCGACACCATCCTGGTTGACGACGATCGGGATGCGCCGTCGCTGCGCGAGCCCGATCAGGAACCGCATGTCGCGCGGGAGCCACGTCGTCGCGAGGTAGAGCAGTGTGAAATCGCTCGGGTGGTTCGGGAACCGCGTCGCGAGCCGCTGGAACTTCGCCGATCCGCCGGCAACTGCCTCACCCGGCGCGGGAACGCGGTCGTGCCCGTAGAAGACGCGCACGCCCGGGCCGCGTGAACGCTGAACGACGAGCCTCCCCCAGCGGCGCAGCGCATCGGCGTGCCGGCCGACGCGCGCGCGGTCAATCCGCACGACGGACGAACCCCGCGAGCAGCTCCTGCCAACGTGCATCGAGTCGCTCGTCGGCGAACTGCTCCGCCTTGGCCCGGCCCGCACGCCGTAAACCGGCGGAAAGCGCGGTGTCGCCGTGCAGACGGACGACCGCCGCGGCGAGCGCCTCGGCGTCGTCGACGTCCGCGAGGAGCGCGTCGTCTCCGTCGCGCAGCATCTCCTGCGCCTGGCCCACGCGCGTGGTCACAAACGGCACACCTGCCGCGAGCGACTCGAACACGGCCTTCGGACCACCTTCCTGCCGCGACGTGACGAGGTACGCGTCGAGCGCGTGGTACGCACGAGCGAGCTCGAATCGCGACCGAAGGAAACGATGCTCGTAGGGGATCTCGTTCCGCTCGAGCCCTCTCCGGACGTAACCTCGGGCCGGCCCGGTCAGAAGGACCGAGAGCTCCGGCACCGACCGCCTCACGCGCGTCAGTGTCTCGACGAGGACGTCCGGCCCCTTGATCAGCTTCGGCTCGAGCCCCTCGCCCCAGCCGACCCCGTCCTTCTGGAAAGAGCCGATGACGAACGCGTCTGCGGGCAGTCCGAGCGCGCCCCGTGCCGACATCCGCGCCTCCTCGGTGACGAGCGGGAAGCGCGCGAGCTCCACGCCGATCGGAATCGTGAACACCTTCGCCTCGGCGACACCGGCGCCGAGCACGAGCTCTCGCATCTCCGCATGCGTCACCTGGACCCGATCGACGCGACGTGCGTATCGACAGAGCATGTCGTAGGCGTCGTCGAACTCCGGGAACCCCGGCGTCCCGGGCCGGCCGTGAAAGTACGAGAAGCCGAGACGGTGCGAGGAGTCGAGCCAGCGGGGCCGGAGCGCGCCGAAGTGCTCCGGGTGGAACACGGCCTGCCGGCGGGCGAACCGCGCCCAGGCAGCAGGGGCGATCTCGTACCCGAGCCGCCTGGCTGTCGCTGCGAGCCGGCGCGAATCGTCGTCGATCGACCACCCGACCGCGTCACCGACGACGAACAGTCGCGACGCGTCCGGCCATGCTGCGGTGCGCGCCGGAACATACGCGCCGAGCATCGCGCGCCGCGGCGCGCGCGCAAGGCGTCGCAGCGTCATGGAGGCCGCCGTCACCGAAGCAGCACCCCGAGGTAGCGGTCGGCGACATCTGTCAGGCGCGGGACACGGATCCGCGCGCGCCGATCGTCCAGCTCCGATTCGAGCTGCGCGAGTGTCTCGGGAAGATCGTCCGGGTCGTCGAAGCCGATTCCGCCGGCACCGACGAGCTCCGGATGGCCGCCGCTGCGCAGGAACGCCGCCGGCAGGCCGCATGCAAGCGCCTCGAGCAACGCATTGGAGCAGGGGTCGTCACGGCTCGCGGCGAGGTAGACGTCGTGCGCGCGCAGCAGGTCGGCGAGCGCGTGGGAATCGACGGGCCCGACGGTGCGGATGTGCTCGAACGTGGCGGGAGTCTGGCCGACGAAGGTGACGCCGATCCCGAGGCCCGGCACCTTGCGATCCAGCCATTCGAGGATGTCGCTCCCTTTGCGCGGGTTCGCCGACCAGCTCGTCGCGATCACGCGAAGCGGGCGGTCGCGTAGCGGCTCACGCTCGGCGGGTGGATGGAAGATCGCAGGATCGGGCGCGTTCGGGATCACGACCGGCGATCGGAGGTCGAGACCGAGCTCCGCATGCTTGTCGAGGCTGAATTGCGACTGGAGGATCGTGGCGTCCGCGAACGTGCGGTTCAGCTCGCCGATGCGTCGGTCGGTGCCGTCGTCGAAGCCGCGATAGGTCGCGATCGGTCCATCCACTCGGTGCACCATCCGAACGTCGTCGCGCGCGAAACGGAGCAACCGCCGCGCGTCGAAGTTGAACGAGTTGAAGAGGCATGCGCCGGTGCCGCCCGAGATCCGGTTCGCCTCGACGTCGAGCCCGCGTCGACGGAGCTCGTCCGTCAGCGCGCGAATGAACTGATTGCCGCCTCCCGACGGTGGCGGTGCGTAGTCGTGGAATACCGCGACGTCCGCGCGGCCTCGCCGGGACGCAGCCCACTCCACCTCGGCGCGGACCGGCCGAACAACGGCGCGCGTTGCCGAGCGTGCATGGACGAGCGCGGCGCGAGGCTTCGTCCGGAGCGCCAACGTCACGGCTCCGCGATGGCCGTCCGGCACACGGCGAGCAAGCGCTGCGCGTACTCGTCGACCGACGCATGGCGAAGGATCGTCTCGCGCGCCGACGAGCCGATCGCGCTCGCGGATCCCGGGTCCGCGAGCACTGCGCGCACCGACGTCGCGAGCGCTTCGGGGTCGGCCGGCGGGACGAACACGATGTTCTCGCCGTCGCGGAGCTCATCCGGTGCCCACAATCCGCGTGTCCGCGAGAGGACGACGGGGCGGGCGCACGCCATCGCCTGCAGGGTCACGCTCTGGCCGGACGGCTGCGGCACGTCGCGCACGGGAACGACAACGGCGGCAGCATTTCGGTACACGCCGCGCACCTCCTCGTCGCTCAGCAGCCGCCGGTACCAGTCCGCCGCCTCCCACGTGACGTTCGCGGGCAACTCCCGTGGCGGCCGCTGCCGTGTCAGGAGCCGTACCCTTGCCGGGATCTCCGGCGCCGCGGCGATCAGCGTCGCCCAGTCGCGATGCCCGTCGTTGCCGATCGCGACGACGTCGCCTTCGCTTCCGCCGCCCGGCGACCAGAACGTCGCGTCGACCCCAAACGCGACGACGTGCACGCGGTTTTGCAGCCGCGCGCTCAGGGCGTGCATCCCGGCGAGCTCGCCGGGGCCGTACAGCACCGAGTGCAGCTGGTGCAGCAGCGGGAGCGTCGTCAGGCGGCGCGTTCGCCGCCATGGCTCGTTGAGCAGCCCGGCGACGATCCCGACGAGCGGCCGGCGAAGCAGTCGGGCGCGCCGCCAGACCGCGAGCGCGATCGCGGTGGCGGTCGTCGTCGCGACCACCACGTCGGCCGTGCGGAGCGCGGGCAGGAGCGACTTCGTCCCGCTCAACACCGCCGCCTGCAAATGCGGCGGCAGGTGGCCGCGACCGGCGTTCGCGTCGACCACCCTGAGTGCAATGCGCGACGCCGGAGCCCCGGGGTCGACCTCGAAGTGACGTATGTCGTGTCCGGCGCGCTCGAGCTCGACCGCGCCGAAGAGGAACTCGGTGGGCGCCTCACCGGCCCGCGCCGCCTCCAGGCGCGCGATCCGACCGGGGAAATGAACGAATGCGATCTTCATTGCAGCCCACGCGAGGCTAGCGAGCTACGGTTCCGCGATGCACCGTCAGCGCCCGCTCGCCGTGCGATTCCCGCCGCGAACGCGACCCGTGGCACAGGCGATCGAGCAGCGCGGCATCGTCGCCACGTACGAGCTGCATGACCGGCTCCTGTCGAACCGCTCCAGCCGCCGGCGACACGCCTCGCGGCCGCCTGAGCTCGACGACACACAACATGGCGTCCTCGCGGCGCTCGAACGGGACGGATACGCGACCGTGCCGTTCGGTGCACTGATGGCAGACCGAGAGCTCGAGGCCGCCGTCGAACGACAGGCGGCAACGTTCATCGACGCCACCGAGCGCGGCCTCGACGGCGACGGGACCGAGCTGCGCCGGCGTGCGGGAAAGGAGTTCCTCGTCCGTGCCTACAGCTTCGACGGCACGACGCTGACGCTGGACGACGCCTGGCTTCGCGCGTGCCTCTCGCGCCGCATGCTCGAGCTCGCGAACGCGTATCTCCACATGTGGTCGAAGCTGTCGTACGTCGACTTCTGGTACACGGTCGCTCAGCCGCGCGACGCGGGGCGCGTCGCATCGCAGCTCTGGCACTACGACTTCGACGACAAGCATCTCTTGAAGGCGTTCCTCTACCTCGCCGACGTCGACGCAGAGACGGGGCCGTTCGAATACGTCGCGGGCAGCCAGCCAGGCGGGCCCTACCACGGCGTGCGCCCGTGGAAGCCGATGGGTTACGGCCGGGTGCCGGAGACCGATGTCGAGCGCGCGGTCGCCTCCGACGCGATTCGCACGTTCACCGCACCGCGCGGAACCCTGATCTTCTGCAATACGAGCGGCCTGCACCGGGGCGGCTTCGCGACGGCACAGCCGCGCGTCCTCGCGACGGCGACGTACTGCTCGCCGGCGTCGCTCGCCGCGCTCTCGAATCGCAACTTCGCGCTCCGCGACGACGACCTCCGCCGGCTCGACAATACGGCTCGCTTTGCCGTGACATAGACGGGGCGCCGCTTTCGCGGCGCCCCGATTCCAACCCCGCCCGAGCGCCGGCTAACGAACGGACAGCGTGAAGCGCTTCGTCGACAGCGCACCGAGCGCATCGCGGACGCGGATGCTGAACCGCGCACGGCCGGCAGTCGTCGGCGTGCCGACAAGTGCACCCGCCCGCGTGTCGAAGCGCATCCCTGCAGGGAGGTGGCCGAGGACGCGCCACTTCAACGGCCGGACACCGCCGGCAGCGACGACCTTGAGGGCGTACGCGCGGCCGGTGTGCGCCACCTTCAGCGCACGCGTGGAGATCGACACGGGCGGCGCGACCGTCAGCTTCAGCTCGAATGAGGTCGCGGTGGCCAGAGCATCCGTCACCGTCAGCTTGATCGAGTACGTCCCAGGCGCCGTCGGCGAACCCGAAACCGCACCCGACGCCTGGTCGAACGCCAGCCCCGCCGGCAGCTCACCGACGGTCCACGCGTACGGCGCCTTTCCGCCGGTCGCCTTGACCGTCGTCGTAAACGGCCGGCCGACCTCCGCGACGGGGCGAGCCGGGCCGGCGGCGAGCTTGAGCGGCTCGACCACGCTGACCACGAGGCTCTTCGTGTCGCTTCGGCTCGGGTTGCCGGTGTCGGTGAGCTTGACCGTCAACGGGAAGTCGCCGAGCGTCGTCGGCGTCCCGGAGATCGCGCCGTTCGACCCCAGCGTCAGCCCTGGCGGCAGGCTTCCGTCCGAGACCGACCACGCGAGCTGGCCGCTTCCCTGACCGGTGAGCGACGCGTTGTACGGCGTCCCGACGGAGCCCGACGGGAGCTGCGGCGTCGTGACCATGACGCGGATCGTGTTCACGTCGAGCTGGAACTGGCGCTCCGCGAACTCGTTCGCACAGCCGGTCCCCGCGAGGCGCATCCAGAAGCGATAGGAGCCGAGCTGCGTCGGCGTGCCCGTCACCTTCCCGTCGGAGCTCAGGCTGAGGCCCGGCGGCATCTCGCCAGACAGGACGGAGAACTTGTACGGGAGACATCCCGCCCGCGCTCGGACCTGCTTGAAGTACGGAGTTCCGACTTCGCCCGGCTGCGGGAAGTGCCAGATGTCATCGGGTGTTATGACGAAGTCACTGTCGTCGAACGCGAGCGCGCTCGCCGACGCAGTCACGATGCCCGCGAGCATGGCGACGAGGAAGAGAACCTTCACGAAACGTTTCAACTGTCAGAACCCCCTGTTACTCGGTAGGGCGCGTCCTCTCGCCCAGAAGGGCCGCAAGGTAGCAGAGTTGGACTGCGCAACATCATTCGGAATGCGGGTCAACGCCGGCCGCAGCGGGTTGTCGCCAGGGCGGGTATCGCGCTCGATTATCGTCAGTGCTGCGGCCGGACTTGTCAGAACTTTGTTAATCCCGTCGATGCAGTAGTGCCGGTCTTTCGATCGTTGCGCCGGAAGGCTCGACTCGGACGCGGCGACGTCCTCTTCGCTTCCGGGCTCACAGGCGTGTCGATGCGCTATCGCTGCCGGAACCAGTGCGAGGCCCTTGCGCACGCCGGGCTCGACTGCGACGTCGTGCTCGAGCGGGAGACCGACCTCGATGCGGCGCTCGGTCGATACCGATGCGTCGTCCTCCACCGCGTGGCGTGGACGCCCAAGGTCGAACGGTTCGTCGCGCGCGCACGGCGCCACGGGACGCCGGTCCTCT
>Ga0136846_1209026_pt1 | contig 13684 bp, 12 predicted proteins | sample HopSoiMetagenom2_FD_96841 | JGI IMG/M metagenome (GOLD analysis project Ga0136846, IMG submission 96841) | Grasslands soil microbial communities from Hopland, California, USA - 2 Assembly 2016 (version 4) | ecosystem: Environmental > Terrestrial > Soil > Grasslands | place: USA: Hopland... | reverse complement strand
GGCGCCAAGCTGCGGCCCTTCCGCCACAACCGCATGGACAAGCTGGAGAAGATGCTGCAAAGGGCAGCCGCGGACGCTGGTGGCGTCCTGGTCGTCGTCGACGGGGTCTTCTCCATGGAGGGAGACGTCTGCGACCTGCCGCGAATCGTCGAGCTCTGCAAGGCCTACGGAGCGCGGCTGATGGTCGATGAGGCTCATGGCGCCGGGGTACTCGGCGTCCGCGGCGCCGGCGCCTGCGAGCTCTTCGGGCTCGAGGACGAGGTCGACCTGCGGATGGGCACTTTCTCGAAGAGCCTCGCATCGTGCGGAGGCTTCGTCGCCGGCCCTGCCGACGTCATCGAGTACCTGCGAATCAGCTCGCGATCTTTCGTCTTCAGCGCCTCGGCGGTCCCTGCCGCCGTTGGCGCTGCGCTCGAGGCCCTGCGGGTGATCCGCTCCGACGGTCCGCGACTATTCGAGGCACTGCTCGCCAATGCCGACTACTTGCGCGAGGGCCTGCGTGGGCTTGGCCTCGAGGTGATCGAGCCGGGAGCGCTCCCGGATGGCGCCGTCGCGACCACGCCGGTCGTGCCGGTCGTGGTCGGCGACGACTGGCAGGCGGTGCTGCTCTGGAAGGCGCTCTTCGACGCCGGCGTCTACACCAACGTCGCGATCCACCCGGCGGTACCGCCCGGTAACGCCCTGCTCCGCACCAGCTTGATGGCAACGCATGAGCGGGAGCACCTCGACGCTGCCCTGGACACCATCGCCCGCACGATCGAAGACTTTCCCGAACTACCCCGCTCGGGGTAGTTTCGTCCTTGTCCGTTTCGAGACAAGGGATTCGTCACTCCGAAAAAGGTGCTCTTAGCGACCGCGCTGCCGCGGCCCGCGCGAGTTCGGGTTGACGCTCGCCATCCCCAGCGCATAGCTTGCTCCCGCGCCGATCGCATCCCGGGGCAGGGAAGCGAATGGTGGAGGACACGACTCGACCAGGCCAGGTCTCTTGCCTGCGGTCCGGCGCAAATGCCAACCAGTCAACAACCCGAAAGGGAGGAGTCCAAGTGGACGCAGCTTCGATCGCCCCTGCTCAGACGACCGCTTCCGCAATCAAGGCCCCGCAGCACATGCAGGCCCTTGCTCGCGCCAACCGCGTGCGGCTTGCGAGGGCGGAGCTGAAGCGCTCGATCGCCCGGGGGGACATCGAGGCCGCCGACGTCGTCCGCGAATGTCCCTGGGAGACCGAGAGCATGACCCTCGCCGAGCTGCTCACCAGCCAGCGCCGCTGGGGCCGCACCCGCGCCCGGAAGTTCCTGCTCGGGGTGGCGCTGAACGAGAACAAGCGCCTCGGCACCCTGACCTCGCGTCAGCGCGCCCTACTGGTTTCCGAGCTGGCGACATCTCGGGAGACCGTCCTCGTTTGACGCGACCCAGACGTCGTCAGGCAAGAACAAAGGGAGCGTGGCGTGCTCCGCACGCGCGCAACTGAGGACGCCGCCTGACGACGTCTGGGTCCTTAACCGCCGAGGCGGCCGACCTTGAACGAAAGCCCGCCGGAAGCTCTCTGAAAGGCCCGGCGAAGGGCGAAGAAGGCAGCCAGGAAGGCAACCGCTCCCATGCCGAGGCAAACCGCCAGGATCAACCCGGCGAGATAGAAGAGGCCGCCGACGATCAGCACGAAGACCGTGCCGGCGAGCAGAGTCGTGTGGGAACGGTAGCCGGCGAAGTGCTCACTCGCCGCGGTGGCGAGCCCGCCAAGGCCGGCGAGGACAACGCCGACGCCGATCGCGGTCGGCTTCTGGCCAACAACGCCGATCACCAACATCGCAATGCCAGCGAGCACGGTTAGCTCAGCGAGGGGGAAGTTGCCCCACGGTGCCGGCGGCCGCTGCTCTGTCCCCGGCCTTGGCGACCCCTTATCGCTCAACGGCCGCAAGCCGCGCGGATAACGGGCATCCGGACGAGACCTTGACCCGCCACCATCCCATCAACATCCCGAGTGGGCCGAGGCGTGGCCGAGAGTGCCAGTGTCCGCAGCCAGGCTCGCCGACGTCGGCGCGCGAGATCCGCAGCCACTTGTGCTCGGCGGGCGCCGCAAGCATGCGGCGCAGCAGCTCACGGTTGCTGGTCTCGAGCTCACCCTGCGTCTCCAGCGCCACCCGGGCGGCCGCGATCCGATCGGCGAGCGCGTCGCGGACCTGCTCGAGCTCCGCGAGGCCCGCCACTCGCGGCTCGGCGAAATGACCGGCGACGCCGGTGTCGATGGCGACACGTGGAAACGCCTCGGCAGCGAGGCGGGAGAGCTGGTGCTCGAGGCGGCCGATTTGGCGGCGCAGCTCGGCGCGGGCGAGCCGCTCGTCGCCTCCCACCCGAAGCGTCGTGAGCATCTCTCGGTCGAGGAGATCAGGCATAAGACCGAATCGAGTGTAAATCACCGACCCGCCGCGGAAACGAGAAACTGGTTAAGGAGCTTTCCCGGGGTGCGAGTTATGCCTGGATCGCAGCGCAGGCGATCCACAGCGCCTCGTCGATGGCAGCCTGAGGCACGCCCTTGACCTGCACGGCGACGACCGCGATGCGCGCCGTGTCGGACTCCAACCCGCCATCGGCGGTGCTTGGGCCGAAGAGGAGCTCCAGTGGCGCTCGCTCATCGGCGATCGTCAACGTTCCCTGCGCCAACTTGCCGGGTTTGCCGGGCAACGACTCGCCGGGAGCCGAGTCACGAATGCAGAGGCGACCGCTGAGCTTGGCGGCATCGAAGGCGCGCAGTGCAACGCCAGTCTCAACCGTGGCGATCGTCAAGGCATCGACCGGCATGCCGCGGCTGGCGAAGGCGCCGGCGTGGAGACGATCCAGAGCGAGCTGCTCGATCGGCGTGCGGGTCCGATCGGGGTCAAGTCCGATCTGACGAAAGAAGACCCGGTAGGCCCACGGAATCGGCCGCTCGCGCATGTGAATCGCGTGCGACCCGTAGAAGCGGTCTGAAAGGTCGCGCAGACGCTGCAGGACCGGTTCAGTGGTCCGGCCCAGGCGGCCGTCAACCTCGACCCAGGCGAGACCGAGGCCGGGGAACTCCTCGGCGATGTGGGGGGCGACCCAGCCCTGCTCGGGCGAAGGCTCCCAGCCCAATTGCGACCTTGCGCCGCCGGCGTCCACCTCAGCCCGCCTCGGCAATCCTGGTCGCGCGCAGCAGCCGATCGATATGAGCTCCGAGCTGCGTGACCGTCAGCTCCCCGATGCTGGCGCTCTGCAGCGTGCCACCGGGATATACGTAGGCAAACGTGGGGCAGCCACCGACCCGGTAGAGGGCGCCGACCGCGCCGTCGCGGTCATAGCCGACCGGCATGCTCCAACCGCGGCGGCGGACAAGTTCGCGAACGGTGCCGCGATCGTCGCCCACGTCCAGCGAGAGGAAGCCCACCCGGCCACGGTATCGCTCGTAGGCCTTGGCGACCACGTCTTGCTGTTCGCTGCAGTTGCCGCCGCGCGAAAACCAGAACGAGAGCACGAAGGGGCGGCCAAAGAAGTCGCAGACCCGGATCGCCCCCGCGGTCCGAATCTGGCAGGCGGGAACACGGCGAGCGCTGTCCGGACAAGGCGCCTGCGATGTTTCGCAGTCGTCCTGGGCAACGTTCGCGTCGCCTTCGAGCCGCCCGGCAGCACTCGGCACGGCGAACTCAGGCAAGGCCCAGCGCTGCGCCACCTCGTCGAGCCCAAGCGTGCCTTCATCCTTGTTCTCGAGCGTGTTGAGAACCGCGATCACGATGATCGCCGCAAAGATCAGTCCGACGACAAGCGAGTAGCGGTCCCTCACGACTCCTCCACCCAGACGAGCGCCGCCGGAAGGGCCACCAACACTCCGAGCAGGGCGACGGAGAGGTCGATCACAGTGACAAAGCCGAAATCCCGCAGCATCGGCACGTTGCTTGCGATCAGCACGGCGAAGCCGGCGATGACAGTCACCGCCGAAGCGAAGATGGCGGGCCCAGTTCGCGCATAGGCGCTGCCGATCGCCTCTTTGACCTCTTGCCCCCCACCGCGCTCCTCACGAAAGCGCGCGGCAAGGATGACGCTGAACTCCGTGGCGATCGCGATCGTCAGGGCGCCCAGCGCCGCCGACATCGGGTTGAGCGGAATCTGACTCAGCCAGAGCACCAGCGCCGACCAGCCGGTTGCAAGAAGCACGGGAATGAGTGGTACCAGCGCACGCTTGGGCGAACGGTAGGCAAGCAGCAGGACCAGGGCGACGGAGGCGAGCCCGGCGAGTGTCAACCAGTAGCGGCTGCTGGAAAGATCCGAAGCCGCGGCGGCGGCAATCACGGGAAGCCCAGCGAAACGAATTTTCACTCCTTCCGGCGGGCCACCCGGTGCGCCCGGCTCACCGACCTCGGATTGCACCCTGGCGATCAAAGCCTGTTGATCCTCCAGCGACTGAGCCCGGATGCCAAAGCTCAGCAGGGCCAGATGCCCTGGCAGTCCGGTCTGCGGATCAATGGGCGCCAGCTGTTCGAGGCTGTAAGAGGGCAATTCGCGCAGGGTCGCACGTACGTCTGGCCGGGCCAGTTGCTCCTCTCCTTGGCCACTGACGAGGAAGTCCGAGAGCGCCGGACCGGGGCAGATTTCCGCCTTCAGGCAACTGGGGCGCGGATCGGTGAATCCGTTCTCCCGCAGCACTCGCTGCTTGAAGCCGGCCATCCAGCGAATCGTCGCCGGATCGGAGAAGTCGGGGGCTTCGACTGCGATCTGGAGTTGACCAGAAACACCAGTGGCATCTTGGACCTGGTTGAGATCGCGAACCTCGCGCAAGCTCTGCGGCGCCAGCGACCGGATGTCAGAGACGGTCTCGATCTGAGTGCCCAGGCCCCAGCCGACCACGGCCAGGGCGGCGCCGACGCCGAGGACCCGCTTTGGGTGAGCTAGGGCAAGCGTCAGGAGGCGCTGCTCGGGCCTCGGGGTCGGGTGCCCCTCCGCTTGCTGGGTTTTTCGCCTTGCGCGTGTCTTTACTCGCTGAGTGATCTGTGCGAAAAACGCGACGCCGCGCGCATCCGGGGCACTCCATCCTCTCGCCGGGGGGCGGAGGCTCAATGCCGCGAAGCCGACCGTAAGGGCTAGTGCGAGGCCAATTGCTATGCCGAGGATCAGGAGCAGCCCGAAGCTGCGCACCATCGGGACCGGGGATAGCTGGAGGGCGAGGAAGCCCGCAGCCGTCGCGAGACAGGCGGTGGCAATCGTCGGGCCGGCGCGACCGGCTGCGGTGCGGGCAGCGTCAAGCGAGCCGGCGCCGCCTGAGATCGCCTCGTCGTAGCGAGCCTGAAGCTGGATCGCGTAGTCGACCACGAGGCCGATCAGAATCGGCAGCGTCGCTATCGAGGCGATCGTCAAGGAGCCGCCGACGAGCTTCAGCAGGCCGAAGGTCAAGGCAGCGGCCCCCAGGGCGATCGCGAGTGGCAGGAGCTTCAGGCGTGAGCGGAAGACGAGAAGCAGGGTCAATCCCATGACCAGAATCGCGACCGCGAAGAGGATGAGCAGCGCGTCCTTCAAAGCGCCGGCCAGTCCTTCGATTACGATCGGAGCGCCGGAGATCGTGTAAGTGCCGCCTTGCAAGGCAAAGCAGGCCTCGGGCTGGCCCTTGTAGGTGCAGGCCTGGCGCGGGGTCGTGTCGTAGACCGCTGCGCGGATCAGCCTCAGAGCACGGCTGCGTTCGGCGTCGCTGAGATCGGGCCGCAGGCGCAGGACGATCTGGGTGGTGTCGTTGTTGGGGAAGAGGTAGGCGAGCTTCGACTTCGGTGTGCCGCGAGAGCGACGCAGGTCGAAGACGACTGCGGCGAGAAATTCCGGATTGCCGATGCTCGGTGCGCTGGTGATCCCGTAGCGAGCGGCGACCTCGACGAGGAATTCGCGTAGCCGTTCGGGGGGCACCGTCGCCGCCAGCCGTTCCAGCTGTTCGTCGATCTGGATAACGGCCTCATTTAGAAAAGTCCCCGGCCCGGCGAGGAATTGCACCGGTTCCATTTCCGCCAGCTCCGTACAGGGCCCGGGAATCGGCGTCGCCCCTTTGGGCACCTTCGCCGAGAGACACCCCTCCAGCCGCAGCAACCGCCCCAGGTTCGGAGTGAGAATCAGTTCCTGCAGATCCCCCTGAGCAACCACGACGACGGGTTCTTCGCCAAACACGCCCCGCACCCGTTCAGTAGCCCGATAGCTCTCGCTGTCCGTATCGACCAGTGTGTTAGTCCCGGCATCGGTCTCAAGCTGCGTGGCAGCCACCCCAGCTCCGATCGCGAGGATTACCGCTACGGCCAGTACGGCCTTCGCATGCCGAACGGCCCACGCCGCAATCGCTGGCATTCAGCCGCTTCTCGCGCGGGTGGCGTGGGGTGAGGGGGGTCGAGGACGGACCGTGGCCCGCCCGCAGGCCCCCCTCACCCCACGACAGGACCCGCGCGCCGAGCCGCTCAATCCATCGAAAGCGGACCAGTGACGTCCGCATTGAGGAACTGCGAGACGAACCGGTTTTCGGAGTCGAACAGCTCCTCCTTCGGCCCCGACTCGACGATCTTGCCGTTCCAGAGCACCGCGATGAAGTCGGAAATCCGACGCGCCGTGTTGAGGTCGTGGCTGATCACCAAGTAGCAACCGCCGTTCTCCTCGTGAACCTCGCGGACCAGCTCGCAGAGCAGCGCCGTGCGCACTGGGTCGAGGCCGGAGTCGGGCTCGTCGAACATCACGATCGCCGGTTCCAGGACCAGCGCCCGGGCGAAGCCGGCGCGCTTGCGCATACCGCCGGACAGCTCGTTCGGCATCTTGTAGATCGCCTCGATCAGCCCCACCTCCTTGAGCCGGCGATTGCAGATCTCGCCGATCTCCTCCTCGCTCTTGTCGGTGTGCTGGCGCAGCGGGAAGGCGGTGTTGTCGTAGATGTTCATCGAGCCGAAGAGGGCGCCGTCCTGGAAGAGCAGGCCGAACTTCTTGCGAACCTCGAAGAGTTCGTCATCGGTCATGTTCGGAATCGATTCACCGTGCACCAGCACGTCGCCGGAGTCGGGGTAGAGCAGGCCGACGATGTGCTTGATCAGCACGCTCTTGCCGGTGCCTGAGGGGCCGAGCACCATCGAGACCTGATCCTCGGGAAGACCCAGGTTCAAGCCGTTGAGGATGCGGGCCCGGCCGAACTGCTTGACCAGATCGATGATCTCGATCGCGTCCTCGCCGCCGTGGTCACGCTTGCGGCCGGTGTGGAAGCGGTATGGATCGGCCTCGGAGGGATCGACACCCGGAATCACGAAGTCCCGCCCCATCGTCAGGCCATCCTCGCTGACATAGGGGCCGCTGTGATCGGCCGGCGCAACCGGTTCTGCGACTTCCGCTGTGGTCTCCGCCTCAGTCTCGAACTCGCTGTCCTCGGGCTGCGTTGGGTCATCCATAGACATAGACATTGATTCAGTCAGCCTCCTATCGGCGCCCGTGGGTTAGCTCCCCAGAAGACCAGGGTGCCCAGCATCCCGATGATGTGGACCAAGACGATGTTGAGGACCATCGACTTCGCGGTGGCGGTGCCGACCCCGACCGGGCCTCCCGACGCCGTGTAGCCGTAATAGCAGCCGACCATGACTATGGCGGTCGCCATGAACATTCCCTTGACCAGGCTGAAGAGCAGGTCGGGAGGGTTCTGAAAGAGCCAGAAGATCAGCAGGTAGCCGCCCGAGGAGACGTCGCCAATCTGCTGGACGACGGCCAGGTAGCTGGCGAAGTACATGATCCCGATCCCGACCAGGTACATGAAGGGAAAGGCGATCCAGGCGGCAAGCAGGCGAGTTGCGCAGAGGAAGGTGACCGGAGGAACGCCCATCACCTCGAGCGCGTCGATCTCGTCTGAGATCCGCATCGCGCCAAGCTCGGCGACGATCCCGGTGCCGACCTTGGCGGCCAGCATGTAGCCGAAGGCGTAGGGCATGATCTCGCGCAAGTCGCACCAGGCCGAGAAAACGCCGGCGTAAGCAGGCGCCCCCTGGGCACGCAACAGGTAGGCGCCCTCGATCCCGCACTGTAGGCCGAGGATGAAAACGAGGCCCCAGATGATCAGCGCCGAGCCGAGAATCAAGATGCCCGCTTGACGCAAACTCTCGCCGAAGAACCGAAGGACCCGGCCGCTGTAGACCAGACCGGCGACACGCGAGCCGAAGCGAGCGATCTCGCCGAAGGAGTCGAGCCAGCTGCGGGGGATCTCGAGCCAGGCGTTCATCGAATCGTCTGCAGCTCCGGGTGAGTGGCGAGCAGCGTCTGGGTGAAGGCGTAGTTGAAGGCGAAGACGCCCATGAAAGCGATCACCACCGCCTCGTTGACAGCGCGGCCCACTCCCGCCGCGCCTCCGGACGCAGTCATCCCCTTGTAAGAGCAGACGACGGCGATGATCGCGCCGAACAGCGTGCACTTGATCACCGAGCCCCAGAGGTCGGTGATCGAGGAGTTGGAGAAGAGCGTGGCGAAGAAGCCGCCGAGCGGCTGCTTGTAGAGGAGCTCGGTGATGATGCCGCCGCTGATCCCGAAGACGAGGGCGTAGATGTCGAGCAGGCCGGTGATCAGCATCAGCGCCAGGAAGCGCGGCACGACCAGGTTCTTGATCGGGTCGACGCCGAGCACCTGCAGGGCGTCGAGCTCCTCGCGGATCTTGCGGGCGCCGAGGTCGGCCGTGATCGCGGTGCCGGCGACGCCGGCGACGACGACGGCGGTGACGAAGGGGGCGAACTCGCGGATCGAGGCGAGCACGAAGAAGCCGCCGAGGCGATCGAGAGCGCCGAAGAGCGAGAGGAAGTTCGCCGCCTGCAGGCCCGGGGCACCGAAACCGAACGCCACGGTGGAGACCAGCAGCGGAAACCAGCAGAGCTGCAGAGCGAAAAGGAACTGGCCGATGAACTCCTCGCCGTAGGGATAAGGCGGCTTGACAGCCGAGACGAGCGTGCGAGCAGTGAGGATCATCATGTCCCCAACTTGTTCGAACAGCGACTTGGCGGGCAAAAATGCCCTGTCTACCGCGGATCTCACGTTCATCTCCTCCGGAGAGCGGCTCCGCATCCAACGAAGCCCTACTCACTGGCCGAGTTTATGCGATGCGCCAGAGGCCGACCGTTACACGACTGTTGAGATCGGGCTAACCCGCCCGCCGACCGCTCCAGAGGGCCGCGGGCCCCGTGCTATGTTGCGGCCGCTTTGCGGGGGTATGACATACAGGCAACGCAGCGTCGCATCCGTGCTGCGCTCGCGGGTGCGCTTACCGCAGCCCTTGCCCTCACCGTCGTCGCCTGCGGCGGCGAATCGTCTTCTGATGCAAATGAGCCAAGCGGCACCTTTCGTGTCGAGGTGACCTCTGCCAGCTTCCCGACCAGCCAGCGGCTCGGCCAGACCTCGCTGATGCGGCTCGGAATTCGCAATACCGGCAAGAGGACGGTCCCGGCCCTGACCGTGAGCGTTTCGATCGCCGGTCAAGAGGGGCAGGCGTCGACCCTTCCCTTTGCGATCCACGACCCTCAGCCGGAACTGGCCCAACCGGACCGGCCGGTCTGGGTGGTCGCGGCGCACTATCCGAAGTTCGACGGCTCTTCGGCGCCCGGTGGGGCGGAAAGCTCGAATCAGAAGACCTATGACTTCGGCCAACTGAAGCCGGGCAAGACCACCAACGTGGTTTGGAAGCTGAGCGCAGTGAAGAGCGGTCATTACGACCTGCTCTACGCGATCGGCGCCGGCCTCGGCAACCAGGCCAAGGCGGAGACCGGCGGCGGAGCCAAGCCCGGCGGCTCCTTCTCGGTTCAGATCAGCCCGGCGCGACTCGACAAGGAAGTCAACGCCAGCGGCGAAGTCGTCGAAAAGAAGCCGGCGCAAAGCGGCAAGTAGCTTGTCCGGGGTGGGACGCCGAGCCGCCTCGATCCTCTTTTTCGCAGCTCTCGCCCTGGTCGCCCTTCCTGCCTGCGGCACGGCGCAGCAGCATGGCCAAGTCGAACCCGCGCAGCGCCGCGCCGGTGGCGTGGGGCTGAAGCGGATCGGCAGCTTCGAAAGTCCCACCTACGCGACTGGCGCGCCTGGCTTTCCCAAGCTGCTCTTCGTGGTCGAGCAACCGGGCACGGTGCAGGTCATCCGCGGCGGCCACGAGCTCGGCCACCCCTTCCTCGACATCAGGGATCTGGTCGGCGACGACGGCGGCGAGCGCGGCCTGCTCTCGATCGCCTTCCCGCCCGACTACGGAGAGAGCCGGCGCTTTTACGCCTATTACACGGATAACGACGGCAACATCCGGGTCGAGGAATTCCATCGGCGCAGCGCGACGCAGGCGGCCGGCAGCTCCGGCCGCACGGTGATCGAGATCCCCCACCCGGTCAACGCCAACCACAACGGTGGCCAGCTGCAGTTCCTCGGCAACCTGCTCTATCTCGGCACCGGCGATGGCGGCTCCGGCGGCGACCCGCCCAACAACGCCCAGAACAAGGAGAGCTTGCTGGGCAAGCTGCTCCGCATCGACCCCCGTCCCAGTGCAGGACGCCCCTATTCGATCCCCGCCGAGAACCCGTTCGTCGGCAAGGCGGGACGCGACGAGATCTACAGCTACGGCCTGCGCAACCCGTTCCGCTTCTCCTTCGAGAGCGCCAAGGGGCAGCCGCGACTTGCAATTGCCGACGTCGGCCAGAACCGTTTCGAGGAGCTCGACTACACCACCGTCGCCGCCTCCAGTGGCGCCAATTTCGGCTGGGATGCGCTCGAGGGCTTTACTCCCTACAGCGAAGAAAACAGCGGGACGGCTGACCCCGGTGGCACGACCAAACCGATCATGGCCTACAGCCACAGCCGTGACGGCGGCAGCTGCTCGATCATCGGAGGCTACGTGGTCGGCAACGGCGGACCACCCTCCCTGCGCGGCCGCTACGTCTACACGGACTTCTGCTCCGGACGGCTGTACAGCCTCATCCCCAATGCCCACCGTGCCAGTCGCGACCGCCGCCTCGGCCTCGAGGTGGCCTCCCCGACCTCCTTCGGCGAGGACAGCAGCGGTCACATCTATGTGTGCTCGCAGGAAGGGCCGGTCTACCGGCTCGTTTCGCGCTAGCGGCGCTCAAAGAAGCTACTGTTGGCTGACCAGCCAAAGGGGTCGAGGAAGGGAGTTCCAGTGGAGAGCGGCACTGTGGAGACGAGCATCGAGGTCAACGGCTCGAACGGCGCCAGCGGCGCGCCGGCCGCCGAGCGAATCGACGTCCTCAACCCCGCGAACGGAAACCTGGTCGACTCGATCCAGGTCGATACGCCCGAGACGATCGCCGCCACCGTCGCGCGCGTCCGCGCCAACCAGGCAGAGTGGGAGGCGATCGGAATCGAGGGCCGCTACCACTGGCTCGGCAAGCTCCGCGACTGGATCCTCGACAACACCGAGGAGATCTCCGACACCGTGCAAGCCGAAACCGGCAAGGTCCGTGGCGACATCTCGGCCGAACTGTTCTACGTCACCGATCTGATCAATTTCTACGGCACCAACGCGGCCAAATTCATCGGCGACGAAGCCGTCCGCCCACACTCGCCGCTCATCGCCGCCAAGAAGTTGACGATCCGGTACCGGCCGCACCCCATCGTTGGCGTGATCAGCCCCTGGAACTTTCCCCTCGCGATGGGATTGGGCGACTCGATCCCCGCGCTGCAGGCGGGCGCTGCGGTCATCGTCAAGCCCTCCGAGTTCACCCCGCTGAGCCTGATTCAGATAATCGGCGCATGGAAGAAGGAGATCGGTGCCCCCGACGTCTTCGACTGCGTCCTCGGCACGGGCGAGGCCGGCAGCTCACTGATCGACCACGTCGACTGCGTTCAGTTCACCGGCTCCGACCGGACGGGGCGCAAGGTGATGGCCCGCGCCGCCGAGACCCTAACCCCGGTCAGCCTGGAGCTGGGCGGCAAGGACCCGATGATCGTCCTCGCCGACGCCGACATCGACCGCGCCGCAAATGCCGCCGCCTGGGGCGGGATGTACAACTCTGGCCAAGTCTGCCTCTCGGTAGAGCGAATCTACGTCGAGGACGCGGTCTACGACGAGTTCGTTGCCAAGCTGACCAAAAGGGTCGGCAGTCTGCGCCAGGGCACCGACGGCCGCAAGCCCGAAAAGGACGTCGGCGCGATGACCTCACCGAACCAGTCGACGATCGTGGAAGAGCAGGTGAACGACGCCCTCGCCAACGGCGCCCGCGCGCTGACAGGCGGTAAGAAAGTCGATGGTCCCGGTGACTACTTCGAGCCCACCGTCCTGGTCGACGTCGACCACTCGATGAAGGTGATGCGCGACGAGACCTTCGGCCCGGTCGTAGGGGTGATGAAGGTGCGCGACTCCGAGGAGGCCGTGCGCCTCGCCAACGACAGCCGCTACGGCCTTGCTGCCTCCATATTCGGCGACAAGGAACGCGCCGAGAAGCTGGCGCGCCGGATAGAGGCGGGCTCGGTCAACGTCAACGACGTCATCACCAACATGCTCGCCATGGGCGTTCCGATGGGCGGCTGGAAGCAATCCGGCATCGGCTTTCGCCACGGCGATTACGGGATCAAGAAGTACTGCCGCCCGGAGTCGATCGTCGTTACCCGCTTCGGCGGCAAGAACGAACCGGCCTGGTACCCCTACACCAAGGGACGCCGCAAGCTGGTCAACCGGGTCGCCACAGCCTTCAATGCCCGCGATTTGAAGCGTCGCCTGGGCCTGCGCGGCTGACCTGATCCTCAGGCGGGAGGCGGTTCGGGGCACCCTCCTCCAGAGGCCGTTGCGCAGCAGATCGCCCGCGAGGTTCGTGGCGTGGTCCCTGAGCCTCTGGAGGAGGGTGCCCCGAACCCCTTACTCTCCCTAGTTCATGCCTGAGCGGGACTACATAAGAGCAACACAGGAGCGGGTCGTCGTCTTTGACGGTGGCATGGGCGCGACGCTGGAGCAGTTCGAGCTTACGCAGGAGGACTACGGCGGGCTTGCTGGGAAGTGCCATGAGGCTCTGGTGCTCAACAGGCCCGATGTGATCGAGGGCGTGCACACCTCGATGCTCGAAGCGGGCGCCGAGGTGATCGAGACGGACAGCTTCCAGGGGTCGCGGCTGAAGCTCGAAGAGTGGGGGCTCGGCGAGCACACGCTCGAGATCAACGTCAAGGCGGCGCAGATCGCCCGCAAGGCGGCGGGCCCGGATCGCTTCGTTGCCGGATCGATCGGGCCGACAGGCTTCCTGCCCGCGTCGACCGATCTGACCCTGGGCAACATCTCCTTCGGCAAGCTGGTCGAGGTCTTCGCCGAGCAGGCGAAGGGCCTGGTCGAAGGCGGCGCCGACCTGATCATGATCGAGACCGCGCAGGACATCCTCGAGGTCAAGGCGGCGATCTTCGGCGCCCGCGATGCCTTTGAGGCGACCGGCCGCACGCTGCCGATCCAGACCAGTGTCTCGCTGCTTCCCAACGGCGGCAAGATGCTGCTCGGCACCGACATCCAGGCGGTGCTGACGACATTGGTCGCACTTGATGTCGACGTCATCGGGCTCAATTTCTCGACCGGCCCGGAGGACATGCGAGACGCGATCCGCTTCCTCGGCGAGAACAGCCCGCTGCCGGTGCACTGCATTCCAAACGCCGGACTGCCGTTGCAGGGGCCAGACGGCGAGACGATCTTCCCCGAAGAGCCCGAGCCGCTGGCGGCGACCTTGGGCGAGTTCGT